>Ga0209237_1002373_pt1 | contig 11299 bp, 10 predicted proteins | sample GraSoi013_1_40cm_2_FD_185820 | JGI IMG/M metagenome (GOLD analysis project Ga0209237, IMG submission 185820) | Grasslands soil microbial communities from the Angelo Coastal Reserve, California, USA - Sample 10_02_2013_1_40cm (SPAdes) (version 2) | ecosystem: Environmental > Terrestrial > Soil >...
GATTTTCGGGACGGCCTGATCACCGCCCCTCGCGAGCTTCGCCGGTTTGAGCGCCACCTCACGGGCTGTGCCGGTTGCCGACGCTACGACGGCGCTGTGCGGCGCGGCGTCCTCGCGTTGCAGGCCGCGGGAACCATCGAGCCCTCACGCGACTTCCGCCGCCGGCTCGACGCCCGGCTGGAGCGCGAGCGGCGCGCCGCCCGGGAGGTACCGGCGAGTGCGGGCGTGGCGGTGGCGCTGGTCATCGCGGCGGCGCTCGCGATGTTGGCGCTCGAAGGCGTCAGGCGCCCCGAAGTCGCGCGTGCCCCGGTGCTCCCGCCCGTTCCCTTCCCGAATCCCGTCGTCCAGGCCGGTGTGCCGTTCGTCTCATTCCAGGACCCGCGCGCGAGCGTGTTCGCGGGGCCCCAGGCCCCGGACGGCGCTGCGCTCGTCGAGCCGGCATCCGCGGGGCGGTAGGCTTTCTCTCGACTCCAGCGCACGGTAACTTCCGCCCCGTATGGGGGCTCTCACCTTTGACGCACTGCTCCGGAGCCTGAAGCAGGGCGCGCCGGATGCCGTCTACTATCTCCATGGCGAGGAGGACGAGTTGAAGGACGAGGCGGTGCGCGCCCTCGTGGAGCGCGCGGTCGACCCGGCCGCCCGCGACTTCAACCTCGACCAGCGCGCAGCCGCCGATCTCGACCCCGAAGCGTTCAATGCACTGGTGAACACGCCCCCCATGCTCACCGCCACCCGCGTGGTCGTCCTCCGGGGGATGGAGCAGCTTCGCAAAACCGCCAAGGTGCGCCAGGAGCTGCTCCACTACCTCGATGTTCCCAATCCCACGACGGTGCTGGTGCTGGTGCACGGCGGCGCTGAGCCGCCCGACCCCGAGCTCGTACGCCGGGCGACGGCCGTTCACGTCGCGGCGTTGCCTCCAGACCGGGTCGAGCGCTGGATGAGGCACCGCGCCAAGCAGCTGGGTCTCGCCCTCACGCCCGAGGCGGGGGAGCTGCTCCTCGCCAGCGTGGGAAACGACCTCAGCGGCCTCGCCCGAGAGCTCGAGAAGCTCGCCCCGCTGTGCGCCGGGCGACCAGCCACCCGGGACGAGGTGGCCGCGCTCGTCGGGGTGCGCCGCGGCGAGACGCTCCAGGATTTCGTAGACGCGGCCCTCGAGCGGCGCGCAGCGGACGCCGCCCGGCTCGTCGAGCCGGTGCTCGAGCAAGCTGGCATGAGCGGCGTCCGCATGCTCAGCGCCCTCGGCACGGCCCTCATCGGCACGGCGCTCGCTCGGGCGGAGCTCGACCGCGACGCACCGCGCGGTAGCGGTCCGCGACCCGATCGCCTCGAGGCTGTGCTGCTGTCGCACCTCCGAGCGGCGCGACCGTACGGCCTGGGGAGCTGGGAGCAGACCGCTCTCCGTTGGGCCCGATGGGCGGGGCTCTGGTCCGCCGACGAGCTGCGTCACGCGCTGCGGCGGGCCCTCGACGCCGATCGCGCCCTCAAGTCGAGCACGCTGAGCGACGAAGCCGGCATCCTGGAGCAGCTGGTGCTGCCGTGGGGCGTGCGGGAGAGGGAGGCGGCGTGAGAACGGCGGCGGTCTGGCGGACGGGCGGTCGGGCGGTGGGTCTCGCCGCGGTCTTGCTGACCGCCGTACCGCCCGACCGGCTGTCCGCCCAGAGCGACACCGTCCGCGTGGCCGCCCTCCGGGTCGCGCAGACCCGCCCTGACTCCGCGCGCGCCATGGTTCGCCGGCTGCTCGCGAGCCTGTCCCCACAGGATTCCGTCTACCCCGGCGTACTCTTCACCGCAGGCCGCATCGCGGCCGACGCGGCGACCGCCGCGACGAACCTGCAGCGCGTCGTGGTCGAGTACGGGCGGTCGGTATGGGCCGACTCGGCGCTCGTGCTGCTCACCCAGCTCTACTTCGCCCAGGGCGATCCCGCGGCCACCGTGCAAGCGGCGGAGCGGCTGCGCCTCGACTATCCCGATTCTCCGTTGCGGGCCCGGGCGGCCTTCTGGGGCGCGCGCGCCTACTTCGACCTCAAAGATGACGCCCGCGGCTGTCCCCTGATCCGCGAGGCGTTGGACGGCGCTGGTGCCGACGTGGAGTTCAAGAATCAGGTGAGCTTCTACGCCTCGCGGTGTGCCTCCGCCACCGGGGCCGCGCCGGCCGCTGCGGCCGCCACGGCGGGCGACACTCAGGCGAGGCCCACGCCTTCGGCCGCGACGTATGCCGTACAGGTACTGGCCGTGAAGAGCGCGGCGCAGGTGGACGAGATGCTCACCCGTCTGAAAGTGATGGGCTTCGACGCCCGCGTGGTGCGTGACACCAGCGGCCTCTTCAAGGTGCGGGTCGGACGGTACGCGACGCACGACGAAGCTGCGCAAGCCCAGCGACGCCTCAAGACCCGGCTCGGTGGCCAGCCGTTCGTGGTGGAGGAGCCATGACGCCACGAGTCGAGGCGGACACACCGCTGATGCAGCAGTATCGCGAGATCAAGGCGCGATACCCGGACACCATCCTGTTCTTCCGGATGGGAGACTTTTACGAGATGTTCGAGGACGACGCGCAGCTCGCCGCCCGGGAACTGGGCCTCACCCTCACGTCGCGCAACAGCGGCGGCGCGGCAGAGGTGCCGCTCGCCGGCGTTCCGGTCAAGGCCGCGACCGAGTACCTGCGGAGGCTGATTGGGCTCGGTCACCGCGTGGCAATTTGCGAGCAGGTGGAGGATCCCAAGCTCGCCAAGGGCCTCGTGCGGCGTGCCGTGGTGGAGACCGTCACTCCCGGCACCGTCCTTGCCGACGACTGGCTCGAGCGCAGCCGCAACAACTTCCTGCTGGCGGTCGACGCTCGCGGCGCGCCGGCCGGGATGGCGGCGCTCGATCTCACGACCGGCGAGCTGCTGCTCGAGACCATGGCTCCCGAGGACCTCGCGGCGGTGCTCAGTCGCTACGAGCCCCGGGAAGTGGTGCTTCCCAGCGGCACACCCGTCCCCTTCCCGCTTCCGGGCGCGGTGCGCACCGAGCGCGAGGCCTGGGAGTTCGATCCCGAGCTCGCGCGCGAGGAGCTGGCCCGCACCTTCCGAGTGGCTTCCGTCGACGGGCTCGGCGTCGAGCCGGGCGACCGCCCTGCCCTGGGCGCCGTCGGGGCGCTGCTCCGCTACGCGCGGGAGCTCAAGCCGGGCGGCCTCCCGCAACTCGCCCGCCCCCGGGTGCTGCGACGCGGCGACCTGCTGCCGCTCGACGAGATGACCAGGCGCAACCTCGAGCTGGTAGAGCCGCTCCGCGCCGTCCCCCCCGCCCCCTCCGCCCTCCCCGGCGGGGCGGGGACGACGCTGCTCGCCGTCCTCGACCGCACGATGACGCCGATGGGCGCCCGCCTGTTACGCGGATGGCTGCTGGCGCCGCTCGTCGATCCCGGGGCCATCACCGCTCGGCTGGACGCGGTGGAGGTCCTGGCCAGCGACGTGCGGGGGCGAGACCGCCTGCGCGAAGCCCTCGACGGGGTACGCGATGTCGAGCGCCTGGCGGGCCGCGCCGCGCTCGGGCGCGCGTGCCCGCGCGAGCTGGGGGCGTTGCGGGATTCGATTCTCCGTCTGCCCGACGTGCGCGCCGCGCTCAACGGCCTGGAAGCGCGCGGGCGGGCCTCGCTCCTCGAGGACGCCGCGGACCGATTCGATCTCCTCCAGGATCTGGGCGACGAGCTCGCCCGGGCGCTGGTGGATCGTCCGCCGGCCCAGGCGTCGGACGGCGATGCGATTCGGGCCGGCTACGATCACGAGCTCGACGAGCTCAAGGACGCGCGCGACGGCGGGAAGCAGTACATCGCCGGGCTCCAGGCACGGGAGCGCGAGCGCACCGGCATCACCTCACTCAAGGTCGGGTTCAACAAGGTCTTCGGCTACTACCTCGAGATCACGAACCCACACCGGGACCGTGTGCCGCCCGACTACGAGCGGCGCCAGACGTTATCCGGCGCCGAGCGGTTCGTCACGCCCGAGCTCAAGGCGTACGAGGCCAAGGTGCTCGGTGCGGAGGAGCGAATCGCGACGCGCGAGGCGGAGCTGGTGGACGCCTTGCGCGTCCGCGTGGCCCAGGCGATCGCCCGGGTGCAGACGACGGCCGGCGTGCTCGCCCGGCTCGACGTGTGGGGCGCCCTCGCCGATGTCGCGCAGCGCGAGGGCTACGTGCGACCCGAGGTCAACGACGGCTTCACCATCGTGCTCGAGGGAAGCCGCCATCCAGTGGTCGAGCGTATGATGGCGCGCGAGGCATTCATCCCGAACGACGTGCTGCTCGACGAGGCCGGTCGCGTGATCCTGCTCACCGGGCCGAACATGGCGGGCAAGTCGACCCTGCTCAGACAAGTCGGGTTGTGCGTCCTGCTCGCCCAGATGGGAGCATTCGTCCCCGCGCGGCGGGCCGTCGTGGGCGTGGTGGATCGGCTGTTCACGCGGGTAGGGGCGTCGGACAATCTGGTGCGCGGCCAGTCGACATTCATGGTGGAGATGAGCGAGACCAGCGCCATACTCCACGGGGCGACGGCGCGGAGCCTCGTGCTCCTAGACGAGATCGGACGGGGGACCTCCACGTACGACGGCGTCGCGATCGCCTGGGCGGTGACCGAGTTCCTCCACAACACCATCGGGTGCAAGACGATCTTCGCGACCCATTATCACGAGCTCACCCAGCTCACCGAGGAGCTCGCCCACGCACGCAACTTCAACGTGGCCGTGCGCGAAGCGGGGGATGAGATCGTGTTCCTGCACCGCCTCGAGCCGGGCGGCGCCGACCGGTCGTACGGCATCCACGTCGGGCAGCTCGCAGGGCTGCCCGCTCCGGTCGTGGGGCGGGCGTGGCAGGTGCTCGCGCTCCTCGAGGCGGGTCACCACGTGGCGCACCAGGCTCCGCCCGCACGCCCCGACGCGGCCCAGCTCGGCCTATTCGGCCCACCGGGAAGCCCGCATCCGCTGCTCGAGGAACTCGACCGGCTCGACGTGAACGCGCTGTCGCCGCTCGAGGCGTTGAATCGGCTCGCGGCGTGGAAGAAGCAGCTCGCGGAGGGACCATGAGAGGCCGGACCCTGGCGCTCGCGGGCCTCCTGGCCGTCGGGCCCGCCGGCTGCCGCCAAGCTCCCCCGGCCGAGCAATCAGGAAGCGGGGCACCCGGCGTCCCGCCCGACCAGGAGCCGCCAGTGGCCCTGAACGCCGACTCGCCGATCCAGTACCCACCCAGGCTGTACGACCAGAAGGTCGAGGGCGACGTGATGCTGCGCCTGTTCGTCGATTCCGTGGGGCGGCTGCTGCCGGAATCGAGTCGCGTGGCCGAATCGAGCGGCTATCCCGCGCTCGACTCGGCAGCGCTCACGGGCGCACGCAAGCTGCGCTTCGCTCCGGCGCGGCGACACGGCCTGTCCATCGCCACCGCGTTCCTCCAGCCGGTCGAGTTCCGCCACCCGCAGACGGGCGGCGGGGCCGGCGCCCTCTCCAAAGGGGAGCCGGACACCATGCGTCCCCGACCGGCTCCGGTCCCCCCGCCTGCCGCTCCGGTCCGCCCGGCGCGGCGCGATACGACGCCGGCGAAGCGGGACACGGTCCCGCGGCCGCTGGACACGGCACGCGCCGTCCCGGACAGCGCGGCCAAGCGGGATACGAATGCCGTCCCACACTAAGCCGTACGGCAATATCCTCGAGACGATTGGCTGGACACCGCTGGTCCGGCTGAACCGGGTCACGCACGGGATCCGGACGCCGGTGTACGCCAAGGCGGAGTTCTTCAATCCCGGCGGCTCCGTGAAGGACCGGATCGGGCTGGCGATGATCGAGGCCGCCGAGCGCGAAGGGCGCCTCAAGCCCGGGGGCCTGATTGTGGAGGCTACCTCGGGCAACACGGGGGTGGGGCTCGCGCTCGCCGCCGCGGTGAAGGGCTACCGCTGCATCTTCACCATGCCGGACAAGATGTCACAGGAGAAGGCGCGGCTGCTGCGTGCGCTCGGCGCCGAGGTGATCATCACGCCGACCGCCGTGCCCCCCGACCACCCGGAGAACTACATCATGAAGGGGCGGGCGATCGCCGCGGCGCACCCGAACGCGATCTTCGCCGACCAGCACTACAACCCGGTGAACCCCGAGGTGCACTACCGCACGACCGGTCCCGAGCTGTGGGAGCAAACGGCGGGCAAGATCACGCATTTCGTTTGCGCGCCGGGGACGGGCGGCACCATCAGCGGGGCCGGCCGGTTTCTCAAGGAGAAGAACCCGCGGGTCCGCGTCATTGCGGGCGACCCGGTCGGCTCGATCTACACCGAGTACGCGCGCACCCATCAGAAGACGGAGGGCCACCCCTACAAGGTCGAGGGGATCGGCGGCGACAAACTGCCGACGTCGCTCCACTGGGAGGTGATCGACGAGTGGATCACCGTGTCCGACAAGGACGCGATGCTGATGGTGCGACGCCTGGCCAAGGAGGAAGCCCTGTTCGCCGGAGGCTCGACCGGCGTCAACGTCGTGGCGGCGCTCGACGTGGCGCGCCGGGTGAACGACCCGCAGGCGCTCGTGGTGACCGTGCTCGCCGACACCGGGGAACGGTATCTGTCGAAGGTCTTCAACGACGAATGGCTGCGGGAGAATCAGATCCTCGAAGCGGAGCGCGTGTCGGTGGGCGAGCTCCTCGAGGCGCGGAACTCCGGCGCGCCCCCGCTGATCTCGGTCGCTCCCACGGCGACGGTGCGCCAGGCGTTGAACCTGATGAGCACGTACAACGTGTCGCAGCTCCCGGTGCTGGACGTGGGCGACGGGGTGGGCGCAGTCTCCGAGCAAGGGCTCATGGCCCGGGCGCTCGAGAACCCGGCGACGCTGGACCAGCCGGTCCAGGATCTGATGGATGCGCCGTTCCCGGTGGTGGATGCGGATCTTCCCGTCGAGCGGCTCACCACTCTGCTGTCGCGCGAGACACCGGCGGCGCTGGTCCGACGCGAAGGCAAGATCGCAGGGATCGTCACCCGCTACGACGTGCTCCACCAGCTCGCCGGGATCCATTGATGCGGATCGCGGTGCTCACCGGCGGCGCGACGGCCGAGCGTGCGGTCGCGTTCGCCGGCGCCGCCCAGATCGTGGAGGCGTTACGGAGTCGCGGGCACACGGTGCGGGTCGTCGATACGGTGACCGGGCTCCTCTCCCCGACGGACGAGCAGCGGCTGCTCACGACCGCCGTGGGCCGGGAGCCACCCGCGGTGGCCGAGCTCGACGAGCGGGAGCGGGCGATGCTCTCGAACGGGCTCGCCGGACTGAAGGAGGTCACCGGCGCGGACGTGCTGTTTCTCTGCCTCCACGCGGGCCGGGGCGAGGGCGGGATCCTGCAAGCGGTGCTGGACGTGATCGCCGTGCCCTATACCGGCAGCGGGGCGCTGGCGAGCGCCCTCGCCATGGACAAGGACCTCGCCAAGCGGCTGTTCCGGGCGGCGGGGGTGCCAGTGCCCGCGTGGTTCATGGCCCCGGTCGCCCCCGAGGACGTGACGACGGCGCTGGGGTGGCCGGTGATCGTGAAGCCGTCGAAGATGGGCTCTTCCGTGGGGATGACGCTGGTGCGCAACGCCGAGGGGTTGGACGCGGCGGTGCTCGCCGCGAGCGCGTACGATCGCGAGGTGATGGCTGAGCAGTTCATCCCCGGACGGGAGCTGACGGTGGGAGTGCTGGGCGACGTGCCCTTGCCGGTGGGCGAGATCACTCCGAAGCACGAGCTGTTCGACTACGAGTGCAAGTACACGCCGGGCATGTCGGAGGAGGTCTTCCCCGCGAAGGTCGAGACGACGCTGGCGCGGCAGCTGCAGGAGCTGGCATTGACGGCACACCGCGCCCTCAAGCTCGGGGGGTATTCGCGCGTCGACTTCCGGTTGAGCCCCGAGGGTGACATCTTTTGCCTTGAGGCGAACACGCTCCCCGGCATGACGCGCACCAGCCTCCTTCCGCAGGCCGCCCGCGCCGCGGGGATCGAGTTTCCGGAGCTGTGCGAGCGGATCTGCCGGCTCGCGGGGAACTCGGGGAGCGCGCGCGGGGGATAATTACGCGATGGGCCCGCAGCGGCTGTTCGGCATGACTCCGTGGGTGCGGCGGCTGATCGTCGCCAACCTCGTGGTCTTCCTCCTCCAGGTGACGCTGTTCGTCAACCCGGCGTTCCTCGCTACGCTCGGGTTCGCGCCGCTCTCCGCCTTGCGGCAGCCGTGGACGTTCGTCACCTACATGTTCGTCCACGCCAACCTGCTGCATCTCGCCTTCAACCTGCTGGCGCTGTACGCGTTCGGGCCCGAGGTGGAAGAGCGGATGGGCGGCGGGCCGTTTCTGCGCTACTACGTGCTGTGCGGGTTGGGCGGGGCCGCCTTATCGCTGGTGCTAGGGTGGAGCTTCGGCAGGCTCAATCCGGTTGTCGGGGCATCGGCCGCCGTCTACGGCGTGCTGCTGGCGTTCGCGTGGGCAGCGCCGGACCACCCGATCTACGTATTCCTCCTCCCGGCGCCGATCGCGGCCAAGTGGCTCGTGACGTTCATCGTCGCGATCTCGCTCGTGCTCGCGCTCCTGCCCACCAGTGACGGCGTGGCGCACCTCGCGCATCTGGGCGGCTTCGCGACCGGCTTCCTCTACTTGAAGGTCAGCGACTGGCGGCTGGGACGAGCCGAGCGCAACCTCCGACGCCGGTCCGAGCCCAGCGTGCTCGTCCATCCGGGGCGCGCCGCCCGGGCCAGCGACGCGCCCAAGCCGCCGCGCCGCGTCGAGCGGGACCCCGCGCAGGCGGAGATCGACCGCGTGCTCGACAAGATCTCGGCGCGCGGCATCGACAGTCTCACCCCCGCCGAGCGGCGGTTCCTCGCCGAGATGAGCCGCAAGATGCGCGACCACACCTGAGCGCCGTCCCTCGAACCGTCGCGTCGTAGATTGTCAAGCCGGGCGCGTTCCGTCGCACCGGGCCACCGGGCGGGCGCGCGCTTGTCTCCGGCGGGGCTGGTTCCCAAATTGGGGCCGGCCGCCTCATGCTCGTCAATCTCGTGCCGGAGTTCCTGGCGATCCTCGCCGCGCCCGACCCCACCGCGGCCTATCACGAGTATCTCGACCGCCACAAGCCCGTGCTGCAGAGCTACTGGCACAACTACGTGCTGGACCCGACGTCGCCGCACGCGGAACAGGTGATCGCGGCCACGTTGCGCGCCGAGCGCGCGGATCTCGAGCGGCTGCTCGAGGACGTGGACGTCGCCGCAATCGCGGAGGATGCGCTGCAGCGTTCGCTCGAGCGCTTCGAGGCGGACTGCGCCGTGGACCTGTATCTCATGGTGGGCGTGGGCGCCGCCAACGCGGGCGAGCTGGTGGTGGGCGGACGCGGGATTGCCTTCGTATGTCTCGAGCATTTCACCGGCCGGCCGAATCCCCAGACGTACGGCATGGGACTCGCGCCGCACTTGTTGCCGCTCTGGATCGCGCACGAGGTGGCGCACGCGGTGCGGTACACGTCGCCGACGAGTCGCGCCGACCTGAAGCGGCTGGTGACCGACCTGCGCGGCTACTACGACTATTGGGACACCGGCAGCCGGGCCACCTTGCGGGAGCTGCTTGCGAACGAGGGGGCGGCCGTCGCGGCGGCGCAGGCGGTGGCGCCCGGGTTCGAGCCGTGGGAGTACTTCGGCTACACCCGTCGGCAGTACCGTCGCATCCGGGAGCTCGACGCGTTCCTGCGACGCACGGCAGCGCCGTTACTGGACGAGACGGGCCTGGGGCTGCGCCTGCGTTTCCTGTCGGGGGGCATGAGCCCCGCCGCCCGCCTGACGGCGGGGAAGGTGCTGCCGGAGCGCTCGGGGTACTATCTCGGCCTGCGACTGGTGGAGAGCTACCTCGCCGAGCGGGGCCTCGCCTCGACGGTGCGCGCGGCGGCGCAGGAGTTCAAGACGGCGGACGAGCGGGCGCTCGGGATCCAAACCGCATGAGCCCGCGGGCCCGCGCCGAGCGTCGCCAGAACCGGCCGCTGCGGGAGGTGCTGGACGACCTGCTCGGCCACGCACGCGAGATCGCCCGCCGGGCGAAGGAGATGACGCCGGCGGAGCTCGACTACGCGCAGCAGCGGTTGGAATGGCTCGCCGACGAGGTGTGGCGGGTCGCCACGGGCGAGGTACCGCCGGCGTAGCCCCCGAAAAAGTTCCATTCTGCGGGCCTGGTTCGCGGGCTTGACACCCGTGGGAGCGGCCGGCAGGTTAGCACCCCATCGATACGGTTCAGTAGGAGCTACCCGCAGACGCGGGACGGCGTGGCTTTCCACACCCCTCTAGCTACGCTGCTCTCAACGCCGCATTCGTGACGGCCGGCAAGTGAAACTCGTGGACCCCATCCGGATCGGGAGGTAGTTATGGCAGCGGATTTCTTCCTTGGCGAGTCTCTGGTAGGCGACGGGAATGAGGTCGCCCACATCGATCTGATCATCGGGTCGAAGTCGGGCCACGCGGGGCAAGCCTTCGTCAGCACGTTGGCGAACAACACCGACGGTTTCACCAAGCTGCTCGCCGTCGTCACGCCCAACCTGCCGGCGAAGCCCGACACGCTCCTCTTCAACAAGGTCACCATCAAGAACGCCACGCAGGCCGTGCAGATGTTCGGCCCGGCGCAGGCGGCGGTCGCGCGTGCGGTGGTCGACAGCGTGTCCTCAGGCATCATCCCGCGGGACAAAGTGGACGACTATTGCATCCTGGTGGGGGTGTTCATCCACTGGGAGGCGAAGAACGACAAGAAGATCTACGACTTCAACTATCGGGCGGTGAAGGAATCGATCGAGCGCGCCCTCAAGGGGCAGCCGAAGATCGACCAGGTGATCTCCCAGGCGAAGACGGCCTCGCATCCGTTCGCGGGTGGCGCGGACAAGGCTTGAACTCTCGGGCAGTCGCCTGATTGCACGTCGAGGGGCGGGGGGCTGCCGCCCCTCGACTGCTTTTCGACCCCTGCGTCGACTCATCGTGGAGCATGAATCCTGATGCGTAAGCTGCTGCTGCAGCTGGACAGCTCCAGGCTGCCGAGCGTGTTCGATCGCGTGGTCGCCTACGACGGGGGCGCCGATGAGGTGATGAGCTACGGCGGCATCGCCGAAGCCGACGTCCGCGACTTGATCCACGGCTGCATCTTCACGCGCGGCCCCAAGGATCTGAAGAACACCGCCGTCTTCGTCGGGGGTGCGGACATCGCCGCGGGCGAGCAGCTGCTCGCCGCGGCGACGAAGGCGATGTTCAAGCCCTTCACGGTGTCGGCGATGCTCGACTCGAACGGGTCGAACACCACGGCGGTGGCCGCGG
>Ga0209237_1002374_pt1 | contig 11299 bp, 12 predicted proteins | sample GraSoi013_1_40cm_2_FD_185820 | JGI IMG/M metagenome (GOLD analysis project Ga0209237, IMG submission 185820) | Grasslands soil microbial communities from the Angelo Coastal Reserve, California, USA - Sample 10_02_2013_1_40cm (SPAdes) (version 2) | ecosystem: Environmental > Terrestrial > Soil >...
TGAACGAGTGACAGGCCCGGGAGTCTTCAGGAAGCTGAAATCTTACTGTCGAGAATGCGGCCAAATGAGCCGAGAAGTTTCCTTCAAGTAGCGATAAGCCCAGAATGAACCCTGTTTAGCGATCCACGATGCCTCCCCGAACGAGTCCAGAGAACCGTTCGCGATTCTCGCATGAAGCAGCCTAGTTTCCCCCACCCATCTAACCCATTATTGCGCCCTGAATCGTCAGACTCGCCCATTATCCTGGCCAGACAGCAGATGTTCTAGAAAATAGGGGGTCTTAGCGACCGAGTCCTGCGTCGTATGAGTGGGAGAATTGGAGGAGACTGAATGTATTACTGAGAGCAAGAACATGATCATCGATTCCGTAGTTCATCCTTTAGCGGGTGACCATTGGAGCTTCATTCTCGACGGTGTGTTACACGCTCTCAACGAAGAGGACCCGATACAGAGCTTCATCAAGGTCCTAAAATATGACGCGCCAGAACTCCTAAAGCGGATACTCAAGGAGATGCACTAACTGCGTTACCGAGGCGAATGGTCTTGGGTACGCTTTCAGAAAAATAAGGCCTAGTCATCAAAGGCTCTCTACGGTAGAAAAAAATGACAAGAAACGAACAGACAAGCTACATATTCGCCAAATGCAAAGGAGAACGCACACGCACCATTTCCCAGATACAGCGAATTCCCAACGTCGAATCCTGCACGCCTGTAACGGGTAGATTCGATCTTGTGATCAAGCTGCGAACCAACGAGCCGACAAAAGCGTTCACCACCATGGAGAAGATCAGAAACATTCCAAGCGTCACAAGCACTCAGACGACCATATCCTTCGAGAGCATTACCAACAGCTCCAACCGAGGAGACAGCGATAGCGCGCTGGCATTCGCTCTCTTGAAGGTTAGAGGGAGCTTCGATACGATTCTGCGAAAACTAAAGACCATCCCGAACTTTGCAGAGGCACATGTCATACCTGGAGCGTTCGACATACTGGCGGCTTTCAGGGCCGACACATCTGAGGAGCTTCTGGAAAAGTCCGTTGAGAAGATAGGCAGCATCAACGGAATCACAGCCAGCGAGACCCTCATATCCTACAGCCTTCCTGAAAGGTTCTAGACCTGCGCCAGCGGACTCTCCAGAAACCCTCTTTTTTTCTCCAGACCAAGACCAGCGAAGATCCTAGACAAGTATCCGGGCCGCATCTCCTGGTCGCTGACGTTCTCGCTCCTGAAAACCTCACTGGAGAGGCTGGAAAGGCTGAACCTACTGCTGTCCATAAGCCTGCTTCCAACCAACCGTTCACAATAGGAAGCGGCTAGAGAAAGGCGGGACTGGACCGTTCAGCCCATTCCCCGGCTACAATATCAACGTCCAAGTCATCCAGCTACCATAAGACAATCCCCGGTCTGGAGAACAGGCCGGGAAACCCTCTTTTTTCCCATGTAGCATCCTCACTGAAACGTCGAGGGCGCAAGCCACATTAGAGCTCCGCCCTTGGTGGCTGCAAAGTAAGACGAATGGGAAAAAATCGGATGGGTCATATCGAGTGTTCGGGGGTTGTCCTAGTTCTTGCCGCTGGTGATGGATGCGCAGAACGTGCTCAGATCTTTTACTCCTACTACGGTCGTCAGGAAATTGGCTTCACCGGCCGTGCCGTAGTGAGCGCCTGGATCCACTGTCCCGTTGAAGTGTTCACCGAAGGGTCCTACACCGCTGAACTGGCCCTGAGCGACCTCGCTTCGAAGCGGACCGAGACAGCCTTGATCGGTCGTAGCGAACGTATCTGACGGAGTAGTCTTTCCGACAACCTGATGCGACGAATCAGCCCTTACTGTCGATGTTCCAGTAACCAGTGTCAAAAAGGAAACCAGCAAAAGACATGATAATACAAACATCTTCAAATATTTTCTCACCTCTAAACTAGAATCTGTCGTCCAAAGCATCCCTACAAATTTAACACTGTTGGTATCCCTGGATAGGAATTTCTATCCTTCCTGGGCAAGACTCCCAACTGAGGAATGGACCTGTGAGATGCTAGACAAGACTGAATCAGAACCCAACCTGTCCTGATTACGCGATGGAACGGTTCTGACCTGACCGTTTGCGAGGGTCTTGTCAAAAGCACGGTGCTTCAGATGCCAGTCAAGGAAAACTGCAATTGCAGTGACTTTGCTCATTGGCCGGTTGTCTCAATAGTGTTAATTAGACCGCGACACTGACCGTTTGACTGAAGTCTCTCCTGCAAGCTTCTAGTTCCCGGTAAGAAGAAACGGCTCCATCCGGTGGAAAAGGCTCATTAGATGACGATGTAGTACGACCTATGACATTGAATGGAACAGCTTCAAAAAGATAGCCTCCTTTCACCTTCTGTTTCAAGATGGTTGCTGGAGGAGAATGAGCCCTCCAGTCAATACTTCACGCTTACCGAGCTGATGGGACAGGACAAACAAGACGCCTCAGTACGAAAAGCTAGAGAGAGGATCGGACGAGAAGGATGGGCCGCGAATATTTTCGCGAAACAGAAAGAGAACACATACTGGGAGAACAAGAAGTCTGGTTATATCCCAAAATTCACTTCTACAGGATGGCAGCTAGCCGTCTTGGCGGACCTTGGAGTTTCATCCGAGGATCCGCGATTCGCGAAGGCGGTGGAACACTTTTACGAGCTTCACAATGTTGAGAGCGGTGGATTCTCTTTGCGCTCCCGGGGTGAGGAACAGTTCCACCCTCACGTTTGCAACACTGGCAGCATGGTTCGGGCTCTCGCAAAAGCGGGGTATTCGAAGGATGATAGAGTTCGGAAGGCGATGGGCTGGCTTCTCTCCAAACAACTATCCGATTCCGCCTGGAACTGTGCCCCATCAGGCAAGCATGGGTCTTTCCTCGCCACTGTAGAGCCAATGTGGGCTCTCTCCGAGATGATCAAACACGAACCGAGACCAGAATGGAAGGAGGCGGCAGCAAACTCTGCCGAGTTCGTTCTCAAACACAGGATCTACAAATCCGATAGGGATGATTCAGTTGTCCTGTTCGACTTTCTGAAAATACACTATCCCACACACTACTGCTACGATTTCCTGCATGGGTTACGTGTCCTATCAGAGCTAGGGGTCCCAAGAGACGAGAGAATGGATGATGCGCTCAGAATGTTGCGCGCCAAGCAGCTTGTCGATGGACGATGGCCGCTAGAAGCGGTGTACCGAGGCTGGCGCCACTCCCACCCAATGCACGGAACAGAAACCGTGTCAAGACCAGAAGAGCGAGAACTCGTGACCGAAGGATGGGGAACCGATCGGACCTTGCAACTGGAAGAGGCGGGGAAACCCAGCAAATGGGTAACCCTCCAGGCGCTACTTACCCTCAAGCGATTGGGACATCCTGAATCCCAATCCTAGACCGCGAAAATAGTCCAGAATTAGGTAGTCGGTAAACTAGGAAGATACCAGAGGAGCGAGTGAATGCGAGTATAAATATGTCCCCTCCCGTGGGTAGGGTATGTCGCGACATAAGCGCCCGGAAGTCGACAGCAGACTTTCAAAAATTGAGGGCCACGTCAGAGCAATCAGAAAGATGGTGCAAGATGATCGATGCTATCCTGTGATTGTCCACCAGGTTGCGGCGGTACGCGCCTCGTTGGATGGAGTTGTCGAAGTTATTGTTGACGACCTCGTGGAAGACTGCGTAGCAACTGCCCGCAAAGGTGGGTCCGTAAGGGAAACGCTCCTTGAGCTTCAGCAAGTAGTTGCAAGCAGCAGATGAGCGCTTCCAAGGTCGAGCTCCCGGTAGTCAGTGGAACTAGAGTCTCGCCCTCCGTAGAATCTCGTTCCAAGAATAGGAGAGACGAGATCCGTCTCGTTCTGATGGGCGTTGCAGCCCTAGTCAGCTATCTAGGACTTCTTCATGGTATCACCCCGATCGATGTTGTAGCGATCGGAGCAAGTCTCATCGGAGGATATCCTGTCTTCATGGAAACCTTCCGCGCTCTCCGCCACCGTTCCATAAACATGGAAGTCTCCATGACCGTCGCGATTGTCGCTTCACTCCTGGTAGCGCAGTTCACAGCCGCCGTCGTGGTGACCTTCTTCGTTCTCCTCTCAGAATTCATAGAATCCTACGCAGTCGACAAGGGAAGAGCAACTATCCTCAAGCTGGAAAAGTCCATTCCGAGAAGGGCATTGGTGAGACGGAACGGAGCGGAAGTCGAGACCGACGTAGAGACAATTCAATCAGGTGAGGTCGTGATTGTCCGAGATGGAGAACGGATCCCGATTGACGGAGTCGTAGTCAACGGCTCAGGATTCGTCAACCAATCAGCCATAACCGGAGAAGCTCTTGCTGTCGAGAAAACGAATGGCACCAGAGTCTTCGCCGGCAGCGTCGACGAGTCTGGCCTCCTTGAGGTGCAGACGGAGAAGGTTGGAAGCGAGACAGTATTCGGCCAGATTATCAAACTGGTCGAGGAGGCTGAAAGCCGAAAGGCGCCGATCCAAAAACTATCGGACAAGCTCGCAACCTGGCTCGTCGAGTTCACCATCGCTTTTGCAGCCATCACCTTCATTGTAACTCGAAATCTGATCTCGACAATTTCCGTCATCGTTGTTGCAGGTGCCTGCGGCGTTGCAGCCGGGACCCCGCTCGCGATCGTCGCGGCCATGGGAGGGCTAGCCAAGAAAGGCGTGATAGTGAAGGGCGGCGTCTATGTTCAAGAGATGAGCAAGATCGATACTGTCGTTATTGACAAGACTGGTACTCTGACGCTGGGCGATCCAGAGGTAACCGATATCGTGGGACTCGACGGTTGTTCTCAGAAGCAGGTACTAACATTCGCAGCGGCTGCGGAGAAACTATCCAATCATCCTCTCGCACGAGCAATAACTGCGAAGGCTCAGGAGCTAGGAGCCAATCCAGCCGGAAGTCTCTCATCCGATTATCTAGCCGGAAAAGGCATCATTTCCACGTACCAGGGAGAACTCGTCCTCGTTGGAAATTCTGTTCTGATGACCGAGCAGAACATCCCCATATCCGATGATGCCCAAGCAACCATCACCAAGAAGATCTCAGAAGGAAAAACCACAGTAATAGTTGCTCACGGAGGGCACACCTGTGGAGTTATCGGGATCTCTGACAAGATCAGAAACGAGAGCCGGACCGCAGTTCAAGAACTGGGGAAAATGGGAATCTCCACCGTCATGTTAACAGGCGACAACAAGTTCGCAGCCAACCGCGTTGGAGAACAAGCAGGAATCAAACAGGTCTACGCGGAACTCCTACCCCCGGACAAAGTCTCCATCATCGAACGTCTGTCAGAAACGGGTCAGAAGATAGCAATGGTAGGAGACGGTATCAACGACGCTCCCGCTCTAGCACGGGCGAACGTAGGCATCGGTATGGGCGCAGGCACAGATATCGCGATCGAAGAAGCGGACATTGTGCTGATGACAAATGACCTGGGGAAGATTCCAAAAATCGTAAGGACGAGCAAACAAGCGTACGGAGTGATCTTGCAGAATTTCTACGGCACTCTGATCGTAGATGGGATAGGATTGGCCTTGGCCTTTGACGGTCTTCTTAACCCCCTATTCGCGGCAGGTATTCACGTAGTGTCAGAGCTTGTTTTCATCCTGAACTCTGCAAGACTAATCCGATAAATGGGTCGATAAGCCCTTAAAGCTAGCTGGGGCTCGATAGGATCTCTAGAATGAGAACGGAAACGATCTCAATCCTCGGCTTCCTTGTTGCTTTGCTAGCGTACAGTTGGGTAGGTTTCCTCTGGCTACTTTTTGACGCGGAGTTTTCTCTGTCTGGGGTCACTACAGCCCAGACGCCTCTCTTAGAAGCGTCGAAGATACAATCGATAGTGTTCGCCTCCGTCTTCGGAGCGTTCATAACGGCACTCGCTGTCTACGTCATAGAAAAGCGGCACGTCAAAGCCTGAGACAAATTCCAATCGTCGACGCGACGTGGGTAGCCCGTCTCTTGCGAGAGAAGACCCTGCCTAGAAGACTGATCTGATCAGTCCTCCGTCGATCGCGAGCATCGTCCCATTGATGTAACTCGCTTTCTCACTGGCAAGAAACGCAACGAGATACCCTACTTCCTCTGTGAGACCGTACCGTCCTGCTGGAACGTCCTGGAGCATCTGTTTCATAGCCTCATCCGGGCTTTTTCCCGTTCTCGATGAAACGTCTTGGGCAACTTGTCTCTGTCTATCTGTCAGTATGTGTCCCTGCATGATTCCGTTCGAGGTTATTCCCTTCGAACCATATTCTAGTGCGAGAGACTTCGATAATCCAGCAAGGCTCAATCTTACCGTGTTGGACAAGACCAGATTCGGGACAGGCTGTCGCAGCGTGGAGGAAGTGATGTAGATCAGCCTTCCCCACTTCTTCTGAACCATCCCTGGAACCACCCGTTTTGTGAGCCAGACAGCGCTCATCAAGAGCAGTCTGACTCCTAGCTCCCAGTCAGCATCGTTGAGATCGGCGAAGGTGCCTGGCTTTGGCGGGCCGGTATTGTAGGCGAGAATATCGATGGTCCCAAACTTGCTCGTGGCCTGGTCGATGAGAAGGTCAACGTCTGCCTTAATGGCCAGATCTGCCTTGACCGAGTACACGTCTTTGTTTCCAGTTTCCTTTACGATCGCGTCCCGGGCCTTAGGTATAGAATCCTGATCTCTGGAAGAGATTACTACTTTGCAGCCTTCTGTGGCGAGAACCTTGGCGACGCCGAGCCCGATTCCCTTGCTTGCAGCTGGGACGACTGCTACCTTGCTTCTGAGTCCAAGGTCCAAGATGGCCCTTCCACCGATCTAAGGAGATTAAAGCTGATACTAGTTAAGAGACCCTAATGCACGCCAAGGAATACCTGAAACGAATCGGCTATCGGGGGCCGACTCGGCCGAGCGCCAGGGTCTTGCGTAGACTGCACAGGAGACATCTGCTCTCGGTCCCGTTTGAGAATCTCGACATACATTTACACAGGCCGATCATCTTGAAGGAAGTTGCTCTCTACGACAAGATCATTAAGCGTCGTCGAGGGGGATTTTGCTACGAGCTGAACGGCTCGTTTGCTAGTTTACTGAAAAAATTGGGTTTCAATGTATCAATGCTTTCAGCTCGCGTTGCAAGAAAGGGCGGAGGGTTCAGCCCAGACTTCGACCACATGACTCTATGGGTCCAGCTCAAAGAGCCATGGCTCGCCGACGTGGGGTTCGGAGATTCATTCGCAGAACCAAAACGGCTCGACATATTTCACCCACAAGTTGATCATGGAAAGGACTACCGTTTTGCCCGCAAAGATGGCTGGATCTTATTGTCCCGTAGAACGAAGGGACGCCTTCTTTGGGAGCCTCAATACAAATTCAGCCTTACGTCGCGACGCCTCGAGGATTTCATTCCGAGATGCCGTTGGCAACAAACATCCCCAAGGTCCCACTTCAGAAAGGGCCGCTTATGCACTCGCCTAACTCCCAATGGAAGATTGACCCTTACTGATACAAAGTTCATTGTAACGCGAGGTCGTAAGAAGGTAGAGCGACCACTCAAGAACCCTGAAGAGTTCACCGGATTGTTACGTCGGCATTTTGGTATTGATCTGAGCTGACCGATTCAGTTCATTGCAAGGTACTTGTTCTCGAGATAGCCGACCAGTCCAGATGGATCGTATCCTTTGCCGAAGACCCGGGTGAGCAGCTCCTTCGGGGAATAAGTTGATCCGGGTTTGTGGATGTTTTCTGCCAGCCAGCTCTTTAGCGGTGCTATGCTCTTGTCTCCCTTGATTGGGAGCAGTCCTTTCTTCGTCAGAGCACCCCACAGCATTCCGGCTATGATGTTCCCGAGAGAATAGCCAGGAAAGGTGGCGAACTGTCCCCAGCTCCAGTGTACGTCTTGTAGGACCCCATCGGCATCCTTCTCGGGTCTCTTGCCAAGATAATCCTCTATCATATCGTCCCATACAGAGGGGAGCTCTGAGACCTTGATCTTTCCCTCTAGGAGTTTCTTCTCAAGCTCGTACCTCATGGCGATATGGAAGTTGTAGGTCAGCTCATCAGCTTCCACTCGGATCAAGCTTGGTTTGACCGTGTTGAAGTATGAGTAGAGTTGCTTCTGATCGTAGCTTGACACGAAGCTCAAGTTAGCTTTCAGGAGAGGGTAGAGCATCGGGACGAATTCCTTGCTTCTTCCAACGATATTCTCCCAGAATCTGGACTGCGACTCATGAACTCCTGCTGACACACCAGAGGCCGTCGGTGTGAACTGCAGTTCATGGTCTACTTGAAGCTCGTAGAGGGCGTGGCCGCACTCATGCATCAGCCCAAACATTGATGCCTTGAAGTCCTTCGGTTCATACCTCGTCGTTATCCTCACATCATCGCTCCCGATTCTGATAGCGAAAGGATGAGTAGAAACATCTTGTCGGAACCTCTTCTCCGGCATGCCGAGGAGCCGAAGAATTTTCTCGTTCACCTGCTTCAGCGAATTAACATCATAATCCACATCCTCCAAAGCATGTTTCTCCGGAAAGACTCCTTGGGAGAGAGTCTTGGAGAGGATCTTCTTGAGCTGGGGGATAAGCACGGAAAAGATCTTGTCAAGATCAGTGATGGTCAGTCCCTCCTCGGATAGATCTAGGAGTGCATTGTACGGGTTTCCGGAAGGATCGAGATGGTGCGCCTCTTCCCGTTTCAGCTCAGTTATTTTTTCCAGGTGGGGCTTGAAGATGCTGAAGTCAGATTTCTTTCTCGCTTCCCTCCACGGTATGTTCGCATCGATTGTAGCTTTTTGTAATTCCTCAACTAGTTTCGGCGGGACTCTCTGGTAATAGTTGAGTTCTCGCTTAACGACCCGGACAACGCCCTTCTCAGCGTCGTTGAGGGCCTTCAGCTTGTCAGCCTTCTCGACTGGACCCGCAAGGTCGATGGTCATTTTCTGGCGGAGCAATTCGATCTCTGATTGCGCTTGGCCTCTAGCACTGGCTCCTGCCTCTGGCATGTTGATCTCGAGGTCCCATCCCAAGAGGGAGGAGGCGTGGGTCATCGCTGCGACTGATTTGTATCTGGCAAGAACGTCCAGGACAACAGGATTATTGAACGGGCTCATGGAGGCGACCAGTGCCTCTCGACTTCTAACTGCCTAAAAACCTTGAAGGATTATGACTAGGACCTGGCGCCGGTGAGCATTTCCTCTCTAGCAAGAGCTAATACCCTTCAGAAACTAATTGTCAAAGCTATGGCGAAGGTTGTGTCTGACTTCGTCCGTGTTGCCTCTACCGGCGATATTCCTGAAGGCAGGATGAAAAAGGTCTTGGTTGGTAGTCAACAGGTTCTAGTTTCTAACGTGAAGGGCAAGTATTACGCGATTGGAAACGTCTGCACTCATCTGGGTGGACCCTTGGATAGGGGTATTCTCGAGGATCGCGAGGTGCAGTGTCCGTTGCACGGCTCCCGTTTTGATGTCACCACAGGGCAGGTGAAGAGAGGTCCTGCCACGAGGCCGGAGCCCGTCTATGATATCAAGGTCGAAGCTGGCAGTATTCTAGTACGATCGAAGCAGTAGCGTGTGTAATCCGCGATATTCGTTAGTCTACGACTGTTTTGCGCCGCAGCTAGTGCAGAATACAGCCACAATAGGAAGCTTGGCCCCACATTTGAAACAGAATTTTGATTCGATCGGAGGCTGTTGTTGCGACGGAGTCGCTGGTTGCGGAGTTACTGGAGAAGGAGCAAAGGTTTGCTGAGAAGGCTGACTCCAACTACGCGTTGGAGGCCGGTCTTGAATTGAGAAGTACGCTACGACCTGGAAGACCAACGCTATGAGAAGTATCAGAAAGCCTACCAGTACGATTGTGAGTGCTGCTCCGATCAGGTAGAGCAAACCGGCAGTAGCGAAGGCGCTGACGTTTAGTCGTTGTGAAATCTTTTCGTATGAACGCTTGAGAAAGACGGCGGAGATGATTGTGAAGACCCAGAACGCGCCAAGGATGACTAAGAATGGCAGAAATAATGCAAGGCTGCCAAAGGGGAAGAATCCTACAGAGGGGCGAGGAGAGAATAGAAACCCGACAAAGAGAACTGCTCCAATTACGGCGCCAATTACTGCGGTTATGCCCGCCAGAAGGGCGTCGTCGAAGATGGTTTTATCCTGAACGGTCTCGGAGATTTCTTTTGTTGCTAGAAGAATGAGTATCCACCCGACTAGACTGATGCCCGGGACGAAGACGAGAATCCCGCCCACTCCGCCGAGGGTCTTGGCCGAGGATAGCGTTCCCATGAGCAAAACCGTTTAGTGTCCCGAATTTAAGGTAGGAACGATCCGAGTCGATATTTTTGGGGGCTATTCTTCCTTCCAGTTCATTAGAATGCTGCCTAGTACGATGAAGAATGCTGCTAGTCCTAGGGCGATGAGGGTGTTGGTCAGGGCTTGGGCTGGTTCCGCATAGATCAGTGCATCTCTAAGTCCATCGTTCACGTATGTTAGTGGCATGAAGTTGGCTATGATCTTCATGATGTCGGGCAGTGTCTCGCGGGGCCAGAAGGTTCCAGCCAGGAACATCATCGGGAATGTTATCGCGTTGGCAGCGGCGTCCGCGCTCTCTGCTTCCTTTACAAAGTTTGCGAGTACCATGCCGATACCTGGGAAGAGGAGGGCGGCTGCTACTACAAGTCCCACGGTGTAAATGTCGATGGTCGCTGTGACCCCGAAGATGGCGTAGCCGAAGAAGAGGATTACGACGAGCGAAATAGTGGCTAGAATCATCTGGTAGCCGACCATTCCGAGAATCCATTCGATCTTGCTAAGGGGTGTCGTGGCGAGTTTCTTGATAATCTTCAGCTCGCGGTAGCGTCCGTTAGTATTCACAGCACCAAAAACGCCTGTGGTGAGGAGGGTCATGCCGATGACTCCGGGGATGAAGAAGTCGATGTAGCGGATGTTCCGGGTTACGATGCCAACTTGTTGAAGATTTAGGTGGTCGGGGGCACCGGCGATGGCCGCTGCATAAGAGGTGGTGACCGAGCGCACTATTCCGGCGAGCGATGCGGAGGCTTGGTCGCTCTGATCCATGTAGAGCTGAATTGTAGCGTTCTTTCCGTTCATGAGAGTTGCGTTGAAACCTAGCGGTATGACTAGCAGTCTCTGGCCTCGATTGTGGGGTTGGGCGTCGCTTTTCACGTATGCTAGCGGGTCCGGTTGTTCTGCTGCGACCGTGTGGAGGTTGAAGGCGCCGGTCTGGTTCAGCACGTTGACGTATCCCTGGGATAGAGGAGTCGGCACGTTCCCAGTCAAGTCCTGGTTCTGGAGGT
>Ga0209237_1002382_pt1 | contig 11280 bp, 16 predicted proteins | sample GraSoi013_1_40cm_2_FD_185820 | JGI IMG/M metagenome (GOLD analysis project Ga0209237, IMG submission 185820) | Grasslands soil microbial communities from the Angelo Coastal Reserve, California, USA - Sample 10_02_2013_1_40cm (SPAdes) (version 2) | ecosystem: Environmental > Terrestrial > Soil >...
TGCTGTCGTCTGTTTTTGCGTGGCGTATCCCCTGACAGTGCTCTGGGCAAGCTGTCCGGGAAAAGTTAGGGGAGGCTTAGTAGTGGGCGTGGTGCTCTTCGGGACTGCGAGCCCCGGTAGCTTGTTCCTTGCCTTTCGGTACGAAGCTGTGTCCGCAGCCGCAGGTGAGGTAGCTTTCAGGGAAGTTGAACTTGAAGCCGCCGCCCATCTCTGTTTCAACATAGTCAATCTCGGCGTCTCCGAGAAGGTCTGCGCTCTTTGGGTCGGCTACGATGTTGACTCCGTTCCTGTGCTCTACGACGTCGCTGTCGCTGGTTTTGTCCAGTTTTAGACCGAACTGGTAGCCGGCGCATCCTCCTGCTTTGACGAAGATGCGAAGGGCGAGGGACTGATCACTGACCTGTTTCAGATAGTCTTGGACCTTGACCGCTGCTTTCTCAGTTATACTAATTGCCATATTCTCTACCTAACCCTAGCTCAAGGCTCCCTTTTTAACCTAGGCGTAACCCTCTCGAGTTCTTGTACCTGTAAGCCGATATTGTATCGATGAAGTTCAGTTCTCGGCCCAGAAACGCATTGGCACGCGCTGGCTAGAGAGTCAGCTTCTCTGATTCACAGTCCCCTAGTTCCGCCTTGATGCTTCAAGAACGTTTCTCGACTAGGCTTGATTATGGTCGGGTACCTCTCCTCCTCAAGTCGTCAGGAGATGTCTTTCTCCCGTGCAGGCCCTAAAGTCGATTTGGCAATACTATGCCCCGACACAAGACGTTCTGGGGCTGTTGGAGACGTTTAGAAGAATGGTTAACGACTCGATAAGAGTCGGTTTAGCCAACGACGTGACATCGCTGAGAAGGCTCTCACTCCTCTCCTACAGCCAGCTCGCTCATTACGATTCTCCCAGCTACTACAAGCTCTGCGCCATATCTCGAGTAGCAGGCATACTAGCGGCCAGGAAAAAGTCTGTCATGAGAGGGTTCCTGGCCAGAGGGCCCTACGCGGTCAGATCCCAATCAAGAATGGAGGGTTAGAGATTCCCATATCACGAGGGAGACGGTAAAGCATCGCCTTGACCAAGCACACTCAATATGCTATTTCTCAAGCAGGCGTCGCTGTTCGTTCCTTCACCCTCACACGAACCAGACTGAGCCTGTGTATCGCTCGGGATACTCCCACGATAGAGTGCATCTCGACGGCTGGAGTCGACCGTAATCTTCGTAACCTCACGGTTGGAAATGACGACCAAATCCATTACTACAATATTTCTGAGACGATGAGAATAGCCAAAGTCACAACTCGGATTATCAGCTCCTTCAAGAGGGATGATATTCGGATAAGAAAGGCGATAGCATCAAAGTATGGGCGCAGGAGAGCCTGCAGGACCAAACACATCCTTCATAGTGTGACGAAGAAGATTATCGCTGCCGCAGTTCAAGAGAAAACAGCGATAGCGCTGGAAAATATCCGCGGCATACGCAGCCTCTACCGGAAGGGTAACGGTCAAGGCCTAAAGTATCGCGGTAGAATGAACCAATGGAGCTTCGGTGAGGTTCAACGACAGATCGAGTACAAGGCCCGATGGGTGGGGTTGCCAGTCGTACGTCTCTCCAAGTGTGAGACCAGAACCTCCAGTGTGACTTGCCCGAGATGTGGGAAGAGACTCCAATCGGACAAGCGATTGAAACGCAAACTTTGGTGTGAAAAGTGTAGAATGGTGATGGACCGGGACAGGGTAGCGGCGATAAACTTGGCCCGGCGGGGACGGGTGAGGTTCGCACGTTCCCGGCCTCCCGTCATTGAGGCGCAAGGCGGGGCAGTTGAAGCTGTGAAGGGGAACCCGACGACTACGGTATTCCCCGGAGTCGATGCCCTGAAGCCGACTTCGCACACCGCGAGTCGGTCGAATCACCCAATCGTAACCCTGGGCTCAAGCTAACGCTTCTTTCTTTACCCAGTCGTAACCTCTTGCCTCCAGAACGTCTGCGAGCTCTGGTCCGCCCGATTTGACCATTCTGCCGTCGAGGAGGATGTGTACGTGGTTGGGTTTGATGTATCGGAGGATTCTCTGATAGTGCGTAATGATCATGACGCCCATTTCCGGGCCCACCAGCTTGTTCACGCCTTCGGCGACGATTTTCACCGAATCTATGTCCAGTCCGGAGTCTGTTTCGTCAAGGACTGCTATTTTGGGCTGTAAAACCGCTAGCTGGAGTATTTCGCAGCGTTTCTTCTCTCCCCCGGAGAATCCCTCGTTCAGATAGCGGGTCGCGAACGAGTCGTCCATATCCAGTAGCTTCAGCTTCTCTTTCAACAGTTTCCTAAACTCTAGAACTGAGACCATCTCTTGACCCAAATCCCCTCTCTTGCCTCCCTGCCGAACCGAGTTGTAAGCGGTCCGAAGGAATGTTGAAAGTGAGACTCCTGGGACCTCGTAGGGGTATTGGAATGCGAGAAAGACCCCTTTCCTGGCCCTTGCGTCTGGTGCCAGGTTGAGTAGTGTTTGTCCGTCGAAGCTGATGTCGCCTTGTGTGACTTTGTATTTGGGGTGTCCCATTATTGTGGAGGCTAGGGTGCTCTTTCCGGAGCCGTTTGGTCCCATGATGGCGTGTATCTCGCCTTGTTTGACTTGGAAGTCGACTCCTTTCAGTATCTCTTTTCCTTCGATAGAAGCGTGCAGGTCCTTGATTTCTAGCTGGCTCAATTCCGGGTCCCTCTTACTTTCTCTCCTTCGTTCTGTTCACGCTTGATCTCGTTTTTGAGGCTTGACAAGAGCGGCATGACGTACGTCATATTTAAGGGCACCAAAACCAGCAGGGATTCGCGTGTGAGTCTATTCTCGGCCGAGCCCCGAGACGACCGTCCATACTTGACAGATTCGAATAATTTTTCGATAATCGTAGGAAATCGAACCAGAGTCGGCTTCACAGGTCCACATCATTTTCCCCATAGTTTCGGAGTCAGGAGATCTGTGACTGTGAAGGTTACCTCACAGTTACGCCCTGATTATCGCTAGGCGACAGCTAAGCTGTAATCAACCCTGGTTGTAGAAGATGGCGATTCAGCTAACACCCACAAGAATCAAGGGAAGCAAATACCTTCTGATTCCAAAGGACCTTGCACGGTTGCTAGAAATCGAGGACAAGAGCATACTCAATCTGACCATCGAAGAATCAGAAACGGGCCAGAGACTGGTCTACTCAATCCGCGAACGAACACACCAAGCCGCGGAAAACTAGAACCGGAAAGAGCTATTGAACAAATGGGGCTGCTACCTGAGTTTTTCACGTTGCTGGGAATAGAGATATTCGCAGCAATGAGTCTTGTGAGCGTCCTTCTCGACCGAGATATTCCATCGTCCGTACAATGGCTCTTTCAGGGTGCGGCTGGATTGGGGCTTGGGCAACTCGTTGTGACTGAAGGATTTGGGACGAGTAGCGTAATAGATGCGTCGCGCTTTTGGATCAGCATCTTCTATCTGACACTGTCAGTTTGTAGTGTTGCGGGCGTGAACGTTTACCTTGCTGCAGTTCGTAGAAAAACGGCGATAGCCTCGGTCTTTTCAGGGACAATTACGACACCAATGGTGAGTGTCTCGGTTCTCTTCGTTTCTTCTTATCTCAGCGGTGTTGATGTTAGCTTCACTCCTCTCACAATTGTGATACTTATCGTCCCGGCCCTACTCGTTGGACTATGCGCATATGGGATCTTGCATAGGACATTCAAGCGGATTGGCAAATCTGCTGGACCGGAGTTATCGCCAGCTTCAGTATCCGTTCCCGTGGAGACGCCGAAGATATACGAGTCGTTGGATCTGACGGCTATTCTCGGAGATTGGGAGGAGTCCCAGAAGAAGGACCGGGTGGCGTAGATATGAGAAGTATGAAGGGGCTCTTGGATCTTGGCGGCAAGAATGTTCTCAGGCTGGGGCTTCTAGTGTTCTCAACACTATTGATCGTGAGCGGAAGTGTATTCTTCTATGACAGGTTGGTCTATGAAAGAGCTCTCAGTGTGAGCGGGGTGATCACAGGCTCAGGCTCGACAACCCAAACAGGATTTAACCCAGCACCTGGGACAATTCTCATACTTGCAGTCTCTGCGGTCCTCATCAGTCTCAGTGTGTTCGGATTTCTACGTGAAGCGTTCCGCGGTAGGCGCAACCGCAACGCTCTGGCCAAAGAATCACCACCCACAGACTCTGTGTCGTTGCCTCTGGAAATTGATCCACCATTACAAGTGCCGTCAATGCAGAGAGACTGGGAGGAAGCTCCCAAGAAAGAAGAGAGCAAGCACTAGGGTGCTGGCCCGTCTTTGAGTTTTTGATGAATCAGGAACTAATTGTGGAAGAATATGCATCGTGAGAATTGCCTCTGATTTTCGCACGAGGTTGGCATAGTACCGGTTCCGGTGTCATGGGGTAACACAGACTAGAAGTCGGGCTTCTCGCGTGGTCCGTCGTTACTAGAGAACATCGGGGAGGTGAGAGAGTAGAATGAAGTTTCTCAAAGTAGAATGGACAAAAAAGAGGGGTGCTATTGCTCTCTTGGCAACATGTTTGGTGGTCACAAGTTTCATTCTGGGTGGCTATGTAGCTACTGGGAATTGGAACCCATGGGGCAACAGACACTACTACCAAGTACTGAACGCTAACTTCCAGGCGTGCTACACTCCCGTGGGAGGTACCCCCCAGTGCCAATCCGTCCACAACGTGATGTTCAACACTGGTGCCATCTATGTCGAGAAGTTGGTCTCTTCCAACAACGAAGGCTTCTGTGCAGTATCAGCTTCCTGCAGCTTCCACTTCATCGCTATGTCAGGCAGCACTGCTGCTCCGGCTGCAGGTCAATCGTCTTCGGGTGTCAACGGTGCAACGTCAAGTGGTGACTGTGGCAATGCAGGTGGTACCGGTGGTCAAGCGGGTACAGAGCTTGCGTCCAACGGCTTCACAGCGGCAGGGGGCACGGTAACGGACATAACAGGAGCCACAAACCCCCAAAGCTCGACAGTCGTGAACATCTTCACGGACAATACTGCTCCGACTACCGTGGCTCAGAGCTGCTTAGTCAACGAGGTCGTACACAACGACGCTAACAGAGTAAACCTGGCCGCGGCAACTTTCAGCGCTATCACCCTCCAAATAGGAGACACCATTCAAATCACTTGGTCCATAAGCTGGACCTGGACCTAGGACGCTTCCAAGACCCGATTGACAAAGATTAACCCCAAAACTCGGATGTTTCAATCTCCGAGTAAATACCGATTCTTCAGCATGCTTAGCCATTGCAATGTTTTAGAGGTTCCGTAGTCTAGCGTCCTGTGTTACAACATGTGTATTCGTCCGTGGGCCTACTTTGGTCTTCCTTCAGAGGGGAGTCGAAGCAGCGAAACTCAGACTCCTAATCGCATTGATACTGTGCCTTGCAGCGGTAGCCATGCCTATCGGACACGCGGTTAACAATGTACACACATTCTATCTCGGGAGTTCAAGTATCGCAGGTTGTAGCGGCAAGTGCGAGGGGCTGGCAACAAGTTCTGGTACGGCAGGCACCGCGATTGGTTCGAGCCCAGCTTTGGATTCCGGTAGCGCTCCTGACAGGACGGGAACTTGGTCTTCAGGCTCAACTTTCACCATTACTGGGCTTACCGCCTCTGGAACATCCGATGTAATCATCCTCCTAGTGGTGACCAATCCTCAATCGATCACCGTGTCCACCTCGACTCCACCATCAGCATCAGGCATAACATTTCAAGCCACCCCACGCCAAACCTACACTCCGACCAATTGCGCGGCACGAATGGAAGAATGGATTGGGACAACATCAGCAGCTCTATCCTCAGTAACCACGACAATCACTCTTGCTGGTGGAACTCCGACGGCTGTCAGCGGACAGATTATTGCCTATACGGGGGCAAAGGAACCTACGGGCACTGCTGTCAACTGGGCTTTCGATCAGGCGTCCGGCTTCGGAACGTCGAGCGACCAAAACTCGAAGTGTTCGGGAGGAGGCCCCAACACTCCACAACTTACAACAGGCGTTACGACCTTGAATGCCAACGATTTGGTTCTGGGTCTCTTCGGATCTGAGAACGGTTTAACCGAGACTGCTGGTGGGAGCTTTGCCTTGAGATCGACAGTCAACCAAAACAGTGCCAGCAACGCGATAGAAGACGGTAGTACATCATCGACTGGGAGCCAGACCTGTCCATTCGGGACGAGCCAGAACCGCTGGCTTGTGATTTGTGATGCTCTCCAGTCCGTTGTCAAGTTCTATCCAGTCAGTCCTGATGTTGCCAGCAGCACAACGACCGGGACGCCAAGTACCACGTCTCCGAGTGGCTACGCCTGGGTCTACGATACCGCCGGGATTCAGGGCGGGTTATCCGACATTTTCTCAGGCACTTGGCAGTTCGACATGACTTTCGCCACAGGATCGACGGGTAATCAGGTCGGAAGACTCTGGATCACAGTCTGGCAGTGCACAACCAATAATCTTGGAACATGTACGTTTCTGTTCAAGAATTGGGACACCTCCACGAATAACGTGATTGGGTTAACCACTCCGACGAAGTACACTTGGACTTCCTCTACTCAGCCCACGCTTAGCGGATGGAGCGGAAAGTATCTCGCGGTCGAGTATTGGACCGTGATGCAATATTCTGGTTCAACCTCCGCCACGACAGCCACAGAAACGACGGTCTCCACAGCTTCGGACATTATAACTCCCAACTGGGACTCAGCTCAGAGTCTCAGTGGATCTCTTACTCTAAACTCTGCAGAGAAGACTACTTACGTCAAAATCCTATCGGCTTTCTTAATACCATCTTCAAGCCTAGCCCAGAAATCCTCGATTTTCAGATCCCTGAGTGATGCGCTGACCCCCGCTTCGAATCTTGCAAAGCACGCCGCTCTTCTCAGGAGCGCGAGTGCTTCGCTTGCGTCAGCCCCAAGCCTTACCGATAAACTCTCATTTTTCAGGTCACTAACCGACTCCTTAACCACAGCATCTGGCGGAGCTGCGAAGAACGGCATTTTCAGAACACTCACTGATTCGATCACGATCACAATAGGCAACCTAGTAGCCAACGTCGACTCCGGAAAACTCGTTTGCAACACGAGTCCTCGATCCTGCTCGACCACCGTGACCGCAAACTGGAACACCGTATCGAGTCTTGCGAAGCGGGCGTCTTTCTTTCGGTCTCTTATCGACACTTTGACCGCTGCCGGTTCTATTGTTAAGGGAATTGGTAAGGCCCTGGTGGCATCGCTCAGCCCATCGTCAAGCCTAGCCGAGAAAAATTCGTTGCTCAGGTCCGTGGCGGGATCATTTGGCTCAGCGACGAGCTTGGCCAAACAGGACTCTCTTTTCCGTTCGTTGGCTGGTTCGATGTTCTCAGTCCCCAGTATCGCCGAGAAGAATTCGCTATTCCGTTCTCCTACCGGTTCACTCGCCTTAGGCTCAAGTCTCTCAAGACAAGTTTCTCTGTCCAGGTCTTTGGGCGCCGCAATGTCCCTCGGTACTTCGCAGGTCAAGGGTCTTTACAAGAGCCTAAGCGGTTCGCTGAGCACGACCTCAACTTTCGCCGAACAGACCTCATTGTTCAGATCACTGAGTGCCTCATTGGCGCGCACATCGAGCTTTGCCAGACAGGCATCACTATTCCGGTCGCTGACAGGGTCCCTAAGTTTGAGCTCGGCGTCTGCCCAGAAGGCATCCTATTTCAGGTCGGTTACTGGCTCGCTATCCTTTGTCTCCAGCTTTGCCGAGAAGATTTCGCTATTCAGGTCACCAATCGTGTCGCTGGGTATGAGTGCAGGTGTTGCCAGAAACACGGCTCTGTTCAGGACGCTGTCGGGTTCGCTTAGTGCTGTAGGTTCGATGGGCAAGAACTTCCCGAGGTTCTTGACTATTACCGTGGGCATGTCCTCGGCACCAGCAGAGAAATTCTCCTACCTTAGGACGTTGACCGGCTCAATTATTCTCGGCAGTTCGCATTTCACAGGCAAGATTGAAAATCTTGGTGTGTTTGTCGGCTCGACCACTATGCTAACTGAGCATGCGTCGTTGTTCAAGTCGTTGGTTGGGACATTAAGCTCGGCGTCGACCCTTGTGGAAAAGTCCTCCTTCTCTAGAGCACTGGCCGGTGCACTGTCTTCGGTTTCCGCTCTCACAGATAGGTTAACGCTCTTCAGGTCCTTCACGGGCTTGCTGGCTCCCGCCTCAAGTTTCAACGAGATGATTTCGTACTTCCGGTCGGCAACGGGCTCCGTCTCATTGGGCGAGTCTCAGGCTAAGAGTATCACGAAGATACTCGTTAGCTCAATCGGCATGTCCTCGAACTTCGCCGGGAAATCCTCATACTTCAGGTCAATAACCGGCTCGCTTTCATTAGCTTCCGCGTTTGCTGAGAAATCGTCATTCTTCAGGACCCTAACCAGTTCGCTGAGTCTTACGGGGAGTCAATATAGGGGATTTGCTCGATTCTTCACTGGCTCTCTGAGTTCGACGTTAACCGTTTCAGAACGTTACTCGTATTCTCGGTCTTTGAGTGGGTCGATGACTTTTGCAGGCTCTGAAACGAAGGGCCTAGTCAAGTCTTTCACTGCTGCATTAGGCTCTGTCACAAGTCTGGCGCAGAAGTTTTCCTATCTTAGAACTCTGAGCGACTCTTTGGGTCTTTCCGGTTCCATCATCAGGGGACGTATCGTCGGACTGACTACGTCAATGGGTTCCAGCTCTAACCTTTCGAGGCAGAGTTCCCTGTTCAGGACCCTCACTTGGTCCTTGAGTCTTGCCAGCTCATCCGTCAGGGGACGTTTCGTAACCGTGAGCACGTCAGTCGGATCGGCCTCAGGTTTCAATGAGAAGTCGTCGCTCTTTAGAACGTTGACCAGTTCATTGTCAGCAGCCTCTGTATTCGTGGAGCGACTTTCGATCTTTAGAAGCTTGAGTGGCTCCCTGTCCTCAGCGTCTAGTGGTAGTGTCAAGAATTCATTCTTCCTAGCCCTAGCTGGCTCTTTGGGTCCAGCGTCCGGATTCTCCGAACGCCTTTCCATTTTCAGGTCGTTCAGCGGGTCGCTGTCGGTGTCCTCTGGAATTGTCGAGAAGACTTCCTGCTTTAGGTCTTTGAGCGGGTCACTCTCGGTGACATCTGCTGTTATCCAAAAGAAATCGCTCTCGAGGGTGTTGACAAGCAATATGGGTCTTGCCGGTGCTCAAATCAAAGGTCTGATAGAGAACCTAGCTGACTCGTTAGGGTCCTCGTCTAGCTTTGCAGAACAAATGGGCTGGTTCAGGTCTTTGACCGGATCATTAACTGTTGGAGGTTCACTGTTCAAAGGCCGGATCCTTGGATTGACCGCATCGGTCGGCTCGGCTTCAGGTCTCGCTGAGAAGAACTCGTTCTTCAGGTCTCTGACCGATTCACTGAGCGTGGTGGTCTCTTTCCTCAGGGGCAGAACTGTTAACTTGAGCGCTTCGGTCGGCTCCTCGGGTAGCATTTCGGAAAGGACTTCCTATTTCCGAGTGCTTCTCGATTCGCTATCTACTGTTTCCAGTTTCGTCCAGAGGCTTTCCATGTCTAGGTCCTTCACCGGTTCCATTTCATCAAGCACGGGATTTGTGGAAAGACTCTCGATCTCCCGCTCTTTGAGTGGAGGCTGGGCGATGAACTCGTTTTTCGCGGAAAAAGCGTCTTACTTCAAGTCATTTACCGATTCTCTGGGTCTTGCGACATCCTTCTTTAGGGGCCGCACTGTCAACTTGAGCACTTCGATTGGTTCGGCTTCGGGTCTCACAGAGCGGACCTCGCTCTTCAGGTCTCTATCAGGGTCCCTGACGCTGGCCGGTTCGCAGGCAAGGGGTCTCGCGAGGGCCTTAAGCGCCTCAATAGGTTCAGCATCGGGCTTCCTAGAACATATCTCGCTTTTCAGATCTCTCTCAGATTCAATTGGTCTTTCAAGCTCTCAGCAAAGGGGTCGAAGCGTAACACTTGGTGCTTCGTTGGGATTGGCCTCGAGTTTCGCTGAGAAGTCATCTCTCTTCAGGTCCTTCAGCAACTCCATTGGTGTCGCTATTTCTCAGAGCAAGGGTTTCAGTGAACCCCTCAGTGCCTCGCTGGGTAGCGTTTCCATATTTTCTGAGCACACTTCGTTGTTCAGATCGTTGTCTGACGCGATCGGTCTAGGCGCTTCCTACTTCAGAGGTCGCGCCATTTACCTAGATGCCTCAATAGGTTCAGCATCGAGCTTCTTCGAACACTTGTCACTTGTGAGATCTCTCTCCGGGTCGTTATCTTCGGGTTCGAATGGTGGAGAGAGTTCTTCGTTCTTCAGATCTCTGAGTGGTTCATGGAGCATGAAAGCAGTTTATGCGCGGGGAGCAAAGTTTGTGCCGATAGCCCTAGGGACAAACTTTGGCAGCAGAGAAGTTCTGATGGGCCACTATGGTTGTTTGAATTGCAGCAGTAATACAGGGGACTTCGCCTTCCTGGTGATCGCTCTCGGGGTAGCAGCTTTCGGTATTTACGCTGCTAAACAACGATGGCAATCTAGTAGGCCGGAAGATCTTCAAGATGATGAGCAAGTAATAGTGGATAAAGAAGGATGGGAAACGAAATCTTTCGACAGCAAGGAACCGTCGACAAAGGCTTCCGGGGACGATGAAGGCTGGGAAACCAAGCCTGAAGGCTAGGAACGAAATCTCCAGCTCACTGTATGGTGCTCGAAGTCAAGGATCTTCGTAGCTATTATAAACACTGAATTACAGAATGTCCCTTCCATGGATAAGATGGAGAAGACTACGGGGAAGAAGAAAGGATTCGTAAGAGAATTCACCGACTTCCTCCAGACTTTTGGTGTCATTGGTCTCGCAATTGGTTTCGTAATAGGTGTCGCCTCGTCCGCAGTAGTGAACTCTCTTGTCAAGGATCTGATCAATCCGATAGTAGGACTTGTCCTGCCGACGGGAAACCTGGCGTCGCTAAACGCGACTGTTACATCTCCGGTTTCGGGGAAACCGTCAGTATTCCTTTATGGAGACTTCATTTCGCAAATCATCTACTTCATCGTTATCGCTCTAGTGGTCTTCCTATTGTACAAGCAGCTAAAGCGCATGGGCCTCGCAAAGCTCTAGTCCCGGAAGATCTTCTGAGCCGCTTACCGCGGGGGATAGTAGAACTGTATTCCAGCAAGAACGTATTGCACTGCAATGGCAGCTATGAAAAGAGACATTATTCTCGCTATTACCGCAGCACCAGTCTTACCCAGCAGGCGGTAGATTCTGTCGG
>Ga0209237_1002384_pt1 | contig 11272 bp, 15 predicted proteins | sample GraSoi013_1_40cm_2_FD_185820 | JGI IMG/M metagenome (GOLD analysis project Ga0209237, IMG submission 185820) | Grasslands soil microbial communities from the Angelo Coastal Reserve, California, USA - Sample 10_02_2013_1_40cm (SPAdes) (version 2) | ecosystem: Environmental > Terrestrial > Soil >...
GGGACCGAGTTGCTCGGCCGGGACGCGGTGGCTCCCGCCATCAACCGCGCGATCCCGATCCTCCCGAGCTCCTTCATCGACCAAGGCCGTGGGACGGGGATCGTCACGAGCGTCCCGTCGGACGCCCCGGACGACTACGTCGCCCTGCGGGATCTGCAGCAGGACGACGCCCAGCTCGCGAAGTATGGACTGGACGCGGAACGCGTTCGGGGGATCAAGCCGATCCCCATCATCCGGACGCCCGGCTGGGGCCCGTTGCCCGGGGTCGAGGCGGTCGAGCGGCTCGGGATCCGGAATCAGGGGGACCGCGAGAAGCTGGAACAGGCGAAGGCCGAGGTGTACAAGAGCGGCTTCTACCGCGGCGTCCTGAACGAGAACTGCGGTCCGTTCGCGGGCGTGCGGGTTGAAATCGCCAAGGAGGAGATCCGCAAGGAGCTGACCTCGAAAGGCCAGGCGGATCTCATGTACGAACCGAGCGCCCCGGTCGTCTGCCGCTGTATGACGCCCGCGATCGTCAAGGTCGTCGACAACCAGTGGTTCCTCGCGTACGGGGATCCGGCGTGGAAGGCGCAGGTCCACGAGGCGATTGCGTCGATGGAACTGCATCCGGAGGCCCTGCGAAAGTGGTTCGACTACGTGACGGACTGGCTTCATGACTGGCCGTGCACCCACCATCGCGGCCTGGGGACGATCCTGCCCTGGGATTCGAACTGGGTCATCGAGTCCCTGAGCGACTCGACGATCTACATGGCGTACTACACGATCGCCCATGCGCTGCAAGGCGGCGCGCTCCGGTCGCACGTCCCGTGGGCGCAACGCCTCGACGACGCCTTCTTCGATTACGTCTTCCTAGGGAAGGGTAGCCCGCGGGCGGTCGCCAGCCGCCTGGGCCTTGAGGTCGAGGTGATTGAAGGCCTGCGCCAGGAATTCGCATACTGGTATCCGGTCGACCTCCGCAACACGGGCAAGGACCTGGTGCAGAACCACATGACGTTCTGCCTGTTCGTCCACGCCGCCGTGTTTCCGAAGGAGCTGTGGCCCCGCGGGTACGGGGTCAACGGCTGGGTTCGCCTCGAGGGTCGCAAGATGTCGAAGTCGAAAGGGAACGTATGGTACATCCGCGACGCGGTCCGCGAATGGGGGGCGGATCCGGTCCGGATGGCCGTGGCGAACGCGGGAGACGGCCTCGACGACCCGAATCTCGACCTCGCGTTCGCGGCCACGGCTACCGCACGGCTCCGCGATTGGTTCCGGTTCGCGACCGGGAGACCCCGCAGCCGGCAGGAGCGGCACGGCATCGACGCCTGGTTCCTGAGTGTCCTGAACCGCGCGATCCAGGCGACCCGGGCGTCGATGGAGGAGATGAACTACAAGACCGCCCTTCGCCACGGGTACTTCGACATCCAGTCCGCCTGGTCCTGGTACCTCCGGCGATCGGAAGGCCGCCCGAGAGCGGAGGTCCTTCGTCGGTTCATCGAGATCCAGACGAAGCTCCTAGCACCGTTTGCGCCGCATGCCTGCGAGGAGATTTGGCATCGGATTGGCGGCGATGGGTTCGTCGTCAACACCGCGTACCCGGTCGCGATTGCGGATGAGATCGACCCACGCGCGGAAGCCGCCGAGTCCCTCTTGCAAGCGACGCTGGCGGATGTCCGCGAGATTCTCAAAGTCACTCGGATCCAGCCGAAGCGCATTGCGTTGTACACCGCGCCGGATTGGAAGGTCCGCGTCTACGAGATTGCGCGTGCGCTGGCGAAGGAAGGCCCCATCCGGATGAACGCCCTGATGGAGCGAGCCCTCGCGGAGCCCGGCATGCGGGAACGGGCAAAGGAACTTTCCGCGTACGCAAAGCGCCTCGGTGACGAGCTCCAGCACGCGAAACCGGATGAACTGGATCGAATTGGATCCGTCGAGGAGTTTGCGATGTTCCGGGAGAACGCCCACTTCCTGACGAAAGAGCTCCGCGTTTCGGTCGACGTGTTCCGCGCGGACGATTCGCGACGATGGGACCCCACGAAGAAAGCGGACCACGCCGTCCCCGGGCGGCCTGCGATTTACGTGGAGTGAATTCATGAAGATCGCGCGGCCCTCCAAGCCGGAGGCGCCGTTCAAACGGAAGCGCAGCCCGCCGCCCCAGGCGACGAAACTTCTCCGGTACTCCTTCCTTTCCGGCGTCGTCTTCATGGTCCTCTTGGCGATCGTCTTCCTTCCCCGGATGTTTCCGAACCAGGTCCCCGTGGAGATCGTGAATCCGGGGAACAACGGCAAGCTGCGCCTGGATACGACCAACGGCACAAGGCTCTACATCGATACGACGACCGTTTCCCTCGAACTCGCGAAATTCAACGCGAACTTCACCCGCGACGGAATCGTGATCGGGAACCTGAGTGCCGGCCTCGTCGGAGGGAACGCGACCCTCGGGTTCGTCGACGCAAATGCGGACAACCTCCTGGATGCGGGCGATTATTTCGTGGTCACCGTGTCCTCGACCGGCTGCTACCACTTCGAGGTTTTCCAGATCGATGTTGGCCGGCTCGCTGGCTACTTGGAATGGGGCGCGGGCTGCCCCGTGACGTAATGTTTAACTGAACGCGGCCAATTGGCGCCGCCGCGGGCCTGTAGCTTAGCTAGGTAGAGCGATCGGCTCTTATCGCGCGTCCCGCTCGGACGTCCGAGGGACACCGATAGGTCAAGGGTTCGAATCCCTTCAGGCCCGTACTCATCCCTTAGAATCGGTGTCAATCACGGGGAATTGAGTCGCACGATGGGAGTCTCCCAAACGCGCTCCAGATCGTCCCAGGCGCGTTCCGTGCGGATGCGCGCATAGAACCGCTCCGTCGTTGCCGTTGAGCTATGCCGGAGGGCCTTGCTCACGGCCTCGATGGGCGCGCCTCGGTCCTTGAGCCGTTGCGCGAACGTCGGCCTCAGGACGCGGAAATTCGCGCGCTCGATTCCGGCCTCCGCGAAGGTCTTAGCCCGTCTCCGTCTCCATCCCGCTTCCGTGTAGCACGCGCCGCTCTCGTTCGGGATGAGCGCTTCGACCTTCGACGGGTCCAAGCCAAGATCGCGGAGCCTCCGAGCGCGAGCCTCCAGGAAATCGAGGACGTGAGGCCGCGCGGAGGGGAAGATCGCGATACGTTCCCCCGACGCGGCCCATGCGCCTTCGCCCTTCGGATGCTCGATACTCAAGGTCCATCGGGTGATGTCCAGATCGGACAGCCGGGCGAGCCGAAGCTCCTTGACGCGGAGTCCCGTGTGGAAATAGAAGGCCATCGCGAACCGGATTGCTTCTGCGCCCCAATTCGAGAGACCTTCGAGCTTCGCCATCGTCTCCGCGTACCAAGCGTCATCCTTGACGTACACGGGCTTCTCCGCCTTCGACGGGAGACGCACGATTCTCGCGCCCTTCATCCGTTCGAGGACGGGATTCCCGACGAACCGCAGGAGGCCGCGGACGTACTGAAGGAGCTTGGCTTGGTACTCCGGCTCGAAGCCGCTCTCTTTCATCCAGGCCACGAACGCGCCGATCTCCCGCTCTCCCCACCTTGAGGGATGCATCGAGATTCCGCGGTCCGCGAGAGCCTTCGCGATCATGCGGAGCTTTCGACCTCGCTCCTGGGCGGTCAATTCCGCGACGAAGGGCCGGACGAATTCCAGGTATGCGTTCGACGCTTCTAGGAACGGATAGCGGCCCATGCTTCGGGCCTTCCGTCTCCGTCCGCGCCGAGTACGCTTCCCCGTGGCACCCTTCCCAACAGGGGTTTCCGCTCCGGCATCCGCCGGAAGCTGTTGGGTTTCATTCCAATCCTCTACTAGCGAGCCTTCCCCATCCTCGCTAGCGGAAGGGACATGCCGATATGGAGGGATAGAGGTTTCGGCATGGCGAAGACGTCGCCACCGCTCACAGTCATAGAAAAGGTAGCCAGGCCGATACCATTGAGCAGAGTGCTGGTCTGGGGAGGCTTCTGCAGCGTCCTTTTCGGGCTTGGCGGCATCCTCGATTTGATCTTCGTCCTTCGCGTGTCGCGGCTTGACCTGCCCCTCATCAGGTTTTCCGAGGTCTTCATCGCCATCGGATTTCTCTCGATGTTAGGTGGGCTCGCTCTCAGGGCGCGAGATGCCAAAACCAGGTGATTCGCCTCCGGAAGGACTTTGCCGTAAACGAGCGAATGGAGGATTGGGCATGAGATCTGAGACTGATGCTCAAAGGCGACGAAGCATCAGATGGATCGTGCTCACGCTCCCGGTTACATATCTTCTCGCTCTCGGTCGCGTCTGGGATGTATACGGCACCTTGCCCCTTTTCTTTGTAATCGGGGGTGCCATCATCGAGGTCGTGAGTGGCTTATTCATCTGGTATGTCTGGATTCCCTACCGCGTTCGAAAACGGCGCTCGGGCTTCTGAATCAGCTGTGTCGGAGACATGTGATTCCGGGACGGTCATTTCGGCGCCTCGTCCCTCCCGTGGTCCATGTCCAAAGTCGCGAGACTATGTCCTCGACCAGGCGGTCCGGAAAGGCGAACTCGCAAGGATCTCGAGCTACGACGGTGGGGCTCTCTATTACCTTGGCTCGTATGCGAGGGCAAACCCCGATATGGTTCTGGGGGCCTGAAGGGTTGTCCTGACGGATCTGAGCGAGCCGTTTATGTCGGGATGGAGGGATAGAGGTTCGGCATGGCCAGAATTGTCGCGCCCCCTCCTCGCTGGTTTGAGCGGTTTCTTAGGCCCTACTGGGCTGACGAGACGACTCGCGGGACTTACCTAGGAAATACAGTCCTCTTTGCGTTTGTCATCTTCATGGTCAGCATGGTCTATTCGGCAATCGCAGACAATCTTCTGGAACAGATTCTCGGGACTCGATCCCCGTTTCCGGCACAGGTTGTGTTGTTCGTCCCAGCGACCATTGCGGCGATTGTCTTCGTCGAGTGGCGCCAAGCCAGAATCAGGTGATTCTCCGCCAAAAGGGCTTTGCCGGAACGCTGGGAAAGAGGTTTCGGCATGACTCGCCTCGGCCGCACGATGGTCCTCAACTCTAAGCGAGCCCGCGGCTCGAGGATTACCCGGGCGGAACTCGCCGGACATGTGCTCGTGGCCCTCGTGGCCTCGGGCCTTGGATACTTCTTCGCCTTTCTCCTCGGGCTGTCTGCCGCTTCCCTCGAGGTTGCCGGACTTGTGCTCGTGGTCCTGCTGCCGGGGGAGTTCGTGATCATAACTCTTCGCACGAGAAAGACACGACGCGAACGTCTCGCGGCGGAGGAAGCGCTGCTGTTGGGAACAAATTCGCCTGGAAGGTCCAAAACCAGGTGATTCCCTGCCGGAGGAGCTTTGCTGACATGGAGGGTTAGAGGCTCTGACATGGTCGGGAGTCCCGACGAAAAAAGCTCGACCAATGATGATCCGCCTGCGCCGTGATGCGTACTCAGGGCGCGCGTTCACTGTCCGTCGTCGGTTGCGCGATAATCTGGGACCTATGGAGGACCCGACTGGGTGTCACCGCTGCCAAGCCAGGAATTCGACCACGCTCGAGTCAGATTGTCTGTTGCGATTCTGACATCGCCTTCACCCTGCGTCGCGTCCGAGCGTGGTGCTAGACATGAGGCAACCGGCTGGAGCGAATGTGCTGCCGATAGGCGGCGATTGCCACCGCAATCGTCCCGATCAGTCCCCACAACAGGGTTAGCAAGGCGAGTTCTGTCACGCGTGAGGGATATCCTAGCAGCGCAACCACGCCGATTCCGACAAGTCCAACGAACAGCCAGAGAGGACCGAAGGCAAAGCGCACCAGAAATCGCCGCAATTGAGGCTGCCGAACGCGCTCCTGTCCTTTGGCCTTGGATTGAATGTCCTTCAGGGCCTGCGCCGGAAGCGGTAGCCCGCACCTGTTACAGAACCACGCCCGTTCATGCTGTAAGAACCACCGCCAAGTTCCACATTCAGGACACGTCGAAATCTTTCCCGTCCAAAGGTAGGAGTAGATGAACCAAGCCGCGGCCGCGCAGAGGCTCCCTGCGGTACTGAAACCGACGAGCGCAATTGGGAACCTGTCTTTGACAATTACAGCGGCCATGAACAGGAGGAAGGCCGCCCAGAAGACGGTCAAGCCAACGATCCCCGCGTTCCGAGGGGGCCTCACGCCTGGTATTTCGTCGGGGGGAATGAACGGAAAGGCAATGAGCGCCCAGCCGACCACAGCGACCCAGAAGAGGGGAGAGGATTTCACTACGTCCGGTACGAGAGAGAGCACGATTAGGAAACCCACGACGAGGATGAGGCTGATCAAGACGATTCCCGCCGCCGACGCATACGGAGAAGCCTGAAACTCCGGGACCGGAGGGCGTTGGACGATGCCTGCACTATAGAGGACATCGGTCAGCGCACTGGAGACTCGTTCGTCGGCCACGCCCAACACTTTCGACCGATGAGCAGGGGCTTGTTCTTTTCCGCAACGACGACATCGAGCGCTCGGCATCGCAAGCGTCACACTAACCGTCTCGCCCCCGAGTCGAAGCTCGAAGGAGAACTGCGCCAAAGCGAGAGCTGAGACGTCGAGAGGGGCGTGGCAATCCGCACATTCGAAGCTAATCCTTCGCGCGTGCATGCGACTTTTCGATTTTGGGATCGCGTCGTACACTCCATCGAGGAGGTCGGTCTCAAAGTCAGGGTACCGTCCTCGCGTTTCGTGGGATTCGGGACAACGAAGGTAAGGCAGGCCCCGACAGGACACGCGAACCGGTCCGTCGGCACCCTCGACATCCTTCAGCGCTGGGGTGAGCTGCTTCCCGCAAACGCGGCAAGTGTCTGCCGGGCGGCTGCGACGCTTGGAGCGGAATCGGTCGCGATCGCGATCTTCCCCTACCACGAACACAACATTCGATGTTTCCGCCTTTGAATGTTTGGTGACGATTGGGAAGATGGGCGGGACTCGTTGACTCGGCCCGGGTGAACGGAATCCCTTCAGGTCCGCTTGTCTTGAAGGGGTTTGCACCCTCGATCCGTGGGATCGAATGTCAGTTGGCCTCGCACGTTCTTGCCCTTGAGTCAACCCCTCGCGGGCCAAAGCTCACGAAAAAAAAGCCGCAACGGACGAAGCTTGGGGCCATAGGGAGTATTATAGGGCCTTTGTGGTGACGGAGGAGCGGGTGACGAATGGCCCGCACCAAGAGACGACGTCGAATACGACGTGCTGCGAGTGAGCGTCAACGTGCACACCAACTGACTCTTGATGCCCCGACATGGACCAACTTGAGTCGGTTGGCACGACTCCATCGCACATCGCGGTCAGCGATCGTGCGTATGCTCATCGCTCAAGCAGTGACAATCCAAAGAGCGGCCGAAGAGCGAGACACGGATTCTCGACTACCCGATGCCCGTCCATAGTCGACCTGTTCCCCCGACACTTTGGACCTGGGTTCGAATCCGAGCCGGCCCGTAATCTGCCGGGAAGCAGGAATTGACCATCAAGGGAAGAGATTCGTTTCGGGCATGGGGTGCATGGATACATATACTAGATAGATACATATAGTGATAATCATGGCAACACTCCTGAAAGCCCCCCGGCCAAGATACGCAAGACCAGGCGCCAATCCGACCCTCGAGACGATCGAATACGTGCTCGCCGCCCTGCAAAAGGCCGGCGGTCCTGCGAGCCGCAACCGACTCCTCGCGATCCTCGGGGACTGGGGCCACTCCACGACCCGGCAGAGTTTGAATGCCGCCGTGAACTTCCTCGGTGACCAAGGCATGATCGCCGAAGGAAGCAAGGGCCTGATCTGGGTGCCGGAGGCCTCGCCGGAACTCCTCGAGGCAATTCGCAAGGGGCCCAGGCTGTAATGGGCCTGCGGGCCAAGGACATCGTTTTGTCGTCCTCGGCAGCAGAGTCGCTCGAGGAGCTCCAGACGAGTTCGGACCCGAGCTCGGCGCCCATTGTGCGCAGGATTCGGGCCCTCAAGCCGATTCTCTTGGCGGACTGCCTTCACGGCGAGGTCGTGAACGGAGACGGGATCCCGAAGGCCCTGAAGAACCGGCATGGACTGGAGAACCTGTTCGTGGAGGACCTGCCTTCGTTCTGGCGGCTCCTCTACTCGATCGTGCGCGATCGCGGCGAGCGGTACATCGTGATCGTCGAAATCGTGTATCATCGGACCTAGGATCGATGGTTCCGTGGGCGGGGCCGCTAGGCCCCACACACTTCCTATCGGAGTTCCTACCGGATATGATCAAATCGATGGGCACTCCGAACGTGTCCAACTACCGCTCGTGGGTCTTGTGTCTGAGTCGATTGGTCCTTCAGAGGGGCACGCACCCCTTCAGGCCCGCTTGTTGGACCGCCTCTCATCAGTGAACCGGGGCGCCGTGCCCTCCCTTTCGTGTTTCACAGGACTTGGCTGGCATCTCATTGGTCAAGGTATACATAGGCAAGCGCTAGGACCAGCAAGTCGGCAATCGCGAAAATGCCGAGGTCCAGCGCAAACGCGACGGGGTCGAAGGTGGGATACGGCGAACTGGTCGTTTCCTGGTACAGCGCATAGAGTGGGAACGCCTCGACAACCACGAGGGCCAAGCCGAGCAATGCGACGATGAGGAACCGAGCCTGCACTTCCGCACGGGCCGCCTTGACCGGATCGAAGTTCGCGGGATCCACCACCCCACGCTTCTCCGGCACGTACGGTCGCCAGGCGCCCCAGGACTTCACGAACGATGCGTAGCCATACAGCAACAAGCCCAGGCCGATGAATGCCAGAGGGAAACCGAGCCATGCGTCCGCCGAACTCGAACATCCGTTGTACGGGTCGCAGGTGTGCGCTGTGTTGATGACGGCGACACCGCCGTAGATCATCGCGCCCCCCGCCAACATGAGCACGGCCCAGAGAACTGTGTCAAGCTTCCGGCCCTCCCTCACGGCCATCCAAATCGGCTATGGCGATAAGTTAGTTCTGCCCGCTGGAGATCGGGTCCGCCTCGAGCCCTACCACCAACGCCCGTCGCCTAGCCGCTCGATGACCCATTCCTGATCTCCATATGCGCCGATCTCGGCCAAGCACCGGCCGATTGCATGGTGCAGCGGCTCGTGGATGAACACGTGGACGAAGATCTTGCGCCACGTGATCGTCCGAGGCAAGCGCCCGATCAGCCATAAGTGGACCGCCGTGGTGCTCCGGTACTCGCGGGAAGCTCGGTCAAGAGACCCGAAGGTGACCGCCAGGCGCAGGAACTTCCGCCGTTCAGCCCGCGCGATTGTCTCCAGCTCCAGTCGGGGTACCTCGGACTTCTCGAAGTCGAACACCCAGGTGATCCCGGCATCGCGCAACGCCCACTCGCCGAGCGTCTCTCGTATCGGCGGGAACGCCCCACCTCGCTGCGTCGGCACGCCTCAACCCCGGGCCAGACCCCAGCGGCCCACGTGGGCCAAGATGTCTTCGTGGTACCGGGCGATTTGATCGCGAGAGGTCTCGTTCACGTCGACGAACGCGAGCTCCGTCCAAGCCGGATGTTGTGCGATTTGATCTCTCTCGCCCGCGAACACGAACTCGAGGTCCCAGTGGTTCTTGGCCCCATACACCTCGGAGAACACGTGCGGTCCGGTGAGGGCCTGGGAGGGGAGGCCGAGCTGTTCCTTGAGGATCCGCTCGGCGGCCCCTTGCGGCGATTCGCCCAGCATCAAGTGGGACGACGGCAGCATCCAACCCTTGCTGTTCATCTCGGCCCGCTCGGCATCGAGGGCTCCGATGTGGTCCCACGGTCCGTTCGGGTTGAGGTGGCCCATGAGGACTCGTTCCGGATGACCGGTCTGAATGATTACCAAGAACGCGGAGAGGCAAATGCCTCCCTCCGGGATCTCTCGCGTCTGCAGGGATCGGTCGCTCGTGGCGAAACGGGAGAACTTCCGCTCGGTCGCCATGGCCATGGCAGTTCCTCGGTCGGCTTTCAACCTTCGTTCGACCTCGGTGGAGGACGGGGGACGGCGAGGCTCCATAGTCGCGCCTGCGACTCGGCGCGCCGCGAAGATTCATCTCGTCCCCTCACCTACGCGGGACGGCCATGGCTCGAAACCTGTACTTCCTCGGGACCGCGGGATCGGGGAAGTCCACGATGGTCTTCGCGTTCCAGCTGTGGATGAACTCCCAGGGCCTCGACTGCATCACGGTGAACCTCGACCCGGGAGCGGAAGCGCTCCAGTACTCGCCCGATCTCGACGTCCGGGACTACGTGAACATCGAGGAGATCATGACGGAGCAGGGCCTCGGACCCAACGGAGCGCAGGTCGCGGCGGCCGACATGGTCGCCATGAATGCGAAAGAACTCGCGGATGTCCTCGAGACGTTCGAGACGAACTACGTCCTGATCGACACGCCGGGGCAGATCGAGTTGTTCACGTTCCGGGCCTCCGGTCCCGTGTTGATCGACGCCTTCGGCCGAGAGGATGCCGCGCTCGTCTACCTGAATGACCCTGCGCTGGTGCGAAATCCGGGTGGGTTCATCTCGTCCGTCCTCCTGAACGCCACCGTCCAGTTCCGTCACAGCCTGCCCTTCATCAACGTCCTGAGCAAGGCGGACCTTCTCCCGGAGGCAGAACTCGAACGAATCGTGAAGTGGTCCGTCGATCCGTTCGCACTGTACGAGGCCCTCTTCGAGGAGGCCGCCACCGCGAAGACCCTCCTCGACGTGGAGTTTCTGAAGAGCCTGGAGACGATCGGCGTGTATCGCCGGGTCCATCCCGTGTCGTCCGAGATCACCTTCGGATTCGAGGAGATCTACAGCCAGGTTCAACTGGCGTTCGAGGGCGGAGAAGATCTTTCGAAGGATTAGCCGCGGTGGCCCTCGGGACGGCCCGGCTATTCACAATAGGCCGTCGAAGGCTTGGAGGACTTCGGGGTACCGGTTGCGAATCGCATCGAGGACGCTCTGCGTCGAAATCCGTTGGACGCCGATTTCGGACACGGCCCGGATGACCTTGTTGATTGTCTCATCGTCCATGCGGATGAGACGTTCCTTGATCAAATAGTGCCGAGCGAGCTCCTCCTCCATGCGGCTTCTCCATCGCCTCTCGTAGGCCTGGAAGAGGTCTTCGGCCCCGTCGAGCTTCGAAGCTTCCGATGCGATCTCGCCCGCATACTTGCCGGAGAGGCAGCCGTTCAAGATGCCGCCCCCCGTGAGCGGATCAATGAGGCGTGCGGCGTCGCCCGCGAGCATGACGCCGGGAGCGACCGTCCGCTCGAGCGGCAGCGACACACTGACCGCGCCGGCGACTTCTTCCACGATTTCACCGCGAGC
>Ga0209237_1002386_pt1 | contig 11262 bp, 11 predicted proteins | sample GraSoi013_1_40cm_2_FD_185820 | JGI IMG/M metagenome (GOLD analysis project Ga0209237, IMG submission 185820) | Grasslands soil microbial communities from the Angelo Coastal Reserve, California, USA - Sample 10_02_2013_1_40cm (SPAdes) (version 2) | ecosystem: Environmental > Terrestrial > Soil >...
GATCCGGTACGACGTAGTAGCGCGACTCGAAGTAAATGGGATCCACCGCGGATACAGCCACAAACTGCTCCACGTCGATGACCCGACTGCGCTCGGGAGCCAACTCGGCTAATTCTTCGCGGGTCATGCTGACGTACTGTCCGGGAGCGACTTCGTAGCCTTTCCGAATCTCCTCGAACGCAACCTCTGGGCTCGGCGTCTCGTGGATTGGAGTAGGCGGCTCGAACTGTTTACGTGGCTCCGGCTCAGAGACGTGAGTAGGCCATTCGAATTCAACCTCGGGCTCCGACACGCGCACGTGCCGGACCCGGCGCCCGCCGCGATCGAGCTCGTGGAAGCGCACGACCTTCTTGCGGACGGCCGGATAGAGGCGCACGGGCACGACCACCAGGCCGAGCGACAACGAGCCGGTCCAGACTGCGTTCGCCATGTATTGCGTTCCCGACGTGAATGCTAAAGGCGGCATCGCCCCTCATCAGCGGTACGATGTGGTGGCCAAACACATGTTTGGGCGATTGCGTATTGCTCCCAGCGTTCGCATTGCGCTCGAGCGCAGGTGCGCGGGGGCTTGCGAGAGCTGCGGGCTCGAATGGCGTTGGGCCCTTTACGTATTCATGGCCGACGAAGGTGCCGGCTGCACCGCCGCGAACCTGCGCGTCCTTTGCGGCAAGTGCTCATCCACCTTTGAGGGCGAATTCGCGCCATTCGTCGGAACCCGCAGCACCAGAGATCGCCTGCTCACCGCCAACAACAGGCGGGCCGGAGTCCAACCGCTGACAGCTTCCCGCCGCCGAGCGTTGATCGCGGCCCGCGGCGACGCGTGCGAGGTCTGTGGCGCATCGGCCAAGGAGCGCGTGCTTCAGGTGCATCACCGGCTGGCGGTGCTTCAGGGCGGCGACGACGGAGAGGAGAACCTGCAGGTCCTCTGTTTTGCATGCCACCACCACCTTCAGCCGTGCGCGACGGGCTGCGGCGCGTGGGCCAACGAGCGATTCGGGGTCTGCCGCAACTGCCAGATGCGACAGACCCTCGAAAAGCTGATGCCCGATGCGACGTGGGAGGAGATCAAGGCTCGTTATCCAGGCTTCGTCCAACAGTGGAAGCCCGACTACGAACCCCTCCCCCTTTCACCTCCCCGCTCCGCGGGGAGGTCGGACTCGCCCGCGCAGCGGGCGCGTCCGGGTGGGGGGACCCGCGTTGGTAAAGAGGGTTGGGTCAATTCGAGGTAGATGCCGTGAATCACATCATCCAGCGACTCATCTACTTCGGTAACCGGGATCCGAATGACGCGATAGCCTGCCGCCTCGAGCCACGCAGTCTTTCGCTGATCTGACTCCTCTGCGTGCAACGGGCCATCGACCTCTGCAGCCAGTCGGTCGGAGATGCACAGAAAGTCGACGAAGTACGGTCCGATCGCGACCTGCCGTCTGAACTTGTAGCCACCGACCTGCCGGCTGAGGAGCCGCGACCAAACCCGCCGTTCGGTCTTGGTCAAGTTGTTGCGGAGGTATCGCGCGCGGTCGGTCTCCGGCGAAGGCACCTGCGGATGGTCCGCGAGCGGTAGCTGGCGCGTAAAGGCTGCCTGTTAATTGCGACTCCCCACCCGGCGCTGCGCGCCGACCTCCCCACAAGTGGGGAGGGGAACAACCTCCCTCGTCCTTCAAGGCTGCGACTCCCCACCCGGCGCTGCGCGCCGGCCTCCCCACAAGTGGGGAGGTGATAAGCCCTCTCTAAACTCCTCGTGTGGCTCGCGTCATCGGACTGATCCTGCCCCTTTCGCTCGATACCTTCGCGATCGCCGCCGCCCTGGGCATGACTCGCCTGACTGGCGCCCAGCGAATTCGCTACGGCTTGCTCTTTGCCGTCTTCGAGGGCGGCATGCCCGTGATCGGCCTGCTGATCGGCGCCGGGCTGGGCCAGGTCATCGGCGGCTGGTCGGAGTACCTGGCGATTGCCGCGCTGGCCGGTCTGGGTGTCTACATGCTGTTTGGCCGCGACCACGACGATGAGCGCATTCACAGGTTCGTGACCAGTCGGGGCGCGGCGGTAATGGGGCTGGGCCTGACCGTCAGCCTGGACGAGCTCGCGATCGGATTCAGCCTGGGCTTGCTAAACGTCCCCATCGTGCCCGCGATCGTGCTCATTGCGGCGCTTTCCTTCATCGTGTCGCAGATCGGCTTCGCCTTCGGCGGCAAGATCAGCGAAGCAGCTCGAGAGGGCACGGAGCGGCTGGCCGGAGCGGTGCTGATCGTGATCGCTGCCGCCCTGCTCATCGCCAGGTTTCTGGGGCACTCTATTTGAATGAAGCGAGTCGGAGCGCTCATCGCGGTCGTGGTGATTGCGGGGTGCGGCACTCTCAACGGGCCGCGCACCGGCGCCATCAGCCCCCCGACTGATGCCCTCGCGCGATGGCAAGACTTCCCGGCTGACCAGAGCCCCCGCCCGATCGTCCTGCTCTGCACCGATACGCCGGGTCAGGGTTTCGACACCAACGAAGGCAAGATCGCGTACCTGTGTGGCAAGTTCGCCCTTTCCGGCCAGCTGCCCGTCGACGTGCCTAAGCAGTCGGCAGCGAGTTGGTCGGATGGCACAAAAGTCACCTTTCCGGCGATCTCCGCGGATTACGCGTTTGCCGCGATGGCTCGTAACGGCCCGGGTTCAACGATGTCCGAGTGCTCCACCGTCCCGCCGTTGCAGGTGATGTCAGCACGCTTTGGCGTAGCTGGGTTCCAAACGGATCGCGGGACGGCGCAGATGTCGGCGTGGCTTTTCACAGCCAGCGGCGCGCGAGGCGAGTTCGCGCACCCTGCCGTTCCGAGTTCCGCGATTTGGGGCGGCGCCAAGACTCCGCTTTCGGGCACGAACGGAGGCACGATCGATTCAAGCGGTCTCGTGCTCACGTTCAGCTTCGTGGGCGGTCCGCCTGACGGGCCGTGCGCGGTGAGCTACGTGGGCGTGGTCGCCGAATCACCGCACGCGGTGGCGGTCGCCGTCCAGTCTTCGCCGGGCCGCGTTCAGGCTGGTCCCATCAGCTGCACCGCGATGGGCTACTTCCGGTCGGTTGCGGTCAAGCTGGCAAGCGTTTTGGCAGGGCGGGTGGTCGTCGATGCCTCGGGGGACGCGGTCACGGTCTGCCCAGAGGCGATTCGGCCGAGCTGCTGAAACTAGAAGGGGCCGCCCCGACGAGGTGGCCCCTTCTGCAGCTCTCTTACGACTGGCTGGATTCGACCGCGATCTTCACCGGCTGCGGCTCGGTCGGAGCCGGCAGGGTGACGGTCAGCACGCCGTTTTCGACGCGTGCCTTGACTGACTTCGGGTCGATCTCGCCGACGGGGATCTGCCGGTAGAAGTTGCCCGACACGACCTCCTGCCGGACATAGCCGTCGCGCTCCGTCTTCTTCTCCTCGCTGTGCTTGGCGCTGATCGTGAGCACGCCGTCGTCGAAGGTGACCTCGACTTCCTCTGGCTTGAAACCGGCCAGCGGAGCGGTGAGCACGTAGTTCCCATCCTTCAGCTCGACGTTCACCGGGAGGCGGAAGAACGCGGGTTCGTCGACCTTGTAGTTGGCGGGCCGGGCGAACGCCTCACTGAAGATGCGGTCCACGCTGCGCTCCAACGCGGCTAGCTCCGAAAACGGGTTCCTACGGATCGTCAACATGTCACTGCACCTCCTTATTTGATCTCGCCCTTTGAGGGCTTTCGCGTTTTCCTTACCAACGGTCAGGGCCGTCTAAACGCGGCAGTTGGCGAGGCATGTTTAGGGGCGGGCGGTGACGTGGTATTTCCGACGCTGGTTGGCTGCTTCCAGACTGAAAAGGAGGTGATTGACGTGGAAGGCACGCCCAACTCGACCCGGCTCCACGAGCTCGAGGAGAAGTTCCAAGAACTCGAGTCACACCTTCCGGACGGGCCCCAGAAGGACGCTATCTCTGTGCTGCACGCGATGATTCAGGAAACCTCACGCCGACCGGCTTCGGCACCGGCCGCCACCGGCGAGCTGACCCTGAGGGACATCGCGAACCTATACAAGTCCGCTCCGGGCATGGACGGCAAGGCCGAGAACGAGCCGCTTCCGATGGGGACGCCGGCGCCTGATTTCGAGCTTCCTGACGCCAACGGCAAGTAGGTCCGGCTGTCCGATTTCCGAGGCCGGCCGGTCGTGATCGCCTTCTACCCGCTCGACTGGAGCCCTACCTGCAGCGACCAGCTGAGCCTCTACCAGTCAGAGCTACAGGAGTTCGAAAGGCTCGGCGCACAGGTCATCGTCGACAGCATTTACAGCCACGAGGCATGGGCCGCGGTCAGGGGGATCAAGTTCCCATTGCTCGCGGACTTCAACCCGAAGGGTGCGATCGCGCGGCGCTACAACGTCTGGCGCGAGCGCGACGGGTTCTCGGAGCGCGCGCTGTACGTGGTCGACGGCGACGGCATCATCCGGTACAGCCACATCTCGCCCGAGCTGCACAAGATTCCCGACATCTACGAGCTGTTCGAGGTGCTCAAGAAGATCTCCTCGGCCAGGGAACCGGCCGAGGACAGGAGGTGAGAGGGAATGATCCGCACTGCTCCTGTGACCGTGTACGGGACTCGATGGTGCGCGATGTCGCAGATGGTTCGGCGCCATCTCGATCGCCTCGGCATCCCGTATCGATACATCGATCTCGAGGCTGATCCGGCGGCGGCGTCTCAGGTCCGCTGGCTGACCGGCGGATACCTGAGCCACCCGACCGTCGTCCTCGGTGGGGAGGTGCTGGTCGAGCCGACGATCAACGAGCTCGACTGGGCCCTCGAGCGAGCCGGCCTGCTTCGATGGCCGGCCGCTCGCATCGCCTAGCTGGTTGCCCTTCGCGAGAGGTAGGTGCTGTAGCCGAAGAGCGCCACGCCGGCCGGGTACGCCAGCAGCGCCAGCAAAACGAGAACCCCGCCAATCACCTCCGGCACGACCGGAGTGAAACCGAGCGCAAGGATCGAGGTCCCGAGCGCGACCGCCGCCCAGCCCTGGAGGTGGGTCACGCGAGGCGTGACCCGCACCAGCGGCCACAGCATCCAATCCTGCCACCAGCTCGGGAAGTCGTCGCGGCGAACGAGATAGAGGCCCGCGCCGAGCAGCGCCCCTCCCAATACGTAGGCGACGGCCATGAACAGGTACATCACGCCCCTCCCGGCCCGCATTCTAGCCATCACGGCGACTTCGGGTAGCCATGCCCGGTAGCCTTGTCAGGTGCCCCTGCCGCCCGATCTCCACGTGCACACGGAATGGTCGTGGGATGCCCCGAGCGGCGACATGGAGCATTCCTGCGAGCGGGCCCTCGAGATCGGACTGCCCGGGATCGCCTTCACCGAGCACGCCGACTGGGTGACCATCCACGACGGCCAGCATGTACTCGACATCGCGGGCTTCCACCAGGCGATCGAGCGCTGCCGGGCTAAGTTCAAGAACCTGCAAATCCTTAGTGGGGTGGAGCTCGGCGAGCCGCATTGGTACCCAGAACCGACCCGTGCTGTGTTGGCCGCCGGGCCGCTCGATCGGGTGCTCGGCTCGATCCATTGCGTGCGCATAGCGGACGACGTCGTGGATGCGAGCCAGTTCCGGCTACGGCCCGCGGACGAACAGCCTGGAGCCATTCACGAATACTTCCGCGAGACGCTGGCGATGGTCGAGTCCGACGAACCATTCGACACGCTCGCTCACCTCGACTACCCCAAGCGCTACTGGCCGGAGGACATGCAGCCGTATCGCGAAGGGGACTATGAGGAAGAGATCCGCGCCATCCTTCTCGCCGCAGCGCACCGGGGCCTCGTGCTCGAGGCGAACTCGACGCGTGGGGAGGAGGGCAAGCTGTGCCCGGGCTTGACCGTGCTGCGCTGGTGGCGCGAGGTGGGCGGGGAGGCGGTGTCGTTCGGGAGCGACGCGCATCGGCCCGACAAGGTGGCGGGCGGGTTCGGACTGGCGACCCAGGTGGTTCAGGCGGCCGGCTTCAAGCCTTCGGCGGACCCGATGTCCCTCTGGCGCCGATGATCCTGCGCCCGATGTCACCGGCCCACGGCGGCGCCGCGGTCGCGCGCGACGACGGCAGGGTGTGGCTGGTCAACTACGCGCTGCCGGGCGAGGTGGTGGAGGCGGAGCCCAGGGGCAAGCAGGGCGGGGTAGCCGTCGCTACGACCACGCATGTGATCGAGCCGTCACCCCATCGGGTCGCGCCGGCCTGCCCACATTTCGGCCAGTGTGGCGGCTGCCAACTGCAGCACGCCTCGTACGCGTACCAGCTGGAGCTCAAGCGGCAGGTGGTCGAGGAAGCGTGGACCCGTGCGGGCCTGCGGCTGCCTCCTGAAACTCCAGTGCTCGGCATGAGCGATCCCTGGCGATATCGGATCCGGGGCGAGTTCGAGGCGGTGCCGACTGCGGACGGCTGGCGATTCGGCTTTCATCGATTGCGCTCGCACTCGGTGCTGCCGATCGACACGTGCCCTATTCACGATCTCCGAATCGAGCAGGCGCTGCCCGCCTTCGCGCAGGCCGCCAACGAGCTGAAGCTCACCGACCTGCAGAACCTCCTGCTCACGGTGGAGCCTACCGGTAGCGGGCTGCTCTGGCGGCTCCGCCACAAGGGCCGCGTGCCGAAATGGCCGCGGGAGGAATTTGCGCATCGGGTCGCAGAGCTGCTTTCAGATCGTGTGCTGCTGGATGACGCTCTGAGCCTGGAGTTCTGGGGCCTCACGTTTCGCGTGACCAGCGACACGTTCGTGCAGACCAACTACCGCCAGATGCTCATCCTCTATACGACGGCGCTGGAGATGCTCGGCGACGTCTCGAACGACCAGGTGCTGGATCTGTTCGCAGGCATCGGGACCATCTCGGTCGCGATGGCGCGCAACGCGGCCGGCGTGACGGCGATCGAGGAGAACCCACGAGCTGTGCAGCTCGGCCGCCTCAACGCGCGGATCAACTCAGCCAAGGTGGAGTACCTGCCGGGGAAAGTGGAAAAGGCGCTGCGTCAGGTGCGCATCGGCCGGCATCCGGCGGCCGTGCTCGACCCTCCGCGCGCAGGCTGCGAACCGGCGGCGCTGGCGGAGATCCTTCGGCTTGGCCCGGAACGGCTTGTCTACATCTCCTGCGAGCCGTCGACGCAGGTTCGCGACATTAGCGCGCTGGTCCGCGGCGGCTATCGGGTGCGGCGAGCCGCGATCGTGGACATGTTCCCGCAGACGTATCACATCGAGTCGGTCGCCCTGTTACAGAGAGCGTAAGCGCGACTCCCCACCCGCCCGGCGCTACGCGCCAGGCGACCTCCCCACGAGTGGGGAGGTGGTAGCTAGAAGAGGTTTATTCCGTGCCCGAAGCGGAGGATGGCCAGGCGGAGCCTTCCGGGGCCCAGAGTCCTGACTGCCAGCACCAGGATCGGCTTCAGTAGCAGCACGGCAGTATCAACGCGGGCGGAAGTGTAGGGTTACGGCCCCGGGTTATGCAAGCTGGTGAACGAACTCAGCCAAGCGGCCAACACCCTCGCGGAGATCCTGGTCTGAGCTCGCCAGGCTGATCCGGACGGCGTTGGCGGCCACCGCCCCGAAGGCGGTCCCTGGGGCCAGTGAGACGCCCCGCTCGCGCAGGAGCCGGAAGGCGAAATCCCTCGCGTGCAGGCGGCTTCTGGAAATGTCGGCCATGCAGTAGAACGCCCCGGTGGGCTCGTTGATCAGCATGTCCCCTTCCTTGATGATGTCCACCACCACGTCCCGGCGGCGCCGGTAGGCGGCGACCATCTCGCCGACGCAGTCCTGCGGGCCGTCCAGCGCGGCTTCCGCGGCGACCTGGCTGATGGTCGAGACGCAGGACGAGTTGGATTCGAGAACCTTGGTCGCGGTGTCGATGAGCTCCGCCGAGCCCGCCAAGTAGCCGATGCGCCAGCCGGTCATCGAGTAGGACTTGGAGAAGGTGAAGACGCTCGCGATGCGTGGGTCGTCGGGCGCCAGCGAGGCGGGGCTGGTCCAGGTGCCGTCGAGGATGATCTGGTCGTAGCACTCGTCGCTGAGGAGCCAGAGGTTGTTGCGCTGGGCGATGTCGACCAGTCGCTCGATCGTGGCCTTCGGATACACAGCCCCGGTGGGGTTGTTGGGGCTGTTGATGAGAAGCATCTTCGTGTGCGGTGTGATGAGGCCCTCGACCGCGTCGATATCCGGCTGGAACCGCGCGGCTTCTGGGCATGGATAGAAGACGCCTCGGGCTCCCACCCATGTGAGCATCAGCCGGGTGTTCGGCCAGCCCGGGTCGGGCATCAGCACCTCATCACCTGGTTCCAGCACCGCGCCGTACACGGCTGCCAGCGCGCCCACGCCGCCGGGCGCGCACGCGATGCGATCGGGCGTCACGGTGATCCCATTAACACGCTGCAGCTTGCTGACAAGCTTCTCGCGCAGCGAGATCAAGCCCTGCGTGTGCGTGTAGAACGTCTTGTTCTCGTCGATCGCGCGCTTGCCCGCCTCGCCGATGTGCTTGGGAGTGGGGAAGTTGGGCTGGCCGACGTCGAGGCGAATCGCGCCCGGCGTGCGCAGCGCCTCATTGGAAATTTCACGGATCCCGGAGTGCTCTGCCTCGGCGGGCAATCGAGCCAGTGAAGGGAGGGCTGTTCGGGCCACCCGGCGACAGTAAACTATCCCGGGGTCCGCCACACCCAACTCCAGACGATGCAGCACGCCCCCAAAACCTTCGTACACCTCCACAACCACACCGAGTACTCGCTGCTCGATGGGGCCAGCCGCATTCCCGCCATGGTCGCCCGCGCGGCCGAGCTGGAGATGCCGGCGATCGGGATCACCGACCACGGCGTCATGTACGGCGCTATCCACTTCTACAAGGCGTGCAAGGACGCTGGGATCAAGCCGATCGTGGGCTGCGAGGTGTACATCGCGCCTCGCTCCCGCCTGCTGCGGGAGGGTCGGGTCGACCGCGACCCGAGCCACCTCACGCTGCTGGCCGCGAGCCACGAGGGCTACCTCAACCTGATGAAGCTCTGCTCGGTAGGGCAGATGGAGGGGATGTACTACAAGCCCCGCATCGACAAGGAGATCCTGGCCGAGCACTCGGCGGGCCTGATCGCGCTATCGGGGTGCCTGCAGGGCGAGGTGGCCGGCCGGATCGCGGAAGGCGACCTGGATGGCGCGAAAGAGTCGGTGGGCGCGTATCGCGAGATCTTCACCAAGGACCGTTTCCTGCTCGAGGTTCAGCGGCATGGGATCGAGAAGCAGGATCGGGTCAACGAGGCGCTGGTCGGGATCGGCCGTGAGTTCGGGCTGCGCCTGTGCGCCACCAACGACCTCCACTACGTGCACCGTGACGACTCCGAGGCGCACGACGTGCTCCTGTGCCTGCAGACCGGCGCGCGATTCAACGATCCCAACCGCTGGCGCTTCTCGACCCAGGAGAACTACATGAAGACGCCGGACGAGATGGCCGCGGCGTTCGCCGACCTGCCGGAGGCTCTGGCGAGCACGCTCGAGGTGGCGGACATGTGCGACCTCAAGCTGCACCTGGGCGCCACGCTGCTGCCGCCGTTCGACGTCCCCGACGGGCTCAAGCCGGACCAGTACCTGACGAAGCTGGTCGAGGAAGGCCTGAAGTGGCGGTACGGCGGTGAGCCGAGCGCCGCGGCGAAGGACCGCGCCGCCAACGAGCTCGAGGTAATCAAGGCGACCGGCTACGCGTCGTACTTCCTGATCGTGTGGGACTTCTACAACTTCGCTCGCAAGCACGACATCGTGGTCGGTCCGGGCCGCGGCAGCGCTGCGGGGAGCCTCGTCTCGTACTGCCTGGGCATCACGAACCTGGATCCGCTGAAGCACGGCCTGATCTTCGAGCGGTTCTTGAACATCGACCGTGTATCGATGCCCGACATCGACTGCGACTTTTCGGTGGAGGGCCGCGAGAAGGTCATCCGCTATGTATCGGAGAAGTACGGCAACGATCGCGTGGCGCAGATCATCACCTTCACGACCATGGCGTCCAAGGCGGCCATCCGCGACGTAGGTCGCGTGCTGGAAGTGCCGCTGCGAGATACAGACCGGCTCGCGAAGTTGATCCCGGTGTGGCAGGGGCGGTCGAAATCGCTCGATGACGCGATGAAAGAGGTTCCCGACATTCGCGAGGCGTACGAGTCGAACGAGGACCAGAAGCGGCTGATCGATGTGGCGCGGGCGTTGGAAAACGTGAGCCGCAACGTCAGTACGCACGCCGCGGGCGTCGTGATCGCGCCCGAGCCGCTGGTGCGCTACACGCCGCTGCAACACGGTCCGAAGAGTGAGGCGGTGATCACCCAGTACGACATGAAGGCGGTCGGCGACATCGGCCTGCTGAAGATCGACTTCCTCGGCCTGCAGAACCTGGACATCATCGCGACGTGCGTGCGGCTGGTGCGCGAACACCGAGGGATCGATATCGACCTCGACGCGATTCCGTTCGACGACGCCAAAACCTACGAGCTGCTCTCCGCCGGCGACACCCACGGCGTGTTCCAGCTGGAAGGTGCCGGCATGCGGCGGATGCTGATGGACATGCGGCCGCAGTCGTTCGGCGATGTTTCCGCGGCGGTCGCGCTGTTCCGGCCGGGCCCGATGGTCAACATCCCCGCGTTCATCGCGCGCAAGCAGGGGCGCGAGCCCATTGAGTACATGCACGAGCGGCTGGAGCCGATCCTGCGCGAGACGTATGGCGTGATGATCTACCAGGAGCAGGTGATGATGGCCGCGCGGGAGCTGGCAGGGTTCACGATGAGCGAGGCGGACATCCTGCGCGCCGCGATGGGAAAGAAGGACAAGGCCAAAATGGCCAAGCTGCGGACGAAGTTCGTGGCGGGCGCGGTGGAGAGGGGGATCGCGGAGAAGACGGCGGAGACGCTGTTCGACGGCATCGCGAAGTTTGCGGAGTATGGGTTCAACCGGGCGCACTCGGCGGCATACGGAGTGATCGCGTACCAGACCGCCTATCTGAAGGCCAACTACCCGCTGGAATACATGACGTCTTTGTTGATCCACATGGAGGGATCCGCGGACAAGGTGGCGACGGCGATCGTGGACTGCCGAATTCGCGGCATCGAGGTGCTGGCGCCGGACATCAACCGCTCCCGCGCGGACTTCTCGATGAGAGACGGTCGCATCTTGTTCGGCCTGGCGGCGATCAAGAACGTGGGGCAGCACGCGGTCGAGTCGATCGTCTCTCTGCGAGACAGCGAAGGTCCGTTCAAGTCGCTGGAGGACCTGTGCGAACGGACGGTC
>Ga0209237_1002388_pt1 | contig 11260 bp, 10 predicted proteins | sample GraSoi013_1_40cm_2_FD_185820 | JGI IMG/M metagenome (GOLD analysis project Ga0209237, IMG submission 185820) | Grasslands soil microbial communities from the Angelo Coastal Reserve, California, USA - Sample 10_02_2013_1_40cm (SPAdes) (version 2) | ecosystem: Environmental > Terrestrial > Soil >...
TCCGCCGTTTTCCTTCACCGCACGGGCGAACCACGCGGTCGAGTATCCGAACCCGGAGCCGAGCTCGAAGACCTGTCGAGCGTTGCTGAGACGTGTCAGCAAGTAGCACAGGTGTCCTGTCGCCGGGCCGATGATGGGAAACCCCGTGCGCCGCGCCTCGGCTTCCAGCTCGGCGAGCCGCGCGGGACGCGGGGGCACGAGCTCGTCCAGGTACGCTGCCACGCGTCGCGACAGGAGATTCATGGCGACGCCTCCACCGTCAGTCTCCAGTAGATCGACAGATGCCGTAGCGCCGCGGCCTTCTTGCCCACCTTCTCGTACAACCGCGCCATGTTGTAGTGCGCGTCCGCCAGCCGCGGATCCGTCGCCAACGCCCTCCGGTACGCTTCGATCGCGTCCCCCGGCTGATTCAGGTCTTCCAGCGCGATCCCCAAGTTGAATGCCGCGGTGGTGTGGTCCGGCGTCTCACGCAGCGCCAGCCGGTAGTGCCGCTCCGCCTCCTCGATCATCCCCTGCTCGTGCAGTAGCCGGCCGAGATTGACGTGGGCGTCGGCGTGATGGGCATCGAGCTCCAGGGCACGCCGGTACGCGTCCCGCGCCTCGCCGGGCTCGACGGCCTCGAGCTCGAGTCCGAGCTCGTACCAGTCTGCGGCGTCCAGGTCGCCTTCGGCCGCGCGCGCCGCCTGCGCCGTACGTCGGGCGATCGGTGCCGCCCGGGTCGCGAGATCGGACACCGCGAAATCGAGATGCGTCTGCCCCGACTCGGGATTCCACGCGGTGTACCCGTCACTCACCACAATGCGGTCGCCCTCGGCCGTGATGCGCAGCTCGGCGAGCGAGCGGCCGCGGGGCAACTGGTGCCGCAGCTGCTTGAGCGCATGACGGATCCGCCGCGTCGGAATCCGGGCGGCCACGAGTGCCTTCGCGGTCCGGAGAATGACCAGATCCTGGAACGAGAACTGGAGCTTGCGTCGGGTTCCGCGACCGGACCGGGATGGGGGCGTCAAAAAACCGTCGCGCGCGAAGCCTCGCACCTGCGCGACGGTCAATCCCAGCAGTTTGGCTACGTCCCGGGACGTGTATCCCTTCATCCCCTATTGGCTCCTAGCCCCTGGCACCTCCCACTTTGCGCTTGGCGACGGGAGCCGCTTTCGACGCCTTGCCCTCGACCCGCTTCGCCGGTTTCCGCTCGCCAGCCGTCCCTTTCGCCTTGAGGCTCGCCTTGAGCGCTGCCATCAGGTCGATGATCTGCGTCTTCGGCGCCTCGGCCGGCTCCTCGGTGATCTCCTTGCCCTCGACCTTGCGCTGAATCTGCTCGAGCACCCGTTTGCGTACGTTGTCCTCGTACTTGTCGGGTTCGAAGGCTTCCGACGCCGCTTGCTCCACCAGCTGCACGGCGAGCTGCAGCTCCGGTTTCTTGACCTCGATCTTCGGGATCGGCACGTCGGCGATCGAGCGGATTTCGTTGGCGTAGCGCAGCTGCTCCATGACGAGCCCGTTCGCCTCGGGACGCACCGAGATGAGGTACTGCTTGCCGCGCGCCGCGTACTGCCCCACCGCCACGCGCTTCGTCTGCTTGAGGGCCTCCGCCAGCAGCCGATAGGCGCGGTCCCCGCCCTTGTCGGGGCCGAGGAAGTACGATTTCTCGACGACCTTCCGGTCCACCTGCTCCTCGGGCACGAACTCCGTGATCTCGATCGTGTTGGTGGACTTCTCTTCGAGGGCCTTCAGCTCCTCAGGCTTGAAGATCACGTACTGCCCCTTCGTGAACTCGTAGCCCTTCACCATCTCGTCCTTTTCGACCTTGTCGCCGTCCTTGGAGCAGACGTACTGCTGCTTCAGACGCGCGCCGTCCTTCTTGTGCAGCCAATTGAAGCTGATCGCGGCCGACGACTCGCCGGTGGAGAACATCTTGATCGGCACGGAAACGAGGCCGAAGGACAGGGTGGCGGAACCAAGCGGGTGTGCGCTCATGGGTTAAGATTTCACCCCAATGCCCGCAAAACGGAAGCCCGGGCCCGATCCCCTCAGTACCTACCGCGCCAAGCGGTCGTTGGACCGCACGCCGGAGCCGGGCGCCCGTCCGGCGACCGCGGGCCCCCCCCCGTCCGCGGGCGGCCTCTTCGTGGTCCACATGCACGCCGCCCGGCGGCTCCACTGGGACCTGCGTCTCGAGATGGATGGCGTGCTCAGGTCCTGGGCGGTCCCGAAGGGCCCCTCGCCCAACCGGGCGGACAAGCGGCTCGCGGTCCACGTCGAAGACCACCCGCTCGAGTACGGCGATTTCGAGGGGATCATCCCCGAAGGGAACTATGGCGCCGGCGCGGTAATCGTGTGGGACCGCGGGCGCTGGGTGCCGCTCGAGGATCCCGTGGAGGGGATGAAAAAGGGGAAGCTGTTGTTCGAGCTGCAGGGCTACAAGCTCAAGGGCAAGTGGACCCTCGTGAAGCTCAAGAAGGGCGAGAAGGAGTGGCTGCTCATCAAGGAGAAGGACGCCTACGTGTCGGCGGACAGCGCGCTGCCGCCGGAGTCGGTGCTATCCGGACTCACGGTCGAGGAGCTCAAGGCGGGGAAGGACCGGGCGGCGCCGGTTTTGAAGGCGCTCGCGCGTCTCAAGGCGCCGCGCCGCGCCGTGACGGTCGCAGAGGCGGAGCCGATGCTCGCCGAGACGCGTGAGCAACCGTTCTCGAAGCCCGGATGGCTGTTCGAGCTCAAGCTCGACGGATACCGCGTCCGTGCCGGGCGCGAGCAAGGAGAGGTGCGCTTGTTGACGCGCAAGGGGAACGATATCTCTGCCGCGTTCCCCGAGCTTGCTCGCGCGTTGGCTGCACTACCGTTCGAGGGATTCATCCTCGATGCCGAGCTCGTGGTGCCGGACGAGGCGGGCCGCCCAAGCTTCCAGCGCCTCCAGAATCGCGTCAGGGTGTCCCGCGGGCTCGAAGTGCGACGCGGGGCGGTCGAGACGCCGGCCGTACTGTATGTGTTCGATCTGCTGGCGTTCGAAGGCTACGACCTGCGTCCGCTGTCGCTCGAGCAGCGCAAGGCCCTGCTCGAGCAGATCGTGCCGCGTGTGGGCCCGCTCAAGTATCTCTCGCACTTCGAGAAGGACGGCGAGGCGCTGTATGAGCAGGTGGTGAAAATGGGACTCGAGGGGATCGTCGCGAAGAAGGAGGATGCGCCGTACCGCGCCGGCCGCTCACCTAACTGGCTCAAGATCCGCGCCGACCGGACCGACGACTTCGTCGTCGTGGGCTTCACGCGGCCCAAAGGCTCGCGTTCGGGGTTCGGCGCGCTCGATCTCGGCGCACACCAGGACGGAAAGCTGGTGTACGCCGGGCGAGTCGGCAGCGGGTTCACCGATGCGGAGCTCAAGGACGTGAGCGCCGCGCTCGAGCGCGGCATCCGTCCGACGCCAGCCTTCTCCGGTCCCGTCCCCACCGACGCAGGGCATACCTGGGTCGAGCCCGCGCTGATCGCGGAAGTCCGGTACAAGGAATGGACGGACGAGGGGTTGCTGCGGCAGCCGGTGTTCGTGCGGTTCCGGGACGACAAACCGGTTACGGAGATCGCGAAACGGGATGCGGGAGGCGAGATGCGAGATGCGGAACCGCCGGTGGCGATTTCGCATCCCGCATCCCGCCTCCCGCATCCCGAGATCAAGTTCTCGAACCTCGACAAAGTCTTCTGGCCCGACGAGGCCTATACCAAGGGCGACTTGATCGCATACTACCGCGCCATATCCCCGTGGATGCTGCCCTATCTGGCCGATCGGCCGCTGGTGCTCACGCGCTTTCCCGACGGCATCAACGGGAAGTCCTTTTTCCAGAAGGACGCCCCGGAGTATGCCCAGGCGTTCGTGCGCACGGTCACGATCTGGAGCGAGGACTCGCAGCGCGAGCTCGACTACTTCGTGTGCGACAACGAGTCCTCACTCCTCTATATCGCCAACATGGCGGCGATCCTGCTCCACGTCTGGTCGTCACGCGTCGAGAGCCTGGAGGCGCCCGACTGGTGCATTCTGGATCTCGATCCGAAGGATGCGCCGTTTGCGGACGTCGTCACAGTGGCGAAGGCGGTGAAGGCGTTGTGCGACGATATCGGCCTGCCGACGGGCATCAAGACGAGCGGCTCGACCGGCCTGCACGTGCTGATCCCGTTGGGCCGGCAGGTCACCTACGAGCAATCTCGCACGCTCGGGGGACTGCTGGCGCGGGTCATCGCGGCCGAGCTGCCTGAGATCGCCACGGTCACCCGCCAGGTCCAAAAGCGCGGCGGCAAGGTGTACCTCGATTACGTGCAGAATGGTCACGGGCGCCTGCTGGTCGCGCCGTATAGCGTGCGGCCCCTGCCGGGCGCCCCCGTGTCGATGCCGCTCAAGTGGAGCGAGGTGACGCCGAAGCTCGACATCAAGAAGTTCACGATCAAGACGGCCCCGGCTCGGATGAAGAAGCGGGGGGAAGATCCGCTGCGCTCGGTGCTCGAGCTCAAGCCCGATCTCGTCCACGCGCTCGAGCTGCTCAATGATCGCCTCGGCTGAGGTGCGGATCGCCGTTGGCGAGCGGGGTGACGTGTCGGGGCTGTTGCTGCGGCCGGACGGCGCGCGACTGCTCTACGTGCTGGCGCACGGCGCCGGAGCCGGAATGCGGCACCCGTTCCTCGAGGTCGTAGCCCAGCGGCTCGCGGAGCGGAGTATCGCCACGCTGCGGTATCAGTTTCCCTACATGGAGCAGCGGGGGCGGCGGCCCGATCCGCCGGCCGTGGCCGCTGCGACGGTGCGGGCGGCGGTGATCGAAGCGGCCCGCGTTGCGCCGGGGCTGCCGCTCGTGGCGGGCGGCAAGTCGTTCGGCGGCCGCATGACGTCGACAGCACAGGCCGAGGCCCCGCTTCCCGGCGTGCGGGGGCTCGTATTTCTCGGCTTTCCGTTGCATCCTCCCGGTCGGCCCGGCGATTCGCGGGCGGAGCATCTGGCACGGGTCCAGATTCCCATGCTGTTCCTGCAGGGGGACCGGGACGACTTCGCCGACCTGAAACTCCTGAAGCCAGTGGTCTCAGGCCTTGGCGACCGGGCGACGCTGCAACTGGTGGAAGGTGGCGACCACTCGTTTCATGTCCTCAAGCGATCCGGTAGGACCGATGCAGAGGTGATGGCGGAGCTCGTGGAGACCATCGTGGAATGGACAGGGAAGCTCATCTGAAGAAGGTTTGAGGAGGTTGTGGAGGTTGGAGGAGGTTTGAGGAGGCCAGACAGGTGACGTCCCAACCTCCTCTAACCTCCCCTGGCCTCCTCCAACATCAACCATCAGGGTATCCCATGGCCCACTGGATCGTGAAGACTGAGCCGTCCACGTACAGTTTCGATGACCTGGCCCGCCAGAAGACGGCCGTCTGGGACGGGGTCAAGAACAATCTGGCCCTGAAGCACCTCCGGCAGATGAAGCGCGGAGACCGGGTGCTGGTCTATCATACGGGAGACGAGAAAGCCCTCGTGGGCGTGGCAGAGGTGACATCGGAGGCCTATCCGGACCCCAAGCAGAAGGATCCCAAGCTGGCGGTGGTCGACCTTCGGGCGGTGGAGAGACTGCCGCAGCCCGTCCCGCTCGCCGAGATTAAGAAGGACCGGGCGTTCGCCGACCTGGCGTTGGTGCGCATGGGGCGTCTCTCGGTGATGCCGGTATCGGCGGACCAGTTCAAGCACATTCTGAAGCTCGGCGGTGCGAAGTAGCTCACCACGACAACGGACGGAGCACACCTCATGGGTAAAGGCGACATTCGCAGCAGACGAGGCAAGATCTTCCGCGGTACGTATGGCGTCACTCGCCTCAAGAAGAAGAAGCTGAAGAAGAAGGCCGCCGAGGCGGCGAAGGCAGCGAAGGTGGAAGGGCAGTGAGAACTCTCTGGGTCGCCGGGATCGTTCTGCTCGGGGCCGCGCCGGTGGCGGCGCAGCAGGACGACCGCTGGCAGGTGACCCTCAACGACGGCAGGATCCTCTGGGAGCTTCATCTGGTCCGGTTCCGGGGTGACACGCTCGTCGTGCAGCAGGGCGACTCCGTGCTCCGCTTTCCCATCCATCAGGTGGACGAGCTCCGCCTCGTGCGGAAAGCCGAGCGGCGCCAGACGCCCGAGCCCAACCGTTACGGTGGCGTGCTGGGTGGTGCGGATGACGAGGTCTTCCGGCTCACGCTGTACAGCCTCACCGAGCGTCGTCAGATCGTCGCCCAGATCTTCAAGGACCACCCGCCCGCGCCGTCCCCCTAGTGCCCGGTGAGCTCCGCGCAACGGATTCTTCTCGCCGACGCCGACGCGTTCTACGTGGCGGTGGCGCGCCTGGCGGACCCGGAGGGCGCGGGCAAGGCCCGGCTCCTCATCGTCGGCGGGTCGCCCGCACAGCGCGGCGTCGTGACCTCCGCGTCATACGAAGCGCGGGCCTACGGCGTGCACTCCGCGATGCCGATGGTGCGCGCGGTGCGCCTCTGCCCCGGCGCGACGGTCGTGCCCGTGCCGTGGGAAGCCTGCACGCGGAAGAGCCGCGAGATCGGCGCCGTGCTGCGGCGCTTCACTCCCGTCGTCGAGCAGGCCTCGAGCGATGAGTTCTATCTCGACCTCTCCGGCACCGAGCAGCTGTATGGCGCTGAGCCACTCGCCGCCACGGCCCGCCGGATGCGCGACGCCGTGCTCGCCGAGACCTCGCTCTCATTGTCCATCGGGGGTGGCACGTCGAAGCTCGTCGCCAAGCTCGCCGCCGGCCTCGCGAAGCCGCGCCCCGGCGCGGCGGCGGACGGCGTGTACGTCGTGGCCCCGGGTGCGGAGGCCGACTTCATGCTCCAGTTCGCCCTCGCGGACATCCCGCTCATCGGGCCCAAGGCTCAGGAGCGGCTGGCGCACTTCGGCCTCCGCACCGTGCGCGATGTGGTCCCACATGATCGGGAGACGCTGGTGGGCTGGCTGGGGGAACGCGAGGGCGCTTGGCTACACGAGCGGGCGCGCGGCGTCGATCGAGCGCCGGTCGAGGCCAATCGCGAGACCAAGTCGGTGAGCCGCGACGAGACGTTCGCCACCGATCTGGACGACGACGGAGCGCTCGCTGCCAAGCTGCTCGCCCTGGCCGACCGGGCCAGCGCCGACGTCCGGGAGGCCGGCCTGATCGCCCGCACGGTCACGGTGAAGCTGCGCGACGCGGATTTCACGACCCGGCAGGCGAGCCGAACGCTCGCCGACGCCGTCCAGTCGGACCGGGCAGTGTACGCCGTGGCCCGCGAGCTGTTGACGCGGCTCCGCGCCGCCCGGCGCGTCCCCGCGCGCCTGCTCGGGGTCGCCCTCTCGCAGCTCGTCCGAGCGGGCAGTGAGAGCCAGCTGTCGCTGCTCGAATCCGCCGGCAACACGCTCGAGACCGACCGCGACCGGGTCATCTCTCGCGTGATCGACGAGGTGCGCGAGAAATTCGGTCCCGACGCCCTGGGCCGAGGTGGCGCGCGCTGACGTCTTCGCGCGACGTTCTCGCTTGACGCTCTCGCGCGACGTTCCTACTCGACGTCTCTTTTCCTTTACATAGCTCCGAGCGCCGCCGCAGCCTTGTTCACTGCGCCCTGCTTGACCCAGAGCAGGGCTCCATACCGCCCCATCCCCGCACACACCCCTGTCACCGCCGTGACGTTGATCTTCGCCGCGCCCAGCCGCGCCAGGATGCCGGCCAGCGCTCCGACGCGGTCGTCCCCGTCGATCAGGAAGGCCGTCTTCGGCTTCGACAACTTGATCTTCGCGCCCTTCGCGGCTGCCGTGAACAACGCCGCGTCCGACGGCACGAAGTCCACCTGCGCCTTGCGCGCGCTCGGGAAGGCGTGGAAGGCCAGCAGGTTCACGCCGGCGCTCCTGAGGGTCTCGAGCAGGCGGGCGCCCTCGCCGGGCTTGTCGGATATGGTCGTGTAGTAGTAGCTCACCCTGCGGATCGAGTCGGCCATGGCGGTCTCCGAATGTGGTCTCGTGGCTTGACAATGGCCCGCCGTCCGCCCGACCGCTAGGTCGCGACGCTATCTCACGTAGAACGCCGTCCGCTCGAGCCGCCCGGAGCGCTCGTACCACACGGTGACCGCGCCGGCGCCCGCCGTTGCCGCGAACGCCCGGCGCAGGTCCTCGGCGCTCGACACCCGCACCCGATTGATCTGGAGAATCACGTCCCCCGAGCGCAGGCCGGTAGCCTCCTCCATGTCGTCGGGCAGGTCGTAGATCAAGGCGCCGTGGTCGCTCTGAATGTTGCGCTCGGCGCGCACCGCCGGCGTCACCGTTACCACCTTCATGCCGCCCAACACGGCCACCTTCTCCGCGAGCGTGGTCGGGAAATCCGTGACGAGCAGCCGGGCGCTGCGGCTCTCGCCCCCCCCGTGGCGGAAGCTCACGCTCAGCGTATCGCCGGGGCCCGTGTCGAGCATGACCGCCTCCCAATCGAGGAACGTGCGCAGCCGTCGGCCGCGTGCGTTCACGAGTACGTCGCCCGCCGCGACACCGGCCCGGCCCGCGGGCCCGCCCGGCGCGACCTGGGTCACACGCAGGCCGCCCGCCCGCTTCCATCCTTGCAGATCCTCGGCGCCCGCGACGTCGAGCCCCACCCAGGCGCGCCGCACCTTCCCGAAGCGCCGCAGCTCGTCCGCCACCCGCAGCGCCCGCTCGATCGGGATCGCAAATCCGATTCCCACCGATCCGCCCGAGCTCGTGAAGATCGAGCTGTTCACCCCGACCACCTCCCCCACGGCGTTCGCGAGCGGCCCGCCTGAGTTGCCGGGGTTGATCGGCGCGTCGGTCTGTATCATGCCGACATAGATGCCGGGCTGCCCCTCGGAGGGAAGCAGGTTCCGCCCGACGGCGCTCACCACGCCCGCCGTCACCGTGGGCTCCGTGTTGCCGAGCAGGTAGGCGAACGGGTTGCCCACCGCTACGACCCACTCCCCGATCATCAAGTCGGTGCTCTTACCGAGCGGAGCGGTCGGGAGGCCCGTCGCGTCCACTTTCAGCACCGCGATGTCCGTGAGCGGGTCCTCACCCTGGATCTTCGCAGGGAAATCCCGTCCATCGCGCGTCGTGACGACGATCTGCTCAGCCCCCTGCGTGACGTGCTGGTTGGTGATCACCACCCCGTCGGGCGAGATGACGAAGCCGGACCCATAACCCTCCACCACTCGCTCGGCGCCGCGCGGTGTGAAGAACTGCTCGAAGGGATCCTGGGGCAGTTGTCGCTCGCGCCGCAGGACATTGACACTTACCACCGCCGGAGCGAGCCGGCTGGCGGCCGTGACGATCGCAGTCTGGCGCGTCTTGGCGAGATCTTGACCTGCGAGGTGTGGCGTCAATGCCACAGTAGCGACCGAAGCTCCGAGGAGCAGCGAGGATCTTTTCATAGGGAAAATCTTACACGCTTGACGCGCGTTGGGCGGGCCGGTAAATCAGGCAACGCCCGTTGGCGCGTGTACGTATCCCTCCAGGAACCCGCCTCTAGGAGCACGTCCGATGTACCGCCTGGCTCTCCGTCAAGCCACCGTCTACAGTGCACTCTTGTATTTCGCCCTCGCTCTCCCGGCCGCGGGGCAGGGTCGCGGCAAAGTGAAGCAGAAACAGCCGACCGACCTGTCTCCGGTGGGCGGTGCGGATTCGCTCAACAACCTCAAGTTCCGCAACCTCGGCCCCTCGGTGGCCGGCGGGCGCGTGGCCGCCGTCGTCGGCGTGCCGGGAGACCGCAACGTGTACTACGTCGGCGCCGCGGCGGGCGGCGTATGGAAGACGATCGATGGCGGCGATTCGTGGGAGGCGGTCTTCAAGGACCAGGCGACCTCGTCGATCGGTGCCGTGGCGCTCGCTCCGTCGAACCCGAATGTCGTGTGGGTGGGCACCGGGGAGGGGAACCCGCGGAACGACGTCGTGGACGGCCGCGGCGTCTTCATGTCCCCCGACGCGGGCAAGAGCTGGCAGTTCATGGGTCTGGGCGACGTCGGCCAGATCACCCGGATCGTGGTCGATCCGACCAATCCCGACGTCGTATTGGTGGCCGCGCTGGGGCACGTGTGGGCACCCAATGCAGAGCGGGGCGTGTTCCGGACCGCGGACGGGGGCAAAAGCTGGCAGAAGGTGCTGTTCGTGAACGACACGACCGGCGCCGCGGATCTGGTGATGGTGCCCGGCAACCCGCGCGTCCTGTTCGCGGGCGTGTGGCAATTCGTGCGCTATCCGTGGGAGCTCGTGTCGGGCGGGGTGGGCAGCGGGATTTATCGCTCCAAGGACGGCGGCCTCACGTGGGAGCGGCTCAAGGAAGGCCTGCCCGCGGGCCCGCTCGGTAGGATCGCCCTCGCCGTCGGCGCCACCAATCCGAGCCACCTGTACGCGCTGATCGAGACGACGCAGGGGATGCTGTGGGACTCGAAGGATCTGGGTGACCACTGGACCAAGGTCTCCGACTTCCATGGGCTGTCCGCCCGGCCGTTCTACTTCTCCCTGCTGCACGTCTCGCCGGTGGATGATCGGAGGCTGTTCTTCTCGTCGTACCTGCTGCTCCGCTCGGACGACGGCGGCAAGACGACGACACCGATCGACCGCGGCGTGCACGTAGACCATCATGCATTGTGGATCGACCCTCAGAATCCCGACCGCATGATCCAGGGGAATGACGGCGGGGCGTACGTCACCGAGAATGCCGCCAAGAGCTGGCGATTCTTGAATAACTTGCCGATCGGTCAGTTCTACATGGTGGCGGCGGACAACAACAATCCGTACATGCTGTGTGGCGGCTTGCAGGACAACAACGCGTGGTGCGGGCCGTCGAGCAACGTAGGAGGTGGGGGAGGTGGGGGAGGCGGGGGAGGTTTGGGAGGCGCCGGGTTGAACGGCTCCGAGTGGTTCACGGTGACCGGGGGGGACGGCGAATACGCGGTGCCCGCGCCGAGCGACTCGTCGATCCTCTACGTGGATTCGCAGAACGGCAACATCACGCGCGTGGATCTCAAGACGGGCCTGACCCGCTCCATTCGACCCTACCTGTCCGGCGTGACCGAAATGAAGCCGGCGAACCTGAAGTACCGCTTCAACTGGACCTCACCCATCGCCGTGTCGTCGCGCGACGCGAACACGGTGTACCTGGGCGCCAGTGTGGTGTTCAAGACCACGGACGGCGGCGATCACTGGACGGCGATCAGCCCCGACCTCACCCGGAACGACAAGTCGAAGCAAGTGACGAGCGGCGGTTCCATCAACTACGACATCTCCGGCGCCGAGACCTACAATA
>Ga0209237_1002389_pt1 | contig 11259 bp, 9 predicted proteins | sample GraSoi013_1_40cm_2_FD_185820 | JGI IMG/M metagenome (GOLD analysis project Ga0209237, IMG submission 185820) | Grasslands soil microbial communities from the Angelo Coastal Reserve, California, USA - Sample 10_02_2013_1_40cm (SPAdes) (version 2) | ecosystem: Environmental > Terrestrial > Soil >...
ACCCGATGCTTTGTCTGGGGTCGAGAGAGGCATAGGGGTCCTGGAAGACCACCTGCATCTTCCTCCGGAAGGGCTTGAGACGGCTCCCCTTCAGCGCCGATATCACTGTGCCTTCGAAGGTGACGCTTCCCTTGGAGGGTTCGGTGAGTCTCATCAGCGTCCTCCCAAGAGTCGTCTTCCCGCAGCCTGACTCCCCGACCAGCCCGAAGGTCTCGCCCCTTCTGATGCCGATTGAAACGCCGTCCACCGCCTTCACGTATGCGACGGTCCGGCTCAGGATTCCTATCCTCGTCGGGAACCACTTGAAGAGGTTCTCGGTCCTGAGAAGGTAATCGTTGTTGTCCGTCACCGCGGACGCCTCACTCTCCGTACAGGGCCTTCACCTCGGCCGCGTAGGTGAGGTAGGAGACCTTCAGGTTGCTTATCCTCAGGACCTCCGGCGCGATAGCCCTTCATCTCCTAAGGCGGGGGTCGAAGACGTCCCTGATTCCGTCCCCGAGAAGGTTGAAACCGAGAGAGATGATGAGTATCGTGAGGCCCGGAAATAGGATGAGCCAGGGCGCCGTGAAGATGTACTGTATCCCCTGGTTTGACAGGTTCCCGAGCTCGGGGAGCAGCGGGCTGGGCGTCAGTCCGATGAACGTCAGCGCAGAGACGGTGAGTATCACTGAGCCTATGTCGAGGGTAGCCTGTACGAGTACTGGGTAGATCGAGTTCTGGACTATGTGACCGTAGAGTATCCTGATGCCTCCCGCACCCATCGCGCGCAACCTCTCGACGTAAGGCTTCTCCTTCTCACTCAGGACCTGAGACCGCATAAGCCTGACGTAGTAGGGCCACCAGGTAGTGAGCACCGCGGTCGTCAGAGTCGGCAAGGACCTCCCCAGGACCACGATCAGGACGATTGCGAGCAAGATTCCGGGGATTGCGAGAAAGACGTCGGTGACCCTAAGTATCGCCTCGTCGACGATTCCACCCTTGTACCCGGCCAGGCCACCGAAGAAGACCCCTATCACGACGGCCGAGGCGACGACCTCGAACGCGATCTCCAGGTCGACCGGAATCGCGAGTATTATCATCTGCAGCAGGCTCCGCCCATAAGAGTCGGTACCGAGCGGGTAGACAGCGGACCCTCCGCAGTTGAAGACGTTGGCTATCTGCCAGTTGACGATAGGGTTGTTCCAGCAGAGGCGCAGGTTGAGGGGCTGCTGGTCCCACGATGTTGGGTTCACTATCAGCGGGGATAGCAAAGCGAGTAGTACTGAGGCCACGGAGATTGCGACGCCGGTGAGGACTATCGGGTTTCTCCTCAGAAGATGAAGCGCGTACTTGAGGTCGGCCCGCCGCCCATACCTGTCACTCGATTGGGATCCCTCTGGCTTCGAAGCCTTCACCTCAGTACCTTATCCTCGGGTCGAGCTTAGCGTAGATCACGTCTACGGCCAGATTCGTGACTACGATTATGACGGCGGTGATTAGGACGTAGAGTTCTAGAAAGTTTATGTCAAGAACATTGGCGGCTGCGAGCGAAGCGTTACCCACCCCAGGCCAGGAAAAGACGATCTCCACGATTACAGCCCCTCCCAGAAGGTAAGCGACGAGGAGGCCGGATACCGTGACCGCCGGGAGTATGGCGTTTCTCAGCGCGTGTCTGTAGATGACAACGTTCTCCTTGAGCCCCTTGGACCTCGCCAGTGTGATGTAGTCCTGCCTCAGGACTTCCATCATGCTCGAGCGGACTATCCTTGATATCGCGCCTATCGATGTGATCGCGAGAGTGAGTGCCGGGAGGATAAGAGCCACCCCCGAGTCCCAGAAGTAAGGGAAGTTTAGGGAGAGGATCCCATCAAGAAGAGGGATGCCCGAATACCGTGCAATCTCTCCTGGGACGACGCCCGAGAAACAGATGACGCACCTGGTTGCGACGGTGCTGTTCGCCGACAGAAGACCAGACCCGTTGACTCTTATGTAGAGTACAAAGAGTATCTGCAGCACGGCTCCGAACCAGAACTGCGGGATTGAGTAGCCGCCGAGAGAGACCATCCTCGAGATGTGGTCAGGGAGCTTGTTGTTGTGCGTGGCTGAGACAATTCCGAGGGGGATTCCTATGATAATCGTCAGGAAGGCGCCCGCGATCGCCAGCTCAGCCGTGTAGGGGAACCTGCTGAAGAAGACGTGCCAAGTCGTGTCGGTCCCTGAGATACCCGGGAGGAGGGTCAACCCCCAGTTGCCTGCCAGGGCGTTTTCTAGCCATCCGACGTACTGCCCCCAGAGAGGCACCACACATCCGCCCTGCAGAGAAACGAAGGCAGAGTAGGAGGGGCAGGAAGTTGTCGCCACACCGAGGGCGCGAGCGACGGAAAGCTTTGCTGAATCGTCCATCCTCGGGGTGATGTAGGCCGCGAGGGCCGTGGTGGGCGGGAGGAGGCCCCTCGTGAGGTAGAAGATCAGAACGCTCAACGCGAGAAGAACGAATATCATCAGTAGGAGTCGCCTCGCGACGTACTCGTATAGTCTCAATCCTATCGGTTCGAGCCCGCTTGATTATTTGAGCGTTCCCGGCTTGTGGGACGCGCTCTCCTGGGCATATCTTCGCCCCGCTTCGCCTCGCCTCCGCCGAGGGTGAGGTGAACTAGTAGAGAGCCGCGAAGTATTGAGGTTCCCCGGTGGTGTATATGGCTGGGTTGAAGTAGAAACCCCGGACGTTCGACGTCATCACCATGTAGATGTAAGGGTAGAAGGTCCAGATGTCCATGACCTCTCTGTTGGCCAGGGCACTCATCGCGTTGGTTGCAGCGACCACGCCGGGAATGTTGTTCTGAGCGCTGGCCTGTTGAGCCTGGCTCCAGTAGGTTCCCATCTGGCCCAGGTTCCATCCTCCAGGGCCGGTGTATATCCCGCCTGGCGAAAGGATCGGCCCGAGGAAATCGAGGGACCAGGGATAATCATCGAACCAGCCGAAGCACGACTCGGCCCAGGCGTACACCTCTCCAGAGAAGGCCTCGCTGGTCATCTGACCACAAGGCAATGGTGTCACGCTGACGGTGAGTCCCATGTTGTATGTGGTGCTGACGTTGTTAACGGTTCCCGCCAACTGATTGAGTATTGCCTGATTGACTGTGTCGCCGGTGGCGTACACGAGAGAGACGGTCTGCGGAGTAGGGTGAGAGCACTGACCGTTCGAGCCGAGCTGTTTGCAGCCGAATACATTGCTGAATACTCCCGGGGGGGCGGCAGACCCGTTCTCGAACCTGAACTGCGTTATCGGGTTTTGCATTGCGCTCAGGAGGAGCGACTGCACCTCGTGCGGGTTGTAGCTGTAGGCAGGCTTGAGTGATGCGTTGTAAGAACCCTGAGGAGGGATTCCCGGAGGCTCGAGCCCGTTCGCCACCTTGCCGAGGTTGTTGTTCACCTGCAGGTTGATCTGAGTCAGGTTAACAGAGTCGGCGAAGGCTTGCCTGAATCTTATGTCCGCGAATGGTTGGAAGGAGTAGTAGGTACCTGTGAACGGATTGGTCACGTTCGTGTTTAGGGGGATGAAATAGGTTGCGTACTGTGTGTACGGTCCGTAGATAGTCACACCAGGGGTGGTCGATGCTAGGTGCCCTTTCGCGAGCCATTCACTCCTGTTCGCAACATCGTAGATGTTCGTCGAGGCGACGTCTATCACCATCGCTTGGCCGGATGCGGCCGCGTCCTTGAGGTCTATCTCCCTGGTCGTCTGGTCGGGAACGAACTTGTAGACGACAGTCTGGATACGTGGGTGAATCTTGCCGTAGGGTCCTCCCCAGTAGTTGGTGTTCGCCTTGAGGGTGACAACGTTCGAGGCGACATCGACGCTCTGGATCGTGTACGGACCTGTTCCGGCGAGCGAGCCCTGAGTCGACGAGTCGAGATACGTGGCACCACAGCCCTTCGCGCTGCACGTCGCCTGGAAATCGTCGAAGTACTGGATCATCTTCTGCGTAACGTTGCCCGAGAGCGTCGGATACGGAAGATGATAGCCCGAGCTCGGCTGGCTCCAGAACTGTATGTCGTGCTGCATGACGAAGCCGGGAGCAACTATGTTTGCCCAGAGATTAGCGATTAAGTAGGGCAGCGCGCTATTGGGGTTCATGATGTGAAGCACCAGAGTGAGCGGACCCGTTGTCTGGACGAAATGCTCATTGAGCACCTTCTGGGTGTACTGACTGCCGTAGGTCTGGGTGCAGGAGCATAGTGTCGTGCTCAGGCTCGTGTCCAGGAGCTGCTGCATGATCCAGGAGGCCTGAGTTCCATGCCCCACTGGGGCGCTACCATCCATCACGAGGAGCCGGTTGTAACTGAAGTAGACGGCCGAGGAATTGAGCGTCTCCCCGTCAGCGAACTTGATCCCGCTCCTCAGGGTGGCGGTGAGGGTCTTTCCGTCGGTCGATACCTGATAGCTCTGCGCAAGCCAAGGGATGGGGTCCCGCCCGTTGGAACCGTTGAACCAGAGGAGAGGTTCGTAGACGTTCTGTTCGACGGAGGCCCCATATATGTCGTACGAGACCTGCGGGTCGAGGAACTGAACCGTCGAAAGCGTCTCGTACGTGATTGACTGCGGGACTGCGTGTGCACTGGTTGTGGTCGTGCCGCTGCCCGTGGTGGTCGACGACTTCACGGCGCCGCTGGAGGCGTAGAAGTAAACTGAGGCGCCTCCGAGGACGAGTAACGCAATAACTATCACGGCGGTTGCGGCTCTACCGAGAGCACGCCCACGACTGAATCTCACGTGCATTTGGTGTGATTTGAGACTCGACGGAGAGACGCGATTTAAGACTTTCTTGTTTTGCCTCTCCGCTTCTCCGGAGGGAAGTTGTCCAGCGGGATGAGGGTACCAACGACCCAGTTCGGCTTGTCGACGACTTCGTGTATCCTCAAGTCGGCCGAGACGCTGCACAGAACGTAGGCCTCCTCCCTGGTCAGATGGTACTCCCTCGTGAGGTGGTCTATCATGTTCCTCAGGGAGATCTTGGTCGCCTCCCATAGGTCCGGGGCTATCCCGGTCGTGCCGTACAGCCCTCTGCGACCGACCCTGTCGCCAGCGACCAGGTAGTGCGGGGAGTTGAGCTTCGCACCCCTCGTTACGTCAAACCGCAACGTCACCTCCCCCGGGCATTCGATTGCGCTCACACAGACCTCGCCGTCTCCCTGCGCGGCATGAACGTCTCCGACGGAGAACAACCCTCCCTCCACCCAGACGGGCAAGAGGAGTCGGCTACCCCTCGTGAGGTGTCTGATGTCCATGTTCCCTCCGTGCTTCCCCGGCGGCATCACGTCGAAGTACCCTCCCTGAGGGGGAGCGACCCCGTAGACGCCGCAGAAGGGTTTGATCGGTACTCTGATCCCTTTCCTAAACGGGGCGTGCCTGCCGTCGCGGAGGTTCCATATCCACAGGTACGGTTTATCGAATTCCTCCAGAAGCCCCAGACCAGGGACGATTCCCGACCAGCCCCAATTCGCCGTCTTCACTTCGATTACGTCCACGACCAACGCGTCGCCCGGTCTGGCTCCCTCGACTCTGACGGGCCCGGCGAGCGGATAGAATTTCTCAGCCTTCAGGTTCGCGAGGTCATCTGGGCCGCTCTTCTGTGACACCTGCGAGGAGGTCACCTCGTTCACCTGGAAGGTCACGGTCTCTCCGGGCTTGATGTGGAGGACGGGTCTGTGGCTCCTGCTCCACTTGTAGTGGAACGTGTCGGCCTTCACGACTGTGCCTCTGGGCACGGCTGACCTTCATCACCTCCTCTCCATATACCTATCACGGCGAGGATGCGAAACGCATCCATGATCAGACTGACCCTGACCGTTTGCTGACTTATCGACGAACCTTGTGAGAGGGTAAACTCAATGAAGCCCAAAATTCGCCGCCTCTTCGCCTACAGCGAGGCGCTCTCGGGGTCGCGATCATCTAAAGACGATGCAGTCGATAGAGTCTCTCCCCTTCCGCTTCTCGCCGTTTGATTTTGCCACCCGCTCGTTGAATCAGGGCTGAAAGTCCGGCGGTCTGTATCTCGCCCTGACCATCTCCTTCAATGAAGTTACGAGGTCGAAGCTCGAGTCCACTATGTCTGTCTGTGTAACTATCCCGATGAGCTTACCTCCCTCCATCACGGGAAGCTTCTTCACGTGCGCCTCTGCCATCAGCTTTGCGGCGTTCTCGAGTTTTTCATCGGGTGTAATCGTGACGAGCTTTCTCGACATCAGCGCGCCCACCCTCGTCTTGTTCGGGTCGAGACCTCTGCCTACCGCCCTCAGGACGTCACCCTCGGTCACGATACCGACTGGTTTGCCTTCTACTACGACTATCGAACCAATCTTGGACTTCGTCATTGCCCTCGCTGCCTCCCTGAGCGTCTTTTCAGGGCCAATCGTCTTTACGCGCCTCGTCATGATGTCTCTCACGAAGATCAAGCAGCCATCAGCCTCGCCTTGCGCGCCTCCCCCTGATAACCACTAGGACGACGGCGACCACGACCGCCGCCGCGGCCGTTGCGAGCCCAGCGTACAATGTAGACGTGGTTATACCCGTGGTTGCACCCGTGCTGGTGGTTATCACGGCCGTTGCCAGCTGGGTAGGAACGAACGCGGCCCCCTCGAAGTGGGGGCTCGCAGGGTCTTGGAAGACCTTGACTACTGTTACGTTGCCCCCGGCTGCTTTCAAGACGTTTATCGAGCCGGTCTGGCCAGCCTCACCTTCTGTTATCACCAAGACGGAACCGGCGTAACTCGTGAAGGCGCTCGAGTTCATTCTCGCGATGACACCCTGGTCATATTTGGCCAAGAAGAGGTCGCTGTTGGCTGGGATCAGCATGACTCGTTCGGGAGCCTCTCCGGGGAAGTTTGCTACGGTAGTGAAGTTGCTCGGATTACTCCTCGGTATAGCCACGACGCTGTGTGAACCCTCCATCGAGACTAGCATGTCGCCGGCGAACTTCCCAAAGGCGGGAGGGGCAACCGCAAGCCCCTCCGGGGTCAGGCCGACACCCAAGTTTGTAACCAAGCTCGCTATTCCGTTCGAATCTATCGCCCAGAGTTGGCCAGCCGTGCCGAGAGCGTAGAGGAGGAAGCCCCACGACCCGTCGTTGTCGAAGGCGAGGAAGTTTATCGTCGTCCCCTTGGCTGGAGTCGAGACCAACTTTGCTGAGGCGCCCGATGAGTCTACTTCGTAGACTGAGTCCCCAGAGCAGAGGAAGAGCTCGCCAGCCGGAAAGCCGGCCTGCCCGGGCGAGACCGCGGCATAGACTTCGCCCCCTCCCGTGAAGGAAGTCGCAAATGGCTGCACCGAGCCGTCTGTATCGACCTTGACTAGCTTGGTCACGCCGTCCCTGGAGGAGGCTATGAAGGTGCTCCCCGTCCAAGTGACCGAGACCGGTTTTGGCAACGAGGCGAAGTTCTGCACCCCTACCTTTGAAAAGACCGCCTGCGAGGAGAGGAGCACGACAGCGAGCATCGTGATCAGGAGTAGTTCCTTGCTTCTTGGCATTGAAGGTAGATGTTCGATGGAGTTCCCTGATATGTGTTCCTGAAGGCCGTGGTGCGCACAGGGGGGGTGGACTGGGTCTTCGTATCAGAGTAGGGCCGACCCTCAAGCTTCGATGATTGAGAGCTCAAATCACGGTTGCATTAAGCTCCGAGCTTCTCAAGTAGCCTGAGCAATTCCTCGTCACCCCCAGCGGGAGGTTGCCAGTCAACACTGACCACTTTCACATTTTGCCTCTTCAGGTCGTCCGCGAAAATTTCTATCCCGAGACTAATCACCTTCAGCTTCTGTTTGAGGATGCTCCTCTTTTCAGGCTCTCTATCTTCCATTGCCAAATAACTTCCTTCCAACGGCGCCCTTTGACGCAACAAGCGCTGCGAATCTCGCAGCCTGCGCGTTGCTTGGCATGAGTACAACTCCCGCGGAAGCAAGCTCCTTCGCCTGCTTGTGGATGTCTTGGGGATCTTCTCGAGTGCCTATGATGGAGGCCACAACAGAGAGGTACCTCCCGCCCGCTCCTGCCAGCTTCTTCGCGGAAACGATTGTGGGTCTAAGCTCCCTGGCAGGATCCTCGTTGGAGCCGTACCCCAGGACGACGTCCAACAGCACTACCGCGGTTTCGGGGTCTCTCGCCTCCTGAAGTATCCGATTCTTCCTCAGCGAGTAATCAATCATGGGATGCGGCCGCCCCACTACAAACTCCTCCGAACCCATGTCAACGCATGTGTTTTCCCTGCTGACGTTAGCATCCTCAATCCTGCCTTCCGGTTTTAGGGGTGCGTTCGAGAATACTTCCCCAATCAGGGGAGAGAGGACCACCTGAGACTCGTAGCATAGAGTCCCTCCAGAATATAATCCTCTGATGTACCTCTGCTTCTTGGACATCCCGGATGATTCGCTCTGCGCGAGAGACATCACCCTGCTCTCGGAGTCCGAGAAGGGACGGGCACCTGTTCTCTTCCCCTTAACGAACCCACTCGCCATCCTTGCTGCGTCTTCCAAAGTTACGGCCCTCACCTGCTTACTTGCAACAGCATCGCCTTCTCCGAGGAAGTTGATTACGACGGGTTTGCTGCTTCGACTCGCGGCCTTCAGAACCGTCGCGCTCGTCTTCGGACCGGGTGGCTTGGAAATCAGGACGATTACCCTTGTATCTTCATCCTTTTCCAGCAGTCTGATTCCCTCCATCGTGGTCATGCCGCCAACCTTCTCCGAGAGGTCGTTTCCTCCGGTCCCTATCGCGTGTGATATTCCCAGGCCCTCGCTGTCGAGAAGGGTGGACACTTGCTGAATGCCTGTTCCGGAAGCCGAGACTATTCCAACCGACCCTCTGCGCACGACGTTTCCGAACCCGAGAACTACGCCGTTGATGATCGAGGTTCCGCAATCTGGCCCCATGACGAGAAGGCTCCTCGTCTTCGCGGCCTCCTTCAGCTCGACCTCATCCTCACGAGATACGTTGCTACTGAAGAGGAAGACGTCGAGACCGCTCTCAAGGGCATTCATCGCCTCTCTCTTTGCGAATCTTCCAGGGATGGATATCAGGGCCAGGTTTGCGTCGGGCATCACCTTGACGGCGGATGCGAGTGTCCGGGGGCGAATCTCCTCCGCCTCCATGGATGCTCTCGACGAGAGCATCTCCTCGACTCTCGAGACCGACGATTGGAGGACCTCTCCACTTGCTGCCTCTATCGCGATAATCAGATCATCTGGGCCTGCCTTCTCGACTTCGCTACCCTCGAATCCTGCGTCTGTGATGAATCTCTTGTTGAGCGGTGTCGCCATCAATACGGCCGCCTGCGATACTCCCTTCAACTTCGAGACCTCGTTCGAGACTTTCATGAGTGTGACTGAATCTCTGTAGTTTCCTTTTTCGACGATGATCTTGAACAGGTAGCTATACAACTCCCACCGCAGATTTCTCGTCGAGTGACAGTTGGAAACCTAGGAGAATTCCGAGGACGGTGTCGGTCCCGGACGTCTCTCCGACCTTCAGGACGAGCTCAGCGGAACTCTTCGCTTCATTTGGTGGAGCTGTCAGCATCTTCTTGATCAGCTCCTGGAAGTGTTCGTTCGTTTCTCCCCTCGCCGCCTGCGACAGATACTCCTCACTCAGCTTCGTCGTTCGCTTCCGCGCGCTCAAGGCTATTTTTCTGTTGACCCTTCGCACGTTCTCTGCGTCGCCTTTCAGGTTGTGCGCTATCAGAGCCAGGCTCACCATCAAGCCTGAGAGCATGTCGTCACTTGACGGGGTGAGCCCGGGCCCCAGACCGGCGAGGTTCTGAACTTCCGTCCCCAGCTCCGAGATTCTCCCCTCCCTAATCTCGCTCAGGAGGGAACGCACTCTCGGCAGGGCAAGACGCGAGAAGGAATTCAGGTCGACTGGACGCTTCGTCTTCTCTATCCCGCTCGGCACCAAGAGCGGTATGAGAGTGCCGAGGCCCTGATGGTGTCCCCTCCTCGTCGCCGTCCTCGCGACAACGGCAACATTCGCCCTAATCTCCGAAACGCTCCGCAGCTTGGTCGGGAAGTCCTTCTCGGTCCTGTACAACCTTGAGTGTCGCATCGAGACCAGGACCGCTTTGCCCCCGATTAGTATCTCGCCATCCTTCCTGAGGACTTCGGCATTCTTCTTCACTCCCAGCTCGGCCATGCTCCTTCCCCGTGGCAGGTCTGTCACTATGTTGATCGGCCCGCTTCCAACTTCCTCTCGCACTATGCTGATCATCGAGCCACCCAGCAGGGTGACATCAATCGCACCGCTGAAGATGCTGTGCACCCGCCCGATTACCCCCCTTTTTCCCCTTATCCGATTCGCGGCGGCGGAGCCGATCGAAGTCGCGTTTAGGTGGTGAGGTGCGACCGTTGATGGACGAGAGTCCCCCCTAGTTGGCGAGCGCACTTTCTGCTCTGTCACCAGATGCGACAACCCTAGCTCGCCGTTCCCAAAGTCATTGACGTTTATCACATCATCGCCTTGGGCCTATTTCGAGGCTTATGGTTCCTGATTCCTGGGAGGCTGAGGAACTGGTGGCTGGTCTTGAATCATCTCGGACCCCTGGGGCGATATCAAGTCCGGTGGGGCCGACCAGACGAGCTTGGACTCCGGGGCGGCTCATCCGTCAGATGCCGAGCGGGACTGACTTGCCCAACGCAGCCGTGAGTGCAACCGCCAGCTCGGGGTTAGTGATGATAGGTATGCCGAACTCGACCGCCCTCCTCCTGATCAGGTAGTCGTTTCTCAACTCTTCCTCCTCGAAGCTCTTAGGAATGTTGATTACAAGGTCGATCTTCCTGTGCGAGAGGTAGGTCGCTGCGTTCGGCTCTTTCCCGTCAAGGGGCCAGTGAAGGAGGGTGGTCTTGATTCGGTTCGCTTCGAGGAACTTGGCCGTGCCGCCGGTTGCGAAGAGCTCGAACCCCATTCCGGCAAGCTTCCTGACAGTGGGAAGCAGGTACTCTTTCGTCTTCGGAGGCCCGGTCGAGAGGAGTATCGAGCTCTCCGGTAACTTGAAGCCCGAGGCCATGAGCGCCTTGAGGAAGGCTTCGTCGAAGCTCTTTCCGAAGCAGGCGACCTCGCCCGTCGAGACCATGTCGACGCTCGTGACAGGGTCCGCACCTTCCAGTCGCATGAATGAGAACTGTGGAGCCTTCACCGCGTACCCTTCTGATTCGGCTTCCCCGTCCTCTACCGTGCCCCCCAAGAAGACGTCCGCTGCAAGGCTCATCAGGTTGACCCCGACCGTCTTGGAAACGAA
>Ga0209237_1002390_pt1 | contig 11259 bp, 10 predicted proteins | sample GraSoi013_1_40cm_2_FD_185820 | JGI IMG/M metagenome (GOLD analysis project Ga0209237, IMG submission 185820) | Grasslands soil microbial communities from the Angelo Coastal Reserve, California, USA - Sample 10_02_2013_1_40cm (SPAdes) (version 2) | ecosystem: Environmental > Terrestrial > Soil >...
TCGTGGTCTCCGAGTACAGGCACCCCCTTCCGGCCGGCCATACGTTCGAGGGGCCCGTCGTCGGCCCGACGACCCCGCTCTCCGGGAACAAGGGGGGCGGGATTTGGGAGATCAACTACAACACCACCTCCGGCCTCATCGTCATGGATTTCCTCCAGAACAGCCTCCGCGGGAACGTCAGCCCGTATGCCGTCGCCAACCTGAGCCTGTCGTTTGACGTGAACCAGGACCTCGGGCTCGCATTGCCCCTCCAACTCCCGCTGACGGCGGTTTACTACATCGTGCCGGCCACGAACCTCTCGAGTCTCGGGACCCCGGTCACGAGCGGCGAGCCCGTGCGAAACGGCGCGCTCGCGCTGTTCGCGGGACGCGATTTCGTTGTCGTCGACCCGTTCAACAAGTCGCAGATCTTCCGCTATCGCCTGAACTTCACACCAGAGTGGACGGGGGAGGATCCCGCTTCCGCGGGTCGAATGCTGCTTGCACCGATTCAAAATTTCGAATCCTCCGGGCTTGTCGGGCGGCCGATCGGACCGTACCACTACTTCTACGCCTCGAGCGCAAACCACACCGTGGTCTTCGAAACGGTCTACGTACACACGGGAGCCGTCCCGATCAGCGGGTCCAACTACCCGGCCGCTCCGGGGGGCCAAGTCGTCCTCGATGTGAACGCGTCGATTTCTGCCCCGCCGTTCATCTACTATAACGAGCGACAGACGACCAGTCCGGATCACTTCCGGACCGGAGCGGGCCAGGGGATTGTGCTGCCGCTGACGAACGGCAGCCTCGCGATATACTCCGTCGGAGGGACTTTCCAGCGTTCGATCCTGCTGTCGCTCGCGAACGAAACCGCCACCGTGACGGGTCCCATTGGATACACCCAATCGCCCGACTTCCCCTTGTGGCTATACCTGCCTCTCGGGTCCGCGTCGAACGGAGGGGTGGCCGTGCTGGACCTCAGCTCGCTCGGTCTTGCGTGGCGATCGGTCCTGGCCGGGTCCGGCTGGACACCCGTCGTCCCGGTGTACAGCCGTGTTGGGACCATGATCCTCGCGGCATTCTACCATCCGTCGAATACGACGACGTTCGTCTTTGCGCTCAACCAGACAGGCGCCCCGATCCCGCAGTTTCGTGCCTTCTTCCCGAACCGTGTGCGCGACCTGTTCGACGCGTACGAGGTCGCACGCGTCTTCATCTTCGCCGGGGACGGGAAGATTTACTCGATGGATGAGGGATTCTCGAGCAGCGTGGCGAGCGTCCCGGTCCAGTTCTCCGTCGTCCCGCCGCCCGGGGTCACGAATATCGTGTACGCGGGATCCTTCGGCGGCACACTGTACGGGATCAACCTGTCGGCCCAGGAGCTCAGTGGCACCTGGACGAGCCGCACGACCGCTCTGACCGGCACGTTCCAGTTCCTCGGGACAGTCCGTACCCCGTTGCCGCCGGGATGCTATCCCTCCGGAAACTGCTACATCCTCGGCACGGACGTCTACGGCGCCGACATCCTCACGGAACTCTTCTGGGGCACCCAGGTCGCCTTCATCGTCGGCATCCTCGCGGCGCTGTTCAGTGTCGGCATCGGCACGTTCGTCGGCTTGATCTCCGGCTACTATGGGAAGCTCGTCGACACCCTGCTGATGCGGACGACCGACATCTTCCTCGTCCTTCCCTTCCTTCCGATCGTCCTCATCTTCGTGGAGATCCTCCGGCCGAGCATCTGGATCATCATCATGACGCTCGCGATCTTGGGATGGCCGGGCGTCGCTCGCGTGATCCGGGCCCAAGTCCTCAGCCTGAAGGAACGTCCGTTCATCGACGCGGCGCGCGTCTCCGGCGCGTCGGATATGCGGCTCGTATTCCTGCACCTCGCGCCGAACGTCCTCCCGTTCAGCTTCCTTTACATGAGCCTTGGCGTCGCCGGGGCGATCATCACGGAGGCCGCCCTGAGCTTCCTCGGCCTCGGCGACTCGACCGTGATCTCCTGGGGCGGGATGCTCGAGTTCGTCGTGACCTCGGGGTCCGGACTCTACGCGTGGTGGTGGATCCTGCCGCCGGGGCTCTGCATCACCCTCCTGTCCCTCGGATTCTACCTCCTGGGCCGGGGTTTCGACGAAATCATCAACCCGCGACTCCGGAGGCGCTGACTCGTGCCCCTCGTGAACGTCCGAAATCTTCGCGTCTTTTTCAAGGTCAAGGAGGGCTGGGTCCGGGCGGTCGACGGGGTCAACCTCACGATCGACGAAGCGGAGACCGTGGGCCTCGTTGGTGAATCGGGATGCGGGAAGACGACCCTCGCCTACTCGATCTCCCAACTCCTCCCCTCGAACGCGTACATCCTCGGTGGGCAGGTGTTCTTCGAAGCGGATCGGACCCCCAATCCCTATCGGGCGGAGTACTGGCGCATCGCCGAGGAGCGAATCGCGAATGAACGCGCGGCTTTGGAACAGAAATTGGCAGCGACGCCTGAGAAAGGCACGGAGCCCAAGGCGGACGTCGATCGTACGGAGTTGGAGGAGGAAGTCGATGCGCTCCGATTCCCGCTCTCGACGACGTACCGCTTGCACCTGACCCAGGAGATCAGCGTCCTCGAGCGGCGGATGGAGCAGGCCCGCCAGCGTGCGGAGTCCGGCGACAAGGCCGCTCGGCGTGCCTATGCCGAAGCGAAGGCGCGGCTCGGCGCGGCAACGCAGGATGGCGATCTGATCGACCTCACCCGGCGTTCGGATGGCCGCCTCCGAGAGTACGACGCCCGCCTGAACACCGTGCGATGGAAGCAGATCTCGATTGTGTTTCAAGGGGCGATGAACGCGCTCAACCCGGTGTACACGGTCGGGGACCAGATAGTCGAAGCGATCCGCGCACACGAGGACACGACCGAGATGTCGTCGCGGAAGCGCGTGGAAGACCTGTTCCGCCTCGTCGGGATTCCCGTCGACCGCATCGACAACTTCCCCCACGAGTACAGCGGGGGGATGAAGCAGCGCGCGATGATCGCGATGGCCCTCGCCCTCGACCCGAAGCTCGTCATCATGGACGAACCGACAACCGCCTTAGACGTGATCACCGCCGCAAAAATCATGGACGAAGTCCTCCGGATCCAGAAACGATTCAAGATGACCCTCTTGATCATCTCTCACGATGTCTCGACCGTCGCGAAGGTCGCCGACCGAATTTGTGTGATGTACGCCGGCCAACTCGTGGAGGAAAGCGCGTCGCTTCGGATCTTCAAGGAGACCCTCCATCCGTACACGGAGGGCCTTCTCGGGGCGTTTCCGAGTGTAACCGGCGAGAAGCGGCGAATCGAGGCAATCCCGGGGAACCCGCCGAGCTTGCTCCATCCCCCCGGTGGGTGCCTCTTCCATCCCCGCTGCAAGTACGCGCAGGACATCTGTAAGACGGAACCCCCGCCGTTCTTCTGGACGGCGGACGGCAAGCACCGAGCCCTCTGCCACTTCTCGCGGGATTTCCTCGCACAAGGAGGTCTGATCCGCGCATGATGCCGGGCGGCGCCGAGATGGCCGCGAACCTTCCGTCTCCCGTGCCGGACGGCGGTCCCGTCGTACGCGTCCTCGGGCTGAAGAAGTATTTCGCGTTGCGGAAGGGGTTCTTTCGCTTCCGGGGCGCGGAAATTTACGTCCATGCCGTCGACGGCGTGAGTTTCGACCTCGGCCCGGGAGAGATCCTCGGTCTCGTCGGGGAATCCGGCTGCGGCAAGACGACGACGGGACGGCTCCTTGCCCGGCTCGAGACGCCGACGGAAGGTCGCATTTTGTTCCGAGGTGTCGACATCGCCTCGCTCGAAACGCGTGACCTCTTCGCCTTCCGCCGCGAACTCCAAATGGTGTTCCAAGATCCGTACGAGTCCCTCAATCCGCGCTTCAATGTCCTCCGCGCGGTGTCGGAGCCGCTCCTCATCCACGCGATCGGAGAGACGAAAGAGGGACGGGGGGATCTCGTCATCCGGGCGTTGGAAGACGCGGGGCTCCGTCCGGGCCAGGATTTCATCGGGCGGTTCCCTCACGAACTCTCCGGTGGCCAGCGACAACGGGTGGCAATCGCCCGGGCGATCGTGCTGAAGCCGAAAGTGATCATCGCGGACGAGCCCGTTTCCATGCTCGACGTGTCGATCCGCGCGGGCGTGATGAACCTGATGCTGGATCTGCGCGACCGGTATCGGATCCCCTACCTGTTCATCACCCACGACATCGCGGTCGCACGGTACATGGCCGATCGGATCTCGGTCATGTATCTAGGACGGGTCGTCGAGGAGGCGTCGACCGAGGAGATGATTGCGCATCCGACCCATCCATACACGCGGGCCCTGCTGTCCGCGGTCCCCATCCCCGACCCGGAGCATGTGTATTCGGCCGTGCCGATCCGAGGCGAGCTCCCGAGCCCAATCGACCTGCCGAGCGGTTGCCGGTTTCGCACCCGCTGCCTCTTTGTTCAGGACATTTGCAAGACCACCGCCCCCCCTCGGATCGAGGTCTCGCCGGGCCACGTCGCGGAATGCCACTTCGCGGACGATATCTACAGCGGCAAGCTCACGGAGCCACCTCTGGCCGCGCGCCAGCCTGGACCCGAATCCCCAGCCGCCAGCCTTGGAGGACCATGACGTGGCGGGCCCGCGCAACCCGGTATCTCGCGCGGTTCGATCGCTTCCCCTGGCTTCTGATCGCGGTCACGACGGCCGTCCTGCTGCTCGCGGTGGCCGCTTCCGTGGTCGCGTATCTCTCCGTCGCACAAGCCCTTACGACCCCGTCCCTTGCGGCGTCCTTCGAGCCGCGCTACGTCGGGACCGCTTCGAACGGGTCGCTGCTCGACAACGGTACCGTCGTCCTCACCGTACGCTGGACCGTGACGAACCCGAGCCCGCGCGCCCTCACGTTCGACGCTGTCTCCTACAAGGCATGGATTGAGGACCTCCCAGCGGAGGCGGGCCTCTCGAACCTCGGTCGCACCGACATTCTGGTCACTAACGCATCGGGCGCCCATCTGCTCTACCTAGCGTACTTCGATTCCGTAGGCGTCTCGCCCGCTTTCGTGCCCGCGGGCGGGCAGGCGACGCAGGCCCTGGAGTTCAGCCTGTCGAAATCGAATCGTCCGGCGTTCTTCGCGGCGGTCCGGAACATCACCGAATATGCGGGATCCGTACGGGGCAACTCCTCGGGCATCCCGTGGTTCGGATGGACCGAGATCACACTTCGCATCGACGGCGTCCCGGAGCCTCCGTCAAGCTCGGCGATTTATGAGTTCACCTTGGGCCGGGTGATCCTGGCCGCGGGGGTCAACTACGGTGCCTGAGTTGAGATGGACGCCGCGTCGCATCGGAAAGAGCGTTGTGCTTTCGAGCTTTCTTGGGCTCGCGGGCGGCTACGCCGTCTTCCACGGTCTCTTCCCCACGGTCACGTTCCCTCCGGAAAGCGAGCCGTCTGCGGGCGTTCTCTTCCTGGTCCTCGTCCTTCCCGCGTTTCTTGCGGGTCTCGCCTCGGACGAACTCGTGCCCGTGGTCCTGCAGGCGTTCGCGGCGCTCCCGTTCGTGGTCCTGGTCGCCACGACTTTGGCCCTATCCCCCTTGGCAATAGGCATGACGATCGTGCTTCCGGGCAACGTCGTGGCGTTCGTCCTGCATTTCGGCCTCCCTATCCTCGTCATCGCATTTTTCGTCGACCTGTTCGTCGGCCTCATGGGCTTGGCCCTGCGCACCGGCCTGTTCGCGCGGGCGGCGCGCTCGATGCCCCCCTCGTGGGAACGTCGGTAGAGAGCGCGGCTCCCGGATTGGAGGAAAGCCAGTGAGTCATGAGGAGAGCCGGAAATGATATAGTGCTCGCGACCTTCGTGCCCGTGTGCTCATCGCGATCACCGGGACGCCGGGCACCGGGAAGTCCTCCGCGGGCGAGGTCCTGGCACGACGCGGGTACGCGGTCGTGGACCTCGACGAGGTCGCTCGCGAAAAGGGGCTCATTGTCGGCCGCGACGCGGTCCGCGGGACGGACGAGGTGGATGTCGAGCGCTTGCGCGAGACCCTCCGCGTCCCCGCGAAGGTCGCGTTCCTCAAATCCCACTACAGCCACTTGATGGACGTGAACCTCGCGGTGGTCCTGCGTTGCAAGCCCTCCGTGTTGAGGGCCCGACTTGAGGGGCGCGGCTGGCCACCGGAGAAGGTGCAAGAAAACGTGGAGGCCGAGGCGATCGACGTGATTCTTCAGGAAGCCACCGGTCGCCTTCCGTTCGTGTTCGAAGTGGACACGACCCGAGCGAGCCCCGATCAGACCGCGGAGGCGATCCTCGCAATTCTCCAGGGAAAGACCGCGGGCCACGAGCCAGGGACCGTCGACTGGAGCGACGAGGTACTGTCATGGTCTTAGACCGGTACCGCGTCTTCGCGGATCGGATTTTGGTGCCCGTCGCCTCGCGGTTGATCCGCGTGAATCCGAACCTCGTCTCGTGGGTCGCTTTCCTCGGGGCCGTTGGCGCGGGCTTCGCGTTCTTCTTCGGCGGCGCGGCGTTCCTCGGGCTCGCCCTCGGGCTGATCTTGGTGAACGCCTACCTCGACGCCCTCGACGGGAAGATCGCAAAAATGACGGGCAAGGCGTCCCTGCGCGGGGACTTCCTGGATCATGTCCTCGATCGCTACGCCGACGTCTTCATGATTGGCGGCATCGCCTTCTCCGCCTACTGTGACCTCCGGATCGGGACCTTCGCTCTCCTCGGCGTCCTCCTGACGTCGTACATGGGAACCCAGGCACAGGCCGTGGGCCAGGGGCGTCGGTATGCAGGACTCCTCGGGCGTGCGGATCGGCTCGTCCTCCTCTTCCTCGGCGGGCTCCTTCAACTCATTGTTTCGCCGGCCGGGAAAGTGGTCTGGGGGATCGCCCCGGTCGCGTTCCAGCCGCTCGAATGGGTCCTCGTGCTCTTCGCGGTCCTGGGGAACCTGACCGCGGTCCAACGTGGGGTCTCGACATGGCGGGGCTTCTCTGCTAAGTCGCCGTAGAGGCGCTCTCGCCCCGCGGCCGCTGCTCCCGCCCCTTGACGCGGTAGTATTGCAGGGGATGCTTGATCGTCAGGCAGATTCGATCGGGCCCGGGGCAGATGCCGTAGGACTTCATCGTCGAGCACTCCGGAGGGGTGTACTCGGTCGGGCTCGAGGTCCCGGTGATGTGTTCGATCTGATATCTCGTCACATCGGCCGCGAAGTCCGGCACATCGCCGAAGACCCGGAAGATTTCCTCGTTGCCCAGGCCGATGTGATGGAGGAACGCGACGATCGCGAAGCGCCCCATGTGGGGCACGTTCTCGTGGTTCTGGATCTGGGCCAAGAGGTTGTACATGCACGGCGGGAATCGGGTGATGCTGACTTTCCCGATGTCCTCGGCCTTGAACGTCGCCTTCTTCGCCTCGAGGACGCCGCGGATTTCCGCGAGGTCTCGCTTGAACGCCGCGAGGATGTCGTCGTTGACCGGCAACGGCAGGCCCTCCTCGATGTGCTGCTGGATCGCGTTCCGCATGACGCGGAGCGCCTTCGCCCGACGCAACGTCACATACCCACGGTCCACCCGCTGATTGATCAGCTTCCAGGGCGCATCCCGCATCGTGTTCGTGAACCGGAGGAAGTCCGTGAAATGGAGTCGGAAACCGCCGTCATGGCGCCGCAAATCCATGCCGAGTTCCGATGCGAGATGGAGGATGAGGTCGTCGGACTCCGATTCGAGGCGCCGTTCTGCGGCGATCGCCTCGTGAAGCGCGTAGCGTCGAACCAAGTACGTGTCGCCGATCGCAGACGCGAGGATCCGCGCGACGGGGTAGGCGAGGAGTTGCGCCAGCTGGTCCGCGATCGCGATGGCGACCCGCTCCGACTCCGGGCCTCGCTCGAGGGCGTCGAGCACCCGCGCCTTGCCAAGGGTCCGCGCGCGGGCGTACGCGGGTTCGAGGAGAATCTCCTCCAGGCTCACTTTCTCGGAGCGGATGAAGGCGGAGGCTTCCAGGAGGAACGGATACTTCGCGAGGGTTGCGAGCTCCACGCAGTGGGAACGCCGCGAGGCCATAAAAGCCCATGGCGGGGAACCGCGAAACGAGCTTCGCGCCCATGGGCTTGACGTGTTACGGCGGCCGACTCGGGCCGATCACTCGCTCTCGGGCGCTCCCGGAGGCGGAGGCATGACGCCGAGCTGCTGCATCAGCCCTGCGACGTCCCATTGTCCCCAGTGCTCGACGCTCTGGCCCTCGTGGAAACGGGTGACGTCGATGCCGGAGATTTTCACCTGCTTTCCCGTGGCCGGGATACCCATGAATTCTGCCGAGTGCGTGCCCGTCATCGTACCGCGGACGACGACTTTGTCGCCCTCGGCGATGATGTCCTCGATCGTCGTCTGCCCGTCGGGAAACGCCGCACGCAACATTGCGAACCATTGCTTCTCGCCCTCGCGACCCGGCGCCACTCCCGGCGGGGCCGTGTGGTCCACGTAGTTTTCTGCGGTCACTTTGTCGACGACGTCCAGATTCCCTCGGTTCAGGACTTCATCGTAAAACATCCTCACGATTGCCTTGTTCTCCTCCTCTCCCATGGTATCCTCCTCTCCGAAATCCTTCGGTGATCCCCCTAGGGTGCGCCGGCTATATAACGCCGCCCGTCCCAGGTCTCTCGGGACCGGAGGCGCATCGAAATCCGAGGGCGTCCGGGAACGCTCCGAAGGTCTTTCTGCGCCGGGACCATGGGCGGATTGATGGAGGAATTGCGCGGCTACTTCGCGGCCCATTCCCAAGGATTGGGTCACGCGACACGCGCGGTCGCTCTCGCCCGGGGTCTCTTGGAACGACGCAGCGATGTCTACCTGCTCTTCCTCGCGGGATCGCCCGCTCTGGATCTCCTCGTGGCGAGTGGGTTCGACGCCCTGACGATGCCACCAGCGCCCGACTGGCCCGCGAAGGACGGCGTCCTCCGGCCCGCGTGGCGGTGGTATCGGGATTACGGCCGTTACCTTCGAATTGCCCGGCGGTTCCTCCGAAGGGAGGCCGACTGGAGCTACTATCGCTTTCTGATCTCCGACAGCGAACTCGCATCCGCGCGCGAGGCCATCCGCCGGCGCGTCCCGACAGCGCTGATCCTCGATTCGACGCGCCACGACTTCGCACGGGACCCGTTCTCGCGGTGGGTCGAAGGCATCGGGAATTTCTGGGCCACTCAGGTCGCGCGGAAAGCCGACCTCATCCTCACGGCGGAGCCGGGGCCCTCGTGGCCGAACGTCCGGCAGATCGGCCCGATCGTCCGCCCGTTCAGCGCATCCCGTGAGACGTTGCGGGAGGACCTCGTCCTTCGCAAGAAGACGATCCTCGTCACCGGGGGCGGCACGGCGATCGGGGAGTTCCTGGTGCGAGCGGCTATCCGCGCATTTCACGAGCTGAATTTGGACGATGTCTCGATGGTCGTCGTGAGCGGGCCGAAGTTGAAGATTCAGCCGGAACCCGGCGTGTACACGTACGGATTCCTACCGAACCTCCACGACTACGTGCTCGCCGCGGATCTCGTGATCACAACGGCCGGCAAGGGGACGATTAACGAGGCTCGGGCCGCCGGGACTCCCATCATCGCGATTCCTCCGAAAGGCCACGCGGAGGCAGAGCGGAACGCGGCCGCGCTCGGCTACCGATACGAAGACCTTCACCGGCTGATGCAACTAATCCCCGAGAAGCTCGCACTTGGCCGGTTGCCGCCCATCCCCACCGGAAACGAGACGGCGGTCCGGCTCCTCACCGAATTCCTCGAGTCCATCCGATCGACGGCCTCATCGGGTGACTCGAGCGGCCGTTAGTGGTCTTCTGTTGTATCTTGCTCCTCGGCGATGAACGGGACCCCGAGAGCGTATCGGGGATCCCCTTCTGCCAGGATGCCAAGGCCGATGAAGATCGCGAGGTTGATGAGTCCTCCGCCCAACGCGAAAAGGACGGCGCCGCTACCAATCGTGGGGCTGCCCACTTGCAAGGCGACGCCGAGGACAATGATAAAGACGAGGAAGGCGGAGAGCATGAACGTGAACGCGACCTCCCTCGCGAGCGCCACCTCCCTCGCCCGTGCCGACTGTCTCCAGCCGAGCGTGAAGTCGATGTGTGGCCGGCGCCCGCGGCGGCGCACGTGACGGCGGGCAATGACGACGAGGAACCCGCCGATCGCCGCGGCGACGAGAAGCACCCATGGACCAAGGACGAACGGTCCGAGGAACACGAGGAGCAGGTACGCAAAGATCGCTGCGATGAACAGGGACAAGATTCCACGGTGGGCGGGGTGCGCGCGCTTCGCCAATGTCTACCTCGGTGGTTCTGTACGCGTGCTTGGGTCGAAAGAGATTCCGGCGGCCGAGTACTCGCCTCGCACGTCTCCATCACACCAGGCGAACGGGAGCGACGAGGCTGCCGTCCACCTCCGCAAGATATGCGGCCGACCGGCAAGCGCCATCGCCAGATCCAATTCCGATCGAAGATGATTGAGGACGGCTTGGACTCCATCCGCGCCCCCTAAGGCGAGACCCCAAAGGACCGGCCGGCCCACGAGGACGGCTTTCGCTCCGAGCGCCAGCGCCTTGAGGACGTCGGTCCCTCGGCGGACGCCTCCATCCAAGTAGACTTCCGCCCGCCCGGCTACGGCTCGCACGACGTCCGGGAGGACGTCCAGCGTTCCGAGCGTCGAATCGAGCTGGCGCCCGCCATGGTTCGACACGATGATGCCCGCGACGCCGTGCTCGGCCGCGAGCTTCGCGTCCTCCGCGGTCATGATGCCCTTCAAGAGGACGGGGAGGCGGCCGATCGATCTCAGCCAGTCGATGTCCTTCCAGGTGAGGGATTCGTTCAGCAGATCGGCGACATACTTCGCGAACGCGGAACCTCTCTCGGCTTCCGGCATTCCCTCGAGGCCTGCGAGCTTGAGGTTCGCGATTCCCATTCCGGGTGGGAGGGTGAACCGGTTCCGCTCGTCTTTCTCTCGCCGCCCGAGGAGGGGCGTGTCAACCGTCAGGCAGATTGCACGGTAGCCCGCGTTCGCGGCCCGGTGCAGGAGGTCCTCCGTCACCCTGCGGTCGCGGTACGCGTAGAGTTGAAACCACCGCGGCCCCGGCGCCGCCGCGGCGATCTCCTCGAGCGTTTTCGTCGCGATCGTGCTGACGGCCATCAGGGTGCCCGCGGCGGCCGCGCCTTTCGCGGTGGCGACCTCTCCCTCCGGATGGACGAGGCCATGGAACGAGGTCGGGGCGACGAGGATCGGCATCGAGA
>Ga0209237_1002397_pt1 | contig 11249 bp, 7 predicted proteins | sample GraSoi013_1_40cm_2_FD_185820 | JGI IMG/M metagenome (GOLD analysis project Ga0209237, IMG submission 185820) | Grasslands soil microbial communities from the Angelo Coastal Reserve, California, USA - Sample 10_02_2013_1_40cm (SPAdes) (version 2) | ecosystem: Environmental > Terrestrial > Soil >...
CGGTGGGCGCGAGCACCGGCAACACGGCCGGCAGCGCGGCCTCCAACAGCACCGGCAACCAGAGCAGCGGCTCGGTGGGCGCGAGCACCGGCAACACGGCCGGCAGCGCGGCCTCCAACAGCACCGGCAACCAGAGCACCTCGACCGGCGCGAGCACCGGCAACACCGCCGGCAGCGCCCAGTCCAACAGCACGGGCAACCAGAGCACCAGCACCGGTAACAGCACCAGCACAAGCACCGGCGGCACCAGCGTCAGCACCAGCACCGGCACCAGCACAAGCACCGGCGGCGGAGTCGGTGGCGGCGGTGGCGGAACCGTGGGTGGCGGCGGAACCGTGGGTGGCGGCGGCGGCGGAACCGTGGGTGGCGGCGGCGGCGGAACCGTTGGCGGCGGTGGAACGACCACCGGCGGCGGGACCACGACCACCGCATCGGGCGGCGTAAGCGGCGCGACCGCGACCTCGGGCGGCCAGGGTCAAGTTCTTGCGGCTACAGGTGCACCCATCGCGGGCGGCATCCTAGGCGGCATCCTGTTCCTGCTCGGCGCCCTCGGACTTCGCAACCGACGGCGCTAATCGACAATCGACCGGCCGGGCTCGCAACTTGCGGGCCCGGTCTTTTTTTCCCGCGCCCGGTACGGCGCCTGCCAGGTGCGTTTCTTAGACGAGCCTGCCTCGCAAGAGGCGGGCTCACCAGTTTCTACTCAGGCCTGCGGTGGCCATTTCTACCTCACTTGTACGGTGACGAAGGCACCCCCCAGGCGATTTGATGTAGTTCGGAAAAATCGCGCCCGGGGGAACAAGTGGAAGCGGCCGCGCTGCGGATCGGCGACAAGGTGACGCTCGAGGCCGATGGCGGCGCGAGATCAAAACGGCCTGGTCAGCAGCTCGAGCGATCACAGGGATCAGCCCTTGCCGCGCTGGCAGCGGTCTCGTCCTACCTGGACTCGGACGAAGACCTACCGACCTTCTTCGGCCGCCTGGGCGCCACGATCGCCGAGCAGATCGGCGCCCGCCGAGCCGCCTTCTGGCGCCTTGGGCCTCGGGGCACGCTGAGCCTCCAGCCGGCGCCGCACGGCTTCGCGGACGACTCCCCCGTGCATCACCTGCGGCTGGCTCTCGGAGCCAAGCGCGAGGGGGTCATCGAGCGCCTCGTCTTCGCCGACGACCTCGAGCTCGTCAAGGGGACGTCCCCGCGCCTCGACGCGCTCTGGCACGGAGCCGGCCTGACCGACGTGAAGAGCTCGATCGCCGTCGCCTGGCGCGCTGGCGAACGGCGCATAGGCGCCGTCGCCGTCTACGACTCACCCCACGGCTTCACCGCCCACGACCTGTGGGCCCTCCGGCTCGTTGGCATGGCCGCGGGCCTCGTCTGGCAGTACAAGGAATCCGAAGACGAGCTCGGGCGTATCGCGGTCCGCCTCGAGCAGGCGATGTCCGCGCGCCGTCATCTGCTCAACAACATCGCGGCTGGTGGCGACGAGGCGCGGCGGCGCTTCGCGAGCGCGCTTCACGACGATTCGCTCCAGCTGCTCACCGGCGCCGAGCTGCAGCTGGAACGAATCCGCGGCGACTCGAACGCCAACCATCTCGATCAGCGCCTCGAGGAGCTAGGGATGACCCTCCGCAAGGTCGAGGACTCGCTGCGGCGCCTGCTCACGAACGTGAGCCCGGAGCCGCTGCAGCTGCCGAGTGACCTCCGCGAAGCGATCAGCGAGCGTCTCGAGTCGATGCGAGTCCGCGCCGGCATCGAGCCCCACATCGAGAGCAAGCTGCCGGACGGCATCCCGACCGCGATCCAGGCGATCGTCCTGAAGAACGTCCAGGAAGCGCTTAACAACGTCGAGAAGCACGCTCGCGCGACCAGGGTCACAGTCGTCACCGATAGCGTCGAGAACGGCATAAGGGTCGAAGTCAGAGACGACGGCAAAGGCTTCGTCGTCGCCGAATCCGCGCGCCTGCCCGGCCACATCGGCCTGGTCGCCGTTCGCGAGCGGGCGCAGCTCGCCGGCGGCTGGTTCCACGTCGCAAGCGAGCCGGGGACCGGCACGAAGCTCGAGTTCTGGGTACCACTGAGCCTGTAACGAAAACAACGAATCAATAGGCAAGAAGGAAGGAAGGGATAGATGGCGACCAAGGCGGCAACCAGAAGCAGGAACGGCGCAGACGCGATCGACAGCAAGGTCGCGCTCCGCGTCCTGGCTTCAGTTCAGCGCGGAGACTTTTCGGTCCGCATGCCGACCGACTGGTCTGGATCGGCCGGCAAGGTGGCCGCGGCGATCAACGACATCATTGAGTCGAACCAGCGCGTCGAGCGCGAGATCCGCCGTCTGAGCCGCAACGTCGGCAAAGAGGGCCAGGTCAAGCGCGCAGCGGTCGGCCACTCCGGCGGCGCGTGGGCGGCGACGCTCGACGCGGTCAACGACCTCGTCGAAGACCTCGCGCAGCCCAACACCGAGATCGCACGCGTAATCGGCGCAGTCGCCAACGGCGACCTCTCGCAAACCATGGCGCTCGAGATCGACGGGCGGCCACTGCAGGGCCAGTTCCTCACCACAGCCAAGACCGTCAACACGATGGTCGGGCAGCTCAACGCGTTCGCGAGCGAGGTCACGCGTGTGGCGCGCGAGGTCGGCACTGAAGGAAAGCTCGGCGGTCAGGCGCACGTCCGGGGCGTCGCCGGTGTTTGGAAAGACCTCACGGACAACGTGAACTTGATGGCCGGCAACCTGACCAGCCAGGTCCGCAACATCGCCGAGGTCACCACCGCGGTCCAGCAAGGCGACCTCTCCAAGAAGATCACGGTCGACGTCCGGGGCGAGATCCTCGAGCTCAAGCAGACGATCAACACGATGGTCGACCAGCTCAACGCGTTCGCCAACGAGGTGACGCGTGTCGCTCGCGAGGTGGGTACCGAAGGCCGGCTGGGTGGTCAGGCCGAGGTCAGGGGAGTCGGCGGCGTCTGGAAGGACCTGACCGACAACGTGAACATCATGGCCAGCAACCTGACCAGCCAGGTCCGCAACATCGCCGAGGTCACGACCGCGGTCCAGCAGGGCGACCTCTCGAAGAAGATCACCGTCGATGTGCGGGGAGAGATCCTCGAGCTCAAGAACACCATCAACACGATGGTCGACCAGCTCAATGCGTTCGGCAACGAGGTCACGCGTGTCGCCCGCGAGGTGGGCACCGAAGGCAACCTCGGCGGTCAGGCCGAGGTGAAGGGCGTCGGCGGCGTCTGGAAGGACCTGACCGACAACGTGAACATCATGGCCAGCAACCTGACCAGCCAGGTCCGCAACATCGCCGAGGTCACGACCGCGGTCCAGCAGGGTGACCTCTCCAAGAAGATCACCGTCGATGTGCGAGGAGAGATCCTCGAGCTCAAGAACACCATCAACACGATGGTCGACCAGCTAAACGCGTTCGCCAAGGAGGTGACGCGCGTCGCGCGCGAGGTCGGCACGGAAGGCAACCTCGGCGGCCAGGCCAACGTGGAGGGCGTCGCCGGCACCTGGAAAGGCCTTACAGACAACGTCAACACCATGGCGAGCAACCTCACAGACCAGGTGCGTGGCATCGCGCGCGTGGTCACCGCGGTCGCCAACGGAAACCTCAAGGGCAAGCTGACCCTGGAGGCCAAGGGCGAGATCGCCGAGCTCGCCGACACCATCAACAGCATGACCGACACGCTCGCGGTATTCGCCGAGCAGGTGACCACGGTGGCGCGCGAGGTCGGCGCCGAGGGACGCCTGGGCGGTCAGGCGCACGTGCCTGGAGCCGCCGGGACGTGGCGCGACCTGACCGACAATGTGAACCAGCTGTCCGCGACGCTGACCACCCAGGTTCGCGCCATCGCCGAGGTCGCGACGGCCGTCACCAAGGGCGACCTGACCCGGTCCATCAGGGTCGACGCGAGCGGTGAGGTGGCGAACCTCAAGGACAACATCAACGAGATGATTCGCAACCTCCGCGACACGACGGAGAAGACGAACGAGCAGGACTGGCTGAAGACCAACCTCACCCGTTTCACGCGGATGCTGCAAGGCCAGCGCGACCTTATGACCGTATCGAAGATGATCCTTTCCGAGCTGGCGCCACTCGTGCACGCCGAGCACGGTGTGCTCTATGGCATCGTGCCCACCAACGGCAGACCTACTTACCTCGCGCTGCAGGCCGGCTATGCGTACCGGCCGCGGAAGGACGTCCCGATGGAGTTCACGCTCGGCGAGGGCCTCATCGGCCAATGCGCGCTCGAAAAGAAGCGCATCGTCATCACCGAGGTCCCCAAGGACTACATCAAGATCAGCTCAGCGCTCGGCGAGTCGACCCCCGCAAACATCGTGGTGCTGCCGGTCCTGTTCGAGGGCGACGTCCGGGCCGTCATCGAGCTGGCTTCCTTCCAGCCGTTCAGCCTGACGCACCTCGACTTCCTGGACCAGCTCGCCGAGAGCATCGGCATCGTGCTCAACACGATCGAGGCCAACAGCCGCACCGAGGATCTCCTCAAGCAGTCGCAGTCCCTCGCCACCGAGCTGCAGAGCCAGCAGGACCAGCTCCAGCGGACCAACGAGGACCTGGCGGGCAAGGCCCGTCAGCTGGCCGAGCAGAACGCCGAGGTCGAGCAGAGGCGGCTGGAGGTCGAATCCGCCAAGGCACTCGTCGAGGAGAAGGCCGAGCAGCTTGCTCTGACGTCGCGGTACAAGTCGGAGTTCCTCGCCAACATGTCGCACGAGCTCCGGACGCCGCTCAACAGCCTTTTGATCCTCGCGCAGGAGCTGGCCGCCAACCCCGACGGCAACCTCATGGCCAAGCAGATCGAATACGCGACGATCATCCGGTCGTCGGGCACCGACCTCCTGAAGCTGATCACTGACATCCTCGACCTGTCCAAGATCGAGTCCGGTACGGTCGCCCTCGACATCAGCCCCTGGCCGGTCGCGGAGCTGAGGCCGATGCTGGAGCGCACGTTCCGACACGTGGCGGAGGCGACCAGGCTCGCCTTTGCGATCGAGCTCCGGACGGGCCTTCCGGAGACGATCCCGACCGACCCGCAGCGCCTGCAGCAGATCCTTAACAACCTCCTGAGCAATGCGTTCAAGTTCACGGAGAAAGGCAAGGTCGAATTCGTCGCCGAGATGGCCACCTCGGGCTGGAGCCCGTCGAACGAGACCCTCAACCGCGCCTCTAATGTCGTCGCGTTCCGGGTCATCGACAGCGGCATCGGCATCTCATTCGAAAAGCAGCAGTCGATCTTCGAGTCCTTCGCTCAGGCTGACGGTTCGACAAGCCGCAAGTACGGCGGAACGGGACTGGGACTCTCCATCTGTCGGGAGCTCACCCGACTGCTCGGGGGTGAGATCCGAGTCCAGAGCGAGCCGGGAGTCGGCAGCATCTTCTCGGTCTATCTCCCGCTGATCGGGCCCGGGCACCGGCGCCCGGCGCCTGCCGACGAGGGCCACGCCGCTGAGAAGTCGCCGCGCCCGGTGCTCGTCGGGGCCGGCAGCAACGGGATGGAAAGGGAGACCGTGGCTGCCGCCTCGCCCTCCGGGGCGCCGGTCCCAACCAAGTCCCTCCTGGTCGTCGAGGACGATCCGGTACAGAGGCAATACATAACCGACCTGATGGCGCCGACCAACACGCGGACCATCGCCGTCTCCAACGGCGACGAGGCACTCGCGCTGCTGACGCAGGAGAGGTTCGACTGCGTCGTGCTCGATCTCGGCCTGCCCGGGCTGTCCGGCTGGCGGGTGATCGAGGAGCTGCAGGCCAACAAGGCGCTCGGCGAGACGCCGCTGCTCGTCTACACCGCGCGCGACCTGACACGCAAGGAAGAGGTGAGGCTCGGCAAGGCGGCGAAGAGCATCGTGATGAAGGACGCGCGCTCACCAGAAAGGCTGAAGCAGGAGATCATGGCCATCCTGCAAGGTGCTGAAACAGACGTGGAGCCCGCGCTCGAATCGGGAAGCAACGGCGCCGAGGCGATGAGCGCAGCGCTGGCCGGCAAGAAGGTCTTGGTCGTGGACGACGACATCAGGAACATCTTTGCGCTCACCGCGTTGCTGGAGCGTCAGAGGATGGACGTCGTTTCGGTTGACTCAGGCCAGGAGGCCCTCGACCTGCTGACCGGGAACAGCGACGTCGACATCGCGCTCGTCGACGTGATGATGCCGGAGATGGATGGCTACGTGACGATGTCGAAGATGCGTGAGCTCAGGGCTTTTGCGGACCGGCCGATCATCGCGCTGACCGCCAAAGCCATGAAAGGAGACCGCGAGAAATGCATCGAAGCGGGGGCATCCGATTACATCGCCAAGCCGATCAACAACGCGCACCTACTGTCCATGCTCAAGTCCTGGCTGGTGCAGTGAGGCCGGGTGAGGGGGCAGCACAAAGGCTAGAAAGCGGCGGCACGGAGCTCGAGGACATCGAGATCCGCTTGCTTCTCGAGGGAATCCGCCTCTATTACGGCTACGACTTCCGGGAATACGCGCTCGCCCCCCTCCGCCGCGGTCTGTCCGCGACGATGGCACGGGAACGCGTGGCGACGATATCCGCGTTCCAGGACAGAGTCCTGCACGACGCGGCGCTCATGCAGCAGTTCCTGGGCACGGTGGGAGTCAACGTGACGACGATGTTCCGCGACTCCGAGACCATCCGGTGCCTGCGCGAAGAGGTTGTGCCTCTGCTCAAGACCTACCCATCCTGCCGGCTGTGGGTCGCCGGCTGCGCCACCGGCGAGGAGGTCTACGCGCTGGCCGTCGTGCTTGAAGAGGAAGGCGTGCTGGGCCGGTGCACCATCTACGCCACCGACCTCAACGAAGAGATGCTGGCGATCGCGAGGCTGGGTTCGTACCCGTTGGACCGGATCCGCCGCTTCGACGACGCCTACGTCGAGTCAGGAGGGCTGGGAAGCCTGTCCGACCACTACTCGGTCGTCGGCAGAAGCGCGCGTTTCAATGGCAAGCTGGGGGCTAGCGTGACGTGGGCGCGCCACAACCTCGTCAGCGATGGATCGTTCAACGACTTTCATGTAATCGTCTGCTCGAACGTTCTCATCTACTTTCGCGAGTCGCTCCAGGCGCGAGCGCACCGGCTTTTCTACGACAGCCTCATTCGCGGTGGCTACCTCGTCCTAGGCAAGCGTGAGTCGCTGCTGTCGTGTCCGGAGCGCGATCACTACGAGCAGGTCTCGGATGGCGTGAACATTTTTCGGAAAATGAGATGGTGACCCGCACCCGCGACGCGCACGAGATCGCGCCGACTCCGCCGGCCAAGGCTAAGGTCAACGTGCTCCTCGTCGACGACGACGCGACGAAGCGGTTCGCGCTGCGGACGATCCTGGCGCCGCTAGATGAGAACGTCGTGGAGGCGTCTTCTGGCGCCGACGCCTTGCGCCAGCTGCTCCGCAACGAGTTCGCCGTGGTCTTGCTCGACGTGCGAATGCCGATCATGGACGGTTTCGAGACAGCGCAACTGATCCGTCAGCGGCCACGCTCGGAGCTCACGCCGATCATCTTCGTGACGGCGCTGGACCAGGCCGAGACCGACATGGGGCGCGGCTACAACCTTGGCGCGGTGGACTTCGTCTTCGCGCCGGTCGTGCCGGCGATCATGCGCGCCAAGGTCAGCGTCTTCGTTGAGCTGTATCGCGCCCAGCAGGAGCTGAGGCGATATCGCACCCAGCTCGAAACGCTCGTCGAGGAACGGACCATCGCGCTGACGGCGATCAACCGCGAGCTCGAGGCGTTCAGCTACTCGGTCTCGCATGACCTGCGCGGCCCGCTCGTGTCGTTCGATGCGATGAGCCAGATGATGCTCGAGAGCTACGGTGGGCAGCTCGACGAGGACGCGACCGCGAACCTCGAGCGGATGCGCGAGGCGAGCAAGCGCATGACGTCGGTTTTCGACGGGCTGCAGATGCTCTTCCGCCTGACCAGTGGCGAGATCCGGCGCGAACAGACGGATGTCAGCGCGCTCGCGGTGCAGATCGTCCAGGAGCAGCAGGCCGAGTACCCGGACCGCAAAGTCGAGGTGGACATCGCGCCCGGGATCACCGTCAACGCCGACAAGAGGCTTGTCCGCATCTTGCTCAGCAACCTCATCAACAACTCGCTCAAGTTCACCGGCGGCAACAAGTCGCCCCGGATCACCGTCGGGCGCGAGATGGTAGACGGGGAGTCGCGCGTTTTCGTCCGGGACGACGGCGTGGGATTCGACATGATCGATTCGCACAGGTTGTTCGGAGCGTTTCAGCGGCTGCACAGCCAGAGTGACTTCCCGGGCGCCGGCATCGGCCTGGCGACCGCCCGCCGCATCGTCAACCGACACGGCGGCCGGATCTGGGCCGAGGGCGCCGTGGGAGAAGGCGCGACCTTCTACTTCGTCCTTTAGCCCAACCCGAGCGTTCTATCTGCGAGATGCACGCCCGCCGTGCTTTTGTCAGGCATGCCTTCGCGGTCCCGCGTGTTCGCTTCGGCCACGTCCTCACCGTGGTGTGGGCGACTTGCGTCGTCGTCGGACTCCTCCTGCTCGCCGACTTCGGCTATGGCATGTGGAGGGGCGTCTCCGAGCAGAATCACCTCAATCAGGTCTGGCAATACCAGGCTGGGCCGCCGGTTGCCCCGCCCCCGGTCATCGATCCGAAGCTGAAGCGTCCCCTCAACGGGGTCGACTTTGCCATCCACATCCCCAAGCTCCATTACTTCGCCGCGGTCAAGGAAGGGGTCGGCACCGGGGTGCTCTACTCAGGGCCTGGCCATTACCCGACGACGCGCTGGCCGGGGGATCCTGGAACGGTCGGGGTCGCCGCGCACAACGTGTACTGGATCAACTTTCCGCAGCTGCATGCGGGTGACGAGGTCGACATCCAGACGCGGTACGGGCTCTACCGCTATCGCGTCACCGACACCGCGATCGTCAACCCCGACAGCAGGACGGCGCTCATCGCCGACGCCAACGGCTACTTCCTGACGCTGACCACCTGCTGGCCGCTGTGGGCAGGCGCCTTCGCGACGCAGCGCTTCATCATCCACGCGGCCCAGTATTGGCCGGTCCCAGTCCGCCCGGGTTACTTTTAAAGGCCGGCAGACACCCGACCTCCCTTTGGCGGCCGGGTTCATCCCGGCCGCGACTATGGCTGAACGTCTCCCAGTCCTGGTGACCAGCGACTGCTAAGAAAAGTCCGAACCGTATACCGGAAAGAGAGCAGGCCCGTCGGCGAAGCCGATCGGCCGATGAGAGGAAACCATTTGGGTTTCCTCTCATACTTCATCCTCCCGCGATGGCGCCGATGATCATGAAGGGCTCTTTGCCGGAAGCGACCTCTTGCGGCAGCTCGGCGTCCGGCGACTCAGCGGACAGGTCTTCCTCGCAGGCGAAAAACCGGATCATCGCCCGCCGTTTCTTCGTCTTGCGATCCCTCAGCGTGCCGAGCAGCGCCGGATAGGATTCCTCGAGGGCGTCGAGGATGCTCCGCTGCGTCACTGGGCCGGTTACATGCAGCTCGACGATCCGTCCGACGCCCGCAAGGATCTGCAGGTTTTTCGGAAGGACGACCTGGATCACTTCAGGGTCTGGACTTCCACCGAGAGCACCGGGGGAAGGTCGCGCACGATGGCGTCCCAGCTGTCGCCGCCGTCAGCCGAGGCGTAGACCTGCCCCCCGCTCGTGCCAAAGTACACTCCGCACGGGTCGAGCTGGTCCACAGTCATCGCGTCGCGCAGCACGTTGACGTAGCAGTCCTTCTGAGGCAGACCCTTGGTCAGCGCTTCCCAATCATCGCCCCCCGTTTTGCTGCGGTACACGCGCAGCTTGCCTTCGGAGACGAAGTGATGCGAGTCGCTTGTGATCGGAACCACGTAGACCGTGTCGGGCTCGTTGGAGTTCACGTCGATGACAAAACCGAAATCGGTCGGCAGGTTGCCGCTGATCTCGCGCCACGACTCAGCCCCGTCGTCGCTGCGCATGACATCCCAGTGCTTCTGCATGAAGAGTGTGTTCGGCCGCGAGGGATGGATGGCGATTCGGTGCACGCAGTGGCCGACCTCGGCGTCCTCGTCGGGCATGGTGTTCGAGCGAAGACCCCGGTTGGCTGGTTGCCACGACTTACCGGCATCTTCGGAGCGGAACACGCCGGCCGCCGAGATGGCAATGAACACGCGGTCAGGGTTCGTCGGATCGATCACGATCGTATGCAGGCAGAGGCCGCCGGCGCCCGGCGCCCAGCTCGGCGCCGTCTCGTGCGTGCGCAGGCCGGGCATCTCGGCCCAAGTCGAGCCTCCGTCACGGGAGGCGAACAACGCCGCGTCCTCGACGCCCGCATAGATCATCTCGGGGTCACTCAGCGAGGGCTCGATGTGCCAAACGCGCTTGAACTCCCAAGGGTGAGGCGAGCCGTCGTACCAGGTATGCGTGCCCGTGGTGCCTTCGTACTGGAAGTCGTTGCCGGCGGCTTCCCAGGTCTTGCCCCCGTCGTTGGAGCGTTGCAGCACCTGACCGAACCACCCGCTCGATTGCGAGGCATAGAGGCGCTTGGGGTCGGCCGGCGAACCCTTCACGTGGTAGATCTCCCAGCCCGCAAAGTGCGGCCCCTCGATCCTCCAGCTCTTCCGGCTGCCGTCTGACGTGAGCACGAAGGCGCCCTTGCGGGTCCCGACCAGAACGCGAACTCCGCTCATTGCATCACTCCTGCTGGCGAACACGTGGACGCTTGGACTTACGGACTGAGACTGTCAGGCACACTAAAACTAATCGGTCGAGCGGCGGTTCGTGTGAACGCGTTCCTCGCCGGCGGCGCCGTGCGCACTCGAGGTCGCGCCGTTGGCCGACGCCTCTGCAGCCGAAGCCGACGGAAGGTGCAACGTGAAAGTGCTTCCCTTGCCAGGGACGGAGATGACGGTGATATCGCCGCCCTGCAGCCGTGCCAGCTGACGGCCCAGAAAAAGCCCCAGTCCCGTTCCTTTCAGGTGCTCGGTCTCGGGCGTGATCACGCGGCCGAAGCGGGTGAAGAGCATGTGCAAGTTTTGGGGGGCGATGCCCAGGCCGTGGTCGGAGACCGCGACCCTGGCGATTCCGGCCCGCGCCCTCACGTGGCATGTGATCGGACCGCCGTTGGGTGAGTACTTGATCGCGTTGCTGAGCAGATTGGCGATGATCGTCTTGGTCCGGTCCGGGTCGACCTTCACGCGCACACGCCGTTCGGGCAGGTCAAGATCGACCTGGTGCCGGGAATCGACCAGGGGCGCCACG
>Ga0209237_1002398_pt1 | contig 11246 bp, 8 predicted proteins | sample GraSoi013_1_40cm_2_FD_185820 | JGI IMG/M metagenome (GOLD analysis project Ga0209237, IMG submission 185820) | Grasslands soil microbial communities from the Angelo Coastal Reserve, California, USA - Sample 10_02_2013_1_40cm (SPAdes) (version 2) | ecosystem: Environmental > Terrestrial > Soil >...
GCAAGTAACTTTATGCTTGACATTAATTGACTAATAATTATCGAAATTTTCTTCCTTTTAGTAAGCGCACGAGCTTCTTCAAGATTCAGGCATAAACAATAAGTCATTTTTAGTAATTTCAAGAATGTAGAACGGTTTAATTTTATTAGATTGTATGGTGTACAAGCAAACACAATTTTGATTCCTTTCTTTCGAGCCATTTTTGCCGCATAAATTATCGTCTCTTTGACCGATCTATCCGATAACATGTGACCGGATATGTACAGGATTTTGGGATTCACTTTTCTAAAGACCTCATCTATGTGGTGTCGTTGTAGATACGAATTTGCCCCACGTGACACCAGAAATGACCGTTGCCCATTTCGCGATACAAATACTAACGATATTCCAGTCGGTTGGCTTTCGTTTTTAAAAAGAATTGGTATGACCTTTTTTTTTTGTAAATCTTGGCGATACATGTCACCTAAGAGTTCATTTCCTATTACACCACATTGCGCAGCTTTTCCTCCCAATTTTGATAGCGTTACAGCGACATTTCCTATACCGCCAGGCGATATTGATATGTATTTGGAGTTAACCGTTCCTCCTGATACAATTGGATTACGAGTCTTTTGTAGTATAACAGTTACGTCAAAAATCGCATCTCCCAAAAAAAGACAGTCTATATTCTTTTTCAATATTCTTCCTCCATTCAATCTCAATTCCTACTTTATAATAATATGTGGTATATTCGAATTGCTGTTGTAATAAATTGGATTTTAACTAAAGTTCCTATGTAAAGTTACTAATCATTATTGTGAAACAATACTCTAGTAGACATTCAGAATTTTTGCTATTTGTTCCTCTATTGTAAATCTTTTAGATAACTTCACTCTTACACTCACTATAAGTAAAAAATGCTTTAATGATGGGAGAAGAGGTAGTATTGATCTTGGAAGATCTAACTAAAATTACCGCGAAGATAATCTCTGAATCTGAAAATACAATTATTAATCGCCTAATTGCTACAATAGGAAAAAAAAAACTTGTTTCAATAATTTTAACTGGCAGCGTAGCCAGAAATAAGGCAAGTAGCAAATCTTTAAACGGGAAATTGTATCTAGAAAGCGATTTAGATATAGTAGTCGTAGTTAATCCGAGGGCAATAATAAAATCTTTAATTTTAATCAAGCATTTGGCAAATAGGTTAACATCTGAACTAAGAAAGCAAAGGTTGCTTTCCGGTGTTTCATTATCGATTATGACCGAAAAGTCATTACGTAATTCAACACCCACTATTTTTTATCAAGATCTTGTTCGTAACGGTAAAGTAATTTTTGGTAAAGATCTGTGCAAAATGCTCACCGTTTATGAAGTAAATAAAATCCCCGCTTACGATGTTTACAGGCTAGTTTTTAATAGAATGATTGAGGCACTTGAAGTATTTGTATCGAGTGGATTTATTGAAAACAAATTAACCAATGATAGCTTTTATTTTATGTTTAATTCCATAGAGAAGCTAACATTTGCTCTAATTCAAGCTATACTTATCAAAAACAATATTTTAATATTTAGAGGATTTGATTTAAATGAATGTAAAAAGGAAAACTTGCAACCAAATAATTTCATGATCCTGAAAGAACTGCTGGCAAGTCATGATGAATTAAGAAAAGCTAAGGAATCACGAGAAAAGCTTTCGGAAGATATTTTGAAATGTCATTGGAACGATGCCATAAGACAATTTAATTCAACTATAGAAGCACTTGCATATTTTGACAATATCAGACCACTACAAATTAAAAAACTGGTATTTGGACATGAAAAATTAGGTAGGAAACTAAAATTATCCGTCATATCATTTCTACAATATTTTGGAACTGGTAAAACCGTAGATTTGTTTAGAACTGTAGTCTATCGTATTAGATTTGGTTCAGATTATGTTTATATTCCATTGTACTACCTTTTTTTGAGCACTGAATTTCTAGGTGGTGGGGAACCCCCTAATATTGGTATTTACAACGAAATAAAATCTAGCCTGCGAAAATTGGATAAAGTGTCATCCGTGAAATTGTGGACAAAATCTTTCAATAAACACCTTATTATTTGGAAGTTCATGATTGGTTGATTATTTTCGCTCCGGTTTTATATTATTATGATTATGGGCATGAAAAGCATGGTCAAGATTTATCCGGATACCGTTTTGGCGTATACTTTCATAATACTCTTCATTTGATTTTCTATCGGAAATTTCTTAGATGATTCAATTGCATTTTTACTGAGTTTGGAAAGTATTTCTTTATCATTAGTTAAAGTTTCAAGTATATGATATAAACAATCGACATCTCCAGGTTGAAAGAGAAAACCATTCTGTCCATCCTTTACGAGTTCAGGTATCCCGCCAATGTTGCTTGCGATCATTGGGAGTCCTTTGCTCATAGCTTCATTTATGACCAGACCAAAAACCTCATACCATAAAGAAGGAATTAGTGCATAGGAACATTTGTTAAAAATTTCATCTAGATGCTCATCGTCTACAAATCCATGTAAGATTATCCTTTCATCATCCTTTGTCATTTGTTTTAACGTATCCAAATATGGCCCTCTTCCAACAATATGCAATTTTGCATCCTTCTCAGCTACTTTCTTGAATGCTTTTACGGCAATGTGTGGACCTTTACTTTCAATAATCTGGCCGATGAATAGAAACTCTGTTCCATGTCCTTCTTTTGGTTTGGCATTATCAAGTTTTATTCCATTTGGAATTACGTATTTGTGTGAATTTTTAAAAAAACCTAATTTTTCATGAAAATCCATTGTAAATCTTGAGGGTGATATTACTGAGTCTATATGGGAAGACATTTGACGCATATAAAATATAAAGATACGATCTAAAAAGTTAAACCTAGAAATAGATTTACCATTTCTGAACAGAACCACCCATGGTGAAATTAACTCATAGTCGTGAATACTGTGTACGTGTGCGATTCGTAAATGCTTAATGACAGAAAATAAGGAAGGTGAAAGCCCCATGATACCATTAGTGTGAATTAAATCAGGCTTTTCTATTTTCAATATTTTCTTTATTTGTAGATATGATGAAATATTCCACAAATCAAGAAAATGCCATAGCAGCTTTTTTGTTAATCCAGAAGACAAATTATCACGAGTAATATCATAAAGTGTTGATATATTCAAAGGTCTTATTTCGATTATTTTAGGGTTTGAGCCAGATTGATTTTTCTTCCTCGAGGTAGGCCCTCTACTGGTAATCACAACCACTTGATGTTTAGTAGATAGTTCATCTACTAATGTTTTTACGTATTTTTCTCTGCCTCCAACTAACCAAGGATCAAAGAGAGGAGAAATTATACAGATCTTCATAAAACGCCACCTATTTGGAATATGTTTAAGAAATTATCCAATATTTTTCATTGAAAGTGATGCCAATAATAAATCATATCTAAATTAGAAGCATTATAGACATAATGCTTGTTCTACAGAATAAGATTATGATTTCACATGTAATAATTTTCTAAACTTGGGCGTCATAAAATAATTTCTTGATGAAATAATAAATGTAATTTTATGGAAATTGATTTAGCTATTGACACCATATAACGTATCACTAGAATGACATTATGGATTATATTGAAATTGTGTGTTAATCCGTGAAATTTAGAGGTACGTTGTGTATTTTTAGTGTTTTAGGATTTATTGGAGGCTATTTTTCTGTGCTGATAATATGCTGGAGTAAATTTCCAGGATACTTTTTGTGTGTTCTTCTAATGCATATTTTTTAGATGATTCAATGGCGTTCATGCTTAGTTTATACAATGTCTCATTATCATTTATCAAATCTTCCATGATGTGATGCAAAGAATCTACATCTCCTGGTTCAAAAAGAAAACCGTTATGTCCATCAATTACGAGCTCTGGTATGTCGCCAATATTGCTTGCGATCACGGGAAATCCCTTGTTCATGAGCTCGTTTATAACCAAACCGAAGGTCTCATACCAAAGCGATGGGAATATAAGATACGAACATCTTTTGAAAATTTGTTTTAAATCTGCGTTCTGAACAAACCCATGGAAAATTATTCTTTGATCACCATCTGCAATTTGTTTTACAGACTCAAGATAAGGACCCTTTCCAACGATGTGTAACCTTACGTTTTTATTCTTTATTTTCTTGAATGCTTTTACTGCTATTTGTGGTCCCTTTTCTTTAATAATCCTACCGACAAATAGAAATTCTCCGGTAGCGTTTTGTTTTGGAATTGCGTTGCAGTCCAATGTCATCCCATGAGGTACGACAATATGTTTCGAATTTTTAAAAAAGCCTAATTTTGTATGTAAATCCATTACAAATTGTGATGGAGAAATTACTACATCTAGGTTGCCAGATATTTTTCTCATAAATCCCATGTATATTCGATCCAAAATATTAAATCGTGAAATAGGTTTTCCTCTACGAAACAGGGTAACCCAGGGCGAGATTAACTCATAGTCATGGACTGTGTGTATCTGAGGTACTTGCAATTGCTTTCCAAAAGAAAATAAAAAAGCTGAAAATCCCTTAAGGCCATTAGTATGTATGAGATCGGGTTTTTCAACATCCAATATTCTTTTTATCTGCACATAAGTTGAGATATTCCACATTGAGAGAATGAACCATAATGATTTTTTTATTGTCCAAATAAACGATCTTTTTTGTATTACAGAATATAAAGAATCTATGTTTATTGGGTTTATTTCGATAACTCTTGGATTGGTGTTAGATTTGTTCTGTTCTCTGGCTTTAGGACCTTTGGTAGTAACAACGATAACTTCATGATGTTTAGCTAGGGCCTGAGCAAGCGTGTTGACATAGTTTTCAGCTCCTCCTGCATTCCATGGATGGAAAAGAGGAGTCAATAGACAGATTTTCATTTACTACAGTAGCATCAATTACTCGGGGACAATTATCTGTATTTCCTTCTAGGTTTGTCAATGAACTTCTATATGACAAATGGATCCAAGTGTTGATTAGATATTGCAGGAAATTTTGGGACATCAAAAAATAGAAAATACGTAGGTTAAAAGAGGATAAATTTACTACACCCATACTGTTTGTAATAATATGAACGTACTTTTACTAACACAATTTTTTTCTATTACTAAGGGAGGAAGCGAGTACCTATTTAGTTTGATTGCTCAATTATTAGCAGATCAGGGGAACAACGTATGGGTCATTACCAACAGGGTAAAGGGTGAAGAATATACATCCCAGAAAAATGTTAAGATAATATTTGTTCCTCCATTACTAGAGTATAAAGGAGCTCTCCCGCCAAGCTTCAAGGACAATATAACATATAGTCTGTGTGCACTCAAAACGGCTCTTTCGCTGATTAAAAAGGAGAAAATAGATATAATTCATTCAAATAATTTTGCTGGAGCGTTAGCTGGTTCTATGATTTCGATGCTCACATCTAAGCCACACATTACCACCATCCACGATGTTTATTCATTGTACAAAGATTTCTGGAAGCAATGGGGAAGGCAGGCAAACGTCTCAAAATTGAATGTCTTACTCGCTCCTTTTTTTGAAAAAATGATTATTCGATTAAAGTGTGCGGCTATACACACAGTGAGCGAAGCAAGTAAAGACGATTTAATACAATTTGGGGCAAAAAAACCAATTTACGTAATTCATAATGCTATTGACATCCATGAAGCCCAAGAATTGAAAATGATCCCCTTTCAATTTATCCATATAGGTCGCTTAGTGTTTTACAAAAACCTTGAAGTAGTTATAAAATCAATGGAAATTTTAAAGAAATCTTATCCAAAGATAACATTGATTGTGGTTGGTGGCGGTCCATATAAAAAATTCCTAGAAAAGCTTGTTGCTGATTTAGAATTAGAGAATAACGTCAAGTTTCTGGGGAACGTATCCGACTCAGAAAAAAAACAATTGTTGTCTACATCACAAGCTTTGGTATTTCCAAGTCTTTGTGAAGGATTTGGAATCGTGATATTAGAAGCCTTTGCATGTAAAAAACCTGTATTGGTTTCTGACGTACGCCCTTTATCGGATATAGTAGATGATAAAATTACAGGACTAGTAATCTCACCTCACGACGAGATTGAATGGGCAAAGGCATTAGAGGATATAATTAAAGAACCCGAAAACGCACGTAAGATGGGATGTGCTGGAAGGGAAGTACTAGAAAAAAAGTATCGAGTTCAAATGATGCAAGACAATATTCTAAAAATGTACAATGATTTTATAAAGAATAAGATTATTCGCTAAAAAATATGCGTATATCATAATTTGTACTTTTTATCATATTAGAGATCAATCCCAGAGATTTGGAGTGTTGAAATTTTCAGTACGAAGCAAACTTAGGGCAATGTATAAGTTTTGTTTTATGGATAAAAAGACATTTGTGCCGGCACCCATTACTAATTAGCATGTTTTTACAACGACAAAAAAGAGATTGGGATGATCTAGCGGATTTAGATCCTCTTTGGGCAATTCTTTCACATAAAGGTAAAAAATTTCGATGGGATTTGAACGAATTCTTTTCAACAGGCCAAACAGAAACTGATGGAATTATAAAAACTGCTCAAGAATTAGGTTATCCTCTAGCTTGGAATTTAGCACTTGACTTTGGTTGTGGGGTAGGGAGACTCACGAGAGCTTTAGCAAAGAATTTTCAGGAATGTTATGGGGTGGATATTTCTGAAATTATGATTACCAAAGCAAAAATATTAAATCAATTCATCTCGAATTGTAAATTCATTCTTAATACGGAAAATGATTTGAAGATATTTCAAAATAATTATTTTGATTTGATTTACACTAATTTAGTTCTTCAACACCTGCAAGATAAAAAAATGATAAAATCTTACTTGATCGAACTCATACGGACGTTAAAGAAAGAAGGACTACTAATTTTCCAATTACCTCATTATTACCCAATAATGCATAGGATGCTGATCCATCTTAGAAGATCGGCGTATATTTTTCTCGCTTCAGTTGGTTGTAACAAGAAATTTATTTTTGAGAAACTAAATTTACATCCGATGAGATTAAATTTTATTCCCGAAAAGGAAGTTGCCGAATTTTTAGAAACGCAACGCGTAAAGGTTTTAAAAATCCAAATAAATTCGCATGGTGGAATATTAAATAAAAGTAGGACTTATTTTGTGACAAAATATAATTGAAAACATATGCGATTCTCAGGCCGTGCAAAACAATCTATTAAAAATATATAATGATTTCATAAACAATAAGCCTATTCGCTGAAAAATATGCGCTTATCATAATTTTTATTTTTTATCATATCTGATATCAATCCTAAAGATATCGTTTGAACTCCTAACACTATGAGTAGTACTGACAAAATGGTTGTCGGTATCCTACCAACCGTATGTGTTTTCAAATAATCAAGTAATACTTCTATCCCAAAAAAGGCCCCAATTCCTATCATTACTAAGCCTATAGATAAGAAGAAAGAAAGTGGTCTAGTATCTCGCATAAGCCTGATTATAGTTCCCAATATTCTTCCGCCATCCTGAATAGGATTTAACTTTGTATCGCCCACACGTTTATAGTATGATGTAGGAATTTCTTTTATCCTGATATGATACATGCTTGTTGCTGTCAACATCTCTGTGGCAAAAGGCATACCTAAAGAACTGTTATAGAATATATTTGCCAAGTCGGTTCTGAAAGCACGAAGACCGCATTGTGAGTCGGATACTTTTATTTTAAGAAGTCTTCTTGCAACACTTGATAGCACTTTATTTCCAATTCTGTTTACTGTAGTCATCGCATCCTTATCCATATTTGCAAATCTGTTACCTATCACAAAATCCGCATCTCCACTTATGATTATGTCTGCCATTTTTGCAATGTCTTTTGGTTCGTAAGTTCCATCTGCATCTATCATTACTGTAACAGCGGTTTTCATTTTTGTATCAACATAGTAAAAGCCTACCTGCAAGGCATCTCCATATCCTCTGCGCCTCTGCCTAATCACTTTGGCTCCCATTGATCTTGCAATCTCTGCAGTCTTATCAGTTGAGAGACCGTCTACTACCACTATCTTATAACTAAACTTTGTTCCAATGGCTTCTTTTATTGATTGAATAGTGGGCGCTATTCCAGCCTCCTCATTTAGAGTTGGTATCACTATTGCAATGTCATAAAAATCTCTTAGTTCTTCTTCAACTACCAATAACCTTCACCAACTGTTCTTTTAGGAGCTCTTTGGATGCAAGTTGCACGGCTTCTGCACTAGACAACTTGGGTCTCCAGCCTAGTTTTTTCAACTTTGATATATCCAAATGCATCTTCTTGACATCACCTACCCATCCCCTTCCATTGTCCACCCCCCCAGTAGTCACCATATCAATGTCTCCAAGATTCATGTTCTTACATACTATTTTGGCTAATGAAATGACATCAATCTTGTCATCGTTTCCCACATTGAATATCTCCAACTGATTTTTATTTACTGTAAGACAAAAAAAGAAACATTCTATGCAGTCATTTACATGCAGATAAGATTTAGATTGTTTACCATCACCCAAAACTTCTAGCTTCTTGTTGTTTCGCTTTAATTTGTTTATAAAGTCCCATATTACACCGTGTTTACTTCGAGTCCCTATCACATTAGCTAATCGAAAAATCTTTCCTTTAATCCCGTAAGTATGGCAATAAGATGAGATCAGAGCTTCGCAAGCTAGTTTAGATGCGCCATATGGCGAAATTGGAATTAGTGGTCCATATGATTCCGGAGTTGGAATAGTGTCAGGTTCGCCATAGACTGTAGAAGATGAAGTAAAAAGAAAAGTTTCCACCTTTGATTTTCTAACTTGTTCAAGTAAATGAAAAGTATTTTGTATATTTTCCCTATAGGAAATCTGGGGTTGTTTAAAGCCAGTTCTGACTTCGGGGTCTGCTGCGATATGAAAAACAGTTTTTACGTCTTTGAGAGCTTCTTTCGTGCTTGCAGAATCGCTTAAATCCTTTTTAATAAAACGGAAATTCTTGTTGTTTTTATGAGCCGAGAGATTTAAAAGACTTCCAGCCGAGAGGTTATCTAAAACTTTGATTTCAGTACCCTTCTGTATCAGCCTGTCTACAACGTGACTTCCAATAAATCCCGCACCACCAGTAACAAGCGTAATACCTAACCGTGATGAGACTGATTCCGCCTTTGAATGCTTCAATAGACTCTAAAAGGCAAAGGCCAAATTTAAAGATCAGGAAGTATTTGCCCGAATCTATTTTACCGGTCAAGAATCAGTGTTACCAATAATTCTAACAGAACAAAAATCTAGTATAACCATCTCTTATGTCTACTAGCATCAATATACTTTATTGTGTCTTCAAGATTTTGCCCATCACGTGGATACGTGCACTCTGGCAGGTTCTAGATTCTGAATATTCTCTCTTTGTTTTACAAAATCGATAGAGCGCACCGGAGATGGGTCCAATCTAGAGTCTATTGCCAAATAGATAGTGGTATAATCAAGTAAATAGACAAGGTTTATCAATTTCGACAAAATACTGCCCTTGCAAGAGAAAACTTCTCTATAATCAATTTTATTTTTTTCAAAGTACTCTTTGAGTATTTTCCATTTCTCCTTTGTTTTTATATGATCATCATTTCCCTCGATCAAAATTGGAGTTGCATTGCACCACTTTTCCCAAGATACAATATTGTTGTGACACGCTTCAACCACATCCTCTGCCATTGCATGAGTTTTTGCATTTTCTTGAAGAGAATTTTTGAAACGTATTGCTGCAGCCTGCAGCCCAAAAGGATAGTAAATCATTGGAATTCCAGTTATCCATTGTGCCAGATTAAGCGAAGTGTTTTCTTTAGTTAGGTTAGAAGAGCCTATTGTTTTTCCAAGATTTTCCAATTCAGAAATAGATTCTACTACATCTTTTTTTATGCTAATTAAGGTCTCTAATGTTTTCAACATTGAATACAAGAAGCTTGGAAATGATGTTCTTGGAGAATGAATTTGAGGAATTTTTCTGTATTCTATTTTGTTATTTGCGCAATATTCTTGCATCTTGCCACCACTAGAAAAGGCAATTATTTTGCACCCAATTTTTTTTGCTGAACCCAAAATGGAGAGGGTTTCTGCCGTATTACCAGAGATGCTTGTTGTCACAACTAACGTATTGGAATCAGCTGTCTTTGGAAGAATGAATCCTTTAACTACATTAACGTGAAAATTGGTTTTTGATAATATGGAAGAAAAAATATCTCCGATAGCACCAGAACCGCCCATTCCAGCAAACACAATATGGTCTATGTCATGAAAATCAACAGCGTCTATGTTTGATTCATAGGATCTTCGCGCCATCTCAGGCCATGTATCATAAATTTTGTACATTCCGTTAGGGTCGTATTTATTTAAGGTTGATAGATTCAATATCATTATTAACCGAATTCCTAGAGATTATAACATTAATCTGTCACTAATTTGACAGACGATAGGCATATTAGTCATGGTTAGAAGTGAATTCCTCGCTTGAAATGTCTTTAGCATTGTCTTATGCACCAGCAGCTATCTCCCTTATACTTCCTTCCTTATACCATAGACCGTCAGCATTGACATTATCACTTCTAAAATAGACCGATATATTCGGCTTGTGGCTTTCCGAGCCCAGTCTGTCTGGAGCGTTCGTCAACTTCATGGCAGGATCTATTCCTGACGCACATGGAACACCGCCAACGCCAAAGTTACTACCAGTGTCTATTAGTTCATTTATCTTTGTCCAAGTTCCACCGTTAAGACCGTCTGTTGTGTCAATCCATAATTGTAACTTTACATTCCCATCTGGTAAATCATAGACAACTAGTTTGTATCCTATCCAGACATTGAAGGGTAGTCCACCTGGCCACTGTACCTTGTTAGCCACGGCCGTTGCATTTGGAAAACTTGTTTCTTTCGCAAAATCAATATGACCGTCAGCTCTCATCCTTGCAGCTGTCCCCCTAGTGTCACAGAGAGGGCTATCACTCAAATGATTTGAGCGTGCAACTGCTACCATGCCAGCATAAGCTGGGCTAGTATCGCTAACTCTCATGAAATACATGGTGACCTCAACATTCCTCCACTGATCCTGTAGTGATGGATCGTGTACGAACATCCTTGGAATACTACCTGATATCTTTAGTATACCGTTACCATCTGTTGTATATGGTCCTGGTGAACCATGAGCAGCATCAAACCAAGGATCTTGGGGATCCGTG
>Ga0209237_1002403_pt1 | contig 11242 bp, 11 predicted proteins | sample GraSoi013_1_40cm_2_FD_185820 | JGI IMG/M metagenome (GOLD analysis project Ga0209237, IMG submission 185820) | Grasslands soil microbial communities from the Angelo Coastal Reserve, California, USA - Sample 10_02_2013_1_40cm (SPAdes) (version 2) | ecosystem: Environmental > Terrestrial > Soil >...
GACAACCCGCCGGGCCTTCGCATTTCCGGCTTTTTTGAAATGCCTGCTGGGGCTACTTCTCGGCGGCCTTCTTGCTCGGGTCGTCGGACGGGTTCACGTACGTGATGCCCCACGGCCCGACGCCGTGCAGCTGGATGATGGTCTGGCCCTTCGCCATTCCGTAGTGGTGCACGCGCTTCGGGATCGCGTGGAAGCCGCCGACGGGCAATTCCTTGAGCGCCGCCTCGTCGAACTTGTCGCCCATGCCCATCCAGAATGCGCCCTGAATAACGGTGACGTGCTCTTCGGCGGGATGAAAGTGCGGCGGGATCTTCCAGCCGTCGGGGACGCGCAGGCGGACGGTATACTCGGACCCCTTCTTGGACATGTCCCCATTCAGGCCGGCGACCTCGCAGCCAGCGGGCAGGACCGGCGGCGCGGGCGTGAACTTCAACATGTCAGGCGTGATGATGTGATCCGCCATGCTCGCCGCCTTCTTGGGAGCGGCGGCTTTCTTCGCGTCGTCGGCTCCGGCGCGCAGCGAGAGGACGAGCGCGGCGCAGAACACGACGCCTCCAAACCTACGCAGCTTCATGATGGCCTCCCCTAGGTAAACGGAACTGCGGTCATGCGCTCACGACGCGCGAAAGGCAAGAGTCTCGTCTGGCCGGGTAGTTGTCGTCGGCCAAACCTCGATCCCGTGGCTTGGCGGACACGGACCGTGGCACTCCTCAAAAACACGTGGTTCTCGATGCTCCGGCCTGTTTCCGGCGGCTCGACAGCGAGCAAGGGCACGCGCGCCTCACAGAGTGGGCCGTCGGCGGTCCTGGCTGGCGGCGGCGCGACGTGATCGAAATATCCGCGGCCCCAGGGCCTTGACAGGCATGTTCAAGTAGTCTATTGACTAGTTGAACATGGCAACAAGCGACGCCACCCATCGCACCTTCAAGGACCGGCTCTACGGCCAGTTCGCCCGAATCGGAAAGGCGCTCGGGAGCTCTCATCGACTCGAGCTCCTCGAGCTGTTGGCCCAGGGTGAACGTACGGTCGACGCGCTTGCCAGCGAGAGCGCCCTGTCGATGGCAAACGCTTCCCAGCACCTCCAGGCTCTCCGCGAGGCAGGGCTGGTGGAGAGCCGCAAGGAGGGGCTCTACGTGCATTACCGGCTCGCCGACCCCGCCGTGTTCGAGCTGTCGCGGGTCCTGCGCACCGTTGCGGAGAAGCGGCTCGCCGAGCTGGACCGCCTCGTGCGGGATCACTTCGGCGACCGATCGGATCCCGAGCCCGTGAAAATGCAGGAGCTGCTCAAGCGGGCGCGCAAGAACGAGGTCGTTATCCTCGACGCGCGACCGGCGAGAGAGTTCGCCGCCGGCCATATCGCGGGAGCCCTCTCGATACCGGTGGAGAAACTGCAGCAGCGCCTGCGCGAGCTCCCGAAGAGCAAGGAGTACGTCGCTTACTGCCGAGGCCCCTACTGCATCTATGCCGATCGCGCGGTCGAGCTCCTCCGCGCCAACGGCAGGCGCGCTCGCCGTCTCGTCGACGGCTTCCCCGAGTGGAAGGCCGCGGGCTTTCCCATCGAGATCGACGAAGAAGGAGCGGAACCATGACACGCTGTCCCTGGTATCTGGCGGGTCCCTTGCTCGGGCTGTGCATCGTCGGCCTGCGCGCGACCCTGAACAAACCGCTCACTGGTCTGGGCGGCTTCATCGATCTCGCAGAGAATGCCGCGGCGCCGCGGCGCCTGGGCTATCGCGCGTTCCTGCTGTTCGGGTTCGTGCTGGGCGGCGCCCTGTTCGCGGCTACGCTCGGAAGTTTCTCCTTCTCGCTCTCGTACGGGACCGCCGGAGGCCTCCTGCCCGCCGCGCCCGCCGCGCAAGTCGCCCTGCTGCTGTTTGCTGGAACGTTGATGGGTTTCGGTGCCCGGACCGCGGGCGGGTGCACCGGCAGCCACGGGATCTGCGGGACCTCGCTCGGCTCGCCGGCGAGCTTCGCCGCGGCCGCGACTTTCTTCGGCACCGCGCTGTTGCTCTCGCGCCTGTACACGCTGCTGCCCGGAGGAAAGCCATGACGAAGAAACTCGCCGGACTGTTTATTGGAGTGGCGATCGGTTTCATCATGGCGTGGGCGCGGCTCAGCGATCCCGCGGTCATTCGCAGCATGCTGCTCTTGCGCGAGCCGGACGTGTTCGTGCTCATGGGCTCGGCTGCGCTCGTAGCCGGGGTCGGCGCGCGATTGCTGCGCGCGGCCGGCGCCCGCGCGCTCGTGACGGGCGAAGCGATCGGCTGGTCGGTGGAGCGGCCGCGCGCGGGCCACGTCGTGGGAAGCGTGCTCTTCGGAGCGGGCTGGAGCATCGCCGCAACCTGCCCCGGACCGATCGCCGCCATGACCGGCGAAGGCCGCGTCGCAGGCCTCGTGGTGGCGGCCGGCCTGATGGTCGGCGTTGTCCTGAAAGTCGCTACCGAAAAGAGGCTCGCCGCGCGTCCTCTCCCCACCGCGGGCGTCGCCGGCCAGTGAGGGAGGTCGGACGATGATCTTTCGACCCTACTACTACTTCGAGACTGGCTGCGCCGCGTACCTCTTCGGCTGCGGCACTCTGGGGAAGTGCACCGTCGTCGATGCGCACGAGGAGGATGTGGACGCGTACCTGGCGTTCGCGGCGTCGAAGGGCATGCAGATCACCCACGTTATCGACACTCACGTTCATGCCGACCACCGCTCGGGCGGCGCGCTGCTCGCGCGAAAGGCGCAGGCGAAGTATTGCCTGCACGAATCTGCGCGCGTTCGCCTGTCCTTCGAGCCGCTCCGCGATGGGCAGACGGTCGAACTGGGCAACACGCGCGTCCAGGTCATCCATACGCCCGGCCACACGCCGGAGAGCATGTGCCTCGTGGTGACGGACCTGAGACGGGGCAAGGAACCCTGGTTCGTGCTCACCGGCGACACGCTCTTCGTGGGCGCCGTCGGAAGACCCGATTTGCCGGGCAAGGCGCGCGAGAACGCGGCCGAGCTCTACGCGAGCATTCACGAGAAGCTTCTCACCCTGCCGGACGACATCGAGGTCTATCCGGGCCATTTCTCGGGCTCGATGTGCGGCGCGGGAATGAGCGGCAAGCCTTCGAGCACCATCGCGTTCGAGAAGAAGTGGAATCGGATGCTATCCCTCGATCGGCCAGCCTTCATCGACGCGCTCGCGGACGTGCCTCCGAAGCCCGCCGAGATGGAGCACATCCTCGCCATCAACCAAGGGCACGCGCCAGGCGACGCCCGGGCGCAGGAATGACTCGGAGCGAGGGCCGGCCCGTTCGCCTTGGCCTTCGCGCGAACGCCGCGCAGTTCGCGCTACTGGTGGTCGTGAATGCGTTCGTGGGCGCGATGGTCGGCATGGAGCGCAGCATCCTGCCCGCCATCGCGGAAGGCGAATTCCAGCTCGCGGCCCGCAGCGCCGTGCTCTCGTTCATCGTCGTCTTCGGGATCAGCAAGGCGGCGACGAACTATTTGGCCGGCCGGCTATCGGATCGCTTTGGCCGCAAACAGGTGTTGGTCGGAGGTTGGCTCGCGGGCTTACCCGTACCATTTCTTCTGATGTGGGCGCCCAGCTGGACCTGGATCCTGGTCGCAAATGCTCTACTCGGCCTCAGCCAGGGACTCTGCTGGTCGACGACGGTCATCATGAAGATCGACCTGGTGGGCAGCGAACGTCGCGGCCTCGCAATGGGCCTGAACGAGTTCGCTGGCTATGTCGCCGTGGCGGGGGCTGCGCTCGGCACCGGGTGGATCGCTGCTCGGTACGGGTTGAGGCCCCAGCCGTTCTACCTCGGCGTTGCTTTCGCCACGTTCGGTCTCGCGCTCTCCGCCCTCGTAGTACGGGAGACGACGCAGCACGTCGCGCACGAGTCGGCGCTACGAAACGAACCGCGCGCGAACCGCACGCCCGGCCAGGTCTTTTGGGACACCACGCTACGCGATCCGAATCTTTCGAGCGTGAGCCAGGCCGGGTTGGTGAACAACCTCAACGACGGCATGGCGTGGGGTCTTTTTCCCCTGTTCTTCGCCGCCGCGAACATGAATATCGATCGGATCGGCCTCCTCGCCGCGATCTATCCCGCCACTTGGGGGGTCGCGCAGCTCGGGACGGGAGCGCTCTCGGACAAAGTCGGTCGGAAGTGGCTCATCGTGTCGGGCATGTGGGTCCAGGCGATCGGCATTGCCGCGGTAGTCCTCGCGTCCGGCGTTGCGGGGTTCGTCTGCGGTTCGCTGTTGCTGGGCATCGGGACCGCGATGGTTTATCCGACGTTGCTCGCGGCGATCGGGGACGTCGCTCATCCGACGTGGCGAGCGTCCTCGGTCGGCGTGTACCGCCTCTGGCGGGACCTCGGCTACGCCGTGGGGGCGCTCGTGGCGGGCCTCACTGCAGATGCGCTCGGCTTGAAAGGAGCGATGTGGCTCGTGGCCGTACTGACGTTTACCTCCGGGCTGGTTGCCGCATTGAGGATGACCGAGACGCTCGGCGCTAGGCGACAGTCGAAGGGCGGAAGGAGCGAATTACCGTCGCCCTATCCTGTCCGATAGACGTCGATACGCGAAGGTTACGTGATGGGAGCCAGCGGCCACGGTTCCGCCTGGCAAGACGAAGGCGGCTCGAGGCGAAAGAGCATGCCGGCAACGTTACGCGCCGCGGTGCATTGCAAGACTCTCGAAATCGTCAGCTGGCTGCCGCGTAGAGAATGACGGCTTGGATTGCGAATCCGTGTGGGCCCAGCTTCGACAGGCGGCGCCGCACTCGCCCCAATAACGCACTGCGAACGTCCGGCGCGAGCGTGTCGAGCCAGACCCTCCCTAGACCGGTGCGCAACTCCAGGAAGGAGTCAAGGGTGGGATGGAACAAAAACGCGCTGCTCCAGGTGCGCGTTCGGACGAACCCCGCGCGCGCAAGAAGCGTGAACAGCTCCTTTTCGGATGCGGTCCGCGTCGGCCAGCGGACGGGCGCGAAACCGAGCGACCCAAGCTCCTCTTCCCAGATCTCATGGGCGAGAAAAGTCGGTTCGCCCGACCACGTCGCCACCCCGAGCAGGCCGTCAGGGCGCAGGACTCGGCGGACCTCGGCCAGGGCGCTGGCAGGATCGGGAAGCAGGAACAGCACGAAGGCCATGACCACCGCGTCGAAGCTGGCAGGCCGGAATCCGAGGCGCGCTGCATCCATGGCGGCCACGGGCACCGATTTCGGCGCGAGGGAGAGCATCCCCGCGGCGATATCGATGCCGAAGAGCGATGCGCGCGGCGCGCCGCGGGCGATGTCCGGTAGCAGGGCGCCAACACCGGTGCCGACGTCGAGGACGCGCTGAGCCTTCGCCAACTGCAGCCCATCCAAGCAGTCGCACCGCATGCGGGCGCAACACGGGGGCCCACAGCCGCAGGTACGCCTCGGCTCCGAGCGAAAAGCGGGCGGCGGTCGCGCTGCTCTGATCGGGGCCTGCCGGCACCATACTGTGCGAGCGTACAACGTGATCGTGTCGTGCGCACCGGCCGCCGGGGACCGCTGTTTACCCAGGAAGACCGACCTGATGCTGTAGGTGCTGAAATCGCGGATCAGAGCGCAGGGGATCGAGTCTGGGCTCCCACTTCATGTAAATGAGAAAGCTGGAACGCTCTTCATACGCCCTCTGAAGCCACTCGAAGGCCTTTTCTTTGTCGCCCAGGGCTGCATGAATCAGCGCGATATCGAAAGGCGACACATATACGTGCTGTGAAGGTTTCTCCAAGCCGGCGAGAATTCCCAACGCTTCTTCCCGTTTACCGGCAGCGGCGAAAGCGTGGCCGAGGGCCGCGCGTGAGAAGGAGTTCCCATGCGAGAGAGCAACCGCCTTTTGAAACTCCGAGATGGCCTCCTGGAACTTGCCCAGTTGCTCGTAGTCCCATCCCAGGATGATGTGCGTCCAGTCTAGATTTGGGTCTGTCTGCACGCTTTTTAGCGCCTGCTGCATTGACAACTTGTACTCTCGCGCGGAGTAGCGATGCCAACAAACGCAAGCCGTCAGGATGGTATCCATCGGATCCAGCAGGATAGCGCGGTTGCTCTCGGCTACTGATTCTTCCATCCGACCCATAGCCATCAGGAAGTGAGCGTACTCATGGCGGATATCCGCCTGATTCGGATTGAGTTGAAGAGCCCGTTTGAACTCCCTTTCAGCCTCAGCCCAATCCCAGTCGTAGTGAAGGTGCACGAGCGCCAGCACGCCATGAGCCTCGGGAAGCGCCTCGTCTCGTTGCAAAGCTTTGGTGGCGGCATCCCTCATCTTCGGAAAAGCCACATTCGGAGGAAGCACGTTGAAGAAGGCCTGGAAGTAATACGAAGTTGCCAGCTTCACGTAGAGTGGAGCGTAGTTCGGATCCAGTTTGATCGCCTGGGTGAAATAGTCATTGGCTTTCTGTAGATCGCCGTTGTCCAGATGTGAGCTTCCTCTGAGATACGCCTCGTAGGCGTCAGGACTGACGACTCGAGTTGCCGACGCCAACAAGCGCGTTTGCTGCTGCGAGTTCAACTTGCTGCCCACTTCCTTTGAAATCGCCTGCGCAACCTCATTTTGCAGGGACAGCACTTCGCGCAGTTCGCGTTCGTAACTTCTGGTCCACAGATGCCGGTCCGTGGGCGCGTAAATCAGTTGCGCGGTGATGCGCACCCGGTCACCTGAGCGCTGCACGGAGCCTTCCACCACTGCGTCAACATTCAACTCTCGCGCAATCTGTGGAAGCGGCTTTTTGGCTCCTTTGTATTGCATCACTGATGTTCGTGAAATTACCCGCAGGGGGCTGATTTGGGCCAGTTCGCTGGTCAATTCCTCGGTCATCCCGTCGGCGAGGTATTCCTGCGTCGGATCGGCGGAGAGGTTCTGTAGAGGCAGCACCGCGAGTGATTCGATGGGCAGCTCGGTCCTACTGGACGGAAGCATTCGCTTCACGAACAGCGTCGCGCCCGCCAGAAGCGCGACCGCCAGCGCGATGGACAAGCTGAAGTTGCGGGGCAGGCGTCGGCGCGGGTGCCCGTCGTGTCCGCGCAACTCGCGCAGTAGGGCGCTCGCATTTCCGTATCGGCCGGCAGGATCCTTGCGCAGACAGCACGCAATCAGATCCGCGAGCGCGGCCGGCGTGCCCACGGGAAGCGGTGAAGGCGCATCGTTCAGGATGGCGCAGGCGGTCGCCACGTCGGTGTCGCGCTGGAAGGCTGGGGAGCCGGCGAGCATCTCGTGCAGGACGGCGCCAAAGGAAAAAATGTCGGAGCGGGAATCGGGCGGCAGTCCGCGCACCTGCTCCGGCGACATGTACGCCGGCGTCCCCAGAATGGCGCCCGTCTCCGTCCGTATGTCACGTCTTGGGGAATCGAGCAGTTTGGCGATGCCAAAGTCTAAGATCTTGAGCCGTCCGCCGTCGGTGAGGAATAGTTCTCCGGCTTCAGGTCGCGGTGGACGACACCCTTGGCGTGCGCTGCGGCGAGTCCGTCCGCAAGTTGCGCCGCTAGATCGACCGCCTCCGCCGGCGCTAACGGTCCATCGGAGAGAACCGCCCGCAGGGTCCGCCCCTCGAGCAACTCGGTGACGATATAAGGCTCTCCCTCGTGCTCACCCACGTCATACACCGCGACGATGTTCGGGTGGTTCAGGGACCCCGCTGCTCGGGCCTCCTGTTCGAAGCGCATCCGCTGCCGCTCGGCGTGCACACCCGGCGGCAGAAGCTTCAGCGCCACGGCGCGGTCGAGTTTCAGGTCGCGCGCGCGGACCACACGCCCCATCCCCCCACGGCCCAATTCCTCCTCGACGACGTAGCGTTCGGCGTAGAGGCGTTGCACGGAAGGCGCCGTGGGCATTGCACCGGGCGGCCGCCCTTCCCCGTCCGGCAGCTTTTCCTTGGCCGCCATGGTGAAATCGTCCCTCCCCGACCCGGGGGCGTCAAGCACGCCATTTTGGCACCGGTACTCGATCATCCTCCTGGGCGGCCGCTTCTCGATCCAGGAACTGGCTCTGTTGGCGGGCAATGCGTGTACCAGCGGGTGTCCGCGGATACAGGCACAAATCGTCCGCTGCGAGCTCCCAATCCCGAGCCGCAGCTCCGGGGACCCGGCGCGATCATTCTGGCGACGGCACGGCCTGGAATCTCCGCATCCTTCCGCGGGAGCGCCGTCCCTCCTCCTCGATTCGGAAGCCGGCGATCTCGACGGTGCCCTCGGTGTTGCGATTCGGATGGCACCCGCCGGCGAGGAGCGTCCAGGCCGGTTGAATCAGGTCCTGCAGGCGGGCGCCGATAAGGCTGCGGGCACGCACGTGTTCCAACATGCGAAGCCCGCCACCCGGCCGGAGAATGCGCCGGACCTCAGCCAACGCTTGCGCAGGCTCCGGCACACTGCAGAAGACGAGACCGCAGACCACAGTCTCGAACGTCCCGTCGCGAAACGGAAGCGCTTCGGCGCTCGCGCGCACCAGCGGAACCTCCGGCGCGCGCAGCCGCGCACGCCGGAGCGCATCCGCGGAGGGGTCGAGCCCGATCGGGTGAGCCTCGCTCGAAAACAACGGCAGGCTCCGTCCAGTGCCGCAGCCCAGGTCCAGCGTTCGACCGCGCGCGCCGCCTGCGAGCCATTGGCGCCAGCGACGCATCCCCTGCCACTCCGCGACGGCGCACATCGCATCATAGATCCACGGGATCTGCTCGATGCCTCTCATGTTGCCTATCCTACTGCGTCGACGCTTTCGACACCCTAGATGCAGAAGAGCTCGCCTTGCGTCAGCGCGGCCTGAAGGCTCTCTCAAAAGCGAAGTCCGCATGCCTTCAGCGCAGAGCCGCGCAGCTCGTCCAGCTCATGAATGAGGATGTGAGCGGCACGGAAAGGCCTTCGGCGACGCGATCGGTCCAGCGCATGGTGCGCCGCTCGCGACCACCGCGATAAACCAGAGTGGAGACGAGTTCAACGGCGCGTCCACGCCAGCATATTGCGCTGGCCTAGCTTGGGCACGCGCTCGCGCGGGCCAAGGCCCTGCACTTCGAGCTGACCCGCTGCCTGCCATACCTTGATCCAGCCCTTGAGATCCGATTCCCACACCAGCGGGGCTGCAAGGACTGCTTCCCAGGCCGAGTCGTACGACAACCGAGTACGCTGGCGCAGGAGCGCGAGAAGTGAATCGCGCGCGCCCGTCGTATAGCGGTCCTTTAGCTGCTGGTAGTAGGCCGCCCGGTGAAGCACGGGCGCTGCGAACAGCTCACTCTGCCCCTTACGCGCCTGACGCTTGCGCTGCTGCGCCTCGGCCCTCGCCTCCTCCATCACTTTCATCGCCGCCTTCTCGGCCTCCTTGAAGACCTCGACGCCCTTCAAGTCCCGCGTGGCGTAGATCAGGTGAAAGTGGGCGGTGTCCTTCTCGGGGTGCAGCACAACGGCCGCGCACACGTACTGAAAACCGCCCGTCTCCCGCACGCTCTCCATGTACCGGCGGACAAGCGCGTCCTCCCGGTCCTTCGACGCGAAGCCCACCAGCTCATCTCGGAAGTCGGCCGCGCCGAAGAGGTCTTCGAACTCGTCCTGGCGCTGCTTCTCTGGCGACTCCACGAAGCGCCTGATGTGCGAGGTCATAAAGTTGATCAGCACCTCGCCAGGCCGATGCTGGAGGAGCGGCTTGATCTCCTTCATGGCGAACCCCGTCCATCCAGCAGGGTCGATGAACGTGAAGCCAAAGGCGTGCGACCCACCAGCTCGAAGAAACTTCTGTATGTCAGGGATCGCAGCGATGAACTCGCTGTTCTTGGTCACGACCTCGGCGTCCCTCGTGTCCTGGGCGAACTTCGCCAGGCGCTCATAGGGCTTCGGGTTCGCCTCGATGAAAAAACAGCGCAAGCGCAGGGTTCGCCCTCGGGCACGCAAGGCTTGACGGGCACGCCGCAGTACCCGGAGAGCGATAGCGAACGAGCTGTCTGCGAACTCGTCGGATCTGATGTTCCAAGGGCCGGAGAACCCGTCCACGTAGTTGATGGTGTCGTTCCAACTGCCCACGATGATGGCGAACCGTTCCAGATACTTCTCCAGGACGACGTGCTTCACGAGCGTCTGCTCGCGGCCCTCGTAACTGGAGTCCCGGTCCGTCCTCGACACTAGTTGGCGTCTCCCGAGGGTCCAGTGTACCTAAAGCGGGTGACACCCTTGCCGCCCTGGACAGCCGCTGGAGTGTCAGACCTCCCTGCCACGATGCTGACCAACAGTTTAGCGGGAGGCTAGAAGATGGCTGCAACCTCCAGGATCGAGTGGACCGACGCGACGTGGAATCCGCTGCGGGGATGCACGAAAGTGTCGCCGGGCTGCAAGCATTGCTATGCCGAGACGTTCGCGGAGCGGTTCAGGGGCGTGCCTGGGCATCCCTACCAGTACGGCTTCGACCTGCGCCTCGTCCCACAGAAGCTATCCGAGCCTCTACGCTGGAAGACCTCACGCATGGTCTTCGTGAACAGCATGAGTGACCTGTTCCACGAAGATGTTCCCGATGACTATGTCGTCGCCGTAGCGAAAGTAATGCAGCACGCCGACTGGCACACGTTCCAGGTCCTGACAAAGCGCTCCGAGCGGTTGCGCGACCTACTCTCCACGAAGCTGAAGTTCGCGGCGGCCCTGCCGCACGTTTGGTGGGGCGTGAGTGTCGAGGACAAGCGGTTTGGACTTCCGCGCATCCAGCACCTGCGAGCTGCGCCCGGATGCGTGCGGTTCCTATCGGTCGAGCCACTTCTGGAGGACATCGGGAAGCTAGATCTGCAGGGGATCAATTGGGTCATCGTTGGCGGCGAAAGCGGCGCCGGAGCACGTCCGCTCGATCCTGCGTGGGTCGAGTCGATTCGCGATCAATGCGTGGACCAGCGCGTTCCCTTCTTCTTCAAACAATGGGGTGGATTCCAGAAGAAGAAGGCCGGCCGCGAGCTGGACGGCCGGACGTACGATGACATGCCGCCGTTGCTCACGGTGAACCCGCCTAGCGAGCCAGAACAGGAGCGGCGCGTTCGTTCAGTTGAGGTCTTGATAAGGAAGTTCCAGAGCAGATCGGGCGACCGCCTGATCCCATTGGTGCGGGCGTGATCTGCTCGGCGTGAGGTGGGCAGTGGACGTCCCCTGGTCCTGCCTCCCTTGTCTCGCCCTGCGCTGCTCCGATCCCTGTCTTTCCGGTCTTTTCCTTTCTCGGTCCATGGCCTTCTCGGTCCGTGCCCTTCTCGGTCCGTGCCCTTCTCGGTCCGTGCCCTTCTC
>Ga0209237_1002405_pt1 | contig 11237 bp, 11 predicted proteins | sample GraSoi013_1_40cm_2_FD_185820 | JGI IMG/M metagenome (GOLD analysis project Ga0209237, IMG submission 185820) | Grasslands soil microbial communities from the Angelo Coastal Reserve, California, USA - Sample 10_02_2013_1_40cm (SPAdes) (version 2) | ecosystem: Environmental > Terrestrial > Soil >...
AGGCGAACGGGGAGTCGAAGGAGGGATGGATGGGCTTGGCGTCGGTCCTCCACGACCTCGGGCGGACGCAGGAGGAAGCGGAGGCGTACGATCGGATGTTGGCTCTCGACCCCCGGTCGGTCGAAGCTTGGATCGACAAAGGCGCGGTCCTCCATGAGCTGAAGGACTATCGAGGCGCGATCGCCTGCAACGAAAAGGTCCTCTCGTTCCGCCCAGAGAGCGCCGCCGCATGGAACAACAAAGGCGCGGCGTTGCTCCGCCTCGAGGATGCGCGCGGGGCCGCGCGCTGCTTCGACGAGGCGTTGCATTTCGACCCCGATTTCTTCGACGCGATGGCGAACCGGATGTACCTGTACGAGCAGCAGGGCCGCCACGGAGAGGCGGTCCTCTGGGCCGATCGGGCGCTCCGGATTCGAGAGGCGGCGTGGTTGTGGTATGCGAAAGGCCTCGCCCATCTTGGGCTCCTCGAATCCACGTTGGCGCTCCAATCGTTCGAACGCGCGCTGACGTTTGATCCGAATCTCGCCGAAGCGAAGGCTGCGCTGGGTCGAGCGAGGGAGATGCGGGAGAAGGTCGACTTCTACCGCGGCGTCTACGAGTGCTTTGGGACGCACCTCGCGGGCGATCCGGGTTGCGCAGAGTGCGAGATTCGCCCACGATGTCAAGAGGTGACGCCGTGAGCCTCCCCCCCTTGGCGGAGGTCGAGCACGCGGAGTGGCCGGTCCTCAGGCACATGTGCGAGTCCCTCGGACTGAACCCGAAAGGCCGGAGCGCGGTCGTCCGGATGCGTGTCCTCGATCATGTGCGGCGGCACGCCCGCGCGGAACCGTGGCGGGCCAAGCGGGAGCACATCGCCGCGCTGCTCACGCGACTCGGATTCCCGGAAATCGCGCAGGATGTCTGGGAGTCGACGATTCAACTCGACGCGCCGGCACCCTGGTTGGGCCTCGGTCAGGCCCAACTCGCGGGGGGATCCCTCGCCGAAGCGACACGGTCGTTCGACCGCGCGGCTCGGATGGGGGACTCGGACGCTCTCCTCCACCGGGCGGGGGTCTTGGCCGCAGCCGGCGAGAACGAGCGAGCCGTCCGCGCTTGCGAGTCGTACCTCGCCACCCATGTAGGGGACCTCCGGGCCCTTGCGATGCAGGCGGACTTCCTCGCTCGGGCCGGCTTCGGCGAAGAGGCCGCGCGTGGTTTCCGCTCGGCCGCCGAGTCGCGGCGAGAGATTCCCGGCCTGTTCCGGGCCAGCGGGAGCGCACTCCTCCGAGCCGGCCGTCCCGAGGCAGCGGTCAATATGTTGAGCGAGGCGATTCGCGTCGAGCCAACGGATGTGGAATCGCGTATCAATCGCGGGGCGGCGCTCGTCCTTGCGGGGCGAACTCAGGAAGCAATCGCAGCGTTCCGGGAGGTGCTCAAGATCGATCCCCATCGCGCGGAGGCGCTCAACAATCTTGGCGTCGCGCAACTCCAACTCGGCCAGGCGAAGGGCGGGGCCGGAAACATTCGGCGCGCGGCGAAACTCGCGGATTTCCCTCGAATCATGCTGAACCTCGCGAGCGTCGGAGGATCGGACCGCCGGCCCCGAGCACCGAAGCGTACCACTCGCAAGAAGGCGGAGTCCGTACACCCGGAGGCCGAGGCTGCCGCCAAACCGAGCCCAACTACGAAACCTCGGAAACGACGACGCCGCAAGACTCCTCCCGCGGAAACGTCAAAGCCATCCGAGCCTTCGCCTCCGTGATGCCGGTCCGGCCGACGGAGTGGGGGGGCGTCTACTCCGAGGGTCCGTGGCTCCTGACTCGCAATCTCGTCCCCGGCGCCGTGGTGTACGGCGAGGGGCTCGTCCGGTCCGGCGATGTCGAATACCGTCGGTGGGACGCGAACCGGAGCAAGCTCGCCGCGTACCTGAAGAGAGGAGGCCGCGTATGGCCCTTCTCCGAATCGACCCACGTCCTGTATTTGGGCGCCGGGAGCGGCACGACCGCGAGTCACCTATCGGATCTTTGTCCGGCCGGCTCGATCGTCGCCGTCGAACTGTCTCCTCGGGTATTCCGAGATCTCTTGGCCCTCGCCGAGCGCCGCAAGAACCTTCTGCCCGTCCTTGGGGACGCGTCGCGCCCCGACATGTATCGTTCGCACGTGAACGCCGTCGACGTGCTCTATCAGGACGTGGCCCAGCGGAACCAGGAAGAGATATTCGCGAAAAACCTCGAGTTCCTCCGGATTGGTGGATTCGGGTTGCTCATGGTGAAGGCGCGATCGGTCGACGTGTCCGCGGACCCGAAAGCAGTCTACTCGGCGGTCCGCCGGGCCCTGGATTCTCGAGGCCTGGACGTCCTCGACGTCCGTCCCCTCGATCCGTTTGAGGCGGATCACGCGGCGATCGTGGTTCGAAAGCGGTAGGCTCATTTGTGGGTGATAGTTCATCGGCACCGTGGTCTCCGCCCGCGAACCGTACGGCCGTTTCGCAGAGTACTATGATTTCATCTACCATGGCCTCGTGAACTATCAGGGCGACGTCAACTTCCTCGAGGCTATTTTCAGTCGCAAGCTGAGGACACGGCCTCGGGACATCCTCGATCTCGGCTGCGGCACGGGCAATCATGACTTGGCGCTCGCGAAACGCGGTTATCGGGTGACCGGTCTCGATCGTTCTCCGTCCCAGCTCTCGATCGCTCGGCGCAAGGCTCGGGCTGCTCGCGTGCAGGTCCGTTTCGTTCGCGGCGACATGCGCGCCTTCGACCTCGGACGTACGTTCGACGCGGCCGTCTGTATGTTCGGTGCGTTCGGCTATCTGACCCAGAAGTCCGATGCCGTGCGCTGCCTCAAGGCTGTCCACCGGCACCTGCGGGAAGGCGGGCTATTCGTGCACGAGTTCTGGCACACGCCGGCGGTCTCCCCGCGCGACGATTGGTTCTACAAGGTGGGACCCGAGTATGAGCTCGTTCGACTTGGACACGGCAGATTCAACGCCCGGGCGCGAGTCCTGTCGGTGGAATATCACTTCTTCGCGTTCTCCGGCCGGAGAGTTCTTGATCGGTTCTCGGAGACGCATGCGCTCCGCACGTACACGGTGAGCGAGATGCGAGGAATCCTCTCACGCGGAGGGTTCCGGCTGATCGCCGCGTACGCGGCGACGCCGCAGAAGAAAACGTTCCGGCCGGTGCGCCGCGACACATTCCGCGTGATGGTAGTCGCGCGCCGACGCTGACCGGCGAGACTGGCCACCTCCTCTGCACTCATTCTTATATACGAGGCCGCGGTATGCGCAGCCCCTCCCGAGGAATCGATGGCCCGCCTCCATGCGCACCGCAAAGGAAAGAGCGGCTCGACCCGCCCGTACCTGAAGGCGAACCCGGAATGGGTCTCGATGGAGAGGGCGGAAATCGAGGAGACGATCGTCCGCCTGCACCAGGAAGGCCTCTCGACAGCCGCGATCGGCATCCGGCTCCGGGATGCCTTCGGAGTGCCGAACGTGCGGCTCGCCGCCGGGCGGACTGTGAACCAGATCCTCACGTCGAAAGGCGTGAAGTTCGCACTGCCGGAGGATCTCGCGAGTCTCATTCGGCGCGCCACGAGCCTGCAGGCGCATCTCAAGGACCACTCGAAGGACCTGAGCAACCGGCGTGGCCTGCAGCTGATCGAATCGCGCATCCGTCGGCTGTCGCGGTACTACAAGGAGCGAGGCGTCCTCCCGGCCCAGTGGGAATATTCGTTGAAGCTCGCGGAGCCGCAAGTGAAGTAGGTGGCCCATGGCCCAGGGCCTCGAAGACTTGGCACCTGCGGGTCTTCTCGACCGCATGCGGAACGCCGCGGCCTTGGTCGAAAGCGCCTCTCGGGTCCGGATCTTCTGCCACTACGATCCGGACGGCACAACCTCGGCCGCGATCCTCGCGCGGGCGATGATGCGCCGCGGAAAGCGGATCCATGCGAGCATGGCACATGCGCTCGACCGGGCGGCCGCGGCTCGTCTGCGGGAGGAGACGAACGAATTGCTCATCGTGAGCGATATGGGCTCGGGACAGCTCGATCTCCTGGAGGGCCTGCCGTATCCTGTCGTCGTCTTGGACCACCACAAGCCGATCCGCGATTCGGAAACGATTGCCCATATCAACCCCCATCTCGACGGGGTCGACGGCGCGCGCGAGATGTGCGGGGCCACGACGACGTGGCTGTTCACCCTCATCTTGGACGCGCGCAACTGGGACCTCGCCGGACCCGCGTTGGCGGGCGCAATCGGCGACAAGCAGGCCGTCGGTGGCTTCCTCGGCGTCAATGCGGCATTGTTCGCCGAGGCCGTCGATCGGAAAGTCGTCGTCCCGGAACGACGGCTCGCCCTCCGAGACCTGCCGCTGGGCCGAGCGCTCGCCAGCTCCATCGACCCATATTTCCGAGGCCTCTCGGGACGGCCGGATGCGGCCGCCGCGTTCCTCCAGGCAGCGGGCTTCGATCCGGAGGCCACGGTCCGCCAGCTCGACACGACGGGCCGGCGCAAGCTGGCGTCCGTTCTCGCCGTCCGGCTCGTGGAGCAAGGGGCGACACCGGAGGCCCTGGATGTCCTCGTGGCCGACCGATTCTGGATTGAACCGGACCAGATGTACGCGCAGGACCTCGAGGCATACGTGAACAGCTGCGATCGCCTCGAGCAGGAAGGCCTCGGGATGGCGGTATGCCTGGGCGATCGGGAGGCGACTGCGAAAGCGGAGAAGCTCCTCGAGGAATACACCGCGAAGGTCCTCGGCTATCTCGTCTCTCTCGAATCCGCAGGCCTGTTCCCGAAGAAGCACATTCAGTTCTTTTACTGCGATGACGCGAGTCTCGCGGGCGTGGTGGCCGGCACAGGGATGCAATTCTTCTTCGATTCGTCGCGGCCGACCCTCGGCCTTTCGGTCCTCGATGGGGTCACGAAGGTTTCCGCCCGAGGGAGCCGCGCCCACATCGCTTCGGGAATCGATTTGGCGGTCGCCCTCCGGGAAGCGGCATCCGAGGTCTCCGGGAATGGCGGGGGCCACAACATCGCGTCCGGCGCGACGATCCCGAAAGGGAAAGAAGACAAGTTCCTCTCCCTGGTCGACGAAATCGTCGGGCGGCAGCGCGGGGCCGCGCGGGAAAACGCTCAGTAATTGTCGAGGAGCCGACTGACCTCGCGGGACTCGAGGTCCGTCTTCAGGGCGGGCGACTCCAGGACCTTCATGTTCCGTTCGATCAGCGCGAGTTCCTTCTCCTCGAGGGTGTCCGGGCTCACGGGCAATAGGATGATCGCGCGCCGTTGCATCACGAATTCGTTCACGTGCTCGACGAACATCAACGTCTGGAGGAACCCGTTGTTGATGATCAAGTACTCGAGGCCGTCCAGGAGCACCACGCCCTCGCCGTTGTTGTCCTCGATGAATTTCTGGATGACCTTGGCGAGCGTTCCGATCGCGGTCGGGTTATGGAAGTCCTCGCCCGGCGTGTGGCTGAGCCAAATGATTCGCGTCTCGGCCAGGCCGCGTTCCCGCCGCACCCGATCCGGATACTGGCGGGTGATGCACAAGGCCGGAGTCTTCTGACCGAGGAGCATTTCGAAGAGGCGGAAGCTCAGCTCCGGCTTCTTCTCCTTGACGAGGTAACACGCCCCTTTCTCGAGTTCCATGGGCATCGCGGAGCGAAGTGCCTCAGCCTCCGTGCCCATTTCGCTTTCCTGCGGTTGCACCCATCCCATCGGTTTCTCCATAGCGCTACCGTCTCTTCAAACTTCGTTCTAGATTATCACTGAGCACCTTGGCGGGAATCTCGGGGAGAGAAATCAGCGTCGTCTTCCCGACGACGCCTTCGCCGCTCAACTTCGTGTCGACGAGGCCGAGGGCGTCCAACTCTCGGACGTACTTCCAGAACTGCGTGTGGGCTCGCGGCTTCTCGTCGAACTCCTCGCACACGATCGCGTATGTGTCTTCCGCGTCCCCCATCGTGATGTACGCTTTCTTGCGGCTCTTCCTCGCGATCGCCAGGAGGACCAGCTTCTTCGGCACGTCGAGGAGGCCGAGGCGCTCTTGGACATCCGTCGGATGGACGTGGGCCTTCGCGCCGCGCACATGCTCCGGCGCGATCTCGTCGGTTCGCTCCTCGTCTGCGAGCATTCCGGCTTTCTCGAGCAGCTCAATCGCGTAGCGGGCGTCCCCGAATTCGGATCCGAGGTCCGCAATCAGGTCGACGAGGTCGTCGCCGACGGTCCCGGGGTGCATCGCGAGGAGGACACGGACCGCGACGATGTCCCGCAGCTCCTTTCGGTCGTATTTCGGGAACTCGACGACGTTCGATCGGCGGAACGTGCTCAAAGCCGCGCGATCCATGTACTCCAACGCGTTCGAACGCTGCGAGATCAAGATCATCGAGATGTTGCCTTTCGCCGCGATGGTTTCCTCCGCAATCCGTGCGAACGAATAGATCAGGTCCGCCCCGCTCTTCTTGAGGAGCGCATCGACCTCGTCCAAGATCACGATGAAGTGGAGCTTGTGTTTCTCGAGGTGCCGCCGCAGCGTTTCCATCTTCTCCGCGATGGAGAATCCCCGCTCCGGGAAATGCGTGTCGAAGTGCTGGATCAGCTTGAGCAAGACCGCGTCGTCCCCCATCCGCTGGCGGCAGTTCACGAGGTCCCAGTCGACTGCCCGGTCCGATTCCGACGCATGCCGTTTGAAATCGAGGCAGAACCGTTTCGCGGTGTGGGTCTTCCCCGTGCCCACGGGTCCATACAGGAACGCGTTGCTCGAGGTCCCGGCTTCGACGATCGGCCTTAGGAGACTGAAGAGGCGCTGCGTCTGCTGTTCGCGGTGGACCATCTTGTCCGGGAGGTAGTCGAACGACAGTTTCCCTTGGTCCTTGAACACGGAGGGACCCGAGCGGAACGACACGGTCGACGCAAAGGCGGCGGCCGCGCATAACCTTTGCCTCCGCAACCCGAAAGGCCTTGAGACGATCCGGAGATGGCGGACCGTGCCGGACCGTTTCTTCTGTTTTGCCTGCGGGCGAGACCATCGTTCCGGGACCGCAATTGCGCGGGGACACGCGCGGTACAGCATCGAGGGTGGCCACGAATCGGGCGGCATTTTCTCGGACCTGCGGGAGTTCTATCTCCAGACGAAAGGCATCGAGGCGGCGTTCCGCATTCTCGGCTTCGAGGATGTCCGGGTCCATCCGCCGCGTTTCGGGCGCGGGTGGCCTTCCCGGGCCGCGGTCGAACGGGCCTATCGAGGTCAGGCGAGGCGCCACCATCCGGACCGGGGAGGGAACCCGGACGAGTTCCGGAAGGTCCAGTGGGCGATCGGGATCTTACGTCGGTACCGTCCGACGGATGAATGAGGCTGCGCAACGTTTATCGCGCTCCGCCCGCTTGATTCCGCGGAGACCCGCCGATGCCATCGACGCCCCGGGAAACGTTCCTTTCCCTGCCGGACGAGGTGTTACAAGGCCTCGCCCAGGCCCATGGCGTCGATCCGACGCGGTATCCGAATCGCGACTCTCTGATCGAAGCGCTCGCCTCGCTCCCCGGGGCCGAGGGCCTCGTGCCGGAGGCAAGCCGGCGTCGGATGGCGTACCAGCTCGACCGGCTTCGGCCGCGGCAGCTCCGGGAACTGGGGGAGCGCCACCGGGTGGTCCTCCATGGGCTCAAGCGGAAGGCGGATCTCGTCGAGGCCCTCGCGGGCGCCCCTGACTCGTCCGAAATCCTCATAGAACTCGAGGCCGAGGCGGCGCCGGAGCGGGATGCGGGCCTCGCCCTGGGGCGGGAATCCGATGTCGACTTCGATCGGGTGGAGGAGCTCCTCGAGCAAGCCCGAAAGAGTTTCCAGGAACGCCGTTTCGAGGCGGCGCTCACGGCCGCCCAGGAAGCGTCGCGGCTAGCCGAGCGGACGACGGAGCAACTCCGGCGGTCGTCGTGGTCGTATGCGGTCCTTGCGGCCCAAGCGCTTCTCGAGCCGTGCGATCCGGACGATCCGGAGGCAGCCGCAGCCCGAGTCCTCCTCGACCGGGCCCGGGACGCGTTCTTCCGAGGGCAACGGGAGGACGAAGCCCTCTTGCAGGACCTCGTGCGCGCGGCGGAAGCCGCCCATGCGCGCGAGGCGAATCGGGTTCGGGACCTCCTCGCTTCGACGCGGGACGGAATCCGCGAGGCCGCGAACTTGGGGGCTTCCGTCGCCCTCGCCGAGGATTCATGGAAGCGAGCCGCGGATTTCCTCGATCGGGATCAACTCGCGGCGGCTCGCGAGGGTTTTGTCGAGTCGGTCAATCGGGCGGGAGATGCAAGGCGCCGCCGGATCCGCGAGGTCGAGGAGTCGATCGGTTCCGTTGCGGACCACATCGAGATCGCCCGCAACGTCGGTGCCGACATCCGGGAAGCGCAGGAACTCCACGAAGCCGCGAAGGCCGCGATTGCCGCGAGCGAGCACGGCCGTGCCGGAGACCTGCTGAAGCGCGCCGAGCGGCTCGCCATGAAAGGTCAGCAGCGGCAAATCGACCGAGCAATGCAACTCCGACAAGCGCAGATCGAGAAGGCCCAAGCGGTCCTCGGCGCGTGCGAACCGATCCTCAAAGAGGCGGAGTCGTATGATCTGGGCGTAGCCGAAGTCCGGACGCTCTTGCGACAAGCACGGGACGTCCTCGCCAAGGGCGACTATCTTGCGGGCCTGACGTTCGCGAAGAACGCAGAGGAAGCCTCGCAGCGGCTCGAGGCACAGATTGCCGACGAACGCCGACATCGCGGAATTGAGAAGCCCGCGTCCGGGATTTGCGGCGTCTGCCGTTCGAGGCGCATCGTCTTCGAGGACGACGGGTGGGGACGATGCGAGGATTGCGGCAGCACGTTCCGTTGGCGCGGTCCACTTGGCGTGTGGGAGCGCCTGCGAGCACTCTTGGCCGCGTGAGCCGTTCGCCCTCCTCCGAGGAGTCCATAGTCTTTTATCGAGTCGCCAGAATCCCGCGACGAATGGCCAAGCGCGACCTCCTGCGGCGCAAGGTGGAGGACATCGAGGTCGCTCGGTCCGCCGAGGTCGCAAGTCTTGTCGAGTCGATGGGCCGTGGCGGTGGCTTTACCGCGAAGAAAATCGCGGTGGGCGTCGACATCCTTCGGACGGTCTTCCGCCGACGGTCGTGCACGACATTCCTCTCGTTCCCCGCCGCCCTCATTGCAACAGGCGTCCGCGGCGTCCTGCGGACCCTGGTCGAGCGGAAGCTCGTGGATGTCGTCCTCACGACGTGCGGCACCGCGGATCACGACCTCGCGCGGGTGTGGCGGCCGTACTACCAAGGCGAATTCGAGATGGACGACGTGAAGCTCCATCGCGCCGGCATCAATCGCCTCGGCAACGTGCTCGTCCCGAACGAGTCGTACGGCATCATCTTGGAACAGAAAATCCGACCCATGCTCCGCGATCTCTGGACGTCCGGGCGGCGGAACCTGTCGACGAAGGAACTCCTTTGGGAGCTCGGTCGACGGTCGGGCAGCCGGCAGTCCCTCCTGTGGTGGTCGTGGAAAAACCGGATCCCCGTCTACGTGCCTGCGATCTTCGATGGCGCGGTCGGCTACCAGCTTTGGTCTTTCTGGCAGGACCACAAAGCCTTCACGATCGACCAGTTCCGCGACGAGGCGGAGCTCGCGGATCTCGCCTTCACGGCGAAGGAGACGGGCGCGCTGATGATCGGCGGCGGCGTGTCGAAGCACCACACGATTTGGTGGAACCAGTTCCGCGGTGGCCTTGACTACGCGGTCTACATCACGACGGCCCCGGAGTGGGACGGGAGCTTGAGCGGCGCCCGGTTGCGAGAAGGGATCTCGTGGGGCAAGGTCAAAGAGACCGCGAAGCAGGTGACCATTGAAAGCGACGCGACCGCGATTTTGCCGATGATGATTGCCGCCGCGCTCGGCCGCCCGCGGCGATGACCGTTGCACGTCACTTGATGAGCCAGTAGCCCGCGGCCTTCTCGCGCGCCCGGCGTTTCGCATACCCTTTCGCTTGAAGTTCCTGAAGGGCCGTGAGGACGAAGTTCTTCGGGAGCTTCGACATTTTCGTGATCGCCTCCGCGTCGCGCATCTTGTCCTCCGAGGTGATGCCGGCGGACTTCATGGCGTCGTAGACCTTGTTGGATCGGTCCGAAACATCTTCGAGGGGCACGCGCGAACCCTCCCGTGCGCGGCCGGTCAACTCGGGGCGATGTTAAATAAGCTTCCCATCTTTGAGACTGGATCGATGTGCCCTGGCGTCTGCAAAGATCGCCTCGCCGACGCGTTCCAGCGGTTCGGGCGAGTCCCGATTGAGAAACGCCGCATCCTCGTGTCGTCGGATCACGCCGCGTTCGAATGGGACGAAGACCCGTTCTGGTCCGCGGGCGGCCTGATCCACGACGGACGAGGTCGAGTCCTCTTGATTCGCCACACGCCTGCCTCGGGGTGGGGGAATGCATGGGCCACTCCGGGCGGTCGCCTTGAAGAAGGGGAGACGACCCTCGACGGGCTCCGCCGAGAGGTCCAGGAGGAGGTGGGCCTTGCCGTGGTAGATCCCATTCTCACTCGAATCTTGCAGCAAACCCTCTCGGATGGCCGACGCACTCGCCACGGCTACTTCGCTCAGTTCGTCGCACGGGCTGCATCCGATAGCCCTCGTCCGGGTCCCGACGTCCAAGAACTACGGTGGTTCGACGCGCTCCCCGCCGACCTCGCGTTTCGCGAGGATTACGTCGCGGATTTCTCGCGATTCGTGCGAGCCGCAACCTTTTAGCGAATCTCTGGAATGGCGGGAACGGGACCATGGGACGGAGGCCCGCGCTCTTGGTCGTCGACGTCCAGAACGATTTCTGCCCGGGCGGGGCCCTCGGGGTGCCGGACGGCGATGCGATCATCCCGCGCGTCAACAAGACGGTCGCCCTCTTCGAGCGCCGCGGCCTGCCAATCCTCTTCACCCGGGACTGGCATCCGCGGGAGACGAAGCACTTCAAGGAATTTGGCGGCGCATGGCCGCCTCATTGCATCCAAGGGACGAAGGGCGCGCGGTTCCATCCGGACCTCGTCCTCCAGAAAGCGGCGCTCATCCTCTCGAAAGGGATGGATCCGGAGCAGGACTCCTACTCCGGGTTCCAAGCATTCACGGACCACGGACGGGACTTGGAGTCCACATTGCGCGAGCTTGAGGTCGATCAGCTGTTCATTTGCGGATTGGCGACGGACTACTGCGTGCGGGCGACGACGCTCGACGGACTCCGACGGGGCC
>Ga0209237_1002409_pt1 | contig 11227 bp, 6 predicted proteins | sample GraSoi013_1_40cm_2_FD_185820 | JGI IMG/M metagenome (GOLD analysis project Ga0209237, IMG submission 185820) | Grasslands soil microbial communities from the Angelo Coastal Reserve, California, USA - Sample 10_02_2013_1_40cm (SPAdes) (version 2) | ecosystem: Environmental > Terrestrial > Soil >...
AGCCTTGCGCGATGCCCCACCGGCGATCGAGCACGAACGCGCCGACGAACCCGCCGGTTCGATACCCTTTGGCCTTCAGCACCTCGGCCAGCGTCGTCTGATCGTCGCTGACGTAGAACTGCCCGTTGTCGCGGACGCCGTGAAAGGTTGGAAACGTGCCGGTCAGGAGCGAGGTGTGCGCCGGCAGCGTGAGCGGCGCGACCGTGGCGGCGTGGGTGAAGCGAAGCCCGCGCGCGGCCAGGCTGTCGATGGCCGGCGTCTGCGCCGATGAGTAGCCGTAACTGCCGAGTCGATCGGCGCGCAGCGTATCGATAGAGATCAGCAGGACGTTCGGCGTCCCACGACCGCGGAACACTCGAATGAGACGCTCACGCTGGACGGCAACGCCGACCACGACGATCGCCACGCCGATCGCCACGATCCCCTTCCGGACGTTACTCACGGGCGAATTGTAACAGTCGGCTTGGCAAGCTACGACAGGGTGAGACACAATCCGGTCGTGACGGATCGTCCCCTGCGAGCCCCACGCGCCGACACGCGCGAAGTCGCCGAACTCAAGCAGATCAAAGCGTCACAACCAGAGCTGGCGGCGGCCGTCGACATGCAGCTCGCGCTCGTCGAGATGCAGCGCCGCGTGCAGGGCCGCGTGCCGCTGCCGTGGATTCAAGTCGATCCGGAATGGCTGCGCGGGCAGCAGTCCGCGGGGCGGCCGCTCGTGCGCTTCGCCGACATCCCGCTCGAGTGGAGTGATTTCCGCCTGACGTTCCGTCAGACGGCCGACATCCTCCAGCGCTTCGAGGCGCTCGAGCGCGACGACTACCAGAGGATCGTCGCGTTCGGACGGGATGGCAACGCGTTGCAGTCGCTCGTCAGACAGTGGTACGAGGCGAGCTCCGGCGTGGACGGCACCGTCGACCCTCGCTCGCGTGTACCGCCCGACACGCCCGCCAGTATCGAGCAGGTACTCGTGCTCGCGCTCCGGCCATTCCTCGCGCGCTGCGCCGAGGCGCTCGCACAGCGCGCCGAGCTCACCGGCTGGTCGCACGGTCACTGCCCGTTTTGTGGATGGGAACCGGATTTCGCGGTGATCACGCCGAACGCAGACCGCCGGCTCATCTGCGGCCGCTGCGTCGCGCAGTGGGTGTACGCGCCGCTGACCTGTCCATTCTGCGCGAACGACGACCGCGCGCTCATCACGTCGTTCGCGACGCGCGACGGCCGCTACCGTGTATACGCGTGCGACGTCTGCCGCCGCTATCTCAAAGCGTACGACGCGCGCAACGCCACGCGTCCGGTGATGGTGGCTGTGGATTCAATCGCGACGCTGCCGCTGGATGCCGCGGCGATGCAGCGCGGATACGTTGGGTAGTCGAACCACGAAACCCACGAAAGCACGAAACCACGAAAAAGAAACCTTTTTAGGTTTCGTGTTTTGGTGTCGTTACTGTTGCTGTTGTTGCTGTGTGGCCGGCTGCTTGGACCCGAAGATCGTGGACGCCTTTGTCGAAACCCAATTAACGAGGTTCTGGGATTCCATGAAGCGGCCCGCGTTGGAGCGCGCGCCGAGCACGACGACCGCCACTTCCTGGCCGCCCTGCGGAAGCCGCAGGAGCGTCGCGAGGCAGTAGCCCGCCTTGGAGATGAAACCCGTCTTGCCCGCGCGGACATCGACGTCCTGACGGCCGAGCAGATGGTTCGTGCTGTGGAAGGTCACAGCTCGACGGTTCGTCGGGTACACCGTGAACTCGTAGGTCCGCATGACCGAGGCAATCCGCTCGTCGCCTGACGCGTGCGTGATGAGGCGCGCCATGTCGTACGCCGACGACACGTTCTCCGACAGCAAACCCGACGGATCCGCGTAGTGCGTGCTCTGCAATCCGAGCTCAGCGGCCTTTTCGTTCATCCGATTGACGAAGCCGTCCGAGCCGTGCGGTGAGATGCGCGCAAGCGCGCGGGCGGCCGCATTGTCCGACGCGATGAGCAACAGGTGCAGCAGGTCGTCGACCGTCACCTTATCGTTCGCGCGCAGGTGCGTCGTCGATGCCTGAAACACGTCGCTGCGCGCGACGGTCACCGGCTGCGTGAGGTCGGGATTGGTCTCGAGGTACACCGTCGCGGTCATCACCTTCGTGATGCTGGCGATGGAGCGCTGATCCTGCGAGTTCTCTTCCCAAAGAATCTGATTGGTTTCCGGGTTGAAGATGATCGCGGCGGCGGCGCGCACATCGGGCACCAGATCACCGCTCGCATCGACTTTGAATCGGGGGAGGACCGTGTCGGCCATCTCGCGCGCCATCGCGACCGCGCGGGCGCGGGCGAGCTTGGCTTTGCGCGTCTGCGCGCGCGTGGCCGAATACACAACGCGCTTTGTTGCCGAGGCGGCCGGCCTCTTCGCCGGCTTCCTGGTCGCCGCATCAGTCGGGGTGGCGCCGATACTGACGAGACCGACAAGCGCAAGTGGACCGATCCAGAAAAAAGATTTCCTGTTCACGTAGCCCCTACCGACCAAATTGTTAGAGAAAAGCTGGGACAGCCATTCTAGCAGACAATTCCTAGACAGCAAGGGAATTGTCGCTACCGACGAGGCAGAAAGGCCGAACGCTGACCTCACGCCTGAGTCGTGACCAACTCCTATGCCACAATGCGCAACAGCGTATCGCGGCCAGGTTGTCATGTTATCGGCGTGTTCGGTTGCTCGCATTAGCGCAGTACGTCATGACGGCGCGTGAACAAGAGGAATACAGCGCCCTGCGCGCCACAATCCGGGAACGTGGCACCACACGCGTCTGGGTTTTCCTCGTCGGCCTCGTCGCGTGGGGTGCGCTGACCGTCGCCACGGCCGCGCTGGCATCGACGCCGGTCGCGGTGCTGCTGCCTCTGCTGATTCTTGCGGCGGCCTTCGAAGCGGTCTTGGCGCTGCACGTCGGCGTCGAGCGCATCGGCCGTTACCTTCAGGTCTTTTACGAGGATCAGGACGAAGATGCCGACCACGGACTGCGACGTTCTGTTCTAGATACGCGCGAGCACAGCGCCCGCGGCCCGAGCGAGCGCGAACGCGCGAGCGAGGCGAGTGGGGGTGGGGCCCCTCGAGCGGTGAACAATGTCGCGAGCGCGTCAGGCGCGGGAGTGGGGCACCGCGCCAGTAAAAAATGGGAACATGCAGCCATGTCCTTTGGCCGGCCGGCCGGTGCGGTGGCCACTGACGCGCTGTTCTCGATCCCGTTTCTGATCGCAGCGCTGTTCAACTTCGCCCCGGTGCTCGTGACCAATCCCATCGGCGTCGAATTGATCTTCGTCGGCGGCGCCCATGCGTTGTTCGTGCTTCGTGTCATCGTCGCGCGCGTCGCTGCGGCCAGGCAGCGCGCGATCGATCTCGAACGGTTTCAGCAGCTCAAAGCGGGACCACGCTAACCTCAGATCGACCCGTTCAGCCACGAAAACACGAAAGCACGAAACAACGAAGAACCCTTTTGGCTTCCGACCACGACGAGGATCGCCATCACGAAAGCAATCGCAGAGAGCGCACAGCACGCCGAGAAATCCTTTCTCCGCGCACTCCGCGAGCTCCGCGGTTGCCTTTCCGCACCGCCACGCTACGTCGCGTTCTCCTCGGTCGAGGAGTACAGCTCGTTGAACAGCCGCTTGAACGTCGCCCATGTCTGCGCGCGCGGCGCCGATGCAAGCAACACGGGCGCGACGACAATCGCCAAGAGTTTTAAGGTCTTCTTCGTGCCTTCGTGCCTTCGTGGTTGCATTTGTTACCTCTGCGCCAACGCAATCGTCAGCAGCAGCGCGTGCTGCGTCCCCATCCACGAATCGATCGTGTCGAACGACTCGGTCAGAGCATGCGCCTCCCTGCCGCGGCCGCCGCCGCCGATCGTGATCGCCGGAATCTTCAGGCTCATCGGGAGGTTCGAGTCCGTGGAACCCTCTCCGAGGTTCGCCGAGAATCCGAGCACCGTCGCCGTCTCGAGACCGCTGCGCACGATCGCCGAGTTCTCCGGCGTCGAACCAGCCGGACGATCGCCGACGAGCTCTTTCGTCGCCGTGATCATGCCCGGCTTGCCCCACCGCTGATTCTCCTCGACGACGGCGGCGTCCACGGCTTTCTGGAAGCTCGCGTCCACCGCCGCCAGCGACGCCGGATCCGAGGATCGCATGTCGACTTCCATCCAGCCGTCGAATGGAATCGAGTTCACCGACGTGCCGCCGCCGACGCGGCCGACGTTGAACGTCGTCTTCGGCTGCTTCGGCACCTGGATCTCATTGATCTTCGCGATGGCGCGTCCCATCGCGCCGATCGGATTGGCCATGCCGAACGCGCCGAAGCTGTGGCCGCCGGGGCCCTTGAACGTCACCCGGTACCGATGGCTGCCGACCGCGACGTTCGTGACGTGCACGCCGGTCCCGTCGATCGACACGAACCGGTCGATCTGATCTTTCATCGTCGTGCCGAAGAGCTCCTTCACGCCGCGCAGGTCGCCCAGCCCCTCCTCGCCGACGTTGGCGACGAAGGTGATCGAACCTGGCGTCTGCACACGAGCCTTCTTCATCTCGCGAACGATCGCGACCAGAACGGCGAGGCCGCGGCAGTCGTCGCCGATGCCGGGTCCGCGCAGGATGTTGTTGCCAGGCCCTTCGCGCTTCACCTTCACGTCGGTGCCTTCGGGGAACACCGTGTCGAGGTGCGCGGCCAAGACGAGGCGCGGACGCGGCGCGGCGCCCGGGTAATCGCCGAGCACGTTGCCGGCCTTGTCGACGCGAACGTTCTGCAGGCCGAGCTGCTCGAACGTCCGCTTCAACACCTCGCCGCGAGCGGTTTCCTTGAACGACGGCGCGGGTACCTCGCAGAACCGGATTTGGTCGGCGATGGTTTGCGCCTCGTTCGCCTTCGCAGCCTCGAGCGCCGCTTTCACCGCCGGATCCTTGACGAGCTCCGCGGCGTTGGTCGCCGAGTGCTGACCGACCGCGCTCAGCGAGACCGCCCCTGCGAGAAGCGTCAGGAACTGAAGAATCTTCTTCGTGCCTTCGTGTCTTCGTGGTTGCGTTTGTTCGTGTCTTCGTGGTTGGATTTTTCGTGGCTGCATTTCTATTTAGCGTCCCTGTGAGGATGTCGTGCCGGCCCCATCCACCGCACTCTCGAGAATAGGGTTGAACAGCAGCTTGAACGTGCCGTGCGGCTGGCCGCGAAACTGGACGCCGAAGCCAGTCAGCACGACATGGCCGCGTCCGATGGCGACGTCCAGCGCCGCCGGCTTGCCGGCAATGCGATTGGCGCCGTTGATCCAGCCGGACATCAAGAGATCCGCCGCGTCGGCATAACGCGCGAGCACGCGGACGCCTTGCGCGCGTGCGCCCACGTCGAACGCGCGGCCGTTGACGAAGAACGCCGCCTGCTCGGCAGGCATGCCGGCCATGAGCGGCTGCGTCGTGTCGATCTTCATCTTCAGCAGCGATCCGGGACAGTAGAACTCGGTATTGCGCACGCCGTCCAGCGCGTCACTGACGGGAATGTTGAAATACCGGATTGGCAGCGTGCTCGCACCGTCGATCGTGACGAGCGTGCCGCCCAACTCCACGAACACGCGCAGCGCCGCCACGCCTTCGAATCCGATGCCTCCACCGTACGCCGGCGGCATCGTCCCGGCCGCATGACCGTTGACGATGGCCTCGGCCTCCTGGTCTGGCAGGATGATGGTATCGAAGCGGCTGCGGAGATTCCCGGCGCGCACGTCTGTGTTCTCGATCGACGTGAACGGCACGTCGAACTCCTCGAGCACGTAGCGCGTCCATCCTTCGTCCATCGACGCCAGGAACGATTTGTAAATGCCGACGCGCGGCAGGTGCAGCGGGCGCGCCTGCGCGTTGGTCTCGTCGATGTAGAAGCGCGTCGCGCTCAGGCCGACCTTGCCGCCGCGTTTCAGCGCCGCCATCGCGGTTTTGACGGCGGCGTTCGTCCGGCGATCGGTCTCCGTCGTCGTTTGTCGCGCGGGGCTTTCCGCCTTCGCTGAAGCTTCGGCGGACCGCCGTAGCCTTGGCGGAGGCTGGTCAGCCCCGCGATCGCGGCGCTGTAAAGAATGTAACGGCCGCGCTACAAAGGACTCTAGATCTGCTGTGAACGCGTCCTTGATCATGTCGGCACGCACGCCCATCTGGTACGACAGCGTCCAGCCCGCCATGTCGTACGGCCGCTTCGGCGTCCCGCCCGGTCCGTTCGTGCGATTCGGATGATGCTGCGGCTCGAGCAGGTCCTTTGCGTAGCCGCGATTGGGCTGCGCCATCAGCACGACAAACGATCCGGCCGGATACTGACGGCCGCCAGCGCTGAATGTCGTCTTCGCGCGCGACACTTCGACGGCGCCCATGTCGAGGACGTCGACGAGCTTCAGCGCCGTCGGCCAATCGTGCTGCTCGGTCGAGATCACGTACGCGTACGGATCACCTTTCTTGCCGGCCGCGATCTGATCGCGCGCCATTTGATAGCGGTTGTAGAGCCAGTCCTCACGATATTCGGCGCCGAGGCGCAGCACGGCCATCGATCCGGTGACCATGTAGTCCATCTGATCGCGCAGCGACCATGTGCCGCCCGGCCATGGGCTCGCATTCCACGTCGACGGCTCGCGCGCGCCCTCGCCGCTCGCGAGCATCGCCGGCAACTGATTCGGTGCGATCGTCACCGTCGTCGCCAGCCGGCCTCCCGCAACCTCGGTGAGAATCCCGACGATGTTGTGGAAGCACGGCGTCGATCGCATGCCGCCGTTCCACCAGTTCGAGTACTGGGAGAATCCCTGCGCGCCTGGCTTCCCTTCCTGCTCCAGCCGCTGCTGGATGCCGACGCCGAGCAGCGTGATGCCGCGATTGATCAGCGGATGCATGTTGGGATTCACCGGATCGTCCATCGGCGGCGTCCAGATGCGCGGCGACGTCATCCCCGATTGGTGCTGGTTGTAAAGCACCTGCGGATACCACTCGCGATAGAGCTGCCGGGTGATCACGCGCGTCTCGTCGAGGTTCTGCATGTACCAGTCGCGGTTGTTGTCGTGTCCCGCGTACTTCTGATACAGCACCGGCGGGTTCGTACCCTCGTACGGCGTGCCGACCTGCGAGCGATACCAGTTGGCGACGATGTCGAGGCCGTCGGGATTCATCACGGGCACTATGACGAAGATCACCTCGTCGCGAATCCGCTTCATCTCGGGCGTCTCCTCGGTCGCCACCATGTACGCGACCTCGGAGCTGACCTGCGCGTGGCCGACTTCGGTGGCGTGCAGGCCGAAATCGATCCAGACGATCGCCTTCCCCTCGCGTGAGAGCTGACGTGCCTGCGCATCGTTCAGTCCACGTGCATCCGAAAGCTGCCGCGCGATGGCCTTGAAGCGATCGAGCCGCCGCAGATTCTCCTCGGAGGAGATCGCGGCGAGGATCATCTCGCGCCCTTCGGTGCTCTTGCCGATCGTGAACAACCGGACGCGCGGCGACGCGGCCGCGAGTGTCGTGAAATAACTGCTGACCTGTGAGAAATCGGCGAGCTTGCGCTCAGTGCCCGGCGCGAACCCGATGATCTGCGCCGGCGCAGGAACGGGACGCGCGCTCCGCTGAGGTGGCGGCGCCTGCGCATGGACCGGACCAAGCGCCAGCGCCAACGCAAATCCACAGAGGGCAAACAGTCGCTTCACTGCACACCTCCGCCAGGAAACGTTCGCCGGAATGGTAGCGCACGTGGAAGCTCGCCTGCACAATCCAAATCCTCGGATTCCCGCGCCGAATCCGGCACGATCGGACAACTTTTCCGGACAACCCCGTGACAAAAGCAGGGTATCGTTTGCGATTACAGACACAAATCGGGCTCTGAACAGGAGGTCACCAGTGACACGTGCGATCCTTCGGGCTCTCGCCGCTCTGGCCATCGTGCTGGCGTTCGCGCTTGCACCGGCCGCGGCGCAGACGGGCCAGATGTTCGGCGAGCTAGTCGGCAAGGTTACCGACGACCAGGGCGGTGTGCTGCCCGGCGTCACTGTTACTCTGTCTGGGCCGGCCGTCATGGGCGCGCCGACCGCGGTCAGCGGAGCGAGCGGTGTTTACCGCTTTCCTGCCGTCAATACCGGCACTTATACCTTGAAGTTCGAGCTCGCCGGCTTCGCGCCGCTCATCCGCGAGGGCATCGTCGTCCCCGTGCGTCAGACGATCACGGTCGACGCCGCGATGAAACTCGCGTCGCTGCAGGAAACCGTCACGGTCACCGGCGCCTCGCCGACCGTCGACGTCGAGAATACGAAGGTCGGCGCCCGTCTGGATCATGAAATCCTTCAGGCCGTGCCGACGTCGCGGTCGATTTTCGGCGCGACCACCGTACTGCCGGGGATGACGATGGGTCGCCAGGATCCAGGCGGACTGAATGCCGCGACGTCAACCGGTATGGTGGCGCATGGCGCGAGCGGGTACAACTTGAACTACTACGGCGTCACGGCTGACACGCCTATGAACTACGGGGCGATGTATTACATGGACTTCGGATCGGCCGAGGAGATTTCCGTCGACACCGCGGCCATGGGCGCGGAGATCGGCGGCGGCGGCGGCGCGAACATCAACGTCATTCCCAAGAGCGGCGGCAACACCCTCAAGGGTGAAGTGTTGGAGAGTCTGACTGGCAGGGGATTGTGGCACGATCACCCGGGCTTTTGGGCCGGCAGCAACATCACACCGGACCTGCGCGCGCAAGGCATTACGGATCCGACGCTGCAGAAGCTTTACGACTTCAATGCCAACGCCGGCGGCCCCTTAGTCAAGGATCGGGTCTGGTGGTTCGGATCGTTCCGCAACTACAGGACGTACGAGGCGACGCCCGGGTACACGACGGTGAACGACGACGGCAGCGTGACAAATCCGTTCCTCTCGAATCTGCGCAACTACACGGCCAGTACCAAGTATGCGCTGACCAAGAACAACATCGTCTCCGGTTTCTGGACCTACAACAAGAAACTCCAACCGAACCGCGGCGCCGGCGTTTTGCAGCCGCGCCCGGAGGGCACCAATAAACAGGGCTCCCCGAAACACCTGATCAACGGCAACTGGACATCGGTGATGGGCCAGAACACGTTTCTGGAACTCTCGTCGACCTATTTCCACATGCACTTTCCATCCGAATGGTCCGATGAGTTCGCCGCCTTGCCGGCGGCGCAGCAGCATTCGGTGACGTTCGACATCGATACCGGCATCTATATCGACGGGCCTGATCCCGGCGGGCAGCATTTCCGCGACTCCTACCGGCAGCAGCAGAACCTCGGCCTCACGCGCTACATCGATGGCTGGCTCGGCGCGAGCCATCAGCTCAAGACCGGATTCGAGAACTGGTACGGGTGGGGGCACGAGATCTTCACGATGCAAAACGACACGCGGCTCCGGTACAACGGGCCGGCGGCGACGTGCAATACGACGGTCCAGACCGGCTGCACTCCGAACGAGGTGTGGGGCTGGGCGACGCCCTTGACTCAGAAAGGACGGATGAAGAATTTCGCAGGTTTTGTCCAGGACCGCGCCAGCTACTCGCGCGTGACCGTGAACCTCGGCCTGCGCTGGTCGCACTACGACGGGAAGGTTCCGGCGCAGCAGGGCGGCGGCGGCCGGTGGTTCCCGGTGACCAGCTTCGCCGAGGTCGACCCTGGATTCAACTGGAACACGCTGGCGCCGCGGACCGGTGTCGTCTACAAGATCAGCGAGGACGGCAAGAACGTCGCGAAGGCGAGCTACAGTCGCTACTACAACGTGATGTACATCGATGAGATGGACAGCATCAACCCGAACATCATCAGCACGACCGACATCCCGGTCGTCTATACCTGGTTAGGCGATCTCAACAAGAACAATCTGGTCGAGGACAACGAGATTGGTGCCGTGAAGAGCCGGTTCGTGCCGAAGTCCAATACCATGGACCCGAATCTCAAGGATCCAAAAACTGACGAGATCATGTTTGCGTATCAGCGCGAGCTCGCGAACAACTGGTCGCTCAACGCCGACTGGATCCAGCGCTGGTTCAAAGATGCGACGATCAATCAGGACTGCTACGGTCTGCCGTGTGACCAGGCCGCGACGACAGCGTGGCTGTTCAATAGGACCGCCAACGATCCCGGACCCGACAATCTCGCCGGCACCGGCGACGAGCGGGCGCTGACCTTTTATCAGGTCGCGCCGGCCTATCTCGGGAAGGACACCTTCCTCCATACCAACTGCGGCAACAACTCGCCTGTCAGCTGCACGCAGCGGTATCGCGCGTTTGAAGTGAGCCTGAACAAGCGGATGTCCAGCCGCTGGCAGATGCAGAGCTCGTACGTCTGGTCGAAGCTGGACGGCGACATCTGGCTCGATTACACCAACCCGAACAACCTGCTCGAGTTCGTCCGGCGCGGCGCCACGGCGACCGGCGGCAACACGACGTCGCCGGATCAGCCGCACGCGTTCAAGCTGCTCGGGAGCTATCAGGCGCCGTACGGCATTACTGTTGGTGCGAACTTTCAGTCGTTGACCGGCCTGCCGCGAGACCGCAATCTGAGTGTGGCCTTCTCGCAAGGCACGGCGAACCAGCGCGTGGAGCCGCGCGGCGTCTATCGGGCCGACACGCTCAACCTGCTGTCGCTACGCGCCGACAAGAGCTTCCGCATCAACGGCTCCCGGCGCGCGTCAGTCGTCCTCGAGCTCCACAACGTGCTGAACTCGAGCGCGGGGCAAGTGGGTTATGGCACGGTGACTCGCAACTTCGCGAGCCAGGCTGCATTCGACGCCGCTCGGTTGGGCACGTCGTACTTCGGGCGCGTGCAGGAGATCGTGGCGCCCCGCGTGACGAAGATCGGGTTCCGGTTCGACTTCTGACATCTGGGAATCGAGTAATCGAGTAATCGGGCAATCGGGTAATCGGGTAATTGTTGAACCGGCGGCTGGGCAACCGGCCGCCGGTTTTTATTTTCCGCTGTTCGTTTCCCATCGTTTCCTTTACGCTCTCCGGCACCACTACACGGGAGGAAACGGTATGCGTGAACGATTCGGTTCCGTAGCCCTCGTCGCGGCGCTCGTGCTCTCCATGGCCCTCTCGGCGGGTGCTCAGGAATTACGCGGTCGAATCACCGGCGTGCTCACCGACAACACCGGCGCAGTCCTGCCGGGCGTCACCGTGACGGCCGCCGGCCCGGCGCTCATTCAGGCGCAGACAACCGTGACGGGTGCGGACGGCACCTAT
>Ga0209237_1002411_pt1 | contig 11222 bp, 10 predicted proteins | sample GraSoi013_1_40cm_2_FD_185820 | JGI IMG/M metagenome (GOLD analysis project Ga0209237, IMG submission 185820) | Grasslands soil microbial communities from the Angelo Coastal Reserve, California, USA - Sample 10_02_2013_1_40cm (SPAdes) (version 2) | ecosystem: Environmental > Terrestrial > Soil >...
TCTTCGTCTTGCCGTCCTGGTTCTCGAACGTCACCGTCACCAACATTTCGAGCGGAATTTCGGAGCTCATCCCGTAGTACGTCGCGGGGACCACGTTGCCTTTCTCATCAGCAAAGGTGTCCGTGTAGACGATCCGCTTCGCCGGGACGATCTCGCGGTAGACGCCCGTGCCCCAGTAGTCCTTTCCCTCCGGCGATCGCATGCAATAGAGAAGGACGCCGCCCACGCGGAAGTCGGCCTGGAAGACCGGGGTCGTGAAGCCTCGCGGGCCCCACCAGCGCCTCACCTGCGCCGGGTCCGTCCACGCTTTCCAAACACGTTCCTGCGGCGCGTCGAAGATGCGCGTAATGACGACGCCTCCCTTCGCGGCGGGCCCTTTTCCTTTCGTCGTGGTCTTCGTCGGCACGGTCACTCCTCCAAGGCTTTCATCGGCGGTCGAACGTTCCTTGCCGGTTTTGTCGTTTGCGTCATCGGTTTTCCTCCAAGTGTTTGGCCAATCGGTCGAAGCGGTCCTCCCACAGGACGCGGTAGCGCGTCAGCCACCCGAACGCCGCGCTGAGCGGCGCCGCATCGATCTGGCACCGGTGCACACGGCCCTCGGGCTCGACGACGAGTAGGCCGGCATCCTCGAGCACCCGGAGGTGCTTCGAGATGGCCGGCAGGCTGACATCATGCGGCTTGGCGAGTTCACCGACGGTTGCGTCACCGCCGGCCAGCTGCTCCAGGATGGCCCTCCGGATCGGATGGGCCAGCGCCGCGAAGATGGCGTCCAGGTCCAGTTTGCCCGCAACTCGATTAACCATCTGGTTAAGTGATAGGCACGGCGGATATTTAACGGTTTGGTTAAATGGGGACTCCGCCCTTCCCGCGCCTCCTCCAATCCCGCGCGAGATTCAATCGAGATAGGCGTAACGGAAACTCCATATCGGATGCGGGTGGGTTGCGCCGCGTCGTGGATGATGCCGCCGGCGTCGCTCGTCCGCCCACTCCCATTCCTGATCGCGTTCAGCTTGATGTTGACACCGACGGCGGGCGCCCAGAGCGGTTCCATCCATTTCGCGGGGATCATCGATGTGCCTCCCGGCGGGGACCTGCAGGCTGCGCTCGACCAGGCGCAACCCGGAGACACGATCCGACTTGCCGCGGGCGCGACGTACACGGGCTGGTTCACGCTGCCCGCGAAGACGGGAACCGTGGACATCTTGATTCGCACAAGCGCCCCGGACTCGGCACTCCCTCCGGCAGGAACCCGAATCAACCCGTCGTCCTTCCCCGCGCTCGCGCGAATCAACGCCGCCGCGGGCGGCTCGGTCTTCACGGCGAATCCCGGAGCCCACAACTACCGGTTCCTCGGCCTCGAGATTGCGCCGACCGCAGGGACCTTCCTGTACAACGTGGTGACGCTCGGCGCCGCGGAGACGTCCGTCGACCAGCAGCCGCACAACATCACGTTCGAACGATGCTACATTCACGGTGACTCGGTCGCAGGCAGCCGCCGCGGCATCGCCATGAACGGCGTGAACATCGGGGTGTACGATTCGATCTTGACGGATTTCAAGGAAGTCGGCGCAGATTCGCAGGCGCTGGCGGGCTGGAACGGCGCCGGGCCCTTCGCGATCGTGAACAACGAGCTCGAGGGCGCGGGGGAGAACCTCATCTTTGGGGGCGCCGACCCTCAGGTTCCCGGCCTCGTGCCCGCGGACATCGTCGTGCGGCACAACCACTTCTTCAAGCCGCTCTCTTGGAAGGTCGACGACCCGACTTACGCCGGAACCCACTGGAGCGTCAAGAATCTCTTCGAGCTGAAGAATGCGCGCAGAGTCCTCATCGAGGGGAACGTGTTCGAGAACGACTGGACCGACGCACAGACCGCGACCGCGATCCTGTTCACGGGTCCGCAATCAAGATGGGACCGCACCGTGGTCCCAGATCGACCACGTCACCTTCCGCGACAACATCGTCCGGCATAGCGGCTCCGGACTCAGCGTGCTGGGGTACGACAACAACTTCCCGAGCCAGCAGACGAACAACGTCAGCATTGAGAACAATCTGCTGTACGACCTGAACGGCACGACATGGGGTGGCTTCGGTGCGTTCGTCCTGATGTTGAACGGCACCGCCGACGTCACGATCGACCACAACACGGTGTTCCAGAGCCAGCATGTCGTGGTGGCGGACTTGCTCCCCAACTCCGGATTTGTCTTCACGAACAATATCGCGCCGCACAACCTGTACGGCGTGTTCGGGAGCGGCCGCGGATCGGGCAACGACTCGCTCAACACGTACTTCCCAGGGAGTGTGTTCCGCCGCAACGTGATCCCGGGGGCTCCCGCGGCCTCGTATCCCGTGGACAACTTCTACCCAGCAACCATGGGCGACGTGGGGTTCGCGGACCTCCCGCGAGGGGACTACCGGCTTGCCCCTCCTTCGTCGTACAAGAATGCCGGCACCGACGGCAAGGACGTTGGCGCAGACATCGATGCGGTCGAGACGGCGACGTGCGGGGCGGTCGATGGGGTTCCCTGCTCGGCGTCGAATCCCGGATCGCCCCTCCTTTCCATTCCGGTGATTGCGATCGGGGCGGTCGTTGCGCTCATCCTCGCTGTGATCGCTCTCGGAATCGCGATCGGGCGGAGACGCCGTCGCGAATGAAGAAGGGCTTCACGCCTCGTTCATTCGGGCCGGCTCGTCCATTGGATTTCACCTCGGAGGATCGCGGCCGCGTCCTCGGGGACGACCGGGTTGATGTAGAATCCGGTCCCGCGCTCGAAGCCCGCGATCTCCGTGAGGTGCGGGGTGATCTCGAGATGCCAATGGTACGCCGCCTCGCGCTCTCGGACCGGCGCGGTGTGGATGTAATAGTTGAATGACGGGTCGTCGAGGACTCGATAGAGGCGACCAAGGACATCCTTCAGGCTGCGCGCGAGCACCCGGCGGTCGGAATCCGACACCGAGTCGAAGGTGCGCTCATGGGATTTCGGCAGGATCCACGTCTCGAACGGGAAGCGGGCCGCGAACGGTTCGAGGGCGACAAACGATTCGTTCTCGAAAACGATGCGGCGCTCCGTCTCGAGTTCGCGCCGGAGGATCTCGCAATACAGGCATCCGACGTCGCCCTCCGCGCCGTGCGCGCGGACCCCCTCGATTTCCTCGAGGATCCGGAGCGGCACGATGGGGATCGCGATGACCTGGGAGTGCGGGTGGGAAAACGAGGCGCCCGCCCGCTCTCCGTGGTTCTTGAAAATCTGGATGTACCGCACGCGCCGGTCGGCGGCGAGCGCACGGTGGCGTTCGGCGTAGGCTCGGAGCACGGTCTCGACCTGCAAATCCGGCAGGGTGGCGAGGTGTCCGTCATGGTCCGGGGACTCGACGATGACCTCGTGGGCTCCAACCCCATCCACGGACACGAGCAGCCCATCCCGGTGCTCCCGGACCTCGCCCGACCGTTCGAGCGCGGGGAACTTGTTCGGGACGCATCGGATCCTCCAGCCCGGCCCGTCCGCGGTCCCACCATCCCGATACGCGAGGACCTCGGGAGGCGTCATCCCCTCATGGCCCTCGCAGAACGGGCAATCGGCTTTCGGGCTGGCATCCTTCGTGTTTCGGAAAGCTCCCGGTCGCTGGGATCGTGCCGCGGAGAACACGACCCATGTCGGAGTCGCGTAGTCCTTCCGGATCTCGGACATCGTGCCGCGCCCGTACGCGCACCCGACGGTATTGAGGATTGTGCGCGTCGATCGAACCGCGTGGTGCCTTTGTGTCCGAAAGAGTAATGCGGCGTCGCACCATTCGGGGCCTCAAGGGAGGAGGAGGATTTGTCTTCATCAACGCAAAGTGGAACGGAAGGTGCTGGAACAGGCGGTTATCGTCCGCCGCGGCCGTTGATCAAGTTGATCATCGCAATCGTGGCCGTTCTCGTCGTATCGAACGTGGTAACCGGGCTGGCTGTGTACTACGCCAGCTTGCCGCCTGTGAGCGGGGCCAAGGTCGTGACGGTCGTTGGCCCGTGGGCCGGGAACGAGAAAGACGCGTTCTTGCCCGTGATGGACCAGTTCGCTCGGACGACCGGGATCTCGTACACATTCACGACGACACGGCAGGAAGACCTCCAAACGTCCCTGCCAAATCAGTTCGCGGCCGGGCAATCGCCCGCCGACCTCATCTTCATGCCGAGCGCCTTCATTAAAACGTACGCGGGCCAGGGATACGTCACGAGCCTGACCGGGACGATCGGCCCGTCGACGTACAAGCCGGGTGCTCTGGATCAGGTGACGGCGAACAGCGCGATTTGGGGCGGCGCGTACACCGGGAAAGTGAAGCCTGGGTTCTGGTATCGAGTGTCCTTTTTCCAGGCCCATGGGCTTACTCCGCCGACGACGTGGAGCCAATTCACGACGCTGCTCGCGAGTCTGAAAGTGATCGCGGGCGTGAAAAACCCGATTATTAGTGGCGATGGGGTTGGCTGGCCGCTGTCCGATGTCACCGAGCATTTCATCGCGACGTATGGCGGAGCGTCCATGCATCAAGCGCTCACGGCGAAGACGCTGAAGTGGACCGACACGTCGGTGCACGACCTGTTTGCCACCTACCTGGTGCCAACGCTCCAAGCGGGCGACTGGAGCGAGCCGATAACCTGGGACAGCCCCGGCGTGAACCTCTTCTGGAACGGCACGTATCCGCTGTACTTCATGGGAAGCTGGATTACGGGCATGGTCTCGGACCCGTCGGATCTTGGCGTCTTCTCGCTGCCGGGCGGCGTCGCAAACCAGGGGATCGTGTTTGCGGCGGACTACTTCTTCGTCCCGAAGTTCGCCGCTCACCCCGTTGAGGCGAAGCGCTTGGCCGCCTTCTTCGCGAGCGCAGCCGCGCAGACCACGCAAGTGCGGCAGGGCGGACACATCGCGACTGCAGCGGGCGTCTCCATCACCGCCTATCCGAGCGTCGATGCCCGCGTCGCGGGCCTGCTCACCGGAAAAACGGTGTTGCCCGACCTCGACGACACGATTGGTGGAACGTTCCAGACGACGTTCTGGAGTCAGCTCCAATTGTTGTGGTCCGATCCCACGAAGTTGGACAGCGTGCTGTCGACGATCCAAGCGGCGACGTAGGCATGGGTGCGCCGAACCGGGCCCGATCCGGGCCCGCCCTTTCCTTTCGGCGGCTCGCGGAGCGATCCACGTTTTTCATGCCGGCGGCGATTTTGCTCCTCCTACTCGTGTTTTACCCAATCGCCACAACGATTATCCTGAGTTTTTTCTCGGGCAGTTCCTTCGTCGGGTTGGGTAACTACGGTGCGATCTTGCAGGATCCGGCGACGCTGAATCCGAATGGGCTGTCGGGCGGTCCTCCTTACGGCACCCTCGTGAATAATCTGCTCTGGATCGTCATCCATCTCCCGCTCTCGCTGTTCACGGGTCTCGTGCTCGCGGTCCTCCTCCAGAGGGTCCGTGGGGCTTCGATTATCAAGTCGTTTATCTTCCTTGGGATGGTCACGCCGCTCATCGTGATCGGCGTCCTCCTCGGCTTCACGATCGAGGCCCCCGTTGGATTCGTTCCGGCTTTTTTTGGGTCGATTGGGCTGCCCTCGCTCGACGTGAACTGGATCGCGCATCCCACCACGCTCCTGTTTGGTCTCATCCTCGGGAGCGTCTGGTCTTGGACCGGGTTCAGCACGATCATCTACTCGGCGGGCCTCACGACGATTCCGAAAGACTACTTTGAAGCCGCGCGCGTCGACGGGGCGAGCGAATGGCACATCTTCACTCGTATCACCTGGCCGCTGCTCCGGCCGGTGACGCTCGTCATCGTCACGATGAGTCTTCTTTGGGAGCTAAAACTGTTTGATATCATCCTCGGCGCGACGAATGCCGGTGGTGGTGTCGGTGGCGCCGCGGACGTGTTGGCTCTTCAGATGTACCGATACGCATTCGTCGCTTTGCCTCCCGAATCCAACAAAGCCGCCGCGGTTGCGTGCATGCTCCTACTCTTCACGACGTTAGTCGCCGGCTTCCTGTTCCGACGCCTCTTGACCGGTGACGCACCCAAACCCAGAGCGGCGCGTCGACTCGCGACTTCGACACGAGCGGGTGAGTGATGGCTGGACCCGTCCTCCGACTCCCGCACATCCGCCTGCGGACGGTCCTCGTGCATCTCGCCGCGTGGGGCATCGGAGTCGCGTGGCTCGTTCCATTCCTCGGCGTCGCGATGGTCGCGTTCCGGCCGCTTGGCGAGGTTGCGCTTGGCTGGTGGAATCTCTCTCCGTTCAACCCTACGCTGGCCAACTTTGCGGGAGCGTGGGGCAATTCAGACTGCCCGCTCTCCATGGGAATCCGAAATTCCCTGCTCGTCGCAGTGCCATCGACATTCATCCCCCTCATGGTCGGTGCGTTTGCCGGATATGGGTTCGCGCGATACCGGTTCCCGGGACGAGACTACGTGTTCCTGTCCGTCGTCCTCCTCATGGCGGTGCCGCAGCAGATGGTTGCCGTGCCCATCTTCAAGCTGATGCTGAGTGTCGGTCTTCTGAACCAATTTCTGGGCCTCATCCTTCTGCACTCTGCATGGGGAATCCCCTGGATTGTCCTGTTCATGCGGAACTTCTACCGCACTCTCCCCGTGGAGATCGAGGAGGCCGCTCGCGTGGATGGGGCGAGTGAGTTCAAGACCTTCTACCGGATCGTCCTGCCGATGGCCCTTCCGGCCTTCGCGGCGGTCGTCGTCCTTCAGTTCATGTGGGTTTGGAACGACTTCTTCTTCGCGAAGATAATGCTCCAGTCGACCGACCGGGCGGTCGCGACCCTGTGCGTGACGCAGCTCAGTGGGCAGTTCACGCGGCCTTGGGACCTCCTGTCCGCCGCTGCGATTCTCACGCTTCTCGTCCCGGTTGGGCTGTATATCGTGCTCCAGCGGTACTACATCCGCGGCATGATCGGCTGGACGATTAAGGGCTAGCCGGCGTGTCGTCGGTCGAGAGCATGTCGAAGAGCGTCCCCAGGGACCACGCTTGGAGCGGATTCGCCCGGGTCGTCGAATGTCCCCGGGACAAATCCACGATTTCGCCGTCTACGACCGCGTAGAGTTCTGGGATCTTGCCGAGCGCTTCATAGGCGCGGAGCATCGCGTCACGGACCTTTCTCGCATCGCCCCCGCGGCCGACCGCTCGAAGGCCCCGCCACAGAAACCAGTTGTCGTGCGGCCAGACGGTACCCATGTGATACCCTAGCGGATCGAAGTCGGGCTCGGAACTTGAATGGGTCCGTACTCCGAACGGCGTCCACAGGTCGTCGCGGAAGAGTCGGCGGGCGAGATGTGCGACACGGTCCTCGGGCACCACGCCGGCGAGCAGGAGGTGTCCGGGATTCGAGGTGATTGCTCGACGCACTCGTTTCTTGCCGTCGAGGGCGAGTGCGTAGTATCTGCCATCGGCCATCCAGAAGTCACGGTTAAGCGCCGACTCGATTCGAGATGCGGCCTCTCGCGCGTCTCCCGCCAAGCGTTCTTCCCCCCGTCGGCTCGCGAGGTCGCCGAAGGCCCGTTTCGCTGCCACCGTGTAGCCTTGGACTTCGACGAGAGCGACAGGCGGATTAATTCCGAGATGGTCGTCGGAACCGTCCTTCCAACCCTGGTGGAAGAGGCCCCGCGGATTCTTTCGTTCGTACTCGACATAGCCGTCGCCATCGGCATCGGCATAGGTGGACATCCAGCGGTCCGCCGCCACGAGGCTGGGCCAAAGGGCATCCAGGAGGTCTCTGTCTCCGGTTGCCTCCACATACTTCTGGGCGACAATGAGGAAGAGGGGGGTCGAATCGACGCTCCCGTAGTACGGAAACTTCCAGTCCGGCAACTCCGAACGGGATTCCCGATCAAAGCGGTGCTCATGGAGGATCTTCCCCGGCTGTTCTTCCGATCTGCGGTTCACGCGGCGCCCTTGATACGACGCCAGGACGCGGAGAGTCGCAGCCGCGATCGACGGGTCGTACGAGAGCAACTGCCAAGACGCGATCAGCGAGTCGCGGCCGAATAGAGTGGAGTAACGCGGCGCGCCGGCTTTCAAGTAGCCTTCCGGTGCCCGGAGAGAATCGAGGTCTTTCCAGATGCGGGCCCTCAGTGCCTCTCGGTCCATGCTGGCCCCGGTGCGGACCTACGCAATCGCGTCGCCGGTCGATCGGTTGAAGAGGTGGGTCCGTTCCGCCACGAACCGAATCCACACCTTCAGCCCCGCGTCTCCCTCGAACGTGGCGGCGGCAATGGCCTTCAAGAGTTTGTCTCCGATTTTCACGTCCAAGATGGTCGAATCCCCGAGCGGTTCGGTCGTGTAGATCTCGCCTGCGATGCAGCCGCTCTCTGCGGTCGTGCTCACTCGGATGTCTTGAGGTCGGACCCCGAGCACCAGGCTCGAAGGGGAATTCCGTTGACACGCGTCCGCGAACTGGCCCGGGACGGGGACGGAGAAGTCGGCCGCGTCGAGGAGACTCCCATCCACGAGGTCGCAATCGATCAGGTTGATCGGCGGGCTACCGATGAAGCCCGCGGCGAACTGATTCGTGGGATGGCTGTACAGGTTCCGCGGGCCGTCGTACTGCTGCAGCACGCCCTTGTCCAGTAGGGCGACTCGATCCGCCATCGTCATCGCCTCGACTTGGTCGTGGGTGACGTAAATCGTCGTGACACCGAGGACCTTTTGGAGTTTCTTCAGTTCGGCCCGCATGTGAACGCGGAGTTTCGCGTCGAGGTTGCTCAGGGGCTCGTCCATGAGGAAGACATCGGGCTCCCGGACGATGGCTCGGCCAAGGGCGACCCGCTGTCGTTGCCCCCCGCTGAGCTGGCTCGGCTTGCGTCCCAACAGACCCTCGATCTGGAGCAGCCTCGCGACGCGGTTCACCCGCTCGTTGATCTCCTGTTCCGAGGCCCTTGCGTTCTCGAGTGGGAACGCGATGTTCTTGTACGCGGTCATGTGCGGGTACAAGGCGTAGCTCTGGAACACCATGGCCACATTCCGTTCCTTCGGATCGAGGTCGTTCACCAGGCGCTCCCCGATGTAAATCGCCCCCGCGTCCGGGGATTCCAGCCCGGCGACGCAGCGCAGCGTGGTCGTCTTCCCGCACCCGCTGGGTCCCAAGAGCACGACGAATTCCTTGTCCTTCATGTCGAGGTTCAGGTTCTGTATGGCGGGAGCGTCGTCGTAGGCTTTCGAGAGCCCCCGCAACTCCACCCGCGCCAAGGCGAGGTTGGACGGGGGAAGAACGGATAAATAATCTTCGCTTTCCTACTCCCCGGTCCCGAGGAGAGGAATCCGTTGGAGGAAGTCTCTGTCGTCGAGAAACGGTTGTCGGACTACCGCGCAATCATTGGTGGCCCAGCGTTCGCGGAAATCCTGGCCCTCGCGAGTCGGCTGAAAGGAAAGCGGGTCGCACACGTGAACGCGACGCCGTACGGCGGCGGTGTCGCGGAACTGCTCCATAGCCTCGTCCCCCTGCAACGGGACGTCGGGCTCGACGCGCACTGGTTCGTCCTATCTGGGTCGAACGCGTTCTTCACGGCGACGAAGACGATGCACAATGCGCTCCAGGGGTCCAACGTGGTGCTCTCGGCGGACATGCAGGCGACGTACCGCCACTTCAACGAGCTCAATGCATCGAGTTTCGAGGACGAGTACGACTACGTCGTGATTCACGATCCGCAGCCCGCGCCACTGGTTAGCCTCTGCAAGCGGAGAGGCGCCTGGATCTGGCGTTGCCATCTTGACCTGACGTCCCCGAACCCATCCGTCCTTCGAATCCTCGCGCCGCACCTCGAGGCGTACGACGCCGCCGTCTTCAGCGCGCGGGAATATGCGCCGCCCAGCCTCCGTTTCCCGCACATCTACGTGAATCCACCCGCGATCGATCCGACGAGCCCGAAGAACCGACACGTTTACCGCGAAGAGCGGGAGACGATCTTGCCGCGGTTCGACGTCGATTTCGACCGGCCGGTCATCAGCCAGGTTGGACGGTTCGACCCATGGAAGGATCCGCTCGGGGTGATCGACGCCTACCGGCTCGTCAAGAAGAAAATCCCGAAGGTCCAGCTCCTCCTCGTCGCGTCGATGGCCCGCGACGATCCGGAGGGGTGGATGTGGTTTGAGCGATCGGCGCGGCACGCGGGCGAGGATCCCGATATCCACTTCATGACGGACCTCCGCGGGGTTGGCGCGCTCGAGGTCAACGTGCTCCAGAGAGAAACGGACGTCTCGATCGCGAAGTCCCTCCGAGAGGGATTCGGTCTCATCGTCAGCGAATCGATGTGGAAGAGCGTCCCGGTTGTGGGCGGGGACGTCGGGGGGATCCGGCTCCAGATCAAAGATGGGCGGCACGGATACCTTGTCTCCAGCGTCAAGGAGGCCGCGGATCGGACCGTCCAGCTCCTCCGCGATCCGGCGCGTCGGAAGTCGATGGGACGGGCCGGCCGCGAACGGGTTCGCCGCCATTTCCTGATCACGCGGTATCTGCGGGAGTACCTTCGGATCTTCGCAGAACTCAAGCACGCGGGCTGAGCCGTCTCGCGTCCGGCTCGGTCGTCATTCCTTATCCCGGGCTCACCGATATTCCGGGGGGAGACGCATGCAGGGCAGACCATCGATGTCGGGGATGCGGTGGCGAGTGGCGGCCTCGATTCTCCTCGGGGTAAGCTGGATCAGCTTCGTGTCGCTCTACGTGGCCTTCTGGTCCGGTCCGTATTCGTTGTTCCAGAGAATCGTGATTGTCCTGGTGTCGTTCATCTTCTTAGCCGGAATCATGGGCGCGATATGGGCCTCGTGGGGCATGCGGTTCGCCCGCATGGGAGTGCCACCGTAATTGGAGAAGGCCCTCCGAATCATCCACGTTCTTATACCTGCTCGGCGTGCGCGCTACCGAGTGGGACCGTGGGCGCGATCGTGCGGAATCTGCCAGAAGAACCGTGGGAGAAAGGGATCGGACCCGGCATCGTCGACAAGAAGATCATGGGACCCAACGACAGTAACTTCATGCTCATGGGGCTCGCGAAGATGGAACCCGGCGTCAAGTCGCCGCCCCACCGGCACCGGTACACTCAGGTGTTCTACTTCGTCGATGGAAACGGGCAGGTCGTCGTGGACGGCGAAAAGCACGAGGTCGGCCCTGGCTCCGTCGTGCGATTCGTCCACGCCGAGGAACATACGGTGATCAATCCCGGCCCCGGACCGCTCACGCTCATCGAAGTGCGCG
>Ga0209237_1002412_pt1 | contig 11220 bp, 14 predicted proteins | sample GraSoi013_1_40cm_2_FD_185820 | JGI IMG/M metagenome (GOLD analysis project Ga0209237, IMG submission 185820) | Grasslands soil microbial communities from the Angelo Coastal Reserve, California, USA - Sample 10_02_2013_1_40cm (SPAdes) (version 2) | ecosystem: Environmental > Terrestrial > Soil >...
TTAGTCGTCTTTAACCGCACGCGGTCTCGTGCCCAGGAACTCGCCCAGTTGGGCGCGACCGTTGCCGCGACTCCAGGCGAAGCCGCTGCCAGCGCAGAAGTTCTAATCACAATGTTGGCCGACGACCATGCCTTGGAAGACGCCATCCTTGGTCCGGGGCGAGCTCTTCAATCGCTGCCGGCGGGCGCTATACACGTCGGAATGAGCACGATCAGTGTAGCTATGTCACGACGACTCCAGGCAGCCCACCGCGAAAGGCAACAGCACTATGTCGCTGCTCCGGTGTTTGGCCGTCCCGAGGCGGCTGAGGCCGCGAAGCTCTTCATTGTTGTCGCTGGCCCCGCGGCACAAATCCAACGCTGCCAGGTGCTCTTCGACGCCATGGGGCAGAGAACTTTTGTGGTAGACGAGAATGCGCCAGCGGCGAACGTGGTCAAGCTGACGGGAAATTTCCTGATTTCCACGGTGATCGAGAGCATGGCGGAAGCAGTGTCACTGGTGCGGAAATCCGGAGTCGATCCGAACAAATTCCTCGACGTGCTCACAGGTTCGTTGTTTTCGGCGCCCATCTATAAAAACTACGGCGGCATGATCGCTGCCAACCGATTCGAGCCCGTAGGCTTCAAATTACCGCTCGGATTTAAAGACAACCGGCTGGTGCTGGCTGCTGCCGAAGAAGCGGCCGTGCCTATGCCTATGGCCAGTCTGGTGCACGACCGGTTTGTGGACGCGATCGCCCAGGGCCTGACTGAAGCCGATTGGACTGCAATCGCCCGCATTTCCTTCCAGAGGGCCGGGCTGGAGAAGGCAGCATAAATTTTGGCGCTGCTCGTTCAACTTAAATAGGCGATTAGCGGAGGCACCGGGAACTGCGTCCCAAAGGATTACGTTTTGCATCCCCTCAGCGCCGCTTGAGTGCTTCCAACTCATCCAGCGTGCGAGGCCAGTCCGCTCCTAAGAGACGGGAAAGACTGCGGTCCGCCAGCACCTTGCCCCCTGTCTGGCAGCGGGCGCAGTAGTTGGTTTCGTTGTCGGCGTAACGAATGCGCTGGATGGTTTCGCCGCACCGAGGACACGGCTGGCCATAGCGGCCATGCACCGCCATGTCTTTACGGAACGCGGTCACTTTTTCGGGAAATTTTGTGCTGGCCTCGGTCTGTAACTGGTCTATCCAGCGTTGAAGCGTAGAGCGCGTTGCGGCAAACAGCTTTTCCCACTCGGATGGACTGAGTTTGCGCGTGAGCATGATGGGAGAAAGTTGTGCAGCGTGCAGAATCTCATCCGAATATGCGTTGCCGATACCGCTCACGATACGTGGATCGGTGAGTGCCCGCTTCAAGGTGCGGTTTTCAGCCGTGAGTGCGGCCTGAAACGATGCCAGATCGCTGGCGAAGATCTCGATGCCTCCAGGATCCATTGCACGCAGATTCTCCTCGCCTTTCAGCACGTGCAGAGAAGCGCGGCGCCTGGCACCGGCTTCTGTGAGCACCAGAGAGCCATTCGGAAAATCGAAAGCCGCCAGTTGATTTCGGCCTGCCAGTTTTGCTCCAGCCGCCCGCCAATGCAGACGGCCAGCGATCATCAAATGCAGGACCAGCCAGAGGTCGTCTTCAACACCAATGGCGATGCGCTTGCCGATGCGCCGTAACTCGCACACCCTACGTCCTTCAACACTTGCGATAGGCGGTTCTACTGTGCGCAGCAGAAAAGGAGTAGCCAGCCTCACATGTTCGATGGGCTCACCGACAATGCGTGACTCCAGCGCGGTGATGTAAGCGGAGATGTCGGGGAGTTCTGGCATCGGCTATAAAGCGGACAATTCCGAAACAGACTACTCTTTCGTGGCTTGTTCCTTTCGAGTCTCCCTCCCCTTGACCGTGGCGCCAATTGTCGCTATTATAGGCGACATAATGGTAAACGAGCTACGAGCTGTGGTTCACGAACTGGGTGGAGAACAGACGCTGGGACGGTCCCTATCCAGCGACCGGGACTTGCGTGACGCGATCCGGGAAGGATTCCCACCCGCGGTTGTAGAGGAGCTGATGCGGGCCTCCGGTTTGACGCTCAAAGAACTGGCTGCTGCGCTGGACCTCTCTCCGCGCAGCCTTCAGCGCCGCCGTCGCAGCGGAAGGCTGGCGCGTTACGAATCTGATCGCCTGTATCGCTTGGCCCGCATCGTAGCACTCGCCAACGAGTACCTCGGAGACCATGTTCGCGCTCTGCGCTGGCTGAAGCACCCGAATCGTGCCCTCGGCGGCATCGCCCCGGTGACCGCCATTGATACCGAACTGGGCGCACGCCAGGTGGAAAACGTCTTGGGTCGCATCGCGTATGGCGGAATCAGTTGAGTCGCGTTTACCGCGTGCTACGCAGAACCTACGCTCACACTCCATTTGACGGCGAAGGAGCCTACCGATACGGCGGACGATGGTCCAGCCCCGGCGTCCGCCTCAGCTACGCATCCGAACACCAATCCTTAGCGATGCTGGAGTATTTCGTCCATCTCGATAAAGACGATCCACCGACGGATCTCGTATTAGCCATTGCACGAATCCCTGACGGCCTGAGCCGTCAGCGAGTTGCAATCGGAGATCTGCCTTCGAACTGGCGCGATGCCGCAGCGCCGACTAAACTTGCCCACTTTGGGGATGAATTTGCCCAACGAGGAGACCATTGCTTATTGCTCGTGCCCTCTGTTCTCGCACCCGCTGAGAACAATTGCCTAATCAATCCCGCGCATCCTGACTACAAGAGAATTGCGGTGCTCGAACTGGAGCCGCTAAACTACGATCCGCGCATGTTCGGGAAGCTGCGTAGCCGCCACACTCGCCGCCACGGTTGAGAGTCTAAGTCAGGTGTACATCAAACACGAAGTTTCTGGCCAACGTAAGATTGGGGATCGCGGAATTGGGAGGAACGTTCCTTGGGCTTATTGCCTTTGGAACCTACATGGCGTGGAAGGACTTCGTTGCGCCGCTCCTGCACTAGGGATCATGAACAGCGATGTTATTGATCCTTTCTGCGGTGCCGGTGGATTCTTCATTAGGTCTCAAAAGAATGTTTCAGCCTAGAATCGGTTCGGCTGGGGAGGAACCATGTGGCAAGAAATCGTTCAGTGGTGGTGGTCCATAGCGCCTTACCTGAAGACTCCTGCCCCGATAGTTATTTCACTTATTGCCTTGTCCGTCACGTTTTGGGACCGCAGGCCCCGCTTGCTCGTCCGTCCGCGAAAGGGTAGCACTCACAACCCCTACAAATTGTGCCCCACGGCGCAGGGAGGGTTGGCGTTCCTCGGAGGAATTGAGGTGTACAACTTGAGCGGTCGGCCAAATGCAATTCGAGGCTATGCGTTCTGGCAGAAGAACGATGACGGGACTTGGATCGTCATGGAAAGCCAGAATTACAAGGAATCGTCTGAAGATGAAACTTTCATAAAACGGAACGAAACCCCGGTTACTGTTGCCCCATATTCCGGAACGGAGGTTCGGGTTCTTGCATTTGCGTCGGTCAAGCACAGGCCGTCTGAGATGTCGGTCCGCATTGAGGTCGAAGATTTATTCGGAAAGCGGTACCGCATCGAGGTCCTCGCGAATGACAAGATGCACGAGTAAGAAACATCTCTTTCCGGCCGGGCGGAAAGGGGTTGTCTTTTCGTTTGGCGCCCGGGCGAGCTGGCCCACCTTTCCCGTTTCCCGGCGGGTGGCCCACCGTAAACGACGTCTCGATCCAGAGGGTGCCCCCGCTCAAGCTCCGCTTGGGTGCGATTTCTGTTCGTGACTGCACTTTTACTGCGCCCAGCCACTACGGCTCACGTAGGCCCGGACGCCCTCGTCCGGGCTGGCGAGCCGTGCTCGCCAACGTCTTGCGATGCTCCGCATCGCTGGGCGGGTGAGGGCACCCGCCCCTACGTGACCTGTCCTGATGATCCATTGGCTTCCGCCACGACCACGGATATTCTCTTGCAATTCTGACCAACCCTTTGCGCACGGGATTCTGCAGAACATAATCAATCTTGGCGTCTAAGCTCTCAGACGACCGCAGCACATGATCGAACGACTCTTCCTGCCAGACCGCTTCATGGGAATGAAGCTTCCGATCGATCGCGTGCGTGGACGTTCCCTTGATTGCCTTCGCGACCTTGCGCATTCTTCGCGCGCTTCGCGGTTAGAGTCTTTGAACCTGAAACCACAACACATGGTTGATGACGAAGTGTCGGCACGGTTGACGAGATTCGGCAGCCCCGAATCACAAGTGCGCATGCAACTCTGCGAGTTTCCAATCGGTTCGCGGTAATCCTCCGCTTCTCATTCTGGCCGCGCGCGTGCATACGCCTCTACACGTCTCCCAGAACTGCACGTGTTTGGTCTGAAAATCACTGACTCGTTGCCGTTCAGGGAGACACCATGCTCAAAAAGTGCGCGAATCCCCTGTGCCCGAATGCGTTTCGGGTTCTCAGCCAGGGCAAGCTTTTTCAGATGGAGGTGGACGATTTCGTTGCGTGCGCGAACCGGAAAAATAGGTCGCCGCGCCGCGTGGAGCGCTACTGGCTTTGCGACCGATGCTGCTCCTCACTCACCCTAATTTTCGAAAAAGGACGCGGAATGGTGACGGTGCCCCTGCCCTCCCCCAAAACGCCGCTCACCACCGTGGCCTTAGGAACCATGCGGGCAGCGCCACAATCTCATGCTGTTCGAAGATCGCCTTAGGCGATGAAAGGTCTGGTATGCAGAAGTCAAGAGTCTACACGTGTGTGATTTGCGGGGAGGAAAAGCCGGATCACGATTCCTGGTTCCTGCTTGCCGAGAACCAGTGGGAAGACAAACTGAAAGTCTTGCAGTGGAACGAACAACTGGCGAAGTCTGTAGCGCTGGCTTGTAGCCCCGCTCATGTTGAAGAGCTGGTCATCCACTGGATGACAACCGGGAGCCTCGATTATCCCTTCGCGCGAACGAGCACTCGGCCCAGGTGGAGGCCACGGCAGCCATGGCGCGCAAGCTGTGATCTCGATATGACCGGCGCGCGTCAAATTGGCGAGCTCGCCGTCGATCGCGAGAGCATGGAACGCGTACTTAGCGATAGCCCGCAATCCCTGCAGACCATTCTCGATGCATTGATGGACGCCTTGCGGCAAGAGACCAGTTCGCTCTACAAGGCGGTGGAATCCGAAGAGGAAGAGGAGCTTCTGGCAATCCCGCAGGAGGTTTAGGGTTCCTAACAAAGTTACCAAAAGTCGTAAGAGAACCACCCAGGTTCTTTCAGAATGAGATTTGCCAAGGTTGCCGTCTCTTTCTCTCTCGGTTACTGCTGCTTGGCGGCTGCGGCGGCACGCTCTTTGGCGTGGGCGACGATGGCATCGAAGCGTGGGTCGCCGTGAAGCGATTGGAGATCAGAGTCATTCTCGATGCCAAGGTCCAGGCTGGGCGGTATACCGTGATCGATGGCTTCGCGCAAGAGTGAGAACGCCTCGTCGCGCTTCCCTTCGTGCGCTGCAACGCAAGCGAGGTTATAGGTGGACACAGCGGTTTGCACGTCCTCCGGGCCGAAGACACGGCGCTGAAGCTCTCGGAGCTGCTGCCATGACTTCTCCGCTTCCGAGTAGCGGCCCTCCCCGACCAGGATGCTATACAAACTATCCCCACTGAAATACAAGACCTGGCTAGCATCCGCAGAATCGATAGATCCCAAGCGGGATAGGCTCGTGGAATCCCACCTTTCAAAAAATCCGTGCCCAAATGTCGAGCGATTCACTAGGGATTAGCGCGAATCGCGGAATCGCCGGAGGCCGCTCGCTCGCGGGGGCGGCGGCGGGGATGAGCAGACATTTCCTTTACAAGAAAATGACAGCGGTCTGACACCTGCCGATTATTCCTTTGTTAAACCACTCTAGAGGGATCGCCGAATGGAGGACTTCATGAGGACAATTCTTCTATTGTTCCTAACTCTGGCAGCCTTTGGCTGCGGGTACAGCCGCCCGAAACAGATGACACAGTCCGGCATTGTTCCGGTCGTTGCGGCAATCATGCCTGCCAGCCAGATGCACGGTGGTTCGGATTTCATGTTGACGGTCACCGGCAGCAACTTTAACGGGAACGCAGTAGTGAATTGGAACGCTGCGCCGCAATCCAACACAACCCACCCGATGGCGAACACGCTTAGCGTCATGATCCCCGCTGCAGACATTGCCACTGCTGGCACGGCGCAAGTCTCGGTGACCAACCCGGGCAGCAGCACCCCAGGCGGTCCCTATGGCGGCGGCAGCAACACGCCGAGCGAGACTTCCAACAGTATGACGTTTACGATCAACTAGGGCAGGGGCCGGGTGCGCCTTTGTTTTTTGCAAAGGTGGGGAGCCGAGGACTCATGCAGCGCCGGGCTTCCTTCTCATCGCCGGTCCCACTGAAAGACAAGACCTGTCTAGCATCCGCAGAATCCATAGATCCCAAGCGGGATAGGCTCGTGGAACCCCACCTTTCAAAAGACGAAAGGTGGGCCAACCGCCGAAAAACAATGGCTACGTGGAACTTTAGCAAATAGTTATTTCGCGGCCATCCTGTAGGTCTGCCAGAGAAGGTAGAGGAATCCGAGGATGGAAAAAGCCAGCAGCGCAATTGAACTGTACAGCAGCGAATCGACGTGACGCTTTTGCATAACCCCCTGACCTGCCGGGACAGCAGTTCCAGGGGTACTGGAAGTCTATTGCAACAGCGACCTCACGAACATGGCACGTTCGTGGCTGAAAAGCGTTTCACAGTGGGTTCTGAAAGTTAACCTCAGAGCCGCCGTCGGCCTGATCCCGCGGCTCAACCTCTGGCACAACGACAGACTCGTTTAATGCGAGAGCCGCTTGGAAATCAGAGTTGCGTAAAGTACACCTTTGTCCCAAATGCCTCTGGCGATCACCCGATCACCATCTTTGACCTGGCTGGCATCAATGTCGTTGACCTTTTTGCTGCCGTGCTCCTGGCTGACCCACCGAGTCGCGCCGTCGTAATGGACGGTCCTTTCATCCGTTGAACCTACCTTCCGAACTGTCAAGGTGGACTTATTCGGATCGCTCCTGATGACATTTCCCTCCCAGCGGCCTTGCTTCGCCATCTTATCCGGCTTTTCCATCTTCTCCTGAGCGAGAGAAGCCTGGACTAGCATCGACACCGTGAAAGCAAGCACAGATGCGCCCAATAGAGTGAACAGCCTCTTGGCCATGTGACCTCCTTCTTCAGGGCGTGCTTTGTGGCACCAAACAATAGACCTCAACTATGTAAAGAGCAAGCGGCAGGCTCCAGAACGTGTTGAGGTCAGGACATACTCTCACTGCGGAGGAACGCGGGAGCTTGACGACGTCACTGCGAGTGCTGTTCACGTTGATGCCCGGTGCCCCAGGTTCGTGTCTAAAACCGGGGGCGCGAACCTGGGGGTACCAGGCACTCCTCTAGCAAGTGCGCGAACTGGATTTGGAGAGCATCGTAGCCAAGCACAGGCACATACTACCCTTTACGTCACGGATCGTGAGCAAAGCAACTGGCAACCTGAGACCAATCTTAAATCTCACCGTAATTCTTGGTTCGCTGCCGAACACAGATCGTAGAGAGAGCAACCCCGGCCCAAGTCACGGCAATCAAACTCTGCTGGAGATTCCCCCGATGAAATATCTTCCGTTCACTTTGCTTCTGATGGCTGCCGCCATGCTCATAGCTTGTGGAGCAGGACATCCGAGACTGACAAGCATTGCAGTTTCACCTTCGTCAGCAACTGCTTCGAGCAGTCCGCAAGGCGAGGTAGGTTTCACCGCAACCGGCACGTTCACAGATCACACCAGCCGCGAATTGCATTTGGCAGATGGCTTGGAATGGAAATCATCAAACACAGTCGTGGCGACGATTGATGACACTGGCGAGGCGACCTGCGTTTCACCGGGTTCAGTCACTATCACGGCTACAGCCCCCGCTGATTTGCAAATTACGGTTAGCAATGGCGTGCAGAACACTTCGCCCAAGGTCAGCGGAACAGCAACGTTGAACTGCACATGAGGTTAGGCGACATGCGAGTTAGAGCAAGTCCGTTTTGCGGACAAAGGCAGGCAGTCAAAAGAAACGACGCCAAAGGCAAACTCGCCCCTAAGTTGCAGAGCAGCGAGAATGTCATTGGCATCATCTCAGTAAGGAAGCACAATCAGATTGGAGAAAAAATGAGAATGAAGATAAATCAGCTCCTGTTGTTCGTAATTCTTGCAAGTCTCACTACCCCGTTTGCACTTGGAAAGACAAAAGCGGAAGTTAGAGATATCACAGGCTGTCTGTCCAAAGGTGACAGCGCTCATGAATTCCTGCTGACAGGAAATGATGGGAGCACATGGGAAGTGCGGAGCAGCCGAGTAGCCCTTGCCAAACATGTGGGTCACACGATTACTGCAACCGGCGTTGTCTCCCATGTGAAGCTTCACAATATGAAGGAAGACACCAAGGAAATGGCCAAGGATACAGGTATGAAGAAGAGTGATACCGAGCACGGACACATGAAGATTACCGCTGTCAAAATGGTCAGCGATTCGTGCCAAAAGTAGGGGTTTCGGAACACTGAAGAGGCGGGCCGGAAGCACTGGCCCCGTGCCGAAACCTAGCTCTTGGTCTGTTAGGGAACCGGAGGAGCCGGTCTTAACCAGCAAGATGGGAGTGCGTCATTTTAGTAGCCTTCACCCAAGCTTCGCCAGTCGTGAAAGAACAGGAGCATTCCCCATAACTGCGCCGAGCGATTCAAGATTTCGGCCATCCACGATTGCTTTGAGCGCGGCAATCATGTGTCCTTCGCTCAAGCAGTCGAGCGCATCGCCGAGCGATACGGCAAAGTGAAGCATCACACTTGAGTCGCGGTAGCAGTCAGCTATACATGCGGTGCAGCCGTCGCGCACCAGAGGCGTTTCTGCAAATTCCCAAACCGAACACATGCGTTCCCGCCAGGCATCGCAACGCCATACGTCAAAGTTCCAGTCCATGTAGAAGCTCTTGTAGCCGCCGTAGCAGACGAAGTGTTCGGGTTCTCTCCGAAGATGTCGCTTCATGTCGGCTACCGAAGCACGAGGATTATTGACGCGAAACGCGTTGCGCAGATCATCGACCGCCTCGAACGCCTGCACAAGTTCAGGATCGGTAAAGTTCATCAGGTCTGAGTCAGCAGACCAGGCAAGGGAGGACGATCCAAGGCGTATCCTTTGCGGATAGGAGAACGTAACCGCCTCGAAGCCGAGATCGTGAAGGAGAGGCACGAGAGCACGGTAATCATCAATTAGCTTGCTCATGGTTACCTGTGCGAGTGCGGTCATGCCGAGGCTCGGCATTCTCGAAGTTGCCGAACGAATACGCTCTCCTAGGCCCTTCAGTCCACGGTTGGCTTCGTGATCGGCCATCCACGGGGCATCGATAGAAACGTAAACTGTTCTTAGCCCGGATGCTGCAAGTTGATCGAGCCTCGAAGAGAGCAACCAGCCATTGGTGATGACAGCCGGACCCATACCTTTTGCCACCGACATCGCGATCATGTCAGGCAGCCGGGGGTGCAAAAGCGGTTCTCCACCGAAGAAGCTAACGTAGCGAATACCGCGACCGTGCAAAATGTCCAGGGCACCGTCGAATTGCGCGGCATCGATCCATCGCAGGTCCTTGCGTCCTACCTTACCGTTAGCGAAGTTGCAGAAGTCGCACGTAGCATTACAGGAGTTTGTGATGGCAATATTGCATAGAGCGGGGCCGCCATGACGGATGAGGTGCAGCATGTCCCAGACTTTCGATCCGAGGGTGGTCATAGCGTATCTCTACAAATCGGGTGCCACGAGCAAGACGGAGCGAGAGTAGTCTTTCTTCTCAGCGCTAGAAGTGGCGGACTGATCTAATGCTTCGATTTGCTCTGTCTCTTTACTACGTGAATGGTACGCTCAATACGGCTCTTAATGGTCTCTTGCTCGTCACGCGCCAAATCTGTCAGTTCTGCAATATCTTCCTCGGTTGCGCCGTGAGGATGCAGCGCACAATCGGCGAATTTCAACCATCTCGCCCGGTTATCTGATCGCGGCCCGAGCGTGCTGGCCTCGTCTCTTGCCGGGTTCTTGCCGAGGTCTGGATGGATGTCGATGCTTAGGCGGGGACGTTGCATGAGCGACCGCGGTTGGGGTGTCCCCACTACGATGCGCTATCCTCGGCGAAGGTTCGACTTCTTACATCTAGTATTTACCGTTGTCTAACAGTCAGAGTCTCTGGCAATTAGCCTGAAAGCTGTGCCGCAAGCTTGAGCAGCGTGGCGGTTTTCAAGTTGGCAGTACAGCGTTTCCTGTATCCTCAATTCGCTAGACTCAATGGACGCAAAGGCAAAAATCAGTAACAAACCTCCAGAGCGGAGGATTTGCTGGTGCCCGCTCGCCACTTGCCAAGATGCTTTTGGACTACACTCTGCGACAGTAGTGGCTCTGCGTGAATCTGCGTCGAAGTATGGCTTTCCGTGTGACCATAGTATCGGCGTTCATGGTTGAATCCTCAACAGCCCCTGAATCTCTTCATTGACCGGGCCTGGGGCACCACGTAACTTTTCTCGCGCAGAAACATCTTATGCAGCACTAGTCCAGGAAACCCTCAAAAACAACCAACGAGTTTTTCAATGCCAAGATATCGTCGAGGAGATGCACGCATGGCTCAGACAGTAAGTGTCGCACTATTCGTTCGGCTGGAAGCAAAGCGCGGAAAGGAGGCAGATGTGGAGCAATTTCTGCGTGGAGGCCTGGCGCTGGTGCGCCAGGAACCCGCCACGACTGCATGGTTCGGCATTCGTCTGGGACCAACCACCTTCGGCATTTTTGACGCCTTTCCCAACGAAGCAGGCCGTCAGGCTCATCTCTCAGGACAGGTTGCCGCTGCGCTTATGGCTAAGGCTTCTGAGCTCCTCTCGCAACCTCCCAGCATCGAGAAAGTCGACGTGCTCGCCACTAAGCTTCCCTAGCCTGGTGTCCCAGAACTGGTCTGTGCGGACGAATCGTACACAGCTGTCGTGAATACGACAGCGGCTAGGGCTATCATCACAGCTGGTGGGCGAGCTCTGTCCTAACGAGCGTTCACACTATAGTCTTTCGGCGCACTTTATTGCTGGGCACCGGTCCTACAGTCTAGGTCATTTAGCGGAAATGAGAGCTAGCTAGTGTTCCCGATCAAATGCAGGAGCCACGGGATTGAGATTGTGAAG
>Ga0209237_1002413_pt1 | contig 11216 bp, 11 predicted proteins | sample GraSoi013_1_40cm_2_FD_185820 | JGI IMG/M metagenome (GOLD analysis project Ga0209237, IMG submission 185820) | Grasslands soil microbial communities from the Angelo Coastal Reserve, California, USA - Sample 10_02_2013_1_40cm (SPAdes) (version 2) | ecosystem: Environmental > Terrestrial > Soil >...
GGCGGCGTCCTCCTCGAGGGAGATTATTTCTACCGCCATGTCCTCCTGACCTCCAGGCTAAAATCCAGCGCCGGCGCGGAGTGCGTGAGCGCGCCTACGGAAATTCGGTCCACCCCCGCCTTCGCCGCCGCCACCGCTCCTTCCAGCGTCATGCCCCCCGACGCTTCCAACTGCGCGCGACCGGCGGTGATTTCAACGGCGCGCCGCATTTCAGCAGGCGACATGTTGTCGAGCAGCACGATCTCGGCTCCGACCTCGAGCGCCTCGTCGAGCTGCCCAAGCGTGTCGACCTCGACCTCGACAGGCATCGCGGCTTGGCGCGCGCTTCTCACCGCCGCGGCGACACCGCCCGCGGCTGCGACGTGGTTGTCCTTGATGAGGATCGCGTCCCACAGGCCCGCGCGATGGTTGTGACCGCCGCCCGCGCGAACAGCCGCACGCTCCAGGCTGCGAAGCCCGGGCGTCGTCTTGCGGGTGTCGAGCAGGGTTACGTTTTCGTAAGCGGACAAGGCGTCGGCGTAGCGCCGCGTGAGAGTCGCGATGCCCGACATGCGCTGCAGGAAGTTGAGGGCTGTGCGCTCCGCGGTGAGGATGGAACCGAGTGGTCCCACTATCCGCGCCACCTCGTCGCCACGATCGATTCGCGCGCCCTCCGGTGCAAGCGCGACATATTCGCACGGCGGCTGCACGATCTCGAACACCCGGGCGGCCGCCGCGGCGCCGCTGAGGACGCCGGAACTCCTGGCGACTACTCTCGCTTCGCCCAACAGGTCTGGACCCACCACATAGCGCGTGGTGACGTCGCCACTGCCCAGGTCTTCACGAAGGGCTGTTGCCACGACATCGTCGAGATCAGGCTTCGATGAAACCATCGGGCTCCTCGCGCAATCCGAAAGCCTGCTGGGTGAAACGGAACATGTAGGCTCGCTTGCCGCGCACGCTGCGTTCCTTTCCAGTCGGCTCGATGACGCCGCGATCGACGACCTTGCGCCAGAAGTTCCCTCGGTTGATGGAGAGCCCGAGCACGGCCTCGTAAACGTGCTGGAGCTCGGAGATCGTGAACTCCGCTGGCAAGAGCTGGAAGCCGAGCGACGAATAGCCGACCTTGCTGCGCAACCGGCGCACCGCGTAGTCGACGATCTCGCGGTGATCGAACGCCATCTGCACCGGGAGCCGGCGGACGGGGTGCCACTCCTGCTCGGCGCCGTCTTTGTCGCCCGCGCACTTCTCCGCCTGGGCGCTGGGCACGATGGCGATGTAGGCGACGGCGAGCACGTCGCCCCGGGGGTCGCGGCCCGGAACCACGACCTGGCCGGATGCGTCGCTTTGCTCGGGCCGGTGGAAGGTTTTGAGCTGTTCGATCCAGCCGCCCTCGAGCCCAGTGATCCCCTCGTGGAGGGCGCGCGCCTGGGCGTCGAGCGAATTCCCCGGGCGGTGGAGGCCGCCTGGTAGTGCCCAGAAGCCAGGGTATGGCGCCTCCGATCTCTGGCTCAGAAGCACGCTTAGTTCTCGGCCGGCAAGCGTGAAGACAGCCAGGTCGACCGAGACCGGGCAGCTGGCGTCTTCCATTGCCGTATGGCCCAGCGCGAGACCGCTTCGGGGGGTTCGCTCCACCATCCCATGCCTGATCTTATCTCATTCCGAAGCGTCAAGTGAAAACGCTCCGTTTTTAGAGAGAGCGGCGGGCGGCGAGGGCGACGACGAGACCCACCACGGCGGCGGTATCCGCCCGCAGGTTGCGCGGGCCGAGGCCGGCCTTGATCGCGACCAGCCCCTCCTCGCGCGGGGACCAGCCGCCCTCGGGCCCGATCAGAAGGGTGGGATCGCGCGGTTCGCGGAGGTCGGCAAGGTGAGTAGCCGACCCGCGCACGAGCATCACAGGCTGTTCGGTCACCGACAGCAGCTGTTCCAGCGTCAACGGGCCGGTAACCGGGGGAACGCTGAGCCGACCCGCGAGCATCGCCGCCTCCCGGCAGATCGCCGTCCAGCGATCGGCTTTGGCGCCGCGCGCGACGCTGCGGTCCGCCTGCACGACGTGAAACGCGAACGCGCCGACCTCGGTGCACCTGGAGAGGACGAGCTCCAGCGCAGGTGCGGGCAGGTTGGCGATCGCGATGGTGATGTGCGCTTGTGGCTCAGGCCGGTGCTCGCGTTCGGCGACGACCACGCCTTCGACACGGTCCGCCGAAACGTGGTCGAGGCGAACCGTCAGGAGAAACCCGTCGGGGTCGACCACTTCGACCTCTTCACCCTCGCGCGCCCGCAGCGAGCGGGCTAAATGGCGGGCATCGCCGCCGACGATGACCGCGCGGCCGCCTTCACGCCTGGCAAAAAACGACGGCAATGTTTCGAGCCGACGCCGCTACATGATGCTGAAAGTTTCGTAGACGGCGATCTGCCCGTCGCTCTTCAGAATCGGGCAACCCTTCGCCATTTTCGTCGCGGCGTCGAGCGAGCGGGCTTCGACGATGCTGTAGCCGCTCGCCCTCTGACCGACCGGTCCCTTGGCGACGGTACCATCGGGCTTGACTTTGTTCACTGCACCGGAAAACGGATTGCCGGCGTCGACCACAGCCGATCCGAGCTTTCCGTACCACTTCTCCCACTGCTTCAAGACCCTGGCCTGGGCAGCCGGCGTCTCCGGCATGCCCCCACCATAGAAAACCAGCAGATACTTCGCCATTCACTCCCTCTCCTTCTTGGGGCCGACGCGGTCGACTGTCAGCCTATCGCGTCTTCACGCAGTCGTGAGAGCTGCGCGAGAGCTCTGTCCAGACGCCTGCGATTCGCTGGATCGTTGAGCCAGCGGCTCTGGCCCGAAGGATGCGGCAGAGGTACCAGCACCGGCTTTTTGCCAAACGTACGGCCGATTCTTTCTTCGAGCGGGGCTGCGCCGAGAAATCGGGCGATCGCCATCTGCCCGACAAGAATGATGACCAGCGGCTCGAGCATCTCGAGCTCGGCGTCGAGCCAGTGCGCACAGTTGGCGACGGCGGCCGGCGGTGGTCGACGGTCACCAGTGCCTGCACGATTGCGGCCGGGGAAGCAGCGCATCAGCGCCGCGATGTACGTGAAGCGCCGAAACTCTTCGGTGCTCGAGAAACCCGCGCGCAGCATCCAGCGGTCGAGCTCCTTGCCCGCGCGCCCGGAGAACGGCTTGCGCGACTCGCGCTCCGCAGGGCCCGGCGCCTGCCCGACCAAAAAGAATGGAGCGCCCCATTGGCCGGAGAACGTGGGGTTGGCCTCCGGGATGATGCCCGCGTCGACGCATACGTGGCAGGCGCGACACGCGGCCTGAAGGGCGCGAAGTGCTCGAGGCGAGCCGCGTGGCGACATATATCGAAGTTACATCGGTAAGATCGCAGTCGATGAGCCCCACTCCCCAGCAGGTGCTCGACGTCCTCGCCCACATCCAGGACCCCGACCTGGGCCGGGACGTCGTGAGCCTCGGCATGATCAAGGAGCTGGAGGTCACGCCCCAAGGCAAGGTCAGCTTCACCTTCGAGCTCACGACGCCCGCATGCCCGGTTCGGGATCGCTTCAAGACCCAGGCCCAGGATCTGGTCGGCGACCTTCCGGGCGTCAAAGAGGTCGAGGTCCGGATGACCGCCAACGTGCGCCCCGCCTTCATGCGACCCAAGCCGTCAGAGGTCCTCCCCGGTGTCAAGCAGACCATCGCGGTGGCGTCTGGAAAAGGCGGTGTCGGCAAGTCCACGGTGGCCGTCAACATCGCCGCCGCTCTGCGCAAGGCGGGTGCCGACGTCGGCCTGCTCGATGCCGATATCTACGGTCCTTCCGTCCCCGCCATGACCGGATCCCGCAGCGTGCCCGAGCAGGTCAACGGCCATCTGCTGCCGATCGACGCTCATGGCCTCAAGGTGATGTCCTTCGGTCACATCTACCCCGGCGACCAGCCCACCATCTATCGCGGGCCGATGGTGGGCAAGGCGATCGAGGCGATGATGACGCAGGTCGACTGGGGCCGCCTCGACTACCTGGTCATCGACCTCCCACCCGGCACGGGCGACGCGTCGCTCACGCTCGCCCAAGCCATTCCCCTCACCGGGGTGGCGATCGTCTGCACGCCGCAGGATGTCGCCACGGACATCGCGGTCAAAGCCCTGCAGATGTTTCGCAAGCTGAACGTCACGCCGCTCGGACTCATCGAGAACATGAGCTGGTACGTGTGCCCGAGCTGCGGACACCGCCACGAGATCTTCAGCCACGGCGGCGCGGAGGCCGCCGCGCAGCGGTTGGGCGTGCCCTTCCTCGGCGCCGTGCCCCTCGAAGAGTCGATTCGCGAGGATGCCGACAGGGGAACGCCGGTGGTCATCTCGAGACCCGACTCAGCCGGAGCGCGCGCCTTCACGGAGATCGCCTCGCAGGTCGCGGCGCGCACGTCGATCCAGTCGTTCCGCCAGCTGCCCGTCATCAACGTCCGGTAAGCGCGACCCTGAAAGACCCGGACCCGTTTCCGCTCACGGTCGACGTCGATCGCGAACGCCAGGTGATGATCATCGCCTGGGAGGATGGGCATCGCAGCAGCTACTCGGGCGAGCGACTTCGATGGGCCTGCCCGTGTGCGGAGTGTCGCGGCGAGGCTGGAGTCCCCGGACGTCTGGCTCGGCTCAAGAGCCTCGAACCTAATGAGCTGCGGGTGCAGGATGTCGCGCTCGTCGGCCAGTACGCGCTTCAAATCGCATTCGAGAATGGGCACTCGACCGGCCTCTACACCTTCTCGCTTTTGCGAGCGATGTGCGAATGCGCCGAGTGCCAGGCCAAGAGGTCGTCCTCCTAGTCGAGCGCCCATCGTGGGATAATCCCGGCGCTCCGTTGTCGCTACCCACGTCCCTGCAGGAAACCGAGCCCTGGACCCACGAGGCACCCGCGCGAATGCGCACCAGGCGCAAACGCCGGATCACACGGCGAGGTTGGATCGCGTTTGGCGCGCTCATCGCGATCTTGCTGACCGCCGGGGGCGGCGTTCTCGCCTTCGAGAATGCCCTTCCCACCTCGGTCAATCTCAACCTCAAGAATGGCGACCAGGACGTCCCCACCTACACGCGACTCGTGTTCAGCTTCAGCCGGCCGGTGGCGCTCAGCGCCATCCAGAGCGCGCTCTCCATCACGCCTGCCACGGACGGGACGCTGGCTGACGTTTCCGCTCAAAAGCAGTACACGTGGTCACCCGCGAAGGCGTTGGCCGACCTCACGGTCTACACGGTGACCTTGGGCCCGATCACCGACACGAGCCACCACCGCATCCCCGGTGGACGCTGGACCTTCACCACCAACATCGTGCCGCGAATCATGACCGTGACCGCCGGCGCGACCGCGCTGACCGATGGCGTCGAGATCGATCCCGGCACGCCGCTGACCGTCAACTTCAACGACGCCATGGAGCCGATCACCATCAAGGTCACGATTGGGACCCAGCAGGCCGATCTCAAGTGGGCGGCGGACTTCCGTAGCGCCACGATCTCGACGCAGGGATTCCCAACGGGACCTCTCGTTCTGCAAATGGGCCCTGGCGGAAGGGATCAGACCGGCCACCACGTGCCGGGAACATTCACGTTGAAATCCGGCATGTACTACCACGATCACGAGCACCGCACCCCGCTGAGGTTCCCAGCGTTGATCCAGGTGCCAAACGACTATTACGCACGCGACCAGAACGGCCTGCAGGCGGCCGATGTCGTTTTCGAATATCTCGCCGAGGGCGGCATCACACGCTGCACCGCGATTTTTCAGAACGCACCCGACCTGATCGGCCCGATGCGTTCCAGTCGTTTCATCTCGCTGAAGATCGCGCGCCATTATCGCGGCCTGCTCTTCCAATCGGGTGAGTCCGCTGCAACGCGCGCTCGCGCCGCTTCGGATCCTGTACCGCAGTTCTTCGACACCATCGGATACACGTACCGCACCGACGCGCGGAACGCGCCGGATAACCTCATGATCAACGCGAGCGGCGTGGTGGCGGCGGAAAATCTCTACTCCGGCATCCCCACCTTCACGCTGCCGAAGGCACGACCAGACCTCAGCGGCGGCGGCGGCGGCACCCCCGTCCCTGTCGACGAGCACTACTCCGTCTACACCTACGATCCCGGCACGGGCACTTATCAGAAATCAGAGGAAGGCCACGCGTATCAGGACGCCAGCCTCCACCAGCCGCTCCGAATCGAGATGTTGATCGTCTTTCACACCGCCGAGCGGCTCGTCAATGTCGGCGACGGTCATGGAGCCCACATCCACGACTTCGACATGGACTCCGGCGGCCGCGTGCAGATCTATTACAAAGGCCTGGGCTACAACGGATCGTGGGCCTCGCCTGACGGCCACGGGCCGCTGTCGTTCACGCTCGACAGCGGACAGGCGGTGACACTGCCGCCTGGCCTGGTCTGGGTCGACGTCGTCGCTTAACCCTCCCCGCTCCGCCGGGAGGTCGGCCCGGCCCAAAGGGTGCCCGGCCGGGTGCGGAGGCTCAAGCCCGCGCGGCGTCCTTGAGTGAGCTGACGTACGCGGCGGCCGCGACCGCCGCCGTCGTGCCGTCGCCGACCGCGGTCGCGATCTGCTTGGTCAGCTGCGCGCGCACGTCGCCCACCGCCCAGATCCCCGGCTCCGATGTCATCAGGTTGCGGTCCGTGATGAGGTAGCCCGCCTCGTCGTGGTCGACATGAAACTTGAAGAGACCCGAGTTGGGAACGAATCCGATGAAGATGAAGACCCCTCCGACTGGCAGCTCCTTGTCCTTGCCGAACTGCTCGTACTTGACCGCCTGCACCTTCCCGTTGCCGACGATCTCCTTGACCCCCGCCTCCAGGATGAACTCGATCTTCGGGTTCGCGCGCGCGCGGTCGATGAGAATCGGCTGGGCGCGGAGCTGGTCACGGCGGTGCAGGATGTACACCTTCTTCGCGTAGCGCGTGAGAAACTCACCCTCCTCGACAGCCGCGTCTCCGCCGCCCACGACAGCCAGCTCCTCACCCTTGAAGAACGCGCCATCACAAACCGCGCAGTAGCTGACACCCCGTCCCCAGAATTCCTTCTCTCCGGCGACGCCGAGGTACCGCGGCAGGCCGCCCGCCGCCATGATCAGCGCAGGCGCCCGAAACTCATCGCCGGACTCCAGCCGGACGACTTTGGCGTCCCTTTCCTTGTCGATCTCCTTCACCGGCTCGAACTCGCGAACCTCGAGGCCGAATTTGCGCGCGTGGTCGCCCATCTTGGTGGCCAGCTCGGTGCCGAGGATGGATTCAAACCCGGGGTAGTCCTCGACCAGCTCGGTGTTCAGCAGCTGGCCCCCGAGCGGGCCGCGGTCCAGGAGGAGGGTCTTGAGGTTCATCCTGGCCGTGTACAGGCCGGCCGCCAGCCCGGCCGGGCCGCCGCCAACGATGACCACGTCGAAATTGCTCATTGCATCAAGTTCAAGTGCAGCAGGGGCTGTCGGTATTCCTCAGGCCCCGGCAGGGCACGATCCCTAGCCAAACTTGAATTGGGCGCCGTAGCCGCCACGGGGGCTGTGGCAGGAGATGTTGTCGAACGGACAGCCGATCGAGCAAGCCCCGCATTCGATGCAGTTGCCAAAGCTGACCACCGTCTTCTTCTGCTCCTCGCTCCACTCGTAAACGCCCGCCGGGCAGAAATGGGTGCAGTACTTGCCCTTGCAGTCGTTGGCGCATACCGCCTGGTCGATGATCTCGATGTGGGGGCGCCCAGTGTCCTCTTTGTACTTGACCGTGAAGAGCTTCTCGGTGAGCTTCTGCATGCCTACCTGCGCAGTCTATCCGGCGCCGAAGCGTTCCCAGACCCGGCACATCAGACGGATCGTGTTGAGGTAATCGGCGGCGTGGATGTTCTCGTTGGGCGCGTGGATGCGGTTGTCCGGCCGGCCGACGCCAACCGGCAGCACGGTGGGCACTCCCAGGTCGGCCACCACTGGATGCATGGGGCCGGTGGCCTGCATGAACGGCCAGAGGACAGGCTCGCCGTGAAGGTCCCGGACGCAGTCGATCACGCTGCGGGCAACCTCAGAGCTCGGGTCTGAACGCGCCGGCTTCTCGCCGTCGTGCCAAACGATCTCGACCTTCTCGAAGCCGTGCATGTCCAGATGCTTACGCAGGCGGGCGAGGAGGTCTTCGGGGTCCTGGTCCGGGATGAGGCGAAAGTCCAGCTTGGCAGTCGCTTCGGCCGGCAGGACGGTCTTCGATCCCGGTCCCTGGTAGCCCGTCGTGATCCCCGCGATGTTGCATGTAGGTGTGAAGAGAAGCTGCTCGATGACGTGCTCGGGGCTCGGATCCCGGATCAGGCGTTCAAAGCCGACCAGCTTCTTCCGCTGAGGGATTTCAGGGTCGATCCGCGCCATCATCTGCCGGTCCGCGTCGGTGGGCTCGACCACGCGCTCATAGAAGCCGTCGATGCGGATATTCATCTCCTGGTCGCGCAGGCTGGCAAGTGCCTCGATCAGGTACATCGGCGCAGACGGATAGATGGACGCAAAGCCTGAATGCTGGTCGAAGTCGAGGAGCTTGACGCGCAGCTGCACATAAAGCAGACCGCGGCAGCCGAACTGAAGGGTTGGCCGCCCCGCGTCGTCGAACGATGCGCCCGATTCCCACAGGCAGCCCTCGGCGCGCAGCTTGTCGGCATGTTTGTGAGCGATCTTCTCGAAGGTCTTGGAGCCAATCTCCTCCTCCCCCTCGACGAGGAACCGCAGCGTGAGCGGGATCGAGCCGAGCCCCTTGAGCGTCTCCAGCGCGTGGATGCGCGCCATGACATCCGCTTTGTCGTCGGCGACCCCGCGGGCGATGATTCGCCCGTCCTTCTCGACCGGCTTGAACGGGTCCGAGTCCCACAGCTCGATGGGGTCCACCGGCTGAACGTCGTAGTGCTGGTACAGCAAGAGCTTTCGGCGTCCGGCGCCGGTCACCTCGGCGTAGAGCGCGGGCATGCCGCCCTCGTCCAATGTCTCCACTCGATCTGTGAAACGGGCCAGGCGATTGGCGATCCAGTCGCGAGCCGGCTTGACCGCGTCCAAGCCGTTTACCGAAACGCTCGGAATGGAGCAGAGCTCTTCGAGCTCACTGATGAAGCGGCGGGAGTTCTTCTCGATGTACTCGTCGACGGCGCTGGTTGAGATCACTGGTCAATTGTTTCACCACCTGTAACCTAGTCTCATGGCCGGCAGCGAATTCCACTTCTCCCCCCGGCCGAACCGCGCCGGTGAGATCAGGTGGCGCGGGTGGTCCGAGGGTGCGTTCGAAGACGCGCGCAAGCTGGATCGCCCGATCCTCCTTTCTATATCCGCGGTGTGGTGCCACTGGTGCCACGTCATGGACGAGACCACCTACTCGGACGCTGGCGTCATCGACCTCATCAATCGCGAATACGTCCCCATCCGCGTTGACAACGACCTGAGACCCGACATCAACCAGCGTTACAACATGGGCGGCTGGCCGACCACGGCATTCCTCACGTCCTCGGGAGAGATCCTCACCGGCGCCACCTACCTCCCGCCCGACCAGATGACCGATGCGTTGGGGCGTGTCGCCGGCTACTACCGCACGCACCAGCCCGACATCGCCAACCGCGTGCTGGAAGGAAAAAAGCGCGCGGGCTCCGCGGTCGCGCGCAGCGTCGGGACGCTCGACGGGGGAGCGGTGGACGCCATCCTCGACGCGGTCAAGAACGCTTACGACGCGGAGTACGGCGGTTTCGGATCCGCCCCGAAGTTTCCTCAGACCGACGCGATCATGCTGCTGCTGGAGCAGGCCCTGCTGCGCTCGGACTCCGAGCTGCGGGCAATGGCGACGCACACGCTCGAGCGAATGGCCGGCGGCGGCACGTACGACCACGTCGAAGGCGGTTTCTTCCGGTACTCGACCACCCAGGACTGGAGCGTGCCCCACTTCGAAAAGATGTTGGAGGACCACGCGGGACTCGTCGGCGCAGTGGCGCTGGCCGGCTTGCCAGACATGCTCGATCAAACCACCGGCTATCTGGACCGGGTGCTTCGCGATCCCGCGACCGGCCTCTATGCGGGAAGCCAGGACGCCGACGAGGACTATTACTCGCTCGACGCCGCCGGCCGCGCTCGGTCGACCGCTCCCTACGTCGATCGCCGCGTCTACACGTCGTGGAACGCCGCGTTGGCGGTTTCCTACCTCGATGCCGCGATCCGGTGCGAGCGGCCCGCGCTGCGCGAGCACGCAGGCGCGCTGCTGCAGCGCCTGTTCGCGGACCGCTACCAACCTGGCAGAGGCCTCGAGCACGCGGAAGGCGTGGCCGGGCAGCTGCCTGACCAGGTGTGGGGGCTGTGGGCGGCGGTTCGCGCGCACCAGGCCCGCCTGGGCGGTGACTGGCTGGCGAGGGCTCGCGATATCGCCCGGCACCTCGAGGATCGCTACGCGGATCCTGAGCTCGGCGGCTACTTCGACCACGCCGGGACGGACCAGCTCGGCCGTTTGAGCGAGCGCATCAAGCCGCTCGCGGAGAACTCGATCGCGGCCATGGCTTTGATGGAGCTGGACGAGCTGGTGGGTGATCCCGAACAGCCCTATGTCGCCAGCGCCCGCCGCGCGCTCGAGTCGGTGGCAGCCCTCCCACGCCAATACGGCCTCATGGCGTCGGTATTCGCGCGGGCCCTCGACCGGCTGCGGCACAGGATCAAGGTGAGCACCGGCAATGCCGGGTTGGCTCGCGCCGCGATGCTCGCGCATCCGTACGCCGTGATCGAGCCCAACACGCTCCAGAGCGCCGTGGTGTGCGTCGGGACCATATGCTTGGCGCCGGTGTCGACACCAGCTGCGCTCAGCGAGGCGATCCAGGAAGCACGCCACACGCGTGCCTGAGTCTCGGCGCCATTTCTCCCGGCGCGTCAACAGAGCTCTAGACGACCCGAAGCTCGAGCGCGCGCTCATCCACGCGATGACCGGCCTCCGCAGCCGTCGCGACGCGGCGTTCAGGAGCTTCGATTTCGCCACCGGCCGCGCCGACTTGAAGCAGCGCCGCCGCGCCAACCTCGAGCGATTGCCGGAGCTGATCGAGCGTTTCACCGAGCGGCTCGAGGCGGTAGGCGGCAAGGCCCACTTCGCCAAAGACGCAGCCGCCGCGCGGGAGATCATCGGTCAGATCTGCTGGAACGCGGCCGGCGGGCAGCGCCGTCCGATCGTGACCAAGGTCAAGTCGATGGCGGGCGAGGAGATCGAGCTCAATCCCTA
>Ga0209237_1002414_pt1 | contig 11214 bp, 10 predicted proteins | sample GraSoi013_1_40cm_2_FD_185820 | JGI IMG/M metagenome (GOLD analysis project Ga0209237, IMG submission 185820) | Grasslands soil microbial communities from the Angelo Coastal Reserve, California, USA - Sample 10_02_2013_1_40cm (SPAdes) (version 2) | ecosystem: Environmental > Terrestrial > Soil >...
GCGCGAACCGCGCGACGTCGCGCCGGACGAACACCTCCGTCGTATCATCCCAGTACACGAGCGCCCACCGCGGGCCGTTCAGCAGGCGGTAGCCCCCCAGGCGCTCGCGCACGCGCGTCGCCGCCGCCCACTCGCAGCCCAGACCCTCGAGCAGCGCCTGGAACTTCGCCGGCGATCTCTCCGCCTCCTGCAGCTCCCGCCAGGCCTCCGCCGGGATCGCCTGCAGGCGCCCGTCGATGAATGCCGGCACCCCGGGGCGCGCCATCTCGAGATATCCGCCGTCGCGGAGCGCGTTGAATCCCGGTCCTTCGACGTGGTTCTCGTCGAGGAATTTCGCGGCGCGGACGGGCAGCGCGGACGCGTCCCACGAGGGGGATGGACGAAGGGCGAGGACCGAGCGATCCAGGCGAAGGGAGAGGCCGGCGAGGACCGCGGCCGCGATCCCCGCGGGCGCGAACATGCGGGGCTGGGGCAGCCGGGCAAGTCCCCAGGCGAGCGTCGGCGCCCAGACGATCTGGGCTTCGGAGACCATCCGCTGCGCCCGAAGGCCGAGGGCGGCGAAGACCACCGTAGCGGCGAGCAGCGCGGGACGTTCGCGGCGGCGGTGCACGGCGAGCAGCAGCGTCACCGGAAGCAGCAGGAAGAATGCCGGACGCGCGGCGAAGGAAGGCGGCTCGAGCTCGCGAACCTGTACCACCTCGCCGATCTCGAGCAGGTGATGCAGCAGGTACTTCGCGTCGAACAGCAGCCCGGGATTCGCCAAAAGCGCGAGACCGGCGCCCAGCGCGAGCCAGAGCTCAGCCGGCCGACGCGTGCGGAACCAGGCCTCGAGGCACTCGAGTCCGAGCACGAAGGCGGCGAATGCCGTGCCCGCGTGCAGGTTTCCGCCCAGCGCGACGAGGACCACGCAGGCGGCCCGCGCCCGCGTTCCCCGCGGAGCCAGTGCCAGCACGGTGGCGAGGAGCGCCCAGGTGGCGACGTGAGGCCGGGGAACGAGGCGGGGAACGAAGAGGAGCGCGATGGCCGGCACGATCCAGGGCGATTCGCAGGCGAACGCCAGCGCCAGCAAGGCGAGCGAGAGCAACGCGAACGTGAGCAGCTGCAGCCCGAGCGCACTGCCGAGTGCTGCGCAGAGAGCGTCGTAGAGCCAGGAGGTCGGGTACCAGGGATGGTCGCTCCACTTCCAGGACAGGGCGTTCGTGCGCGGGATCCCGTCGTGCAGGATCAGGCGGCCGACCGCCATGTGCCATCCGGAGTCGCTGTCGCTCACCGGCGCGAAGCAGAACGGGCCGGCGAGCAACAGCGCGCAGGCGAACGGGACCGCAATCTTGCGCACGGGACCAGAGTAGCAGCTAGATTCAGCGGGTGTCCGATTCCCTGCTCACGATGGAAGCGGCGAGCGCCGGGCTCCGCCTCGCGCTTTGCTCCGCGACCGGCGTCGCGCGCTCGGCAAGCGCGCGGCATGAACTTGCCGCCGGCAGCGCCGCCGCCCTCGCGCAGGGGCTCACGGCCGCGCTGCTGCTCGCGGGCCATCAAGGAACCCGGGTGGACGTGCAGCTCGAATGCAACGGTCCGCTGCGCGGGCTCCTGGTGGACGCGGACGAGAGCGGGGCGGTGCGGGGGCTGGTTCGCGCCAAGGACCTGGAAGGCGGACCGCGCTCGGAGGATCCGACGAGGTTCGACGGGCGCCCGCTCTTCGCCTCGCGGCACGACGAGCGGGCCGGCGCTCTTTCCGTGATGTGTGCGCCGGCGGGCGGGCTGAGCGCTCATCGAGCGGCGTTTCCGTTCGCGGGCGCGGATCTGGGCGCCGCGCTCACGCTGTTTCTGCGGAGCGATCGCGAAGAGGGCGGCGAGATGGCGGTGGAAGTGCTTTCGTCCGTCCGAGATCCCTTGGTGGCGGCTGCCGGGGTCCTGGTCTCGCCGCTCCGGGCGGAGGACGCCGAAAAGGCGCGGGTGCTGGGAAAACCGTTGCGCCAGGGCGGGCTCGCGGCCGCGCTCGCCTCGGGCGCTGAGGCGGGGCAGATCGCCGATGCGCTGGCGCGCGCTTTCGATCTCGGTCCCTTGCGCACCGTCGCTACTTCGGAGCCGCGGTTCGCCTGCCGCTGCTCGCGCGAGCGCGTGGTGCGCGCACTGCGCTCGCTGGGCGCGCGGCAGTTGCGCGAGATGGCGGAGAAAGACGGCGGCGCCCGCCTGACCTGCGATTTCTGCAACACCGCATACACCTTTTCGGCGGCGGATCTGGTTGCGCTCGTTCAGCCTTGAACGAGCTGCTTCAGCTTCTGCACCGCATGATGGAAGTTGACCTTCGCGTTCACCTCCGTGATCCCCAGCGCCTGCGCAATCTCCGCGAACGGCAGGTCGCCGTCGATGCGCAGCAGGAGGACTTCCCGCTGCCTGCGCGGCAGTCTGGCCACGGCCTCGCGCAGGGCTTTCTGCTGCTGGGTCCGTGCGATGCGCTCCTCGGGGTCCTCGATGGTCGGCTCGGCCTCGCGATCCTGCGCCTGCACCGATCGGTCGAAGCGGGCGATGTCGCGCAGGTGGTTCTTCGCCAGGTTCACCACGATGCGGAAGAGCCACGACTTGAATGAGCCACCGCGCCATCCCGTGACGCGCTCACTGGCGTTGATGAAGGCCCGCTGCGCGAGGTCTTCGGCGTCGTCCTCGTCCCGGGCGAAGCGGCGCGCGATGGCCAGGATGGGACGCTGGTAGCGCCGCACGAGCGCCTCGAACGCCCTCGAGTCGCCGTCGCGGAACGCGGCGAGAAGCTCGGCGTCGCTCAGGTCGCCCATCCGAGGCGCCCACCCTTAGCACGAAGGCGCAAACGACCTTGCAGGCCGGTGTGAAATGCACTCTATTTCCGCGCGCATGCTCGACTTGAAGTGGGTGGTGGCGAATCTGGACGAGGCGCGCCGTCGGCTCGCGACGCGCGGCGGGGGCGCGGCGGAAGCGCTGGCGCCGATCGAGGCGCTCGCGGCGGAGCGCCGGCACCTGATCCAGGCGAGCGAGACGCAGCGCGCGGAGCAGCGGAAGGCGTCCGAGCAGATGCGCGCTCTCAAGGGCGAAGAGCAGGCCCGCCTTCGCGCCCGGCTCAAGACGCTCTCGGACGAAGCAAAGGAGAAGGAAGCGCGGCTGAAAGAGGTCGAGGAGCAGATCGAGCGCGCGCTGCTGAACGTACCCAACCTGCCGCACGAGACCGTGCCGGTGGGCACCTCCGAGCGCGACAACCAGGTCGTGCGCACCTGGGGAGACAAGCCGGCCGTCGATTCCCCGCGCGAGCACACAGAGATCGGCGAGAAACTCGGCCTGCTCGACTTCGAACGTGCCGCGAAGGTGTCGGGGACCCGCTTCGTCTTCTACCGCGGCGCCCTGGCACGGCTCGAGCTCGCGGTCGTGCAGTTCTTCCTCGATTCCGCGCGGGAGCGCGGGTACCTCGAGCTGCTGCCCCCCTACCTGGTGAACGCGGACTCGATGCGCGGCACCGGGCAGTTGCCGAAGTTCGAGGAGGACCTCTTCAAGACGACTTCCGGTTACTACCTCATCCCCACCGCAGAAGTGCCGGTGACGAACTATCATCGCGACGAGATCCTCGAGGGCGCCCAGCTCCCATTGAAGTACACCGCGTTCTCGCCGTGCTTCCGCAGCGAGGCGGGCAGCTACGGCAAGGACACGAAGGGGATCATCCGGCAGCACCAGTTCCACAAGGTCGAGCTGGTCCGGTTCGAGCGTCCGGAGAACGCGCACGCGGCCCTGGAGGAGTTGGTTCGCGACGCGCAGGCGCCACTGCAGGGGCTCGGACTGCACCATCGCGTCGTGACCCTCTGCACGGCGGACCTGGGGTTCGGTTCCGAGAAGACGTACGACCTCGAGGTGTGGTTGCCCGGCCAGAACGCCTACCGCGAGATCAGCTCGTGCTCGACGTTCGGCGACTTCCAGGCGCGGCGGGCGCAGATCCGGTTCCGCCCAGCGCAAGGCGACAAGCCGCGGCTGGTGGCGACGCTCAACGGCAGCGGGCTCGCGGTCGGACGCACGGTGGTGGCGATCCTGGAAAACGGCCAGCAGGCCGATGGCAGCGTGATCCTGCCGGGAGCGATCCGCCCGTACATGGGAGGCCTGGAGCGCCTCATGCCGGCGGCCCCCGGGTAGGATTTTAGCCTCCTTGTCGGGCCCGCGCCCCGTGCGAACCGTGGGGGCATGGCGGAAGCATCCCTCCAAGCCTCTCCACCACTTCGGGCGGATGCTGCAGGTCGGCATCGATGACGGCGAGCACCTCGCCGCGCGCCGCCTGCCACCCGCGGATCACGGCGGTGGAAAGGCCCTTCTCTCCCCGGCGCCGCATCACCCGAAGCGCGGGAAACCGATCTGCCAGCTGCAGCGCGAGCGCCCAGGTGTCGTCGGGGCTGTCGTCGTCGACGACCAGCAACTCGTACGCGCCGGACAGGCAGGCGTCCAGGACCGCGGAGAGCCGGCCGACCTGTTCCGCCGATCCGGCGTTCGAATGCAACGCGCAGTGCGTACAGAACCTCGCGGCGAACGCGAACGTGCGGCTCACGGCCGTGCCCGCCAGCGGCTCCACCTTCGTTGGATGGCAAGGGGCCTGCTCCGGGACGGCCGGGTGCGCGCTCACCATGGATGTGGATCGCGACGTCACGGCGAATTTCTCGACCCTGCCGCCCGGCACGGCCCGCATCGAGGTCGTACCGATCGGCAAGGGGTCCGGGCGCGTCACTTCGACGCCGGCGGGGATCGACTGCCCGGCGGTGTGCACAATGACCGTGGCGGCGGGCACCCGCATCTCGCTGACGGTAGTGCCGGACGCGAGCTCCACGTTCGTGGGCTGGGGTGGTGCGTGCAGCGGCGGCGGCGGTTGCAGCTTCACCGCGAACGGGGACCAGACCACGTGGGTGAATCTCGACCTGAGCATGCCGCCTCCGCAGAGCTGTTCGGCAATCGCACCCCCGGACGACGTGCCCATGCAGCAGTCCGCAGCGCTGAAGTAGCGTTCAGACGTAACGGAAAACAAGGACGGCGACCGCGGCGGACACCAACGTCGCGCCCCACAGCGGCGTGCCAAGGATCGCGAGCCATCCGAGGTGGATGTAGGCGGCGGACAACAGGGAGATGAACAGCCGGTCGCCGCGCGTCGTCACGATGTGCAAGACGCCCCGGCGCGGCGCCCCTCCTGGAGACCGCCATTCCCACACCACCATCCCGGCGAGGAGAACCCCGATGAAGATGCAAAAGACGGCGGTTTGCCACGTCCACGCCATCCATCCCAGTCCGCTCGTCGTTCCTGCCATGCCTCCCCCTCAAACGCGGCCGAGCGCGAAGCCCTTGGCGATGTAGTTGCGCACGAAGTAGATGACGAAGGCGCCCGGGATGATGGTGAGCGCGCCCGCCGCGGCGAGCAGGCCCAGCTCGTAGCCCGACGTGCTCGCGGTGCGGGTCATGGTGGCGGCGATGGGCTTGGCATCCACCGACGTCAGCGTCTTGGCCAGGAGCAGCTCGACCCAGGAGAACATGAAGCAGAAGAATGCCGCGACACCCACGCCGGCGGCGATGGTCGGAATGAAGATGCGGATGAAGAACCGCCAGAACGGATACCCGTCGACGAAGGCCGTCTCGTCGAGCTCCTTCGGCACGCCCGACATGAACCCCTCGAGGATCCACACCGCGAGCGGGATGTTGAACAGGCAGTGCGCGAGCGCCACCGCGACGCGCGTGTCGAACAGTCCGATCGCCGAATACAGCTGGAAGAAGGGCAGCGCGAAGACTGCCGGCGGCGCCATCCGATTGGTGAGCAGCCAGAAGAACAGATGCTTGTCGCCGAGGAAGCGGTAGCGGGAGAAGGCGTAGGCTGCCGGCAGCGCCACCACCACCGAGGTGACCGTGTTCATCAGCACGTACCCGAGCGAGTTCAGGTAGCCTCCGTACCAGGTCGGATCGGTGAAGATCTTGCGGTAGTTCTCCAGGGTGAAAACGCGCGGCCAGAGCGTGAACGAGCCGAGGATCTCGTTGGTGTTCTTGAAGGACATGTTCAAGAGCCAGTAGATCGGCATCAGCAGGAAGAGGATGTAGAGCGCCGGCAGCAGCCAGACGAAACGTTTCATTTCACTCGGCCTCGCCCTTGGTCATCACCGTGTAGAAGATCCAGGACAGCAGGAGGATGATGAGGAAGTAGATGAGGGACATCGCGGCAGCCGGCCCCAGGTCGAACTGCCCGAGGGCGACCTTCACCAGATCGATCGACAGCAGCGTGGTCGCGTTGCCGGGTCCCCCGCCCGTCAGCACGATGGGCTCGGTGTAGATCATGAAGCTGTCCATGAACCGCAGCAGCACCGCGATGGTGAGCACCCGCTTCATCTTCGGGAGCTGGATGTAGCGGAACACCGCGCCGCTGGAGGCGCCGTCGATCTTTGCCGCCTGGTAGTACGCGTCCGGGATCGCGCTCAGTCCGGCGTATGCGAGCAGGACCACGAGCGAGGTCCAGTGCCACACGTCCATCGCGATCAGCGTGGTCCAGGCAGCCACGGGCTGCCTCGTGTAGTTGTATTCGATGCCGGCGGCGTTGAGGGACCGGCCGAGCAGCCCGATGTCGGGCAGCGCGAGAAGGTTCCACATCGCGCCCACCACGTTCCAGGGAATGAGGAGCGGCATCGCCACCAGCACCAGGCAGACCGAGACCCAGGGCCCGCGCCGCGGCATCGCCAGGGCGATGGCCACGCCGAGCGGAACCTCGATGGCGAGGATGATCCCGGTGAACAGCATCTGCCGCAGGAGCGAATTGTGGAAGCGCTCTGAATGCAGCACGGCCTCGAACCACTTGACGCCCTCGAAGAAGAAGACGTTCTCGCCGAACGTCTCCTGGACCGAATAGTTGATCACCGTCATCAGCGGGACGATGGCGTTGAAGGCCACCAGCAAGACGACCGGGACCACCAGCCACCACGCCTTCTGGTTGGGGGTCTTGGTGCTCACCGCTGCTCCCCTTCCACGATCCAGCCGTCCGCGTAGAGCTGCGTATGCGCCGGGTCGAAGGAGACGAACGCGCGCTCGCCGGACACGTGGTGACCCTGTGTCACCAGCAGCTTGATGGTCGCGTCGTCGTGCTGCGTCTCGACGATGCGATGACGACCCGTCTCGCTGCTCTTGGTGATCCTCACCGGGATCCCGCTCGATGAGAAGCGCACGAACTCCGGCCGTACCCCGATCTCGAGCTTGGCGCCCGCCGGTGGCGTCTTGGGAGGGCCGGCCATCTCGATGACATGGCCCCCGAACCGCGCGAGGCCGCCCTCGAACGTGGCGGGCAGCACGTTCATGCCCGGCGAGCCGATGAAGTACCCGACGAACGTGTGGCGCGGCCGTTCGAAGAGATCCACCGGCGTGCCGGCTTGCACGACGGTCCCCTCGTTCATGAGGACGACCTGGTCGGCGAACGTGAGGGCCTCGGTCTGGTCGTGCGTGACGTAGATCATCGTGGTGCGCAGCCGCTGGTGCAGCTCCTTGAGCTTGCTGCGTAGCCGCCATTTGAGATGCGGGTCGATCACCGTCAGCGGCTCGTCGAACAGGATCGCGGCCACGTCCTCGCGCACGAGGCCCCGGCCGAGCGAGATCTTCTGCTTGCCGTCCGCGGTCAGGCCGGCGGCGCGCTGTCCCAACGTCGCGTCGAGGTCCAGCATCGCCGCCACCTCGCGGACGCGCGCATCCACCGCAGCCTGTGCGATGCCGCGATTGCGCAGCGGGAAAGCAAGGTTGTCGTACACGGTCATGGTGTCGTAGACGACGGGGAACTGGAAGACCTGGGCGATGTTTCGCGCGTCCGGGGGGAGCGCGGTGACGTCGCGCTCAGCGAAGCGCACCGTCCCTTCGGTCGGGCGCAACAGGCCCGAGATGATGTTCAGCAAGGTGGTCTTGCCGCAGCCGGAGGGTCCGAGCAACGCGTTCGCGCTGCCGGCTTCCCATTCGAGGTCCAGGCGCTTGAGCGCCCAGTCCCCGTCGTTGCGCGGCCGATCCTGATACGTGTGCCGCAGGTTCGACAGCCTGATGCGCGCCATGTCGTTCCCGCCCCCGCTAAGCGCTGCCGGTGCTGACGCACCGCCCGTCCTGCGTGAAGTAGAGCCCGCGCGCGACGTCGAGCCGGAAACCTGCGATCTCGCCGACGTCGAAGCGATGGATTCCTTGCGCTTGTGAAACCCAGGTGCTGCCGTCCAGATCGAAGTGGACCACGCTGTCGGAACCGCTGATCTCCGTGATGGAAACGCGGCCGGTGACCGCCACCGCCTGCGCCGGGCCCCCTGCGACGGCGGCCGGCTGCACATGGTGCGGGCGCAGGCCGAACGTGTAGGGCCCGTCCGCGAGCTTCGCCAAAGCACCCTCCGCTTTCCAGCTCACCACCTTGCCCAGCTCGATGCGGTCGCCGCGCTTGATCACGTTCGCGGTGTTGATCGGAGGATCGGAGAATGCGCGCGCCGTGGTGAGGTCGACCGGCTGGTGGTAGACGGACGACGTCTCGCCGAACTGCGTGATCCGTCCTTCGTGCACGGTCGCCGTATGGCCACCGAGCAGCAGCGCCTCGGCCGGCTCCGTGGTCGCGTAGACCACCGTGCAGTCGCGATCGGCGAAAAGCCGCGGCAGCTCGTCGCGCAGGCCCTCGCGCAGCTTGTAGTCGAGGTTTGCCAGCGGCTCGTCGAGGAGGATGAGGTCGGCGTCCTTCACCAGCGCCCGCGCCAGGGCGGTGCGCTGCTGCTGGCCGCCGGACAGCTCGCTCGGGCGCCGGTCCAGGAGCGCATCGAGCCGCAGCAGCTCTGCGATGCGTCCGACGCGCGATTTTACCTGTGACCCAGGTACCCGTTCGACCCGCAGCGGCGAGGCGATGTTCTCGAAGACGGAAAGGTGCGGGTAGTTGATGAACTGCTGGTACACCATCGCCACGCGACGGTTCTGCACCGGCACTGCGGTGACGTCGTGGCCACCGAACCAGATCTCGCCCGCGGTAGGCCGCAGCAGACCCGCCATCAGCCGCATCAAGGTCGTCTTTCCAGCGAGCGTGGGCCCGAGCAGGATGTTGAAGCCCCTTGCCGCGAGCTCCATCCGGGTCGGATGGACGTGCGTCTCGGCTCCCACGCGCAGCTCGACATCTTTGAGTGCGAGGGTCATCGGCGGGATCGGGCGATCGGGGGCGGCGCGGGCAGCCGCCCCCTGGTCGATCGTATCAGCGGCTCACCCTCTGGACTGCCATCGCTTGACCAGCTCGTCGTAATCGATCGTCTTGCCCGGAGGCTTCTCGTTGGCGAGCTTGGCCTTCGGACCGTCGGGCCTCCCCAGCCAGTCCTTCGGGTCCTTGGGCTTGTTCAGGCGCGGGCCGCAACCGTTGTAGGTCTTCGCCTTCTCGTCGGCGGCCTGCATCCGGGCCATCACGTCGTCCATCTCGTTGGCGAGGCGGTCCATCGCCTGCTGCGGAGTGAACGCGCCCGAGTTCACGTCACCGATGTTCTGCCACCAGAGCTGCGCGAGCTTCGGATAGTCGGGCACGTTGATGCCGGTCGGAGTCCAGAGCACGCGATCCGGCGAGCGGTAGAACTCGACCAGGCCGCCGAGCTTGGGCGCGCGCTCGGTGAAGGAAGCGTGGCGGATGTCGGAGTCGCGGATGATCGTCAGGCCCACGTGGCTCTTCTTCAGCGAAGTGCTCTTGGAGACCGTGAACTGCCCGTAGAGCCAGGCTGCCTTGCGGCGATCGATCGGCGTCGACTTGAACAGCGTCCACGAGCCGCAATCCTGGTAGCCGAGCTTCATGCCCTCGATCCAGTATGGGCCGTGCGGCGAGGGCGCCATCCTCCACAGCGGCATGCCCTTGTCGTCGACGGTGTTGTTGCCCTCCTTCTTGGGGGCGACCATGCTGGAGGTGAACGCGGTGTACCAGAAGACTTGTTGAGCGACGTTGCCCTGGGAGAGCGCCGGCAGCGACTGGTAGAAGTCGTAGTCGGCGGCGCCCGGCGGGGCGTACTTGCGCAGCCATTCGTCCCACTTGCGGACCGCATACACCGCAGCCGGCCCATTCGCCTCGCCACCTCGGGATACGGTGGAGCCAGACGGATTGCACGAGCCCTCCTCCATGCGGATGCCCCACTCGTCGATCGGGCGGCCGTTGGGCAGGCCCTTGGAACTCGCGCCGGCCATCGAGAGCCAGGCGTCGGTCATGCGCCAACCCAGATCAGGCGCGCGCTTGCCGTAGTCCATGTGGCCGTACACGCGCACGCCATCGATGTTCTTCACGTGCACGGTGAAGAACTCCGCGATGTCTTCGTAGGCGGACCAGTCGAGCGGGACGCCGAGCTCGTAGCCGTAGCGCTCCTTGAACGCCTTCTTCAGCTCCGGTCGCTTGAACCAGTCGTACCGGAACCAATAGAGGTTCGCGAACTGCTGGTCGGGCAGCTGCCACAGCTTGCCGTCCGGCCCGGTGGTGAATGACTTGCCGATGAAATCGTTGACGTCCAGCGTCGGCAGCGTGACGTCTTTTCCTTCGCCGGCCATCCAGTCGGTGAGGTTGACGGCTGACTGCAGCCGCGAGTGGGTGCCGATCAGGTCGGAGTCGTTGATGTACCCGTCGTACAGGTTCCGGTTCGTCTGCATCTGCGTCTGGACCGCCTGCACGACCTCGCCTTCGCCGAGCACCTGGTGGTTGACCTTGATCCCGGTGATCTCCTCGAAGGCCTTGGCCAGGACCTTGGACTCGTATTCGTGCGTCGGGATCGTTTCCGACAGAACGTTGATCTCCATGCCGCGGTACGGCTTGGCGGCGTTGATGAACCACTCCATCTCCTTGAGCTGCTGTTCCTTCGACAGGGTCGAGGGCTGGAACTCCTTGTCGATCCATCTCTTCGCTGCAGCGATGTCGGCGCGGCCTGCCGTTGCGAATGCAAGGGCGAGGAGGACGCCGATCCTGAGTGTGAGTCGGTATCGGATCATGTTGGCTCCGTGCGCGGATTGGGCGACCGCCGAGTGCGGGTCGGGCCTCGCTCATACTACAAAAGCGCAGACGTTCGTTCGGGGGGTCGCGTCAAATACGGATGTAGCTGCGTCAACACTCTGAATTTGTTAGAAAATTCATCTCCAACGCGAGTCCGTGAGACGCAAGCCTGAGCAGGCCTACGACGAAGAACGGAGGCGTGTTCACACGCTTCCCGGCGGCACGCGATGCTCGACGCGATCGAGGACCTG
>Ga0209237_1002420_pt1 | contig 11201 bp, 9 predicted proteins | sample GraSoi013_1_40cm_2_FD_185820 | JGI IMG/M metagenome (GOLD analysis project Ga0209237, IMG submission 185820) | Grasslands soil microbial communities from the Angelo Coastal Reserve, California, USA - Sample 10_02_2013_1_40cm (SPAdes) (version 2) | ecosystem: Environmental > Terrestrial > Soil >...
GAGATATCGTCAAGAGTTGTGGATCGAGGCTGATCAGGCGGCGACCTTTCTGGGCTGATCCTGCGTGCCCTTCTTGCGCGGCTTGACCTTCGTGACCGTGTCCTCCGGGACGTGATCGCGCTCGACGCGAACGCCGTCCTTGAACGTGACACCGGCCCTGACGAGCGGGAGTAGCTCGCGGCCGTCGAGGCGACGCCAGGTTGCCTGGGCGAGCAAAAGCAGGCGGAAGGCCATCGCGAGGCCCGCGCGACGCGAACCGGCTCCCTTGGTCACGCGCTGGCGCAGCTTCACCGTGGCGAACGTGGATTCGATAGGGTTCGTCGTGCGCAGGTGCTTCCAGTGCTCGGCCGGGAAATCAAAGTGGGTCATCAGCTTGTCGGAATCGGCCAGGAGAGCCTTCGCCGCCTTCGGGTACTTCGCCTCGTACTCGGCGACGAACGCCTTCATCAGCTTCTCGCACTCGGCCTGTGTTGGGGCGTTCATCATCTCGTGGAGCGCCGCCTTCGCTTTCGCTTGAAGGCTCTTCGGCAGCTTGTCGAGGACGTTGGCGATCTTGTGCACCCAGCAGCGGCCCTCGCGCGTCTCGGGGAACACCTCGCGCAGCGCCGACCAGAAGCCGAGTGCGCCGTCGCCAACCGCGACCACCGGCGCGCGCATCCCGCGCGCCTTCAAGTCGCGCAGCAGCGCAAGCCAGCTCTCGGTCGACTCGCGGTAGCCGTCCTCCAGTGCGATGACTTCCTTGGTCCCGTCCGGACGCGCGCCGATGATGACCAGCGCCGCAAGCCGCTCATCTTCCAGGCGCACGTTGAAGTGCACGCCGTCGGCCCACATGTAGACGTAGTCGCGATCCGCGAGCGAGCGCGTCTTCCACGCGCTGTACTCCTGCTGCCACGAGCTCACCAACCGGGTGATCACGCTCGGGGAGAAACCGGCGGCGTGCTCGCCGAGCAGCGCCTCAAGCCCGCCGCGGAAGGCGCCCGTCGAAAGCCCGCGTAGGTACAGCGCCGGCAGCAGCTCGGTGATTGCCTTCGACTTGCGTAGGTAGGGCGGAAGGATCTGGCTGGTGAACTTCTGCCGCTCGCCCCGGATGATGCGCTCATCGTTCACGCGCGGAGTCTCGACCGTCAGGGTCCCTGCGCCGACGGTTACACGCCTCGCTTGCGCCCGCCCGTTGCGCACCACGAGCGCATGCCCATCCTGGCCGCGGGCCTTGCGATGTCGCTCCGTGTACGCGTCCACCTCGGCCTCCAGCGCCTCGGCCAGCATTCGCTGCGCTCCCTCCCGCGCCAGTCGATCCAGTGCTGACTCGTCGTTCGTCTTTCCCCGTCCGGACTCGTTCTCGGTTACCCTCAGCATCGGCGTGCCTTTCCCCGCCCTGGCTGGGGCGGTCGTGGTTGGTTGCTTCCAACTCGGAAAGGTACGCCACCTTCGTCAGCTCATGGCGATCCACAACTTTCGGTCATATCTCCGGCTCACCCCACACGCCGTGGAAGGGTTCAGGTGAACTGGTTTAGAGGGCGGTAACCTGGAAACAGTCGCTCAGCAACACGTCAGACGTGGCGAAGATCCGGAACATCACGTCGAACGTATAGCCGTGCGGGGTGGCCGGCGCCGAGACATGAAAGCTAACCGAGCCGCGGCCATGATCGTCCGTAGTAAGTGCGATCGTTGTGCCATCGGCGGCCTTGTTGATGAGGAAGGCGGGTGCTGGCGCGAAGCCGGGCGAGTTCGGCTGCTCCCATGGATACAGGCCTGCAGCGCGCTGGCAAATGCCGTCATCGTGCAGAGGTCGGAAGCTCTCCGGCGCTCGGGACACCGTGTATGTGGCATTCGGCAGCACGTGGTGGACATTGATCGCAATGTCGGCCGCGAATCCTGCCTCGCCGGCGACCGGAACGACGGTGACACTGCCCACGTCGGCCTCGTTGGTGGCACCCTGCTCCTCGAGCTTGTGGCGGTACGCTTTGCCGGCGTTCGCGACAGTGTCCTCCTCGAGAATGCTCTCCCCGTCCGAGTCCACTTCCGCCTGCGTCGGCTGGCCGATGGATTGGTTGCCAGTGAATAGATCAAATGAGGAACTCGCTTGCGAATTAGAACCCGGCATCGACGTGCAGGCCGCGAGCACGACCACTCCCGCGCATGACGGCCACAATCGCTCGGTCATACAGTCACCTCCGGTCACCTCGGACTCGAGTGCGACCAGCCCCGTAGCGCGTGCGCCTGCTCCGAGTCCATGGCTCGCACCTGATTTCTGGCTGGCCTCCGGCTGACCCGGCAAATCCCAAGGGAGGCAAGAGGTTCGGTGAGGAGCTCATCCGTCGTATCGGTTTAGGTGCCCCCGCCTGCATGCTAGACTCAGTCATCGAGGGCAGGACATGGACGTCCCTCCGCGATCCACCAGAACACTCGTCCGGTTCGGGGCGTTCGAGCTCGACCTGCGCACCGGCGAGTTGCGCAAACGCGGAACGAAGATCAGGCTTCAGCAGCAACCATTTCGGGTGCTTGCGCTGCTGTTGGAACGCCGCGGCGACGTCGTGACGAGGGAGGAACTGCGCCGCGCAATCTGGCCCGATACGGCTGTGGAGTTCGAAGAAGGCCTCGACGCAACTATCTACAAGCTCCGCAACGCCCTGGGCGACAGCGCCGAGCACCCGCGGTTCGTCGAAACGCTGCCACGTCGCGGGTACCGGTTCATCGGATCCGGGGAGCGCGTAACCGAACCGGAAGGAGCGCGCGATGCTCCAGTGCCGGAGCATCCAGCTCCCGAAGCACGGTCCCGGCGGTGGATCGTCGTATCGGCAGGAGCGTTGGCGGCGGTGGTCGCGCTCTCGCTCGCGGCAAACGTTCTCGGAGTGCGGGATTTTCTCTTTGGCGGAGCCTCTTCACCTCGAATTCACTCCGTTGCGGTGCTCCCGCTGAGGAATCTCTCCGGCGAGCCTGCGCAGGAATATTTCGCCGATGGCATGACCGAAGCGCTGATCACGAATCTGGGAAAGGTTGGAGGCCTGCGCGTGATCTCGCGCACCTCCGCGATGCACTACAAGGGGTCGCGTCAGACCCTTCCCGAGATCGCCCGGCAGTTGCGCGTCGACGCGGTCGTAGAGGGAGCGGTCTTGCGGGAAGGCGGCCGGGTACGGATCACGGCGCAACTGGTGGAAGCATCTACCGACCGGCACCTCTGGGCCGAGACCTACGAGGCCGATCTTCGAAATGTGTTGGCCCTGGAGGACGAAGTCGCGCGAGCCATCACGAACGAAGTGAAGATCAGGTTGTCGCTCCAAGGGCAGGTCCGGTGGACGGGGGCTCGGGCGATCAACCCGAAGGCATATGAGGACTACCTTCAGGGTCGTCACGTGTGGAACGAATGGACCGAAGAGGGTTTGAGGAAAAGCATTGAATTCTTCGGAAACGCCGTAAAGGAGGATCACGAATATGCAGCGGCCTGGGCCGGATTGGCTGATGCCTACGCGTTCATGAGCTTGTTTGGGTTCCTGCCGAACGAGGTGGGACTACCCAAGGCGAAGGCGGCTGCTCTGCGAGCGATACAACTGGACGAGACGCTTTCCGAGGCACATGTCTCGCTCGCCGGCGTGTCCTTGCACCTGGAGCGGTCCTGGGCTGCTTCGGAAGGCGAATTGCGCCGTGCCATCAGCCTCAACCCGAACAACGCCATGGCGCATCAATTCTATGGCTATTATCTGAGCGCCACGGGGCAGTTCGAAGCCGCGATTGCAGAGATGAAGTGGGCGCTCGAGCTCGATCCGCTTTCTCCGAACAAGCAGAACTCGCTCGCCGCGACCTTCTACCGCGCACGGCGCTATGACGAAGCGCTGCAGTACTTCCGCCAGGTCCCTGACCCGGACGCGAACTCGGAATCACGACATCGCCGGATCGCTGCCATCTATGAATCAAAGGGGATGCAGAGCGAAGCGGTTGCCGAATTGTTGGTGGCGCTGAGACTCGCGGGGAAGACGGAAATCGTCCGGTCGGTAGAAGAAGAGTATCTCTCGTCCGGTTACCCCGCGGCCAAGAAGACCTTCTTACGCGAGGATGTTCGAGAGACTGAAAAGCGGGCGAAGAACGCCTATCCCCGGCCGCTCGCGGTCGACATTGCGGCGGACTACGCTTTGCTTGGCGAAAAGGACAAAGCGTTCGAGTGGCTGGATCGAGCCGTTCGCGATCGCGAGGGACCGCTGATGTACCTCAAGGTGGACGATCGCTTCGACGCTCTTCGCTCCGATCCCAGGCTCGAGGATGTTATACGCAGCATCGGCTTGCTGCCCTGATAGGGAAGTCACACGAGGATAGGAGACCGCTCGGAGCCTCGGCGGAGTCGGCGTACTGCGGGCGTTCCCCTGCGTTTCCGGGGCCCATCGCAAAACAGTCCGTCCCCCGTCCGGATCGCGACCCTGCGGAACGGCACGGCCAACCAGTAGTGCTGCGACCATCCAGGACCGCGCCTAGAAGCTGATCGTGCACCGGCGTCCTGGTGTACTGACCACCTCGGCAGGGGGGCGCCGTGCGGTCGGTCCAAAAGTCGGCGCATGGGCGTTTTCGCGTTCAAGGTGTTGGGGCCGCTGGGTCAGGCCCCTGTGGTGCAACCTGTCGTTGATTGAAGAAAGTCCTCTAGTTACCGCGGGGTTTGCAAGCGTTCGCACCACGCCGCGATTCGTTCGCTGCGTTGCCTTTCCTAGCCACTCTTCTTGGAGACAGTTTGGAGACGCCCGCCGAAGGCTCACTAACACTAGTGAGATCAAGAAGCTGGCGGTAGCGCATGGGAATCGAACCCACCGAGGACGCCTCTCAGCGCCCGCCACCGGTTTTGAAGACCGGGCCAGTCACCAGATCCGGAAGCGCTACCGCGGTGTTCTTACTCTGAAGCTCGGCCAGATGCACAACCTTTGTGGGCTCTGGTGCCGTGCTGGTGCCATAGAACTGCGCGAGCCGGGCGTCGGAGAGCTTGTCCGTGGACGCCTTCTTCGGCGCCAGGTGCGCATAGCGCTCGGTCACCTGGATGGTCGAGTGGCCCATCCACACCTGCACCTCGGGCAGGTGGTAACAGACCATCACGCAGTGGCTCGCGAAGCTGTGCCGCAGCATGTCCCAGCCCTTGCCGGAAGGTGCCGACGTTCTTCGCCGCGGCGCCGAGCGGACGGCGGCTGCCCTTGGGCTTCTGCTCGCCGCGTGTGAAGCGGACGAAGGCCCGGATCGCGGTCAGCTTCTGGTACTGGAGGTGGACGGGGCCGCGCTGGTCGTAGAGCACGAGTCGGCGGATCTCGGCCTCGTCGAGGTCTTGACGGTCCACCGCCGGCCTATTTGCAAGCGGCGCTCGATGAGGCGCGCAAGCGCCCGCTCGACGACAGGTGTGGCGACTCGTGGCGTGGAGTGCTGTGGAAAACGGCCCGTCTGAGATTCCCGCAATCACGAGGGGATCGACGATTTGCGTGCGTCGTCACCGGCTACTGGTTGATGTGTTTTTCGTCTTCGAATCTCTGTGGGGACGCCAACTAACTAGACGTGATGCTTTCGGTTTTTCTCTGACGCAGGTGTTGTCTCCCGGTTTTTTCCCCGCGCGTTGGCCGGGGGCAGGGAGTCGGGGGCGACGGGCTGCTCGAGGAACCTGATCGCCGGGTTCAGGGACGCGGGCGAGAGGTGCACGTATACATCGGCCGCCGCCTTGTGGCACGGTGCCGCGCATTATTGTGGGTCACACAATCATCAAGGAGGAACGGTGTGAGACGGTACATTCTGCTTTCTCTCGCGGTCACGGCGATCTCGGGCTTCGCGTCGAACGCCTACGGTGCCGCCAATCCCAAGGTCGGGCTTTCCTTCTCCGACTTCGCCACCGAGCGTTGGGCCCGCGAACGCGACGAGATGTCGAAGCTGCTCAAGGATGCCGGTTACGAAGTTCTCGTTCAAGAAGCCAACCATGATGCCAAGCTCCAGAACGACCAGATCAAGAACATGGTCACCCAGGGCGCGAAGGTCATCATCGTGGTGGCAGAGGACGGCGACTCCGCCGCCACCGCGGTGGAAGACGTCGCGAAGAAGGGCGTCAAGGTCATCGCCTACGACCGCCTGATCAAGACGCCGAAGATCGCCGCCTACGTCTCCTTCGACAACGTCGACGTCGGCCGCAACCAGGCCAAGGGCGTCCTGGCCGTGAAGAACTCCGGCAATTTCGTCCTCCTCGGCGGAAGCCCCACCGACAACAACGCCCACCTGTTCCGCCAGGGCCAGATGGAGGTCCTCAACCCCCTCATCAAGTCCGGCAAGATCAAGGTCGTCGCCGATCAGTGGGTGGAGAACTGGGATCCGGCCAACGCCAAGAAGCTCATGGAGAACATCCTCACCGCCACCGGCAAGAAGTTCGACGCGGTGGTCGCCTCCAACGACGGCACCGCCCTGGGCGCCCTCGAGGCCATGAAGACCGCCGGCCTGGCCGGCAAGGTCCCCATCTCCGGTCAGGACGCCACCGAGGCCGGCTGCAACTCCATCGCCCGCGGTGAGCTCAGCGTCACGATCCTCAAGGACACCCGCAAGCTGACCCCGCTCGCCAGCGAGCTCGCGGTCAAGCTCGCAAAGGGCGAGAAGAACCTTGGCCTCTCCGACTTCAAGCTCGCCGATCTCACCGGTGACAACAAGAAGAAGGGCCAGGTGCCCTGCAAGTTCCTCAAGGTCTTCCAGGTCACCAAGACGAACCTCAAGGAGCTGGTCGTCGATTCCGGATTCCAGACGTACGAGGGTGTCTACAAGGACATCTCGAATCCTCCGGCCAAGTAGCAACGCGTAGCCGTGAACATGGCGGGCCCGGCCCCTGGGGCCGGGCCTTTCGGAGGAAGTGGAAGTGCCAGAGGACGCTCTCCTCGAGATCTCCCGAGTGACGAAGCAGTTCCCGGGTGTGACCGCGCTCAGCGACGTGTCCATCCAGGTCAAGCGGGGTGAGATCCACGGGCTGTGCGGGGAGAACGGCGCCGGCAAGTCCACGCTCATGAAGATCCTGTGCGGCGTGTACCCTCACGGAACCTACGAGGGAGACGTCGTCTACGACGGCAAGGTGCTCAGACTGGGCACGCGCTCCATCCGGCAGGCCATCGAGGAAGGAATCGCCATCGTCTACCAGGAGCTGACCCTGGTCCCCAAGATGACCGTCGGCGAGAACATCTACCTGGGCAAGGAGCCGCGCCGAGGTCGCTCGATCGACTGGGACAAGCTGTACTCCGATACCGCCAGCCTGCTGAAGCGATACAAGCTCAAGGTCTCGCCTCTCGACGTCATCGAGGATCTCGGCGTCGGCCAGATGCAGATGACCGAGATCGCCAAGGCGCTCTCCGAGAACGCCAGGGTCCTGATACTCGACGAGCCGACGTCCGCCCTGTCTGCAGCCGAGGTCGACCAGCTCATGGAGATCCTCCGAGAGCTCAAGTCCCAAGGGGTCACCTGCATCTACATCTCCCACAAGCTGGAGGAGTTCTTCCGCATCACCGATACCGTGTCGGTCCTGCGGGATGGGAAGCTCGTGACCACCCGGCCCACCAAGGACCTCACCCTGGAGAAGCTCGTGGGTCTGATGGTGGGTCGCGAGATGAAGGAGCGATTCCCGAAAGGCCACCGGAAGCCGGGCGAGGTCTTCTTCAAGGTGGAGGACCTCCACGCCATGGACCCGGCCAATCCGGGCCGGGAAGTGCTCAAGGGCGTGAGCCTCGACCTGAGAAAGGGAGAGATCCTGGGCATCGCCGGCCTCATGGGCTCGGGGCGCACCGAGCTCGTCTCCACCCTGTTCGGCGAGTACGCTCGCGTGGTCAAGGGCCGGATCGAGCTCGATGGCAAGGAGATCGCGATAGGGAGCGCCCGTGACGCGATGTCGCACGGCATCAGCCTGGTCCCGGAGGACCGCAAGCGCCTGGGGCTGGTGCTGATGCAGACCATCCTGCAGAACATGAGCCTGCCGAACCTGGGCCGCTTCTCCGGGTTCATGTACATCGACCAGAACGCGGAGCTGGCGGCGGTCATGAAGAGCTCGACCAGCCTGTCGATCAAGGCGCCTTCGGTGCAGGTCTCGGTGGAATCGTTGTCCGGTGGCAATCAGCAGAAGGTCGTCATCTCGAAGTGGTTGATGTCGGAGCCCAGGATACTGATTCTCGACGACCCCACGCGCGGGATCGACGTGGGCGCGAAGTACGAGATCTACAAGCTCATGAACCAGCTCGCGGAGAACGGGTTCGCGATCGTCATGATCTCGTCCGAACTCGAGGAGGTGCTCGGGATGAGCGATCGCGTGATGGTCATGTGGGACGGGCGCTCCAACGGAACGCTGGAGATCGAGCAAGCGAATCAGGAGAAGATCATGGCCCGCGCGACTGGCGTCGAGATCGCAGCCGGGTAGGCATGCCGAAGATCCTGAACAACCTGCTCGGACTCTTCACCAGGAATCTCAGGTCCAACATCCTGATCATGGCCCTCGTGGCCATCTGGATCGGGTTCGGGATCGCGACGCCGACCTTCTGGTCCGCGGACAACATCCAGAACGTCCTTCCCCAGATGGCGATCATCGCCATCATGGCCTGCGGCATGGTCTTCGTGATCGTGACGGGGGGCATTGACCTGTCCGTCGGGTTCGGTGCCGGCTTCGTCTCCGTGGTTGCGGCCGCCCTCCTGTATTTCGGCGTCATCGACGGGCCACTGCAGTCGCTTTTCCCGACCTTGGCCTCGGCCAGGCTCGAGCTCGTCACCATGCTCATCACGGTGATCCTCTGTATGGGCCTGGGCCTCCTCATGGGGTTGTTCCAGGGCTACATCATCGCTCGCCTTTCGGTGCCGCCGTTCATCGTCACCCTGGGCGGCCTGTACATCTTCAAGTCCGGCATTCTCCTGGTGACCCAGGGCAAGTCGCTCTTCATCTCCTCGAACGACACGTACAAGTTCATTGCTCAAGGGCTCCTCCCTCCCCTCGAAGGTTTCATCCTTGCGGCGCTCGTGGCCGCTGCGCTGTTCGTCAGGGTGTTCCTCGCCCGCGCCAGGAAGCTGAAATACGGAATTGCGCTGAGCTCTCTTGCCGTCGACCTGCTCAAGGCGGGCCTCTTCGCCGCTCTCGTCATGGGCTATGTCATCGTCGTCAATCGTACGTTCGATGGCGAGGCCGAGGAGAGCCTCAGGGGAGTTCCCCTCCTCGTCGTGATCATGGGCGTCATCGCGGTGCTGATGAGCTATGTCTCGACGAACACCCGCCTGGGCCGTTACGCGTACGCCATCGGCGGCAACCGGGAGGCGGCGCGGCTTTCCGGCATCAACATCCGGAAGACCATCCTCACGATCTACGTCATCATGGGCGCTTTGATGGGCGTCTCGGGCATCGCGCTCGCCGCGTACGTGGGCTCGGGAACCACTGGCGCGGGCGGGGGCTACGAGCTGGACGTGATCGCGAGCTGCATCCTCGGCGGAACCTCGACGCTGGGAGGCGAGGGAACGGTGTTCGGCGCCATCGTCGGAGCCCTCATCATCCAGTCTCTCTCCAACGGCTTGCAGATGATGAACGTGAGCTCGAACGTGCAGTACCTCATCAAGGGCCTGGTCCTGATCCTCGCGGTCCTGGCCGACATCTCGATGAAGAAGAAGCGCGCCTGACGCGTCCCGGTGGGGTGCCACGGGCGACGCGCCTTGCCGGGGGCAGCCATCTCCGGCAAGCTCCCGCGCATTCCAGTGGAGGACGTCATGCCGGGCATCTTCTCCGAGATCGAGCCCATCCGTTACGAGGGACCGGAGAGCGCCACCCCGCTCGCGTTCCGGTACTACGACAAGGATCGCAAGGTCCTCGGCAAGCGCATGGAGGACCAGCTCCGGTTCGCCGTCTGCTGGTGGCACTCCTTCGGCTGGACCGGTTCCGATCCCTTCGGCTCCGCCACCTTCGGCCGTCCGTGGATGCGATCTTCCGACCCCATGGAAGCGGCGCGCCTGAAGGCCGAGTCGGCGTTCGACTTCTTCGAGAGGCTGGGCGTCCCGTTCTACACCTTCCACGACCGCGACATCGCCCCCGAGGGACCGACGCCGCGAGAGTCCCGCGACCGGCTCCAGGCGATGGTCGAGGTGCTGGCTGGGCACCAGCGGCGGACCGGGGTGCGCCTGCTCTGGGGGACCGCCAACCTGTTCAGCCACCCGCGCTACATGGCGGGAGCCGCCACCAATCCGGACCCGGAGGTCTTTGCCATGGCGGCCGCGCAGGTCAAGGAGGCCATGGACGCCACCCGCGAGCTCGGCGGGCAGAACTACGTCCTCTGGGGCGGCCGGGAGGGCTACGAGACCCTCCTCAATACGGACGTCAAGCGCGAGCTGGAGCAGCTGGGCCGGTTCCTCGCCCTCGTCGTCGACTACAAGCACCGCAGCGGATTCAAAGGCACGATCCTGGTGGAGCCCAAGCCCTGCGAGCCTTCCAAGCACCAGTACGATTTCGACACCGCCACCCTCCCGAGCCCTCCAAGCACCAGTACGATTTCGACACCGCCACCCTCTACGCCTTCCTCCAGCGCTTCGGGCTCGAGAAGGAGGTCAGGGCCAACGTCGAGGTCAACCACTCCACCCTGGCCGGCCACTCCTTCGAGCACGAGATCGCCATGGCCCTGGCGTTCGGCATCTTCGGCAGCGTCGACATGAACCGGGGCGACCTGCTCCTGGGCTGGGACACCGACCAGTTCCCGAACAGCGTGCCCGAGGTGACGCTGGGGCTGTATGCCATTTTGCAGGCGGGAGGCTTCACTACCGGCGGATTGAACTTCGACGCGAAGCTGCGCCGCCAGTCGATCGACCCCGTCGATCTGTTTCATGCCCATGTCGGAGGGATGGATGTCTGCGCGCGTGCGCTCCTCGCGGCGGAGCGAATGATCCAGGACGGGCGGCTAGCGAGCGCCCGGGAGAGCCGCTACAAGGGCTGGCGCGAGCCGTTCGGCCAGGAGATCCTCCAGGGCCGCCTCGACCTTACGGCGCTGTCGCAGAGGGCGCTCGGCCGAGACCCGGACGTGCGGCCGGTCTCGGGCCGCCAGGAGTGGTTCGAGAACCTGGTGAACCGCTTCTGGTAGGACGAGAGAATCGAGGTCCTTCCGCTGGCGGGGTCCTGCTCCGACCCCCAGAGCGTGCTGGACTTGCGCGAGGACCCCCGGCCACTGCGCTCAAGGCCGTGATCATTTGTGTTCAAACGAGTTGGTGCCGTG
>Ga0209237_1002421_pt1 | contig 11200 bp, 8 predicted proteins | sample GraSoi013_1_40cm_2_FD_185820 | JGI IMG/M metagenome (GOLD analysis project Ga0209237, IMG submission 185820) | Grasslands soil microbial communities from the Angelo Coastal Reserve, California, USA - Sample 10_02_2013_1_40cm (SPAdes) (version 2) | ecosystem: Environmental > Terrestrial > Soil >...
TCGCCTGCCACAATGAGCCCGTGACACCCGGGTCCGCGACCGGGCTGACGGTCACCGTTCCTCACGCACCGAGTTACAGCCGGGGCAGCCCGACACGGTGCATGCAGTCTTTTCGGCCCAAGGCTTACGCCTTGCGACCCGACCTGTGTCGGTGCGGCTCAACTAAGTGGACACAGACATCGCCGCGCTGTTGATATGAACTTTGCAGTCCAACACTGAGCGTCATGGCGTTCTGCGCGATCCCCTTGCCTCCAGCCCGCTCTTGTATTACACTGTCATACATGAGCGCCGTGACCATCCGCCTCGACTCCAAGCTCCAACGGGAACTCGACCGCCTGTGCCGGCGGCTCGGCCGGACGCGCAGCGAAGTCATGCGAGACGCGCTCCGCCGCCAAATCGCGCTGCTGCACTTCGATGAGGGGCGGCGACGCCTCATGCCCTACGCCGAGGCCGCCGGCTACCTGACCGATGAGGACGTGTTCCGTGATGTGTCGTGAAGATCTTCTTCGACACGAACGTCCTCATCGGCGCCTTCACGACGCGCGGGCTCAGCGCTGACCTGTTCCGCCTCGTCGTCACGGAGCACGAGCTGCTGACCGGGGAAGTCAATCTCACGGAGTTCCGCCGCGTCTTGCGCGAGCGGTTCAAGGTGCCGCCAGCGAAGATCGCCCTGGTCGAGGACCAACTGCGGGCCCACACCATCGTCGCTCGACCGGCCGCCCCCTCTGATGTCCCGCTGCGCGATCCGGAAGACGCCTGGGTGCTCGCCTCAGCGGTGGCGGGTGGGGCGGAGCTCCTCGTCACCGGCGATAAGGATCTCCTGAGCGTCGTCGAGCGAGCCCCGCTGCCGATCGTGGATCCGCGATGCTGCTGGGACCGCCTGCGGCGAACCCGCTGACGGGCGGAGCGAGCGACGATTCGCCACCGTGGTAACACAGGTGGTCACAACGCTGCTGACTTGGGAGATCTGCCACCCGTGCGCCCCGGGTCGGCCCCACTTCCAGTACGGTGATCGCTGGAGGCCGCGAACAAAGCGGCCACAAAGAAAACAAAAAGAGAAAGGGGGAAAAAACCTAAAGACGCGTTGTTTGCCCACGAAGTAACGCAGCTGGGACGATGCCTCCGAGGGGTGTCGCCTCGGCGCAACAGGGGATGACGCTACACAGATACACCGAGCAACTCTCCAGCCATCGCAGCAGCCCCGCGACGCCGCACGCGCTTGAGGCGTGTGCGTGTTCCCTTTTGCACGACAATCCCTTGTCGGTGCGGCGCGGTGCCCGCGCAGTTTGCGCACTTGCCAGTACGTCTGTACGGCGTTCGGCATGTGTCTTGCGGAAACACTCCTTGGTTTTGGCCTCGAAGATCACGCCGACACCGGGGGGGGGTGCCGGGGCACAGCCCAGGCCCGCCGCGCAACGAGTGACGCAGGGGGACCTGCCTCGCAGTCAACGGGTGCTAGGCCAGAACACGGCCATCGCGGCGCGGCACGGTGGTCTTGGCACCGCCGGCGCGCCTGCGCCGGAGCTCGATCGCGCCCAGCCGAGGGCGCGTATCTCGTCGCCGATGGCGCCGCCGGAGCGTCACGGCAAGTTCCTCTTCGCCGGCGCCGAAAAACTCTACATTCGTGGAGTCACCTACGGGACGTTCCGCCCACGCGCCGACGGCAGCGAGGTCCCCGAGCCGGACGTCGCGGCGCGGGACTTCGCATTGATGGCGGCGAACGGGATCAACGCCGTGCGCACCTATTCGGTGCCGCCCCGCTGGCTGCTGGATGTCGCGCAGCATCACAACCTGCGCGTCATGGTCGGGCTCCCCGTGGAACGCTATATCGGCTTCCTCGCAGACAAGAAGAAAGGCGCCCCCCACATCGAGGCGTTGGTACGCGCCGGTGTGCGGGCCTGCGCCGGTCACCCGGCTGTCCTGTGCTACGCCGTCGGCAACGAGATCCCGGCGTCGGTGTCGCGCTGGTTCGGCCACCGCCGGGTCGAGCGCTACCTCGAAGGGCTGTACCGCGCCGCCAAGGACGAGGCGCCGGAGAGCCTCGTCACCTACGTCAACTACCCGTCCACCGAGTATCTGCGGCTCGACTTCCTCGACCTCGTTTGCTTCAACGTCTACCTCGAGTGCCAGGAGCGGCTCCAGGCCTACCTCGCCCGGCTGCAGACGCTCGCCGGAGATCGCCCGCTCATCATGACCGAGCTCGGGCTCGACAGCCGGCGGCACGGCGAGCACATGCAGGCACGGACGCTGGACTGGCAGGTGCGCAGCGCCTTCGCTTCGGGGTGCGCCGGCGCGTTCGCGTACGCCTGGACCGACGAATGGCACCGCGCCGCCGAAGACGTGGCGGACTGGGACTTCGGCCTCACGCGCCGGGACCGGAGCCCCAAGCCGGCGCTGCGCGCGGTGCGCGAGGCTTTCACCGACGTGCCCTTCTCGCCGACCCTCCCTTGGCCACGCGTGTCCGTCGTGGTCTGCACGTACAATGGCGGTCGCACCATCCGCGACTGCCTCGAGGGATTGGGGCGGCTCGAGTACCCCGATTACGAAGTCATCGTGGTGGACGACGGATCCACAGACCGCACCGCCGCCATCGCGCGCGAGTACGACTGCCGGCTGATCCGCACCGAGAATCGCGGGCTGGCCAACGCCCGCAACACGGGGCTGAAAGCGGCGACTGGGGAGATCGTCGCCTATCTCGACGACGACGCTTATCCTGACCCCCAGTGGCTCACCTATCTCGCGGCCACCTTCATGAGCACATCGCACGCGGGGGTGGGCGGACCAAACATCGCCCCGTCAGCGGACGGACCGATCGCCGAGTGCGTGGCCCAGTCGCCCGGCGGGCCCGCGCACGTTCTCGTGACCGATCACGAGGCAGAGCATATCCCTGGCTGCAACATGGCTTTCCGGAAGGCCTGCCTGGAAGCGATTGGGGGGTTCGATCCGCAGTTCCGGACGGCCGGCGACGACGTGGACGTGTGCTGGCGGCTACGCGAGTCCGGCTGGAGCCTCGGCTTCAGTCCGGCCGCGATGGTCTGGCACCACCGCCGGAATTCCGTGCGCACCTACTGGAAGCAGCAGATCGGCTACGGCCGCGCGGAGGCGATGCTGGAGCGGAAGTGGCCCGAGAAGTACAACGGGCCGGGGCACGTGCGCTGGGCGGGCCGCATGTACGGGCCCGGCCTCGCGCGCGCCCTCGGGTGGCGCCAGCCCCGCATCTATCACGGCGTCTGGGGAAGTGCGCCGTTCCAGTCGCTCTACCAGCCGGCGCCCAGCTTGCTCGGCTTCTTGCCACAGATGCCCGAATGGCATCTGCTCACCGCGGCGCTGGCGGGCGTGGCGGCGTTGAGCGCCGTCTTCGAGCCGCTCAAGCCCGCGGTGCCCATGCTGATCTTTGCCCTGCTGCCGCCCGTCGCCCAAGCCTGGCTGAGCGCGGCCCGCGCGCCCTTTCCGGAAGCCTCGGGGCGCCGAGCTCGGTTGCTGCGGCGGCTGCTGACCGCCGCACTGCACCTGCTCCAGCCCCTCGCCCGCCTGCGCGGGCGCCTCAAAAACGGCCTCACGCCCTGGCGCCGGCACGGCGCCCTGCGGCCGGCGCCTCTCTGGCCCGTCACCGCCTCCATCTGGAGCGAGCGCTGGGGCACGCAGCACGAGCGCCTGCGGACGCTCGAAGCACGACTCCGGGTGGAGGGCGCGTGCGTGCTCCGCGGCGAAGAGCACGACCCCTGGGACTTGGAGGTCCGTGGCGGCATTCTCGGCGCGGCACGGCTCCTCATAGGCCTGGAAGATCATCCCGGCGGCAAGCAGTTGATTCGGTTGCGGTGGTGGCCGGAGGTACCAGGGCGGGGGCCGGTCCTCGCACTGGGCTTCGCGGGGCTCACCGTGGCCGCCGCGCGCGCCGGGGCCTGGGAGGCCGCCCTCCTCCTCGGGTTCGCTGCTCTGCTGCCCGCGCTGCACATGGTCGAGCAGTGCATGGCCGCCATGGCCGCGATCCGCTGGGCCGTGGCGCGACTGCGGAGCGGAGACGCCTGATGGGCGACATCGCCTTGTACCGCCGCCTGCTGCGCGAGGCGCGGCCCTACTGGCCGCGCCTGGGCGTGTTGTTCGGGATCGGGCTGCTGGCGAGCCCCATCGCCCTGCTCAACCCGGTCCCCCTCAAGATCGTCGTTGATTCCGTCCTCGGGAGCCGACCGCTGCCGGCGTTCCTGCAGCCCCTGCTCCCCACGGCCGTCACAAGGTCCCCAGGGGCGATCCTCGCGGTCGCGATCGTGCTCCTCCTGGTCGTGGCGGCGCTGAACCAGCTGCAGGCGCTGGTGAACAAGTACACGCAGACCTCCGTCGGCGAGCGGCTGGTGCTCGGCTTCCGCGCCCAGCTCGTCCAGCAGGCGCAGCGCCTGTCCTTGTCGTATCACGACTCGCGGGGCACCGCGGACTCCTTGTACCGAATCCAGCAGGACGCCTCCGTGATTGACAAGATTATGGTTGAGGGCATCATCCCGTTCGTCGCAGCGGGAATCACGCTGGCGACGATGATCGCGGTCACGATCCGGCTCGACTGGCAGCTCGCCCTCGTGGCCCTGGCGGTCTCGCCGCCCCTGCTGGTGCTCTCCAGCGTCTATCGCCCGCGCATGCGCCGCCAGTCGCGGCGTCTGAAGAAGCGTGAGAGCGCCGCGCTCGCGGTCGTGCAGGAGACACTGGGCGCGCTGCGCGTCGTGAAGGCGTTCGGGCAGGAGGCGCGCGCGACCGACCGCTTCGTCTATCGCTCGACCGAAGCGCTACGCACACGCCTGCACTTGGCTCTGCTCGAAGGCCTCTTCGGGTTGCTCGTGGGCCTGACAATCGCGGCGGGTACGGCGGCGGTCTTGCTCATCGGCGTCCGCCATGTGCGCGAGGGCGCGCTGACGCTGGGGCAACTGCTGATGGCGCTGATCTATCTGGGGCAGCTGTATGACCCGCTGAAGACGATCAGCCGCAAGGCCGCGGGGCTCCAATCCTACCTCGCGAGCGCCGAACGGGCCTTCACGCTCCTGGATGAGCAACCCGAAGTGCCGGAGCGCCCCCACGCGCGGCCCCTCGCGCGCGCCGCGGGCGCCGTGACGTTTCGGAACGTGTACTTTGCCTACGGGCCCGACCCGGATCGCGCCGTCCTGCACGACATTTCGTTCGAGATCGCACCGGGGACGCGTCTGGGGGTCGTGGGCGCGACCGGCGCGGGCAAGACGACCATCATTAGTCTGCTCACCCGCTTCTACGATCCGACCGCCGGCGGGATCCTGCTCGACGGCGTCGACCTACGGGACTACAAGCTCGCCGATCTCCGTCGCCAGTTCGCGATCGTCCTCCAAGAGCCGGTGCTCTTCTCCGTCAGCATCGCCGAGAACATCACCTATGCGGCCCCCGAAGCAAGCCCGCAGCAAATCGTCGCGGCGGCCCAAGCAGCCAACGCCCACGAGTTCATCGAGCGGCTCCCCGAGGGGTACGACACACCCGTCGGGGAGCGTGGCATGAAGCTCTCGGGCGGCGAGCGGCAGCGGATCGCGCTGGCGCGCGCCTTCCTCAAGGACGCGCCGCTGTTGATCCTCGACGAGCCCACGAGCTCCGTCGACGTGAAGACCGAGGCGGTCATCCTCGAGGCGATGGATCGCCTGATGCGAGGCCGCACGGCGTTCCTGATCACACACCGGCATAGCGCGCTCGCGACCTGTGACAGGCAACTGCAGTTGGAGCGAGGACGCCTCGTAGAGGCTACCCCGTCGTTGGTATGTCAGACACGCTGAGCCGGAAGCCGCCCCGAGCCGTCTTCTGGGGGAAACTCGCGTGGCATCCGGCGGTCGTGGCCTGGACCGCATTCGCGGCCGGCGCGGCCGCGCCGGAAAGCATCGAAGTGCTGCGCAACGGGAAGAAGTCAGGCACGTATCGGCTCGTCAGCGCGGGGCCGAAGGGTGAGTCGATCATCGCGCAGCGCGCGCCCGTTGCCAGGGCGCTGATCGAGCGGGCGGTCTATGAGCGGATCCTCCCGCACCTCACCGTCATCGCGCCCCGCTACTACGGGTCCAGGGCGGAAGGCCGCGACTTCGTCTGGTTGTTCCTCGAAGACGTGGGCGACGAGCGTTTTTCGAAGACCGACCCGGCCCACGCAGAGCTCGCGGCCCGCTGGGTCGGCGCAATGCACACCGGCGCGACCGGCGTCGCCGCGGCGCGCGACCTGCCCGATGGCGGGCCGCCGCGCTACCGGGATCATCTGCGCGCCGGTCGCCACACGATCCGCGTCCATCTCGCGAATCCCGCGCTCACCCCCGCGGCCGTGACGATGCTTGAGCACCTCTCGGTGGACCTCGATGCTCTCGAGAGCCGCTGGGCCGGTATCGAGGCCGCGTGCACCGGCGTCCCCGCGACGCTGACACACGGTGACATCCAGCGGAAAAACATCTACATCCGGAGCGTCGCAAACGGGCCCGCGCTCTTCCTCATCGACTGGGAGACCGCCGGCTGGGGCATGCCGGCCTCGGACCTGCCGCTCGTCGACTTGCCGACGTACTGGTCCGTGGTGCGGCCCTTCTGGCCTCACGTCCGGCTCAAGGACGTACAGCGCCTCGCTGTCGTGGGCCGGATTTTCCTGCAGCTCGCCGGGATTCGCTGGGTGAGCCCGGAGCTCGCGTACGACCGGGCGCTGTACCTCAGCCGGCCGACCGCCTGGCTGCGGGTCTTACACGAGCGGCTCGCCGACGCCGTCCGGGACCTGGAGGCACTGACGTGATCGATGCCAGCGCGCCACCCCGCCCCTCTATCCCGGGCACCGCCGAACCCGGTTGGGCCGAACTCGGCGAGGTGCTGGGGGAGCTGCTCGCGGACCACGGTGCGGACGAGGGCCCCACCGAGCTCGAGCGCTTGAAGTCCCGGGTCTATCGCCTGCGGGCTGGGGCGGACGGTGGCGCGCGCTCGTTCGTGCTGAAGCGGTTCGATCCCTGGCTCGCGCGCCGCAACGAGCTCGTGCTGCAGCGCTGGTTGCCCACCCTGGGACTGGGCGCCTGTGCCCCCCGCCTGCTCGCCACGGCGGCGGAGCGGTACGGCCGCTGCGTGTGGCATGTGTACGAAGACCTGGGTGAGGGAGCGCTGGACGCCGCGCATCCGGACCCGAAACCCGTCGCGGCGGTCGTTGATCTCATCGCTCAGCTCCACACCCGCGCCGCCGGCCACGCCGTGGTGCCCGAGTGCCGGCACTACTGCGGCAACCTGGGCGCACCGTTCTTCGTCGCGAACCTGCGCGATGCGATCGCCGTGCTCGAGGCCTTGGCTCCACCGAAGGTCGATCCGACTCCGCAGCAGGGCGCGTTGCGCGGCCGCCTGCTCGGTCGGCTGTACCAGCTCCGCGACGACTTGCCCCGGCGCGTGCACCTGCTGGAGACGCTTGGGGGGCCCGATACCCTGCTGCACGGAGACCTGTGGACGACGAACACGCTCGTCAGCCCCACGGCCCGCGGCCTGGTGGCGCGGTTCATCGACTGGGACCACGCGGCAGTCGGCCCGGTGAGCTACGACCTCTCGACGTTCCTCTACCGCTTTCCCAAGCCGGAGCGGTGGTGGATTCTGGAGGCCTATCGGCGCGCCGTGGCGGGCGCCGGCTGGCGCCTGCCGCCGACAGGGATCCTGAACGCCGTCTTCGAAACCGCCGAGTACGCGCGCTACGCCAATCGCATCATCTGGCCGGCCGTGGCGCTGCTCGAGGAGCGTGCCGCGTGGGGCTTCGAGCAGCTCGCCGAGGTCGAACGGTGGTTCGACGCTCTGGAGCTCGCGCTCCCCGAGTGATGGCAACCATCGTTGTGTCTGCGTACGACGTGGTGAGCTTCCCGGAAGGGGGCGGGCACTTCTGGGTTTACATGCAGTACGTCCAGGGCCTGCGCCGCCTGGGATGCGACGTCTATTGGCTCGAGCAGGTCCGCCGCCGCAAGGACCCCGACCGCGACGCGCGCGCGCTCGCGACGTTCCTGGAGCGGATGGAGCGGTTCGGGTTGGGGAAGCGCGTGCTGCTCTACACGCTCGACGAGGGGGACGGCGCGCCGATCGAGTATATCGGCGTGTCCCGGGCCGTAGCCGAGGCCGTGCTGCGACGCGCCGATCTCGTGCTGAACTTCCATTACGCCATCGACCCGCGGCTGCTCGCCTGTGCGCGTCGCACCGCCCTCGTCGACATCGATCCGGGGCTGACCCAGATCTGGATGAGCACGGGCCAGCTGCGCGTCCCCGCGCACGACGTCTACTTCACGATCGGGGAAGCCGTCGGAGCGCCGGCGGCGCGATTACCCGATGGCGGCGTCCCATGGGTGCACATTCAACCGCCGGTGTTCCTGGAGCTCTGGCCGTACGTGCACGACCCGCGCTGCGAGGCGTTCACCACGGTGGCCGGCTGGTGGTCGGGCAAGTGGGTCAAGCTGATCGAAAACGGCGACGAAATCTGCTACGACAACAACAAGCGGGTGGCCTTCCTCGAGTACGCGACCCTTCCCGAGATGACTGCGCAGCCGCTCGAGCTCGCGCTGCTGCTGGCGAACGGTGACGTGGCAGACCGTTCCCTGCTCGAGCGTCACGGTTGGCGCATCCGCGACGCGCGCCAGGTCGCGAGCACGCCGGAGCAATATCGGGCCTACATCCAGGGCTCCCGGGGAGAGTGGAGCTGTGCGAAGCCCTTCTTCGTCAAGCTGCAGAACGCCTGGGTCAGCGATCGGACCGGGTGCTATCTCGCCAGCGGCAAGCCCGCGGTCGTGCAACATACCGGCCCCAGCGCCTACCTGCCCAACGGCGAAGGCCTGTTCCGGTTCACCACGCTCGACGAAGCCGCCGCCGCGCTCGACGCCATCAACGCCGATTACCAGCGGCATTGCCGCGCGGCCCGGGACATCGCGGCGGCCTACTTCGACGCCAAGCTGGTCCTGGCCAGAGTCCTGTGCGAGACCTTGCCATGAGGCGGCGCATCGGCTTCCTACTGCCACGCTACTCGCAGCGCAGCACGAGCTGCTGGCCGCTCGTAGTGCAGGCGGTCGCCGACCTTGGGGCGGAGATCGAAATCATCCATCCGCTCGCTCGGCCACTCGAGCTGTCTACGCTCCAGGTCCGGCACGACTTGTACGTGCTGCGCAAGCTCAGCGGTCTCGCGCTAAGCCTCGCCGGGGCGCTGCACGAGCTGGGCGCCACGATCCTGAACTCATATCCCGCGACCGCAGCGGTGCACGACAAGATCGTCGCCGCCGGCATTCTGCAGACCGCGGGCTTGCCCACCCCCGCCACCTATTGCGCGTCGAGCCCCGACGACCTGGCCCCGCTGCTCGACGCGGGGCCCCTCGTCATCAAGCCCTACGACGGCGCGGGCGGGCACCACGTGCACATCGTGCGGGACCCGACCGAGCTGGCGAGCGTGCCGCGCCAGAGCCGCGAGCCGGTCTTCGCTCAGCGCTACCATCCGCCGCAGGGGCCTGACCGGAAGATCTACGCGATCGGCCGCCGGCTGTTCGGCGTCCAGAAGGTGTTTCCACGCCGCACCGAAGCGGAGAAGCACGGGGAGCCCTTCATGCCCACGCCGGAGCTGCGCGACATCGCGCTGCGCTGCGGCCGGGCGTTCGGCATCGACCTCTACGGCGTCGATATCATCGAGAGCGAGGGGAAGCCGTACGTCGTGGACGTGTCCAGCCTTCCCGGGTTCAAGGGTGTCCCAGACGCGCCGCGGCTCCTGGCGCAGCACATCTGCGCGGCGGCGGAGCGCGCCGCGCGGGGACAGCCGGTGATGCCAGATCGGGCCACCCTCCTGAGCGAGTCGTTGCCATGATCGCGCTCGGACTGCACCGAATCCGCCGGCTATTCCCGGCGCTCCTTCTCCTGGTGGCGATGGCGGCGCGCCCGGCAGCCGCCCAGGTCGGCGCGACTACCGACATCATCACCGGCATGGTCACGGGGCCCGACAGCCAACCCCTCGCCGGGGCCACCGTGCAGGCCACCTCCGTCGAGACCCGGGTGTCGCGCCAGCGGACCACGGACGGGCGCGGCCGGTTCACCATCGTGTTCCCCGACGGCGGCGGGCGCTACGAGCTGACGGCACGCTTCATCGGCATGGCCGCGGTCCAGATCAACGTCGCCCGTCAGGCGGACGAAGACCGGATCGAAGCCAGCATCCGGATGGGCCTGCTCGCAGTGCCGCTCGAGCCCGTCACGGTCAGCGTACGGTCGGGCGCGCAGAGGGATCGCGCGGGGCCGGGGTCGAGCGATCGCAGCTTCGACCCGGACCGGCTGGCGCGCCTGCCGATCAACGCCTCCGACCTGAACGCCGTGGCGACCTTGCAGCCCGGGGTCCTTGGGATGCGCGAGAGCGACTCCACCGCGACGGCGTTCTCCGTCGCCGGGCAACGACCCACCGCGAACAACGTCACCCTCGACGGTCTATCGTTCGGCACGGGGAGCGTGCCCCAGGACGCCGTCCGCTCGATCCGCGTCGTCACGAACAGCTGGGACGTGGCCCGCGGCCAGTTCTCCGGCGGCCTCGTGACCTCGACCACACGCAGCGGCACCAACGTCCCGCAGGGCGCGTTCACCTATGCGCTGCGCGACCGCTCGCTCGCCTGGGGGGAAACCACGGCTTCGCCATTCGGCCAGGGCGCCACGCAAAACCAGCTGGGGGGCGGGATGGGCGGCCCGATCGTCCCCAACAAGCTCTTCGTGTTCGCGGCACTCCAGGGACGCTGGCGCGCGCAGGCCCTGCCCTCGCTCACCACCGCCGATCCCGGCACGCTCGCGCGGCTCGGCGTGAGCCCCGATTCCGCCGCGCGCTTCGTCGCGCTCGCCGCCGCGAGGGGAGTCCCGGTGACGCTCCCCAGCCTCCCGGACGGCCGCAGCACGAACACCACCCTCGCCTTACTGCGCCTCGATTGGCAAGCGAGCGACGTTCACACGCTGACGCTCCGTCTCGACGGCAGCTGGGAATCCCAGGAGCCCACGCGCGTGGGCACGCTCGCCCTCCCCGCGACCGGAGGAACGCGCTCGGCGCGGGGCGGCGGCGTGATGGCGTCGCTCACCTCGTACTTCGGCGGACGCTTCATCAACGAGCTGCGCGGGTACGTGGCGCGCCAGCACCGGGAGGCGCGCGCCTTCCTCGCGCTGCCGTCCGCGATCGTGGACGTCGCATCGGACCTACCGAACGGCGGTCAGGGCGTGGCGGCGC
>Ga0209237_1002426_pt1 | contig 11189 bp, 11 predicted proteins | sample GraSoi013_1_40cm_2_FD_185820 | JGI IMG/M metagenome (GOLD analysis project Ga0209237, IMG submission 185820) | Grasslands soil microbial communities from the Angelo Coastal Reserve, California, USA - Sample 10_02_2013_1_40cm (SPAdes) (version 2) | ecosystem: Environmental > Terrestrial > Soil >...
CCGACCGCCCTGTAATTCTCTAACTCCAGCTCCATCATCACGTCAAGGAGGTCCTTCGGGAATATGGGGGTGAGGAACCCAGAGTCACTCCTAAGGCTCTCTACCGACTCCAGAAGGCTCCCCGGAAGCTCCTTAACCGATAATGCTCTCCTTCTCTCGGATGTCAGCTTGTAGATGTCCTGGTCCACAGGGTCTCCTGGGTCCAGCTTTCTCTTGATTCCGTCAAGCCCCGCGGCTGCGATCGCCGAGAAGGCGAGGTATGGGTTGCAGGAGGGGTCGGGTGTCCTGAACTCGACTCTCTTCGCGCCCTCCCCCGCCCTCCCCTTCTCGTATACTGGTATTCGCACGTTCGCCGACCTGTTGGACTTGCTCCAGGCGACGTAGACTGGCGCCTCGTAACCTGGGACCAGCCGTCTGTATGAGTTGGTTGTCGGCGCGACGATGGCGCAGAGCGCCCTGCTGTGCTCGAGGAGCCCACCGATATAGTGCCTCGCGGTCTGGCTGATCTCCGCGTACCCGTCATCAGCGTCGAAGAAGGCGTTCCTCTCTCCATTCCAGAGACTCGAGTGCGTGTGCATCCCCACAGCGTTGTCCCCGAAGATAGGCTTCGGCATCGTCGAGGCGATGAGCCCCCGCCTCGATGCAACGTTCTTTGTCACGAACTTGTAAGTCATGACGCTGTCGGCCATCTGGACGAGGGCGTCCCTGTACATGTCGATCTCGCACTGCCCCGCCGTAGCCACTTCGTGGTGATGAGCGTTGCAGAGAATTCCGAACCCGTCGCGAAGATTCGTCACGCACTCGCTGCGGTAATCGCTCAGCGTATCGACTGGTGGCGCGGGGTAGTACCCGTCCTTGAACCTGATGGGGAAGTTCGTCCCCCTGGCCTCCACAGCCGACTCCTGAGAGGAGATCTTGAAACTGTTCGAGAAGGGGTCAGAGACCTGCCAGGTCGCGCCGTCGAAGACGAAGAACTCGACTTCCGGTCCCCAGAGAGACTCCGTGTATCCCGCCGATTCGAGCATCTTTGCGGCCTCCTGGGCGACACGTCTCGGGTCTCTCGCGAACTTTCCCCGTCCGAAACCGACCATAACGTCGCAGATCAGCCTCGCCGTCTTGTAGGTCCCCTCCCAGGGGATTACGCCGAAGGTTGACGGGTCCGGGAGCAAGACCATATCAGATTCGAAGATTTCGGTGAACCCCTTAATTGATGAGCCGTCGAGTTTAGCGACTCCGTCGGTGAAGATCTTCTCGGAGATCATCTCGGCCGGGATGGTGACGTGTCGCAGGCGGCCGGGTACGTCGGTCAGGTGCAGGTCGACGAAAGCGATTCCCAGCTCCTCGATTGCGTCGAGGACTTGCCTGGGGGTTCTTCTCCGCTTCAAGAAGCTACCCTGGGCGGAGATGTCGTAAGGCAAGTGGCAGCCTGCCCCCACAAACGAATATAAACTCATCACGAGACTTGTTGGACGTATATGAGTCAGGAAGTATCTTTCTCGAACAAACGTCCCGCCGTCAGCGGAGCCCACAGCGTACACCCCGAACATTTGGCCATCGAGGAGCTTGACAGGAAGCTCATTGTCGCGCTCGAGCGGGACTGTCGGCGCTCGAATCGGGAACTAGCCGCAGAATTGCGTGTTTCGCCATCGACGGTGATAACGCACGTCAAGAACCTTGAGGCGGCGGGGCTCGTCAAGGGGTATGCCGCGACACTCGACCACCAGAAGCTCGGCTACGAACTCACCGCTGTTGTAGAGGTAATCGTCTCGAAGGGCAAACTGCTCGAGATGGAGAGGGAGATAGCGAAGGTTCCGGGAGTCTGCGCTGTATACGACGTGACGGGCGCGACCGACGGGATAGTCATCGGAAAGTTCAGGGACAGAGAGGAACTGAGCAGGTTCGCAAAGAGCCTTCTAGCGATGCCTTTCGTCGAGCGGACCAACACGCACATCGTGCTAACGACCGTGAAAGAGGACTTTCGACTGCCTCCGTGAAGCGAGGGATGTTTAAATAAGTTCATCGGAGTTTTGATATGAAATGCCCTCCGACCTTGTCAAGATCAGGGTGAAGGCCGGGAATAGCGAGGCCGAGATCGAAGCCGAACTAAGTCACATCCGCGAGGCCATCGAGCTAATCCCTGAAGTTTTGAAGCGACTCCCAGCCGACGGCGGGGCGAGAGTGAGCAGGGAGGCTCCTCAGGTCCATCTCCCTCCAGGAGACAGCGGTGAGGTACCCGTCGTCACCCTTGAGAAGGGCGACTCGCTCGCCGAGGTCGTCGGCAAGTTCTTCGCCGGCGAGTGGGGAATGCAAAGAAGGAAGCTCTCTGACGTCCGAGAAGCCCTTCAGTCGTACGGGCTCAACTACCCGAAGCAGTCGGTCGCGGTCGCGCTCCTCAGGCTGGCGAAGGCGTCGCGGATAAGGAGGTTCAAGGCGGAAGACGGTGAGTTCGTATACACTTCTTCGACCCCAATCATGCCCCAGCAGCAGCTGGTTCCCGTCGCAGATATCAGCGCAAACGTTTAATCGCCCACAAAAATCTGCTCGAAGCCGGAGTCAAGTGGGGCGATGTCTTCAGAAAGGCAACTCTCAGTCTCGATCAGTTACGGGGACGTGAAGGTCGACTTCTCTGGCTCTCCCGACGTCGTGATGCGCTCGCTGCACGAGTTCGTCGCAAAGGTAGTTCCCAACATCGACCTCGCGCGCACAATCACGGTCAACTATTCGCTAAACGACATAATCCAGACCTTCAAGGATTTCATCAGGATAACGCCCGAGGGGCCGCGAGTCTGGCTCCAGGACAGGAAAGTCTCAGATAAGGACGTCATCCTCCTCCAGCTAGTCGCGTCGCGAGCCTCGAGCCTCTCGGGAAAGTTCACTTCGGACTCGATGAATATTGGGGAGATACAGGCCGCCACGGGGCTCTATCCAAAGACGATCAGCTCCAGGCTGAGCGAGTTGACCAAGCTGGGCCAGGTCGAGCGCGAGGATTCCGAAGGAGGGGGTAAGTACCGAATAACCACGGTGGGGGTTCACCGCCTCAGCGACCAGCTCTCCAAGAAGCTCAGACAGGCTCACGCGGCGGCCGGGGCGGAAGCCCTGCCCTGAGCGCGCGGCGGGCGCTTTTGGATGTACCTGTAGTTCCTACTTGAACCGTCCCTGAACAGGGTCCCCGCACGCACCAAATCGACGAGTCTGTGCGATACAGCGTCCGGTCGTAGTGGTACCCCACCTCCCTTCCGACCAGCATCGAGAGGGGCCCGTTAACTAGACGGAGCCATCAAAAATAGTTCTTATAGGCAAGTCCGCCTCATTTGTGATAGCATGACCCAAAGCATTGCCGACCTAAGGGCGTGTTCGAATTGTGGAACTGTCTTTACCGTGAAATCGAATAGGGGGGCATTCGGCAAGTGTCCCAACTGCGTAAGTTCCGCGATTGAACCGATTAAGGACCACTGAACTCGAAAGGTTCCTTCATCTTCTTCCACATTCGCATAGTGCCTCTCTAAGAAGCTCCGGCCTGTCCCTTGAACGGGAACTTCTGGACATATCTGTAGGTCCTCATGCTCCCCTCCCTGAACAGGGAGCCCTCTCTGACGAGGTCGGCAAGTGTGTGCGACACCGCTGTCCGGTCGTAATGGTAGCCGCGCCTACTCATCTCTTCGTGGACTTCTGACAGGGCCCTAGGTGTGGCGAACCATCCCTCCTTCCACATGGCGGTGATGACTCCCCTGGATGTCTCGCCCCTCCTCTCATTCGGATCCGACTGCTGAGACTCCGCTAGGATGGGCTCTTTCCTTGCCATCGCAGCAAGCACGCTCTCCACGGCCTGCTGGACCCGGTCCTGCTGCGTGTTGATCTCTATCTCCCAGGCACCCCGCTTCAGCTTGATGGTCACGTTCGGCGGCTTCCCGGTCTCGGACAACTCGATCTTGTTGTGCTTGTTGTCCAAGTTGCCGCTATTTGAACTGATTACGGATTGCGAATCTTCCTTCGAGATGAGGACAGCTCTCACCAAGTCGAACGGAGAATGAACGGGATCCCTCTTATGGCTATTGTGCATGTTGCTCATGCGCAAGGCTTATCTACTGTTATGGCAATAGCCCAAGGCGCAAGATGGCCACCACAATCCGGGCCCTACCCGAGAGTGACGCCATCGAGCTTCTCGACTCCGTGGCGCTGGAGTTGAGGCAGGGATATGAGGAGCTGGAGATTAGTGCCGATCGAGAGCTCTCGGGCCGACACTTCATCTTCAGCAGGTACGGAAAGGAGCTGTATCCCTATTTCGAGGAGTCTGACGCGGCCGTAGTCCCTGGGTGCATACTTCCAATCAAAGAAGGGCGACTGGTCGCGTCGGTCGACTCGAGCTGCATACTCATCGGTGAGACCTCCGATGGCGCTCTCTATGCGGCGAGGGCAGCCGTGGGAATATCTTACGAGGGAACGGTCAGAAGATTCGTGAGATTGGGTCCCGTCTTGGTCTATGTGTCTCGAAGTGGCGTCACGGGCATACGGGGCGAGATGACCTCGCTCGAACTCGACGCCCTGATCTCAGACCACTCGGTGGCGGAGAGGGTGATACGAAACAGGATCGAGAGACGGGTTATCGAGTCGCTTCTTTCTTCCAGACAAGAAATGGTGGTCATGGCCGACGGCTCGTTGAAGCATCCGTTCGGTCAGTTCTCCGGTTCTCTCCCTTCGCTGCGCGCACGCAACAACTGTCTCATCGGCTTCTCCAAGTCGAGCAACCTCATCTTCTCTGAAGGGGCCGTCGGTTCCCTCTGCAGAGCGCGAGGCGCCGTATATCACATCCTCGACCATGGACTTGTCAGCACGCTACTCGCGAAGTTCTGCACGGACGGCCTCGTGTTCCGACTCGATCTCGTGAACACGAAGGAAGAGGTTCCCCACGTGCTGGGTCGAGTGCTCTGGAACGACGCTTTTCCTGCCGGCTATCCCGAGTCGCTGAAGCTCGCCCATCACTTGTCCGTCTTCACCAAGGCTGACGGTGAGGCGATCAAGGCACTCGTGACAAGGAGGTTCAGGCTAAGGAGAGTTCCCACCGTCCCCTTGAGGAGGATTGCGCTCGGGAGCTTCAACGGGGGCGCATGAAAATAAGAATTCTGAGGAAGGAGGCGGACAACATCCTCGTGGCCGCGTCGAAGGAGGACGTGCGAGTGGGTGACTACATCCTCGTGAGCGAGGGCGCTAGGAGGCTCGTCCTTCAGATTTACGACGAAAGGTACCTCGACGTAGAGGGGATTGAGGAGGAGATAGCGAGGGAGGAGGTCCTCTCGGCCTCCGCCCAAGGGGTGGTGGAGGACCCATTAGACCTCTCGAGCGTCTCGACGCTCATCAGGGACATGAGGATTCTTGTGTGCAAGGCGCGGGGCACTATTGAAAAGGGTAGGCTATCCCCGCGTATCGACTGGGTCCCGTCGAGAGCGAACTCGAAGATTTCCAGGGTTATGGTTAACGAGCTCTCGTCTAGCATAGCGCCTCTCGGCCGAAGGAAGATCAAGGTGGGGAAGGTCGACTCTTCCTTCGACTTTTCGCTCGCCGCTGAAGCGCTCGATGGCAGGATAACGGTGATTACCGGGAGGAAGGATTCGGGGAAGTCGCACCTCGCAAAGATGCTGCTCAGGGGGTTGCTCGAGTACGGAGCCTACAGCCTTGTCTTCGACCTCAACGATGAATATGATACTGTCGGGTTGAGGGAGGACGGCACAAAGTCATCAATCGCGGGGAAGGTGGTCGTGCTGAGGCCTGGGAGAGAGTTGAGGTTCAGCCTCTCCTCTGTCGGCCTGCGAGCTGTAGTCTCCTTGTTGACCCACTCGCTCGAGATGCCGGGTACCTCGCTGAGGGAGTTCGTAAAGATCTGGGAGTCAATCCAATCAAGAGGTGAGTTGAGCATGAGAGGACTCGAGGAAGCCATCCAACAATGGAGGTGCAACGAGCTGGTGAGGGACGCGATGCACGCTCGCTATCACACCCTCCTGTCGTCAGGTCTCTTCACCGACTCCCTTGAAAGGCAGTTTGACCTCGAGAAGTTCTTCGCTTCGAGAGAGGAGGGAGCCGCATTGATTCTCTCCCTCGGCGGCGTCTCCCCCCTGAACCGGAGGATGGTCGTGGAGTTGATCCTGTCAAAGTTGGTGGAGCTCCTCGAGCAGCGGGCAGTTCCGCCCGTCTTCCTCCTGGCGGAGGAGGCCCACTTGTACCTCAGGGAGACCTACTGGGAGGACCTCATCACCAGGATGCGACACTTCGGGGTCTTCTCAATCTTCGTCACCAATCAGCCGGACGCCATCGACCAGAAGATCTATCGCCAGGTCGATAACATCTTCCTCTACAACTTCTCCAACGAGGCTGACCTCTCGCTCGTCTCTCAGGCCTCGATGGTCGACGCCGACACTGTGAAGGCTATAGTCAGAACCCTTCCGCCCCACGCGTGCCTCCTCCTCGGCCACGCGGCCAACAACCTACCCCTCGTCATCGGCGTTAACCCGTTTGACTCCCCGTCTTCGGGGGTTACACGAAGATTCTTTGGCGACCTCGACCTTCAGCGAATGGTGGAGTAGCAAGAACGAGTCAGAAACCACTCATGAATGGCTGAAGATGACCTGTGGGTTCTGCCATCCCCACCTAGTCACGCTCGAGCGACCGAAAAATGGATTCGGACGTGATGCCCGTGAGAAACACGCGCCTTCGCTGCGAAGTATCCTCGCCATCTCGGCCTATTCTCTGTCGCAGGTACGCATGACTCAAACGTGCGACACACCGGGCACCCGTGCACTGGGCTCGCGCTGAATCGCTTGCGCTAAGATATTTTGCCTCGGACCTTGACGATCCGAGCGCACGACAGACTCAGAATAATCACCCTTCGAATGAAGGCTTCCCATTGGCCCATTCAGGCGATCAATTCATCGCAAGGCTCGAATCCCACCGGGCCCATTCAAACCCAGATTCTCTTTACTTCGGAGAAATGTGGGTCGTCAGTAACGCACGCAAGATTGTAGCGCTTTGCGGTCGCCATAATTAGCGAGTCGGCCATTGGAATCCTTAGCCTGTGACTCATCTCCGCACCTTCCTCGGCGATTTGTGAGTCGACGTCGATTACATTGAATTCCCGTGTAATCGTTCCTGTACGCAGCTTGGCGACGGTCTTGTCCTCGTTGGCAAGCGTCTGCTTGAAGACTTCGTAGATTGTGATGGATGAAGTGTACGCCGATTTCGACTTGTCGAAAAGGGTCCTCAGCTTGCTCGTCGTCTCCGGGCTCCTTGAAGTAAACACGGCCCAGAAGTACCGCGTCTCGAAGAGCATCAATCTTCCTCTCTCATCTTGTCGAGCTGCTTGAAGGCCTCTTCCCTGCTCGAATCAGACGTTCCTGCAAGGTCAAACAGTGACGGAACCTTCGTTAGGATTACCCTGTCGCCTTCCGCCTCCACCTTCAGCCTCGAACCCTCCTGGATTCCCAACTTCCGTCTAATTTCAGTAGGTATAGTCGTCTGTCCCCGTCTTGTGACTACCACCTCTTTGGTCATGTGGGAATGTGTCGATTCCTGATATTAAAGGGTTCCTGCACACTTTGCATTCCTACCGAGCTAGGAATCCTACCATCGGGCGCGACTCCCAGGAACCAAGAATCAACTGGGTAACACCTATTATTATTGAGCTGGCAAGCAAGAATGCAGGTGATCTTTGAATGCCCGACAATGAGCATAAGAGGCCAGAGAGTGAAGAGGAATCTGGCACAAGATTAGCTGAACATGTAGATGTCAGGCCAGTAGATTGGCTACCGTACATCAGCATGCAATATCTGGCAGATGCGCTTGAAGGGAAAGTGGTGAAAGTCGGAGACCACGTGACTCTTCCATTCCCCACCATGATGAACAACTCAATCGAGAGAAGGGTGATCAAACCAGAGCTGGAAATCGTGTCTTTTGCGCCGAGCGTAGAATCGATTCGCTTGGGGAGACAGACCAAGTTCAGGATATTGAAAAAGGACAGTTTGGAAGTCGACCATTTTTACGATGAAGACGAAGAAGAGAAGAAGCGGGCCGATGCTGAACGCGCCAATTACAATTACATAAATTCCGATGAGGATCTTGAGAACAGGATTCTGAAGATCCTGAAGACCAATCCGCAAAGAGGCTTTCGACAGAATGAACTGGAAACGCTTCTGACACTTTCAATAGGTAACGGGAAATTTCCCGCTGGGTTCACCGTATTCAGAAATATCAAATCAGTTTTGGATAGTATGGCCAAAGAGGACAGGATAAGAACGAAGTCGGAGCTGGTGTACTATGGCGCGTGAATTATCACGAGTTGGGTGTGTGCAACTTGCAGGGACGCTTGAAGGAATCGTCCGTCGTTCGGAGGGAAAGGGGCCTACACATCAGGAAGTATTCTCATAAATGAGCGATAGAGTAAGAAAATGACCTGTTACGAACAAGTAAAGGCTGTCGATAGGCTGTCTGGTTACAGGAGGGGTCATGTCAGGTGGCTGAACACGGTTTCGAACTATCGGTTATTGCGTCACTCTTCGTCCTCGCAGGTATTCCGATGATATGGCTGTCTCCAGACTTAGGATTTTACTTTGACTTGCTCGGCTTTGTTCTTTCGTATTCTGGACTTCTTTTGTTTCTTTTCCTTGTGAACGATTCTTTCAAGAACGAGCTGCAAGAACGCATCTAGTCGATCCTCTGTGATCCTCAACAAAAACTTCCGAGGAGGAAAAAGGCGCATTCGGCTCACAGTTCCCAAGTGACTTCGTCAAAAGCTTAAATCGAGTCCGCCAAAAATCAAACTCACTTGCAGGCGGCAAACAGCGACGCCCTCGCGAAGATAGCCGGGAACGTCGTCGCCAGTAGCGACCCCGGCAGAGCCTTGAAGGCTTGGAGAGAGAAGCTGGGGATCAAGCAGGTGCTTCTCGCCAAAGAGATGAAGATATCGCCCTCCGTTCTCAGTGATTACGAAAGTGGGCGCAGGCCCTCCCCCGGGGTTCTGTTTGTGAGAAGGTACATCGAAGCGCTCGTCGGTCTCGACGAGTCGAAGGGGAGGGTCGTTTCAAAACTCGTCTCCAACGACCGCGATGCCGCGATTCTCGCGATAGGAGAATTTCAGGCCCCCGTGAAGGCCTCCCAGATCCTGCGCGCGGTCGACGGCCGCCTCCTGACGGGGAACGACTCGTTTGTGAACTTGTACGGCTACACTGTCGTGGACAGCATCAAGACGATCTACGCGCTCTCCGGATACGACTTTTACAGGATATTCGGTGCCACGACGGAGAGGGCCCTGGTATTCACGAAGGTGGGGACAGGCCGAAGCCCGATGGTTGCAATCCGCGCCTCGCCGCTGAAACCGAGGATGGTCGTTATTCACGGACCGAGAGAGCTGGACCCGCTCGCACTCGAGCTGGCCAAGAGGGAGGGAATCATACTGGCTCTCTCGGGTTCTCGGAGTGAGGAGGAGATAATCTCCTCGCTGAAGGGAATCTAGCGGGCAACCTTTTTACTTCATCGCCCACTCGCCGTCATCCGGGTTGATTCAACTCGACCTCACACTGGCACTCGTCATGCTGGCCGTCGTGGTCCTCTTCGCGCTCGCCGCCATCCTCCTCAGGGTAGTGGACGGCAGGGGCTTTCTCGCGAGTGTCGCCGTGGGCTACTCCATCATCGTCGGAGGCGGGCTGGGGTGGTTCATCATCGTCGCAGTCTTCTTCACCCTCGGCGTCGGCTTCACCCTGTACAAGTACGAGTACAAGAAGAGAATAGGGGCTGCGCAGGAGAAGGGAGGGGCTAGGAACTGGCCGAATATCCTTGCCAACGGCGGGGCCGCTTCTATCTTTGCGCTCGCCGAGCTCTTCAGCGGAGGTCTGCTCTTCGCGGCGCTTTTTGTCGGAAGCATGGCTGCCGCGGCCTCCGATACCGTGTCCACCGAGCTGGGACTTCTTAGCAAGTTCAAGCCTCGTCTACTGATTCGTCCTCGCTCTCCAGTACCCCCGGGAACATCGGGGGGAGTGACTCCCCTCGGCTTCGTCGGCGCCTTCTTCGCGTCCCTCGTAATAGGTGTGATGGCCTCCCTACTCGGCGTCCTCCCGGGGGTTCTGCTTCCTCTCGTCGCAGGCCTTGCCGGTGGCTTGGTCGGGTCGGTGGCTGACAGCTTCTACGGAGCTACCATACAGAGGAAGGGGTTCTGCGTCGTCTGCGGGAAGCCTGTCGAGAACCTGACCCACTGTGGCGGCGAGCCGACGCGGAGAACGCGAGGGTTTCCATTCGTAGAGAATAATATCGTAAACCTCCTCGGCAGCGTAACCGGTGCCCTAGCCTCTCTGATATCGATTCTCCTCCTGATGGGTCATTGAATGGAGGGCCAGCGCAGGAGTTCCCCAAGCCTTCGCTCCAGCTCTTCACTCGCCACCCTCTCCTGTGACTTTGTGTCCCTGCTCCTTATCGTTACGCTCCCGTCTTTCAGCGATTGGAAGTCGATCGTGATGCAGAAGGGAGTGCCCACCTCGTCCGCCCGGGCGTATCTCTTCCCTATCGACCCCCCCTCGTCGTAGAAGCTATCGAACCTCTCCCTGAGTTTCAGGAAGATGCGGCTCGACTCTTCCGGGATCCCTGCCTTGCTGACAAGGGGGAATACCCCGACCTGGAGAGGAGCGAGGAAGGGGCTGAGGGCGAGATACGTCCTGTCTCCCTCAACACGCTGAGCGTCTTCGAGGAGGACGTAGAGGCTCCTGTCAACACCCATGGAGAGCTCGAATATGTGTGGGATGAGCTTCTCCCCCGCATCCTCCACCTCAAAGTTGGTCCGGCTAACCCGGGCGTGCCCGCTCAAGTCGTAACTTCCCCTGTAGTTGCAGGCCACCAACTCGACCCAGCCTATCGATGTCTTCACCTCAAGGTCGTAGGCTACCTCGGCGTAGAATGCCTTCTCACTATCGGAAAGTCTTCGAAACCGAATCTTCTCAGGCGCCAGCCCGGCAGTCTCGTAGAACTCCTCGACGAGCGCGAGATAGTACCCGATGAGCCTGTTCGGGATCGACCCCGACTCGATAGACTCGGCGACGCTGACTCTTCGGCTCGACCCGTCGGGGAGGAGGATGCTTAGCCTGGTGCTTAGCTTGCTCCCGAACTTCTCCACTCCTTCGGCCGTTCGGGGGTTGAAGAAGACCTCGACCTCCGCTTGG
>Ga0209237_1002435_pt1 | contig 11171 bp, 14 predicted proteins | sample GraSoi013_1_40cm_2_FD_185820 | JGI IMG/M metagenome (GOLD analysis project Ga0209237, IMG submission 185820) | Grasslands soil microbial communities from the Angelo Coastal Reserve, California, USA - Sample 10_02_2013_1_40cm (SPAdes) (version 2) | ecosystem: Environmental > Terrestrial > Soil >...
CCCATACCCAAGCGATCGACCTGTCGTCACCCGCGGCCAAGGCTTGATCAAACTCGCCAGGATAAACTGGATCCTTCCGTGAAGTCATCGCAAGAACCACATCACCGCAGTCTAAGCAAATCCAACCCAACAAATACCTCGTAGCAGGATGAGACGGCCCTATGTGATTCCAATGTTGCCAGTGAATCGAACTCTTGCACGTGCACCTCTCATCATAAAACCTGATCAATCTAGACCTTCACCACTTCAACAATCTCAGGACTGCAGTGTTTGATTACGATGCTCGAAAGAATGAAATGTTGTATGTCTTACCTGGTTGCATGGCCGTTATTCGGACTTTGTCTCCCGGCTTTGCATGATGCCTACCGAAGAACTCCTGTAAGCCCCCGACAATTTGGATCCCTTGTTCGGGATCTCCCGGCTTCGTTCCAGCGACTCCGCTCGTGACGTGAACAGGGAATTCACGATTGCCATCCCTTAACGTGAAAGGGATCTTGTAGCCTGGGAAGAATCGTCTGACTTCAGAAGCCAGATTAAAGTAGCCATGCCTGAGCGATCCGCTGGTGAGCTCAATATCGACGGCTTGATCAGGTGCAGAAGAGGGACCAAGCGATCCTAAGTCCCTAAACTTGAAGGTAAGCGACCTTAACTTGCCCGCTTCATCAACCTCCCGTCCTATTGAGGTAATAGTAATCTGAACTCCATCCACCGGAAGTTTCTCATAAGGAAGTTTTTCCTCATGAAATGTCTCTCCGACCAGAGGAGTATTGACTTGGGTTCTAACCGTTATGCCATCTTTAGTGAAAATTAGCTCTGACATAGCCCTAATAATCGAGTCAGATACTTAAAAACATATTCCTTGCCCTAGATTCTTTGCCCCTATGGAGGCTACACCCGAACCTAGAATCTATCCCAATTCGTTGGCAGGACGCGCTTCAGGCCATGAGCGATGATTGGAAGACATGCCAGGCTTCGAAATCTATCGCATGAGAGGATTACGGGAAGCATTCAAGGGTTGGGTTCTTCCCCCTCCGAAGTCGCACAGTTCAAGGAGTGGACATTCGAGGCATTTTGGAGAGTTGCGCAGGCATAGCGAATAGCCTAGATCCAGAATTGCTAAGTTGAAACGTCTTGCGTGCCCATGTGGAATCAATGAAGCGACAGTCGCCCATAGATCGGGATCTGTATATGGCCTACTTCGATGGGGAGTGATTGAAAATACTCTAGTTACTACTCTGATGGCGTTCGTGTCGACGAGAGGCACCTGCTCGTTATAGGCCAAACACAACAGGGCATTCGCGGTGTAACGGCCGACGTTGGGTAGTGCGAGAAGCGAATCTCGGTCATGCGGAACCCTTCCCTCGTATCTAGCAACAAGGATCCTTGCAAGTCTCGATAAACCCAGAGCCCGAACTCGTTCCAATCCCAAAGGCGCAATTATCTTCTTGATCTCGCTTAACCTTCCTTTGGATAGGGCATCAACTGTTGGAAACCTGCGAATGAATTGTCGGAACACTTTCTCAACTTGACTTCGAGTTGTCTTCCTCAGCAATATTTCCGCGACAAGGATCTTGTAAGGGTCCGTCGTTTCCCTCCAAGGATAATTCTCTCCGCGGTTTGTCGCCCATGAGATCAGTCTAGAGGCAAGCTGTTGATTCCGTTCCTCAGGCTCAATGTCTATCATGAATCGCAAGCAACCGGCTCTTGTAATACTCGCCGATGTATCTAGCGAGAGGAGGTGGGACTGCGTTGGCAACTTGTTGATATTGGGAATTGAGAGGGCCGCAAAACATGAATCGATCCGGAAACCCTTGAAGCCTCGCTGCTTCTCTTACGGAGAGTATCCGATTCTGCTTCGGGTGGATAAGCATGGCCCTTCGAGGATGAACTATGGTTGGCGATAGGCCCTTCCAGGAAAGTCTTCGATAGATATTGCCGTGTATGCTTGCCTTATTCGTGTATCTCGCCCTAGTGCTCTCAGGCAAAAGATCCCACGATTGGACCAGACTCCTGCCACATCTAATGTAACGAAGCGTCTGCATTACGTCTTCGCCATGCATGGAACTCCAGTGATTGAAGAGCTTCGGAGAACCAATCCTTGCGTCCGTTTGGTAGGGGCCTAGCGGCTTACCGTTCGGCTCAGGGTAGTCAACAACATCTCTCCCTCCACCGCCGTGGGGCAATCTTGGCAGATCCGAAATAGCATCCATTACACTTGGGGAGTCGGTACCGTTCTCCGAAGAACTTTTTTTCTGGGCTTCTACGAACTGGCCATTGGAAAGATCAAAATCACTGATTCCCCTAACCCCTCCGATGAATAGTCGTCTCCGGTGTTGAGGAACATGAAAGTCCTCAGCCTCCAGCTTCGCAATGGAGGGCGAGAAACCAAGCTCCTTCATGGCCTCAATAAGGGAAAGGAAAGAGTTGCCCCCACCCATCGACTCAAAAGCAACAACATTCTCGAAAAGAAACGCGTCTGGCTGGATGTCCCCCAATAGTCTCCAATAGTGTTCTACTGCGCTTGCGGAAGGATGATTCATTCCCGTTCGCTGTCGATTGGCACCGGAGAAGGGTTGGCATGGAGGTCCTCCAACGACGACTGTTCGCGTTCGATCAGGATACTTTTCGTCGAGAAAAAGAACGATTTCTTCGGCACTAACGTAGCGGCTACACGTTAACCCTTCGAGGATGGAGCATGAAATAGCTCTCAAGCTGCAAGATGATCGAGTTAGCTATCTTACTCAAGTCGAGATTCCCGTAACCACGGCCGACTTCTACTTCCCGTTAGAACCGCGGCCATTGATCGTGTTCGTCGATGGCCCGGTCCACTTGAAGACGGCCCAGATGATGAAAGACGAAGATTTACGATCTTTATTACGAAAAAGAGGGTACAGGATCCTGGAACTGAGCTATAGTAGCTATACGGATAAGAAAAGAGACGAGCTGTACCGGGAAATCTTGAACGGCCTCGGAAAGTAGGCTTCGCTCCCTACTGGTTCGTGGTTATCCGGCAGTTTCAAGCTCGAATGGCTTCGTTGGGATATGTTGGTGTGATGTTGAGAGATTCTCGAATGTCGTCCTTTTTCCCTAGGATCGTTTCGTCGCCGGTCACAAAGCTGGAGATTGAAAATTCTAGTCTCGATATGAGGCTCGCGTAGGCAAGATGTAGGAGGTCGAGGGATCTTAGCTTGAGCTTCGGGGCCAAAGCAGCTGCGGTCGAGTATTCCATCGGCATGGTCACGTTTCTTCCTCCGAGGCGTACTCTTGACGCCCCGAGCTGGGACGCTATCGTGAGACGACAGTCTCGGACCACATACTCGACGAGGGCTCTTATCCTCCTCTGAGGCGGCTCTTGTCTAAGGACGGATGGTAGATCCAAGTTCTCTTCAACTCTGGAAAGAACAGAGGAGAGTTCTGCGAAAGTCAGTGAGGAAATTATTCGGGGCGTTCGGCTCTTTCCGAGGAAGTTCCTCGCGGCTGAGCGTAGCGGGTCCCTGGGAGCATATGCCGCTATGAGCACACTGGTGTCTACGTATGCCAACGGTCTCTTCCGCTAGCCACGGTGGCGGTTGCCGTCTTGCTGAGCCGGAGGACCAACGGTTCCTTCCCAGTCTTCTTTAGCTTCAACAAGAACTTGACGAGTTCGTCGACGTTTTGGTCGTCAGACATGGATTCCGAAATAACGGTCTTGATCATCTTTCTGATAGCTTCGTTTCGGCTCCGAAAGGCTTGACGCTTAACCAGCAGGTCTATCCTTTTCAGATCTTCGTCGTCAATTCTGACCGGGACCACGCCCATTGGCTTTCATATACAAACTGTATACGCTCCAATATTGGCTTTTCGGCGACTCAACCTTGACGAACGTCTCATCCGGGCTCGAACCAGGCTCAATCCTACCCGCAGAATAGACCAGATCGGTAGTGGAACCGCACTTTTCACAATATCGTTTCGCCGTGAACTGGACCCTTCTGCCAATCCGCTGACTAATTGCCATGACTCTGTCGGCTACTTATTACAAGAGAAGAGAGGAAGAGATGAGAGAAACTGGACGCGAAAGTATTCCTGAACTGCGGTTTGGGTTGGCCTCAGGTGGAAGTCGAAGAGTGTTGCTTGAATAGACCCGCAAATGACTACAGCTCAAAAGCCTGGTTGTACCCTATCACTGTGTGAGCGTGGTTAAAGATAGCCTAAGGCGTAGGGTTCTAATTTGCTCAACAAATAGTGGGCATCGACTTGAAGAAAACGGCTCGTGTCTCATTGCTGATTCTGGTACTTTCAGTCATGATCGTCCCGCTCTTCCTGGCAGATGTTCGTGCGACCAGCGGATGTATCACAAGCTGTCTTCTCAAAGCAGACACAACTGTGCCTGCGGCTGATGGGACCGTGTACGTTGAACTCGACAACAATACTGGTTTGATCTATTCTCTGCCGCACACGTTCTCTTTCGCGAACAATACTCGACACACGCTAACCGTTCTGAACATGACCTTGTCAGCGTCGTCAGGAGCACGTTATGTTTGGAACGAATGGATCCATTCGAGCTTGCAGTGGACCCCTACTCTAATGATGCAGACTCCGTTGATGCTCTATAACTATACAGGATCATCGGATGGAGGACCCTTCACCGCTAAGTTCGATAAGCAGTTCCAGTATACGTTGACCTTCAAAGATGCTGCGGGGCAACCATTGATTCCGAATCCAACGTCTGTCGTATTGTCCAGCGCAGGCTCGAGTGTTACAACCTCGATCTATTCTGGTCAGTGGCTGGCAGCTACATCCTGGACAGTTACCTCGGCGACTTGGGAAGGCTACCAAGGCGCTTTACTCGCCCCAGTGACTCTCGATCTTACGTCGGCTTCTGCGACGGTTGCTGTTGCGGTGAGTGCATACTCGGCCTCGGTCAAAGTCGTCGATAAGCTGAACAATCCGATTCAAGGAGCATCGGTAACGATCACCTTCGCCAACGCAACAAGCAGAACGTTCACGACCGACGGTCAGGGAACAATTCAACTCGGCGATATCCCGATCGGGCCCTATTCTGCGCACGTCTTCTACCAGGGTCAAGACCAAGGAACGTGGTCCGAAGACGCGTCTAGAAGCCCAGTCGCGACAATACAAGTAAATTGGTCTCCCCCGCCGCCTCCACCGCCACCGCCTCCCCCGCCCACGACCACAACACCACCCTCATGGCCCAGCGGAAGCGCCCTGACCATTTTCGAGATAAACTCGACAAGCCTGACGTTGACCTGGACCGCGGCCGCGGATAGCTCTGGAATCGCCCACTATCGGATACTCCAGGAAGCCAGAGTAATTGCAACTGTCTCTGGAAACGTGACCTCCTACACGGTCACAGGGCTGATCCCGGGAAACTCGTACGAGTACCAGATCCAGGCCGTTGACAGCTCGGGAAGCGTCAGCTCGAACGGGCTGTTCGAAACCGGGACCACCACAATACAGCAGACCTCCACATACTCATCCTCCTACCTCATTGTCGCAGGCGCAGTCGCCGGACTTGGCGTGATAGGAGCCTCTTTGCTTCTATTGCAGAGGCATAGTCGCAACCGATCGAAATCTAATCCTCAACTTTCTTAAACACCTTCAATCACTCCAGTTGGCTCATAGACCAACATCTCCAGAAGCTAGGAACTAGTCTTGTCGAGCTCAGAATAATAGGTCAACAGGCCGGAAATGATGTGCAGGTCCTCGCGGCTGCCAAAGTCACAGTCTCCCCCTGGGCCTGCCCTCGGTAAGTGTAGTAGAACGCTATTGTTACCAGAAATGTTCCTGCGGTGGCGGAGAATGTCTGAGAGGTAGTTCCACCTTGGTTGCTGCTACCGAACTTCACGATTACAGTGGAAACGGGTCCGCTCGAGGTTGCAGCAGGCAAGACGTAAGGGTTCCCGGTTTCGCTGTAAGCGATCACGTTAGTGGGATTCAGTGTCGCACTGTCGACAACATAGAATGGGACTGCTGTGCCTAGCCCGGCCGAGGAATAAGGTGTGAAGACCAGCGCGGTGTAGACGTGGACGGTCACTGAGCTGTCGCTGGCCGTGTTCGCCATCTTAAGCCAGAAGACAACGCTAGTCCCGGTCGAGACTGCCCACGCTGGCTGTGACATGTGTAAAGTTGAACGATTTGTAGTCGAGAAAGATTGTCACGGGACCCGCGGTTGCTTGGAACCTGTTCTGAGCCTGGCTGGCCAACTGCGCCAGAATCTGGTTGACCTGAGTCTGAAGGTTCGCCACATCTGTCGTTAGTGTCGAGACCTGGCTCTGAAGGAGCGATACGTTCGATTGCAACGTTGGGACTTCGGAGTTTAGGGTCGCGATCTCGCTGTTGAGCGTATTGACCTGTGTCTGGAGGGCAGATATCTGCGCCTTCAACGTACTGTTAACGGTGCCCACTAGCGTATTGAGCGATGTGATCTGGTTGTTGATGCTTGCAACCTCGCTGTTGAGTGTCGCGATCTGGCCTGCCAGTGTGTTGTTGACTGCTCCGATACTGCCCTTTAGGTTGGAGAGCTGATCGCTCAGTTTGTTCACCTGCTGCTCGTAATAGTAGACGGTTGCAACGGTCGATGTGGGAATGGTCACCAACAAGACGAGAACAGCGACTTTGTACGCTGCAAGAGAGAGCATTGGTCCCGCCCCATTCTTCAACGCGTAACGGTGAAGGTGAACTGGTTGTTTCTAGCAGTGACAATAACAATGGTGTAGGAATAGCCGGATGCAAACGTGAAAGCAGTGCCGCTCAGCGTACAGCTGCTGCAGCTTGACCCGATCAGAACATTGACCAAGACCACGGCTCCAGGAGCAACCGTGGGTCCAGACCAGGCGAGATTTGCATACTGGTTTCCTGACGAATCCTTCACGTAGTAAGTTGCGAATGTGACAGAGGATGTTCCGCGATTTCTGATAAACAATGTCAAGTTCGTCCCGGAATTGAAAGAGGATCCTTCCATGCTTAGAGATTCGACCCCGGAGAAGACGGAGGTTACATTGACCTGGATCTGGATTGACCGTGACACGCTTCCGCTTGTTCCTGTTACCGTTACGGAATAAGTACCGACGGCTGTCGCATTGCCTGTTGAGACTGCGAATAAAGTGCTGTTAGATTTGCTGTTCGCTAGAAACAGTGGGCTTCCTTCGCCAGCGACTCCGAGAAAAGCGAAAGGCGCAGTAACTGTCAGAGAGACGTTTCCGACGAAACCGTAACGGCTAGTCAAGGTCAGGTTATCCACGCTTGTCCCACCCCTAGATACTACCATCGATGACGGACTGGCCGTTATGGCGAAATCCGGCACCGGTGATATCACAACCGTCAACTGGATGCTATGCGTCTTCGTTCCAGTAGACGCCGTAATTGTAATGACGTAGTTGCCAGTAAGCGCGCTATATCCGACTGATACGGTTAGAGTTGAGTTCGCCTTTGCTCCAGCCGCTGGAGTCAGGACAGTGGGGTTCAGCGACGGCGTCAATACCCCTGTACCATTGTCAGGCATTGAAACGCTTAGCCCGGTAGCATTGTTGAAACCATTCAGACTCGCCACCGAGAGAACGGTCTGGCTAGAGGACCCTTGCTTCATTCCAAGCGAAGTCTGAGAAGAGGTAAGGGTGAAGTCTTTGACGGGAGGAGTGGGCTTCGGGTTTAAGGCGTTTACGAGCTGCGGATCGGCCATGAACGCTCCCAGCACCGATCCCAGGACAAGAATTGATACTAGGAACAAAGACCAAAGTGGAACTGTTTTCTTAGCAGCTGACCCGCTAGGTTGGACCTGGCTCAATAGTGAAGTTCAATACTTGAGGAAATGGTCCAAAGCTTCTTTGTTACCGAGACAGGTCAATCACAGGTGCTCGTTGTTCTGGGATCCGAACATATCGTTCTAACCTGTAGGCTTAACCCGTCGCAGGGACCTAGACAACTCAGGCAAGAATCATGCTGGTAGCGAGGAGTTCGGTTTTGACCTTCTGGGTGCTCTTTCTGACCGCGGCGTCGACAGTCGCGGGTTTCATGGTTTCGCCGGGCGGATACCTGTCGCCGCTCGCGAGCCCCTCGCTACTCGGCGCGACGGGAGGAATAACTGGAAGCGTCTCTATCGGCCCCCTCTTCCCAGTCTGCCGAGTACTAGAAAGTGCAGGATCCACTCCATCTTACTACAACCAAATCCAAGTCATAGTAACGCCTTCATCAGGTCTCGCTTTGACGGTCCCAGTGAACTGGGTCACAGTAGAGGGTTGCTGGGCCTCAGGAACCTTCCAGATCGGTTTGAACCCGGGAGTATACTCCCTGACTCTCACGAGTTGTGCTAGGCTAACGGCAAGTATCCAGCAGCCCATCGGCTTCGGTTGTTCGGACTTGCCGAGGACTGTCATCGTTGAATCTAGCACATGGACTCAAGTCGATATCGCGATAGATACTGGAATCCGGTAATCACGAGCTGATAGAAGCGTTGAACCAAGCCAAACAGGGACGCGCCAAGAGTTTTGCCGGAGAAGGAACTGTTTACTGGCTGATAGTCACCGCCATCCTCCTAGGATACCTCACGGTCGCGGTCGCTCTCGCCTCAGCCATACTTTACTTCTCGTTCACGCTGATGCTTGCGGTTGTAGAGCTGGTGCTTGCCTACGCGTGCTGGACCCTGAGAAAGTGGGGCTTCCTAGCGTCGACCCTCTCAGCCATAGTAGTCGCGGGCCTCGCCTTCGGCATCCTCTACAGCCCCGTGGGCGATCTCCTCCTTCTCTTGCAACTCCAAGTCGTCCTATTCGCCTACCGAGCCTATCGAGAGCCGACTACCCCACCCGGTCAGTTGTAGAGAGCATATAGAATCCTCTACAGACCATGCTTTTCCAGCGGTTCTCCCAGCAAAGCCCGAAATCGCTTGTGCTTGGCCTTCTTTCGAAGGTCGTTTCTGATTAGTCGTAGTGTTTCGCTGCAAAGTCTCAGTGCTGATCGGTAGATTTTCGAGGTTTCTTTTGTCCCTCTTATCCCTCGCGCTATGGGATAGTCGATTCCGAGGTGGCTTGGTTTCTTCTTCGACTTCAAGACCTGGTGACAAAGATAGTTCTCGCTGATAATCGAGATATCATTCAGTGCAATGATGGCTCTCTCGACGTGCTGGGCGATGACTTGAGCCGCGTATCTCGTCATATACTCATCTCGGTTGCGCCAACCATTCCTCATCTTTCCAGAATATTCGATGATGTTGTGGTACGTGTCCCAGAGAGATTTCTCTAGCAGTTGTTGCGAGGGCTTCGCAAGTCTCCAACGATCAAGAATCCGCTTCAGAATACCCTTAGGGTCATAGAGCACTCTAGTTGACTTCGCGCTTCCACGGGCCCAGAAGAACGCTTTGGGATCGCTAAACTCCCTCTCCAACTCCGCAACCCGCAGGAATCCTACACCAACATAGATGTCTCCATCGAAGTAGGAGAACTCCGACGGCTTCTTTCCCTGACTCGTCACCGCCACCAAGTCAATATCACTGAACGGCCCCGGCTCTCCCCTTGCCACGCTTCCATGAACCAACACGCCAATCACGTTTGGATGCTCTCTTCTAACAAGAACCATGGCTCGCCGCGTCGCCTCATCAAAGAGCTGGTTAAGCCCACTCTGAGAGAGTCTTGCCGACGAAGGCAAGCGGGCTTCCCATACTCTCAACTCTCGCATGCGTTAGGCACCTTCGATACTATCGAACGTTGTTTCGACGGCATCGAATTATAACAACCTCCCCCACGAAATACTCCGGTAGGCTATGCAGATATCAATCCCCTGGGAATAATGGCACGGGCGTCCCCCGCCCAGGTAACAAGCGTGAAGCTCTCGGAGACCGCGATGCTCATCTACGTCTACATCCAGTCCCGCTCAGGGGACAGCGTCCGGCTCCGCGATATTCAGCGAGCGATGAACTTCTCAAGCCCCAGTTCCGCTCTCTTTCACCTGCAAAAGCTCGAAAGCGCAGGGCTAGTCCAGAAGGACAATGTGGGCGATTATCGGATCAAGACACGTGTCCGGGTTAGCCTGGTCAGAAACTTTCTAATTATCAAGGGCACTTTGATACCAAGACATGTTTTCTACGCATCTGCGACGACCGCAGTCTCCATGATGTACTTCGTATTGCTCGGCCAATTTCTGTCTTCGCCAATCGCCATTGTTGCCCTGCTTCTGAACGCGGGATCCGCCGCGGCCTTCTGGTACGAGTCCTGGCAAGACTGGAAAACAAGACCGAGGTTTTCACGACGTTCCGAAGAATGAAACGCGCGTTCGATATGATTGAACAGCGTTTCGAACGCATCGAATTATATCGAGCCCCGACCATATTATTTCACAGACCAATCATGCAGAAGAGAAGACAAGTCCTTACCTTGATGCAGGCCGCGATCATACTCTCCGTCATGATTGTGCAAACACTCCCGCTCGACTTGGTAAGTGCACAGTCTTCCTCAATCCCGCTATCGCAAGAGTTCGCCAGCGGAGACCTCCAGGTCAGCACCTATCTCCAAGCCTGGTACACCTGGGTAAACATCAACGGCACCCACACAATATTCCTCGCGCTGCATTCTCAACAAGCCCAGTCACCCGTGTTCGCGTTCGTGGGACAAGCATACAACACGTCTTCAGGATCCCAGGTATTCGTGGGCAACGCTATGCTTGCGATGGAGGTCTACAACGACACCAACAAGAATGGCTTTCTGGACGCCAACTACGCCACTGGATCAACAGAACTCAAGTACACCTTGATCATGAACGCTTCCCAGACATTCACCACCAACTCCGTCCACAAGACAAGCATCAACGGCAACCCACACTATCTCTGGGGAATAACGTATGGCTCGGTCCAAGCCATACTGATCAAGGCTATTGCTCCAGACTATGGCTACGGTGGGGGAATAATGGCAACCGACGCGATCATTGACCACGTATCAATGTTTTACGATTACTCCCTGAGCGGGAACACTACGTTCCTGAAGACCAGCTATGACATAGGCAACGTAACACTCTCCCCCCGGACCCCACCCGGAATCACACTTCAAGGGTTGAGCCTCTCGCTCCTCCATACAACCCTGACTGTTTCATCCAAACAACTGACCGTGACGGCGAGCAACAGCCCATACGACTCCCAGGTAAACACGACACCTTCCCTCGTTAACGTGGCTGAGGTAAAGGTGGACGAC
>Ga0209237_1002438_pt1 | contig 11168 bp, 11 predicted proteins | sample GraSoi013_1_40cm_2_FD_185820 | JGI IMG/M metagenome (GOLD analysis project Ga0209237, IMG submission 185820) | Grasslands soil microbial communities from the Angelo Coastal Reserve, California, USA - Sample 10_02_2013_1_40cm (SPAdes) (version 2) | ecosystem: Environmental > Terrestrial > Soil >...
TATCACCAGCCCCAAGGGGGTGAACCCGTTCGCGAGCCATGGCCGCCTCTTCGAGCAGGGCAAGGCGGACATGTACAACGCCTGCGAATGGGGCAATTACTGCCGCGTCCAGGAGACCGGCGTCAAAAGCCGCCAGCTCGGCCGACGCGCCATCGTCGCCTATGCGGCGCTGGTGGTGCCACCGGATTCGCCGGTCTATACGGCGCAGCAGCTCGCCAACCGGACCATCGGCGTGCCCTTCTATTTCGGCACGCATTACATCGCGCTGCATCTGCTGGAAGGTTTCCTGCCGCGCGACATGATCAAGCTGTGCCAGGCACCCAACGGCTCGCGCTTCCGCCTCGCTTCGATGCTGAAGGGCGAGGTCGAGGCGACGACCCTGACCGAGCCCCACATCACGCTGGCCGAGAAAAAAGGCTGCCGGCCGATCTGCTCCGCTTTCTTCCACGGCACCGAGGTCGCCTCCGACCGCGTCGATGCCGAGACCTATGCCGCATTCAACCGCGCGGTGCGCGAGGCGGTGCGGCGCATCAACGCGAACAAGCGCGCCTATCTCCACTATTTCATCGATTACCACGCAAAGAACGATCCCGAGATCGCGGCCCTCACGATCGACGATCTCCGCGAGAGCCGCGTCGTGGTGTGCGATCCCGCGCCGATCCCGCTCGACGAGATGCAGCGCACCTTCGACTGGCTGAAGAGCTGGGGCATGCTGGAAGCGACGGCCTCGCCCTTCGATCTCGTCAATCTCGCCGTGCAGACGGAAGCGCACTTCCGCACTGCCGCGGCGCGCCCCTGAGGCTCTGAACTAACGAGAAGGCGGGAGCTGATTCACCGCGCGTCCGCCGCTCCCGCCGCGCGCGCCTCGGCGGTCATGATGGTCACGAAAGCGTTCAGCGTCGGATTGAGTCGCTCGATGCGCGCGAGATGCGCCTCGGTCACCTCCGCCGGAGACACCGTCCGCGCGCGCATCAGACTGGCGAGCTCGGCGATCGAGAGGAAGCACAAGTCGTCGATCACGTGCTCGTTCACCGCAAGTAATCCCCTTGCCGGCGCTTGTAGTCGTTCAGCTTGAGGGCGATGGCCAGCAGCTCCTCCGAGGCGACGCGGTCTTTGAGGTCCGCCGGCGCACCTCCCTCGCGGAGATACTTGAGCGTGTCGTACACGGCCTTGGCCGCGGCGTAGAAGGGATGATGGCCCTGCAACGCGATCCGCACGCCGTTGGCCGCCAGGAAATTGCGGTCAGCCAATGCGGGCGTCGCGCCGCCCAGCAGCAGGGGCAGTCGGGTGACCCGATGCATGGCTTCGACCTCCTCGCGCGTGCTGGCGCCCGCGAGGAAGATCGCGTCGATCCCGGTGTCCTGGTAGACCTTGAGGCGCTTCTCCGCTTCGGCGACGCCCCCGCGGCGCAAGGCACCCGTGCGGCCGATGACGACGAGTGAAGGATCCTGGCGCGCGGCCACGGCGCCTCGAAGTTTTCCCAGCATCTCCCCGACGGACACCAGGCCTTCGTCCTTCCCGCCGAAGGGCGTTGGCAGCACCGTGTCTTCGATCGTCAGCGCGGCGACCCCCGACGTCTCGAGCTCTTCCACCGTGCGCATGACGCTCAGCGCGTTTCCGTATCCGTGATCCGCGTCCACCATGAGGGGCAGATCGCTTCCACGGGTGATGCGTCGAATCTGCTCGGCGAACTCCGTCAACGTCAGGACGACGAGATCCGGCGCCCCGAGGACGGTCCCCGAGGCGATCGATCCGGCGAACATTCCCACCTCGAACCCGAGTGACGCCGCCATGCGCGCCGACATCGCGTCAAACACCGACGCCGGGTGAATGCAGACGTTGCCTTCGAGTATCCGGCGATACTGTTTCCGGCGTTCAGAGAGCAGCATGTGTGGTCTACCTTTCCGTGGGAATCATGCCAGGGGAAGCTGCTCGGCATCCGGCGCCGGAGCGACCTCGAACGCGTTCAGGATGCCGGAGACGATGCCGTAGTGGCCGATGAGAGCCGTGAGCTCCACGAGCCAGGGCACGCCGTGCTGGCCGCGGAGCCGGTCGAACAGCGCCTGGGTCACGGCATTGGTTCTCGAAAGCTGCCGCACGTAATCGACGGTGTCCCGCTCGCCGGCCGGCAGGGTCGCGAGATCTCCGCGGTCGCGCACGACGGTGACGGCCGCATCGCTGACGCCCGCGTTCCGGGCCGCCGGAGCATGGGCCGCCCAGACGTAAGGGCAATCCTTCTCGCGGGCGGTGGCGATGATGGCCAGCTCCCGCGACTCGGGCTTCACCTGGGAGTTGAAGCGCAGATAGGTGCCCACGTCGAGATGCCGCCGGCAGAGCTCCGGGCTATACATCAAGATGCTGAATGGCCCGCGCACGCTGCCGCGGCCTTCGGCGACCGCGTCGAAGATGGATCGATGCTCCTCGGGAACCTGGTCCCGCCGCGTGATGGGCGTGATGCGGGGCACGGCGAGCGGAGGGCGAGCCTTCGTCGATGCCGCCGCAGACCTTGGAACGGCTGGTAGCGCGTCCACGGGAGCGCCGGGTGTGACTTCGAACGCGTTCAGAATTCCGGACAGCGCGGCGTAGCGACCGATCCAGCTCGTCAGCTCGACCAGCCATTTGGGGTCATGGGCCTTGAGAAGTTGATCGAACACTCCGCTCTCGACGCGATTGTCCTGGAGCAGCTGCCGGACGTAGAGGACGACCGCCCGCTCCGGACCCGGCAAGCCGTCGACGGGCCGGCGGTCGCGGACCGCGTCGATGGTTTCCGCGGCGATGCCGGCCTTCCGAGCCTGCGACACATGGGCGTTCCAGACGTAGCCGCAGTCCTTCTCACGAGCCGTCGCGCAGACGGCCAGCTCGGCATGCTCCGGCTCGACGATGCTCTCCCGGTGGAGATACTCGCTGATCTCGTTCCAGGGCCGCGCCAGGCCGGGGCTGTGCAAGACGACGGTGGAAGGGCCGCTGATACGGCCCCGAAGCGCCGCCAGCTTGTCGAAGAGAGCGTGGTGCTCGGGAGCGATGTCCTCCTTGTTGACGATGAGCTTCACGCGCGCCATCGGATTGTCCTTTCGGGGACCCGAGATGGCCCCAGACCCCAGCGCTCGACGAGTGGGCAGAGCTTAGCGGGACCCGCGGGCAGCGTCAACGCGGCTCGGTCGTACAATGGCGCCAATCCGTACGGCGGGAGGGGTTCATGGACGCGACGACCGAATTCCTGAGCGACTACGCGCATCGACTGGCCTACGCCGATCTGTCCCCTGAAGCGGTCCACCAGGTGAAGCGAACGCTGGTCGACACCCTCGGGTGCGCGGCCGGCGCGTTCGATGGCGAGCCGGCCGCCATCGCTCTGCGCGTCGCGTCGCGAGTTCAGGGTGACCCTCCAGCTCGCATCCTGGGCTCATCGCAGACGACGTCCACGGATTTTGCAGCGTTCGCCAACACGGTCCTCGTCCGCTATCTGGACTGTAACGACACCTACGCAGCCCGGGGGACGGGCCACCCGAGCGACATGATTCCCGCCGTGCTGGCCGCGGGCGATGGACACAGAGCGGGTGGGCGAGCGGTCATCACGGCGATCGCCGCCGCGTACGAAGTGTTCTGCCGTTTCGCGGACAGAATCCCCTTGAAGGGATGGGATCAGGGCATGTTCGCCGCCATCGGCGCGGCTTGCGGCGCCGGCAAGATCCTCGGGCTCGACCAGGCGGCGATCGGGAACGCCATTTCCATCGCGATCACGTCCGGTGTGCCGCTCGGAGTCACGCGAATCGGCGAGCTCTCGATGTGGAAGGGCTGCGCGACGGCGGCCGCCATCCGCACGGGAGTGTTCGCGGCCGAGCTGGCGGCGGAAGGAATGACGGGACCGGGCCATCCCTTCGAGGGACGGGACGGACTCTGGCAGCACCTGGCGGTGGACGCACCGAAGTGGGAGCGCTTCGGTGGCGGAGGCGAGCCGTTCAGCATCATCTCCACCAGTTTCAAGGCATATCCCGCTGTCGTCCACACTCAGGGGCCCATCGGGCTCGTGCTGGAGCTACGCCAGCAGGTCGCGGCGGCTCAGATCGAGTCGGTGCGCGTGGCGACGTACGGGGAGGCCGTGCGAAGGACCGCCGCGGAGGCGGAGAAGTGGGATCCCGCGACGCGGGAGACGGCGGACCACAGCATCCCGTACCTGGTGGCGGCCGCCTTTGCCGACGGCGCAGTCACGCCGGCGACCTTCGCGCTGTCGCGGATCCAGGATCCCGCGCTGCGTCCGCTCATCAAGAAGCTGACCGTGGTCGAGGAGCCCGAGTTCACGCGGCGCTACCCGGCCGAAGCCTGCACGCGCGTCGAGGTGACGACCACGGACGGGCGGCGCCTCGTGGCGGAGACGAGCCATCCGAAGGGGCACCGCCGGAACCCGCTGACAGACACCGAGGTCGAGCTCAAGTTCCGGGGCCTCGCCTCCGAGGCACTCGGAGCCAAGGGGTGCGATCGGGTGCTCGCGGAGGTGTGGAATCTGGACAAGGCCAAGACGCTGGGCGGCTTGTTCGAGAGCCTTCAGCGCGCGCCGACCACGTAGCGTAGCGCCAGTCCGGACCATTCATGGCTGCGCCGAGCCAATCCCTGCGGGTTGCGGGGATCGGATTTAAACCGACGACCATTGGGTTATGAGGGGGATTTAGGCCATCACGGGCACCAACTTGCGCCAACGAAACCCAAGGGAAATGTGCCGGAGCGCGCCCTGCGATTCGGTCTGAGTTGGTTGGCGTAGGCACCTATTCCCGGAGAGTAGTCGGAGAGGTCGGTACTATCTACCGTGGAACTCTCCCCACTGCCTACGCGTCCTCTCGTTCTCTCTCTCCATGTCTTCGACTCTGCGCTGGGTGAAATCGGCGGCAACTGCGCCCTGAAGGATCGAGAGCTTCAGCAAGATAGTCCCGAGGTTCGTACCGCCGTCGATCGCTTTCATCTCTTGGACTGTAGGCAGGTTGGGAAACGCCTTCTTTGCGCGTGTCAGCAAAGCATTGAAGTCGTCTGCATCTACCGCGACGCTGGGCGTCTTCTCGGCCATCGACTTCATGTTCACTACAATCAACTCGAGCGAGTCAGCTACCTCATTGCGAAGGTCAGTCATACGCCCTCCTCTACATCACCTCGTGCTTAACTTCCTCCAGCAGGAAGTCCTCGTGACTCGTGATCTTCAGTCGGGCGCGCAGGCGTGTCGAATAGGTCGCCCGCGGATTCGATCCTCGGTAGCCGACAGCCGCCTCCAGATAAACCGGAGGAATATTTTCCCACACCGCATGGGCCTGTTGCCCTTTCGCTTGAAACGGAAGCGCATCCTCCTTTGCGTGGGGAAACACGCACAGTTGGCCAGTGAATGGCGCAGATTCAGCCAGGAGAGCGTCGCCCTGGCGGATGATCGCGCTCCAGTGAGTTACCGCGGCAGTCAGCGAGCCGTGATTCGTAAGTTCAAAGTCCATCCTGACTGATCCTGGGTCCGCTGGGAACCGAAGGTGAGGCCGGATCGCCAGTTCCGGACGATGCGTGGACTCGAAAATCTGACGAGTGAGTGCCACAGCAGGATCGTGAAGAAGGCGTAGATGGCTGTGATGATCGCCAGTACGGCTCCGCTGTTTGTGTTCAGCCAGTCAATCATGTCAGCGCACGGATCACTCCGGCATGAGATCCAGCCGCACCGTCTCGTACTTCTCCCGGAGGAGAGTAATGAAGTTGTAGCCGTCGATTACGGCCTTGATGTCATCGCGAGTCACGACAACGATAACGATTCCACGATCCTGGAACAGTTTGAGTTGTTCGCGCGATGCCGCGCTGGTGGACGCCTGACCGGTGATGCCCTCACGTGAGAACAAGATTCCGAAGCGACTCTTCGTCGAGTCGAGTACCCGGGCGAACTTCGCGAGTGCGGTGAAATCAGCGGGAGCACTCCAGTCCTTGCATTCGCAAACAAAGTATCGGCCCAGCTCAGAACGGAAATCCAGGTCGAACCCGTCAAGCGAGCACACAATGTCATAGTCTGTCGAGTAGCTTCGCTTCCGCCGATACGTTCGGCAGCCCGGCATCGCGGAGAGGAGATAGTCCGCGAGCAGTTCGAGTGTCTTTCCGGTTTTGTCGCCTGTTTGCGCCAGAAGGTCCGCAACGTATCGACGATTAGCGGGGTAGAGCAATGACTCCGCGGTCGTAGGAAACTCCGTCATCCAGAGCTTGTCGAGATGCTGGAGGATTCGCTCGGGGTACCGCGCCCCAACAGGGTCATCTCGGCCGAGCCCGGCGATCTCCTCGGCGTATCTACGAAGCTGCCGATCCGGCATGCCGTGGTACCAGACCAGCCGGAAGTAGACGCCAGTCTTCTCGGGGTCAATCGTCCCATTCCCGGCAAGCGCGTCCTCGATCAGGGTCAACATGATGAATCGTTTCGCGAGGGCTGTATGGTCCAGGTTGACGTGAAAGTCGCGAATCCACACCAATGGCGTGCCTTTGTGGACGCGCGCTCCCTTTACCGTTTGGTACTCTAACAACCGCTGATACCACTCCTCAAAGATCAAGATGGCTTCATAGAAGCGCCTCTGCCGTGTCCCCAGATGAAGACCTGCGAGTTCCCAAGCACGCTGGTCTTGACGTTCGAGTCCACGAGGCAATTCCTCGAGGAGTTTCAGAGCGGAGTCGGGCTGCCCAAGCAGGTCAATGACGCGGGCCGGGACCAGGGCTCTTAGTTCGTTCAGGAGCGGATCGGATGGCTCGGAGGGACCGGCCGCTGTCACAGCCAATGCCGGCGTCAGATCAGATTGAAGTCGATGTCAAGACCGGCCGCTCGCATCTCCTTGGCCAACTCGTATCTCCATGCGCCGCGCTCGTCCAGAGGAACATAGACAACCCCGTGGAAATCCGAGGGCACGTCGACATCCTCTTCGCACAATACGCAGACACCCCGTCGTCCTAGCTTCCCAACAAAGTAGCCCAGTTCCAGGATTACGTTTTGTCGAGCGCGTCGTCTGTAGGTCGAGGGATCATCCTCGAGTAGCCCGCCTCGATCATCGCCCGTTAGTAGAACGACCGCATACCCGACGTTGGAGTGATCTTCGAACTTCTCGATGATCGTGCGCCCCTCGCTGGCGTGTTCCTGCAGGATGATCGGCTTCAGCTTGAGTCTCGTGAGCAGGCGGGCGACCTCTTCTCGCGGCCCTGGCTTACGGCCATGAACGATAAAGACTTCGTCCCGAGCCGAAGGCCAAGCCTCCTCCTCGATGACATCGGCAGTGGCGGCACGCTCCGAATCGGTGCGTTCTTTCACGCTGTCGATCATGCTCTTGAGCACTGTGACGGTGCCGGGAATACCTTTCGTAAAATCTTGCTGCCGCTCAGCCTCGTAGTGGCGAGGATCCTCGCGAAACCCAACCACTCGCATTGGCATACCAGCCGAAATCCGATGGTGTCCGTATCTACGGTATTCGGGGGAGTGCTCGCCGAAAGTCTCGAGGATACTTGTCTGTATTCTCAGCACGATCGCACTAACCTGCTCGTCCTTGTACGACACTGTCTGGGGGTCCAGGCCGGCGACATCGGCGATTCGAGCTTCCAGGGTTCTGATCGCCCGCTCCGCTTGTTCTGGAGTGAAGCGGCGAACCTCAAGCGGTGGCGGCTCGGAGGGCCGGCGGCGTCCTGCCATTGGACGATCATGCTAGCACCCCCTGCAACGCTCACATAACCCCGAATCCGGCCGACCTTTGGGTTGACGACCCAACGGGTCGTCTCCACCTGGCGCGGCGCGTATCGTCTTCCGTGACTCGCCGACAACTTTCCGGGAGAAAAGCTCTCGGATCGGTGCTCGATACCGATTGGTACGGAGCTCGCAACGCGTGGAAGAAGGCCCCCGGGGATGTATGACGGGCTGGCGACCGCGAGATCCCCTAATGGTCCGCGAGTGGCTCCGCGTCGATCAGGATGAACAGCATCCGGCAGATCTTGTTGGTGCGGTTTGACCAGGCGTGGTAGGTGCCGCGCTGGATCAGCACGTCGCCGGGTCCCATGAGCGTCTCGTCCTCGTCCAGGACCGCCCACACTTCGCCCTCGAGGCAGATGGCATAATCCACGGTATCGGTCGCGTGGAAGCCCGGATGCCTCGCCGAGCGGCCCGGCGTGGTCTTGCAACCGCGCCGGCGTAGCTCTTCGGGCTCATAGGCCCGCAGCTTGTCGGGGACGATGTCGGTGACGCGGATGACGCTGCCTCCACGGTGCGCGGGCGGCGTCCGGAGGATGATGCCGTCCGGCACGGGATCGGCGGCTCCCGCGTTCGACGCCGGCGCGGAATCCGTCGTCCACAGGCCGGCGCGCACCGGCGAGCCGGGCGCGACCTCAGCGGTCGGGAGCAGCGTGTCCGAGACGATGCAGGAGCGCCCCGATGCGTTCACTCCGGTCACGATCCGGCGGACCTTTCCCGACATGTCCTTCTCCTATGTCGTCGAGTGTCGTCTATGTCGTCGAGCCAGCCACCGCGTCGGGACGCCACATGCCCACGGTGCCGCTCGGTAACGTGGCCGGCCGTGGGTGCAAGACGTCGATCGCATAGCCCACGTCCAAGCGCTCCGCCAGCCACAGCGGCATCGCCGTACACGCGTGGAGCGCGAGTCCATTCCCTTCGTTCCGCGCTCGGATGGCCGCCACGGGATCCCCAGGCAGCTGAGGCGACGGCGGAACCTCGGGGATCAGCCAGCCGTTGGCGCGCCGGAACTGAAGCTCGCCGTCCGGCTGACGCTCGACCTGGTAGCCCTCCTCGTGGACCGCGCGATGGTGCCGGCGACAGAGCAACGCGAGGTTCGAGAGCGTGGTCGGGCCGCCTTGGGCCCAATGACGAATGTGATGGCCCTGGCCTACCCGGACGCCGCAGCCCGGGAAGCGGCAGCCGGGGTCCCGGTGGTGGAGCGCTCGCCGTAACGCCGGCGGAATCGTGCGGGTCCTGGCGCCGACCTCCGTGAGATGCCCGTGGGCATCGTGGCGCATCACGACCCGGCTCGCATCGCACGCCAGGCGCTGCGACGTTCCGGCCGGAACGCGCATCCCGTCTTCGAGCACCGACTGCCCGGCCTGGTCGGCGTCGGCCAGCACGGCGGCGTCCACGTGGACCACCACTTGGTAACGCTCGCCCGGCGCACCGGGATCAAGGCCGTGGTGGAGCGCGATCTCGGCGAGCAACGCGAGAGCGTCGGCCTGTTGCTGCTCCATCGTCGGCGGGTCGGCGTCCGGCGCCTCCTCGCGTCGCCGCTGGTACAGGGTCTCGCGAGCCGCCTCCAGCGCCTTCACGAGCAGGGCGCCGACCTCCGGGGCCAGTCGGCCGCGGATCCTCACCGAGCCGTCTTCGTCTTGATACACGTGCAGCGCACGACGCGAGTGCTGCCGAGCGGCCTCCTGAGCCTCGGCCATGCGATCCACTCGCCGCCAGCCACGGATGATCCGCTCGACGTGCTCGGCGGTGCCAGCGCGGCCCACCGCAAGCAGCCGCTCCTCCGTCTCCGGGATCGCCACGCGGGTCAGCTCGCGGACCTTGGCATACGACAGCTCGCCGCGGGCGAGCGCCTGGGACAGCCGCGGCAGCGTGCCGAGCGCGCGGGCCACCCGGACGTGCTCCCGGGCTGCGCCGGGCGCGAACCCTACACGCCAGGAGAGCCAGGCGGCGCAGGAGCGAAAGCCGTTGCTCCAGCCGCCTCGGGCATCGAACTCGCGGATGAGATCCAGGAGGCGGGCGGTCGCGGCGTCGAGGTGCGCTGACAGCTCGGCGATCTCGTCGCCGAGCCGGTTGAGCTCCTCGGTTTGCGCGTCGGTTGGGCGGATGTTCATGGTGAGCCCCCTTCTGCCGCGACGACTCTACACCCGATTTCAGAGCCGTCTGGGAGGCGCACCCGGAAGCGATCGCAGGGCGATCGCAATTTTCTCGAGGAACCGACACGTAGTGGAACCTCGGCGCTTTCGTGGACCGCTGGCGCGGCGTTTGGCACGTGCGGCCGGCTTCGGGTGGGCGCACGCAGGAAAAGCTGTCAAGCAAAAAATCGCAGGCAAGTGTCCTGATGGGAATCGTCAGGGAATCTCGACGTCGAACAGCGGCGCGTACTGCTGCGAGCCGAAGAGATCGCTTTCGCCCATGCTGCCGCTCGGCCGCAGCCGGCGGATCGTGAACTTGATCGCGTTGGCCGGCTCGAACACGACGAAGTCGGTCACGCGGCCCTCGTCGACGCCGAACAGGCGCGCGATCGCGCCGCGGTTGAGAGCGCCGCTGTCGCGCACGCGCTCGAAGTTCCCGCGGTCGCGGCAGATGACGTCGAACGTGATGTGATCGACGCCCGCATTCTTGCTGCGGATGGTCGAGGCCAGCTCGACGAGCTTCATGGACGGGCCGACGGAACCCCCACGCCGATGGTCTCGAACCGGGTGCGGAAGAGCTCGCGCGGGTCCGCCACCTCGACGACGTGGTTCATCGTCCACTCGTAGGCCGGCCGGGCGTGCAGCACCTCGTCCGACATGATCGCGGCGGTGCCGGCCGTGCCCTTCACGTCGGGCAGCCGGGCGTAGAAGAGGTTCTTCCCCGCGATATGGCAGATGGTCTCGGCGCGCGCCGCGTCGTCGCAGACGACTTCCACCACGATACCGACCTCGAGCGGCGCCCGCGCGGGCGTCGGCTCCATCGCCTCCATCACCGCGTTGCGGCCGTAGACGTGATAGAAGACGTCGTACTTCTCGCCCATCGGCCCGAAGCGCTCGGTGAGCTTGCCCTTGGCCCAGCCGATCACGCGGTCGAGGTTGGCGATCGTGTAGGGATCGCGGATGCCGGTGATGAAGAGCGCGCGCTCGGCGACCTTGCCCGATCCCTCGAGCTTGATCCACGTCGTGGGGCTCGGCACGAACGTCTGCCCCATGACGCGCGTCGTCTTCTCGTCGACCTGCTCGTAGCTGCATTTCGACATGTCGAGGTAGCCGCCAGGCACGTACTCCCGGAACGGGTTGAGCCGCTCGTACATCGCGTGGCTCGCCACCGAGGCGGGGGTGCAGCGCTGGCCGGGATGCATCGCGGTGAGATAGACGCCGGTGCCGTCCACGCGGCCGAGGATCGTCTCCTTGCCCATGAACGGCTCGCCGCAGAACGACGCGCACTCCATGGCCTTTCCGCAGAAGAACGC
>Ga0209237_1002439_pt1 | contig 11167 bp, 10 predicted proteins | sample GraSoi013_1_40cm_2_FD_185820 | JGI IMG/M metagenome (GOLD analysis project Ga0209237, IMG submission 185820) | Grasslands soil microbial communities from the Angelo Coastal Reserve, California, USA - Sample 10_02_2013_1_40cm (SPAdes) (version 2) | ecosystem: Environmental > Terrestrial > Soil >...
AATCGATGGCGTTCCGGAGCTGGAAAAGACAATGCTCGGTGAGGTCGAACGTCTTCCTCGTTGGGTTACTGCTCTTCGTCAGATTATGAGAAGCTTTCTTCTCCGGACCGTCGCCGGCGTTGTTCCCGTTACTCAGGGCCTGAAGGACGTGCTCATTCGACTCCACAGGATCCCTCCCGCGCGAATCACAGTCGTTTCGAATGGAGTTGACCCATCAGTATTTTACCCTCGTTCCCGGTCCGATTCGAGAATTGCATTAGGACTTCCTGCCGAAAGCCCGTGCCTCCTGTTCGTCGGCAACCTGGTGCGCTGGCAGGGCGTTCACACGCTCGTACAGTCGATGCGCCAAGTCGTCGAGCAGTTTCCAGATGTCAAGCTACTCATCGTTGGCGACGGGCCGGAGTCCCGACCGCTTCGAGATCAAGCCGGTGAGCTGGGAGTGGAGGCCAACATTAGATTTGTCGGTCGCGTTCCGAGGAAGCAAGTTCCAGTCTGGATTGGCGCCGCTGACATCTGCCTGATGCCATCAACTCTTGCCCGGAACGCTGAAGTTGGCTCGGCTGCCCTCAAACTTCGAGAGTACTTGGCGTGCGGTCGGGCTGTTATTGCGTCCGATCTGCCTGGCGCGGGACCTTACTTGGTCCAAGAGAAGGCAGGCGTGGCGGTGCCGGCTGACGATGTAAACGGATTGGCAACGGCGATAATCCGGCTACTCAAAGACCCCGAAAAGAGTTCCGAGTTTGGCACATCGGCTGTGTCGGCAGCGAGACGAGACTTTTCTTGGGATAGAAAGTTGGTGCCGAAGTGCCACCCCCAGCCGCTCGAATGAGGGTCTTCCTGACCTCACCTTACTCACTCCAGCGAATCGCCGGCGTTGGCCGTTTCGTCGAAGAACTCGGCACCGCTCTCTCCAAGCTCGGCGCGAGTGTCTTTGTCATTACCCCAAAGTCTGAGGAGATGAATACACGGCGGGCGCCGGGTGCAATCACGCTTAGAATGCGTGTCTTCAGGAATTTCGAATTGACGATGAAGACGTTGAGCCTGATCCTCAGGTATCGTTCCACGAGGGACATACTCCACTGTCAGCATGTAAATTCCCAAACTTTCGCCGTCTGCCTCTTGGGCAAGGTCCTCGGTAGACCAACCGTTCTGACTCTACACGGCTCTAGCCCGCCCGCGGTGGGAATTCTACGGAGAGCGGCCCAGATATTCTTTGCATGGGCGTCAATCCGACTTGCGAGTCGAGTTGTGGCGGTCTCTATCCCGACCGCGCAATCCTACACGGGACGACCAATCGATGTCGTTTCCAACGGAGTGGATACGGAGCGATACCGCCCGGTTCCCAAGGTGCGCGAGCTTATGAGACGGGAATTGGGTCTTGAGGGAAAACTAGTCTTCATCTTCGCCGGCCGTTGGGCCTTCGTCAAGGGCCTTGATCTGCTCCTTGAGGTGGCCGCCTCCGGCCGTCTTGCCGGTCGTTCCTATCACCTGCTCGTGACCGGAGAAAGCGCGGTCGATGAACCAGATTTCATGGAACGGTCTCTTCGAAAAAACCCGAAGTCCTCCAATGTCTCCATCATCGGGCGCGTTGACGAATTGCCGCCATTGCTGAACGCTGCTGACGTCTTCGTTCTTCCGTCGCGTGGCCACGAAGGCTTGTCGCTTGGATTGCTCGAAGCCCTTTCCACCGGGCTGCCGGCGCTGGTGAGCGATTTGCCCGTCCATAGAGCCCTAATCGAAGAAGTCGGCTGCGGTTGGACGTTCCGTGCTGGAGACCTCGACGCGATGGAGAGCGCCATGAGCGCCATAATTGCGGAGGGCATTCCTCCGGATTGGCCGTCGCGCGCCAGGTCTATGGTTCTGGAACGTTATACGCTCAAATCGACCGCCGAGCAGTATCTCGCCATGTACCACGAGCTCCTCGACCCGCACAAAAACCTCGGTTTATGTGCTTCACAGATGAAAGTGTAATGCAACGCGCCTTCGGCGAGCTCTCATTCGGACTTCAGGTGGCGGCAAGGCCGCGGTCCGTTTCGTCGATTGCCGAGCCGCACTCCCCGGATCTAACCTCGAGGCACTAGTCGAAATTTTCTGCGGGGTCAGCCCCCACGACTATCGTTCTAGTGCGTACATCGAAGAGAGCAATGGAATCCGGGATTCCCAGGTGTAGAATCTCTCGATCGTTCGCCGCGCGCATTCTCCCATCGTGTTTCGGCGCTGAGGATTCTCCAAGAGTTCGCAGATTGAACGCGCAATTTCTGCCGGCTTCCATCCGACTACGAGCCCATTAGTGCCATCAAGCACCTCAGGAATGCCTCCGACCCGGGAACCGATCACGCATCGGCCCATGGACATCGCCTCCAACATCGCTATTGGAAGACCTTCCTGCCTTGTCACCTGGCAATAAATGTCCGCTCGCGCCATTGCCAAGGCCGGATTATCCAAGAAGCCCGTAATTGTCACAGAATCGGGTAAGGCCGACGCCGCTGCCTGAACGGATGATCGGAGAGAACCGTCGCCTACGATGAGAAGTCGCGCCTCTGGATAACGAGCTCGAACGTCTACAAATGCCCGAACAAGATCGATGACTCCTGCGACCTTTTTCTCGTACTCAAGAGGGCCTGCGAACACGAGGATTGGAAAGGCACGCTCAATCATCAACCGGGATGCCCACTGTTTCGTCTTGTCTGGATCAGCCCTAGGAATGTTCGTCGCCGGTCGAAGAATCCTCAAATCACCTGCGAGCCTGAGAGTGAATCGGATGTGAGCCTGCTGGTCCGAACTTACGAAGGTCGTTACGTGAGCTTGGTTGAGCAGTCTCACAAATGGAACTTTTAGGAAAGGGACGGATGTTGTGTGGAATGAGAACACCAGACGTGTGCCTGGATGTCTGCGAGTGTAGCGCACGCCAGCCGCTAGGGCATACCAGTGTGAATGACAGTGGATCACGTCGGGACGAAGCTCCTCAAGACCCCGAGTTGCTTTCCCCACAAAGACACGCCCGAGGCCGAGGTCCGAGCGTCGAATGTGATCACCGTTCCCTTCCGCGGCGAACAAGAATACTTCATCCCCGTGGAGATTTAGGAGTTCGGCAAGCCCGTGGACAAACGTGGAGATGCCTCCGGGGACCGGGGCCGCGTATGGGGTGAGGAGCGCCACACGACTCAATGAGGACCTCCGATGTACCACAGAGATTGACCCGTCACCTCGAACAATCTGTACGAGGTGGCGTGAACGCTCGCAATGAATGGCGATGGATAGGTTCGTCCATAGGCCAAGTACCCGCCACCCGTTTCCTCGTTCTCGATCAGATATGCTGGATTGTAGGTCAACCAGAGATTTGCGGGTACGTTCTGTTTTGTGTGACCGAGAATAGCCGCCCAATCTGCTTCTGCCTGGACGCCTTGCAGGAGGAATGGGGAGTCAGATTCAATGGTCAGATCGGACACGGGTATCTGTACAATGGTGAGATTACCCCGATTTACAAAGCCAAAGATCAATAACTCCGGACTTTGAAATGATGTGGTGGCCCCGCCAACTGGGAGATACGGGTGTCCTGAGACAAGATAGATCTGACTCGCGAGGCTCCCGTCGTTTCCAAGCAACGTTCCTTCGGTATTCCAAGAGACATACAGTCCGTGTACGTAGGTTGTTTCATCCACGAAGGGCGAGGACTGTAGGTCGAAGTCGAGAACGTATACTGCTGAAGCCAAAGTCACGACCAGAGCGAGAGAGATACCTGCAACCTTTGCAGATCGCCTCCCTAATGTTCCCAAGATCCACCATACTCCTATTCCAATGAAGATCGCTGTGAGGGCAACGATGTAGTATCCAGCATACTGCCGGAGAGTCAGAGTTGGTACAAGAACGAGGAATATCATGAGGAGAAACGGTTCGTTGAATTGCTTGTATCGCTGACGGTACACAGCCACCACCCCCACCGGAACGATGGGAATAAGGAATCCGGCGCTGCGAGCGAGGCTGACACCGAGATTTGATAGTTCCAACATGACTCCGGAGCCGAACCCTGCGCGCCCTACACCGTAACCTGCCAGGATCCCTCCAGCAGTCATTAGGGAAATTGTGATCGCGAAGAAACCGACGAGCACCGCAATGTTTGCGCTGCGACGGAACCGTGACCGAAGAACGAGCGAAGCATAGCGAATTCGCAGGGTTCGAGCGCCCACCAGGACCACCTCGGTCAAGACGAACGCAACGACTACCGCGGACATCATGACCGCTAGGCGGTGAGCCGACATCATCAACGCGAGGACGACTAACCCGAATGCAAGAGAGCGCGCGTCCCGTTCGCGATGAAGCCTAAGCAACGCCCATAGGAAGATGGGCACCAATGCCGAGAACAACGTACGAGTCGGAATCTCCCATAGAAGTCCCGACACGAGCCGTGGGGATAGGCTAAAGAGCGCTGCCACGGTGAGAGCAAGAGGTTCATCTCGGCGAATTTCCATCGAAAGGATAAATGACCCGAACAATCCGAGAAAGACCAATCCGAAATCGAAAATCAGAATCGACGCTTCGACCTCCATCCCCCCAAGTTCGCCTACGCCCGCGAGAAAGAAAAGCGACCCGCTTGGCTGACTCAACGGATAAAGGCCAAAGTAGCTGAGCGGGTGCAGAATCCACAGGGCATATCCGTTCTGAACGAGCGAGACTGTCATCCCGTGGTAGATGAATCCGTCGTATCCTAGTTCATGAGGGGTGCGAGGGTATCGGATGGCCAAATTAATCACGCAAAGAAACAGAAGGAATGCGTAGGTTGGCTTGGAGGGGAGTCGCATGGACCTTTCTCACGACCCTGAACATAGCTCGGACGCGACTACGAAAGAACTCCGAAGACCGCGATCATGACAGGTTTGAAGCAGAAGGCTAAGGTTCTCGAAGACGTTTCTCAGTCCGAACAGCCAGGTTGGACCGAGTAGTTCTTCGGGGTGGAAGTAACAGACAAAGGGGACGGTATAGGGCGGTCCACCGAAGGCTCTGCGGACGAGCCTCGCCTTTTTCGCGGGATTCGCGAAATCGCGTAGCGATCGGTGGCGAATCGAATGCTGCAGACCTCGAGCTCTCCCGACTGGATAGGTCCAGTTAGGAACCTCGAGTATCCCTAGCGCCTGGCCCTCCCCTGGCACCTGATAGTCGTCGATTCTCGGATGGTATGGTTCCTGCGGAGTGCGACTCCAGTCGTAGTCTCCGAGGGGATGAGCACTTCCCTGAGCGAGTCCATGATACGCCATGCCAGGGAGCGCAGAAAGATCCACACGCACGCCGAGCTCTGCGAGTGTCCGCATTGTGAGGTTGTCGTGGTACGTCCACCCAGTCTTTGCCGCTCGAATCGGATGCCTCCTGGACAGCGCGTGGAATCCGTCCCTTAGACACTCTCTTACCCAATCTGGGTCGGAGTACTCTTGATACCAAATCGCCTCCTTTTCTGAAAAGCGCCACGTGTGGGGATGCCATCCGATTTCGTCTCCAGCTGCAAGCCGTATACTCCAGAAATCTGCGAACTCATCGGCGATATGCCCGGCGTCTCCGTATACCGATGCGATTTGCTCATCAGCGCGGACCATCCAGGTAAATCGGATTGGCTTGCCTCCCGAATCTCGAAGACCGCTCAACATCCTCAGAAGCGACGGTACGCCGCGTCGCAGTCCTTCCCATTGCATTTCTCGCGTGGGGTCGCTCGATTGAGGACCAGGCATGCGCCAGTCGGGATCTACATCAACGATCACGGCGATTGGAAGTGTGGGCATTGGGTTGCCGTCCACGGCGAGTGGGTCCACATATAGGTTTCTCCGTGGGATTCACCGCCAGAAAAACGGGCCGTCAGCCGCGGCGTCAAGAAACCAGGGTCCTCCTCGGAGTCAGAGAGAACTCAGCCATCTTGCTGCGCGCGCTGCGAGCGTCGAGCGTCGCCCGAGCGATCCTAAGACTAGCTGTCCGCCAAGGGATGATTTGAATCGATGTATCGAGGCATACGCAGGGTTTGTCGGATGGGTCCCTCCGAGATCGTAGACCTTGAATCCACGTTCCTTTGCGATCTGGATTGCTGTCCAGTGCGCGACGAGCGAGGCGTTGAGCCGATAACCATCAGCCGAGGAGCCGCCCTTCCACCACGAAGCAACTCCGCGCGCGCCGAGCACGTGTACCACACAAAGAATCTCATCCTCGGCCTTGGCGATCGCGAGCACGCTCAGGCCGGAGCGACCGAACGTAGAGTGAAGCGCGGACAGATACGATTTCGGTGGAATCGGGAACCCCTTTGTTATGGAGGTGCTCTCAAGCATGTCGATAGCGACCTTTTCCTCCGATCGGGAAGCACTCATCCCCTTAACTCCGGACCGAATTGCACGGCTCAGGGAGTTCCTGGCGCGCTTGCTCAAACGACCCTTGATTTCCTCGAGTGACCCCTCCAACGAAACATGAAGTGTGTATGAAGGCTCCCAGCGAAGGTCCGTTTGGGGGATTTCTTGAGAGGCAAAGATCTGTAACACGCTGGGTCGCCACCGTTGTCGAACTTGATTGACAAGCCTGATCGCAGTCTGCAAATCTGATGATAGAATTCCAACGCCACCGTTTGAGCCGCAAACGACCTTCGAGAAGCCACCCCTTTCCCGGCTCAGGCCAAGAATCACTGCACGAAGTAAGCCGTCTTCTTTCAAACTGAGCCAGCGGGGAGTCGCGAAGCCGGACGTCGCGGCGGCCTCGGCCCACGCTTCATCGAGAGCGAAAGACCGGATTTTCGACTCCTGCTCGAGGTCATGCAGCTCCGCCGGGTCAACGGACTCCGTCCAGGTCACACCATCGCCTTCTCGTACTCTCGTAACACGGACGGGCCTACTCGGTCCCAACCGAACGCCATTACGCTCGCCCGACAAGCGCTCCGCATCGACGACCCTTCACGGACCACACGGTCAATGGCGTGCGCGAAATCGGTCGGATTGCTTTTCGTTACGAACCCGTTCCGTCCCGATTCGATGACTTCCTTCACCGCGCCCACTCGCGTGGCGACGACGGGAGTGCCGCAGGCCAACGACTCGAGACAAACGAGGGGCATGGCCTCCCTGATGGAAGTGAGCACGGTGGCGTCTACGGCAGAGTAGAGTGAAGACATTCGATCGTGCGGGACGATCCCAAGGAACCGATGTGTCACCTGTTGTATCCCGCGAACCGTGATTCGCCCATCCATCGCTGCTCCGGCAAGTAGGAGTGTCGGATGGGTCTCGCAGTGCGCGAGGGCTCGAACGAGGAGATCAAGATTTTTCTCATGTTCAAATCGGCCCGCGAAAAGGATAGTGGGACCGCTGTCCAGCTCCCACAGAGCCCTTGCTTCGGATGGGTTCTTTGGAGCGAAAGCGGCCAAGTCAATTCCCACCCTAGAGTCCGCGAACTTCAGTGTCGCCTCTGGATAGCGCTCGGCAAGCGCTACCCGACCCGCCGAATCAATGAATAGAACGCGCTTCGCAGCCTCCACTCCTCTTCGTTCCAGCTTTCGATATGCGACGGAAACTAGCCTTCCGTGTCTGCCTCGGATTCCGGGCAGCGGATCCCCGTGGACCGTAACAACGAAAGGGATTTCTTTGGAGCCGGGCAGAAGGGCGACGACGTCGTCAGGCCGTTGAAAGTGGACGATGTTTGCAGCGATGTCTCGCTTTCTTACGGTTTTCCGTAGGTCGCGTTGGAAAGCGATGCTGCTCGGGTTCGATCTCTGAGATACCGACACAAATTGAAATGGCTCCGCGTCGGCGGGACCACCAATTCCGAAGAGGGTTACCTCTACACCTGCAGAAACGAGATATCGGGCCAGCCCGAGCACGTACGATCGAATTCCGCCGGGCCGGGTCTTCGCCGGGTCGATTCCGGCGACCAAGATGGCTCTAAGCCGATTCAATGACTAACCTCCCCTGCTTGTCTGTAGACCGACAAGAGTCGACTTTCCATGATGTCCCATGAGCATTTTGATAGAACCGCGCGAGCATTTTCGACCAGCCGAGTTGAGTGCGCAGGGTTCGTGAGTAGACGTTCAATGGCTAAAGCGAGGTCCTGAACATCGCCAGGACGGAAGAATTCCGCTGCTCCCTCGAAAAGGCGAGCGAGAGCCCGAAGCCTCGCAATTGCCAAAGGCTTTCCAGCCGCGGCGTATTCAAAGGCCTTAGTCGGTATCGCTATCTCTGTCAAGGGGTTTTCTTGATAACAAATTACTCCGAGAGAGGCTAGGGCCAAGTAGGATAGAACTTGTTCCTGCGGGATCCGCGGCAAGAATATCACGCGGTTGGAAATAGGCAGTCTGGATGCGAGGGCTTTGAGAGATTCGACGTATTCTGGGTCCCCGTATCCTGCGATGACAACTTGAATCTCGTTTCGACCACGAAGCAACGACACTGCTCGGAGCAGTGTCGCGAGACCTCGCTCCGCATTAATTCCGCCAACGTAGACAATCGTTGGACCCTCCTTCAAGCCAAGCTGCCGCTTCAGGCGATCAGTGTCACCGGAGAGCAAGACCCGAAGGTCCGGTGAGTTCATGATGACGACAATTTCGCGATGGAATCTCGACCTACCAGCAACGAGATCCCGTACCGTTTCGTTGACCGTGAGAACCCGATCAGCGAAGAGAACACTCGCGTGCTCGACGAATCGGGCTAGACGAACGAGCGCGCTTCCGGACTCCAGATGAAACCGCGCGGCGACAATTTCAGGCAAGGCTTCGTGAAGATCGAGAATCACCGGTACGCCGGAGAGCTTTAACGCGAGTGTGCAGAAGACTTGAAAGTCGGGAAGGGAATGGACATGGACCGCGTCAAAATTCTTCCGACGGTGCAGTGCCATGAGCCGGACTGTCGAGAGGGCAAAAAACAGTGCATACTGAAACAGATAGCGGCCTCGACTCCCCCGTCTAGCTTGAAGGGGGACACGGGAGACATGAACGCCGTGGATTGATTCCTCGAGAGACTCGCCCTCTCCTTGCAGACATACGACATCAACCTCGTGGCCTGCGATTCGAAGCGAATCAATCTCACGGCGAACGCGAGGATCCCCTGGATATTCGGCGTAAACGACGTGGCACGCTCTCATAGTCCCGCCGCAGCGGCTAGGATCACGACGACGCACACCGCGCCTTCAACCGCCCAGATGATCAGAACCACCTCCCATTCACGCAGCCGTTTCCAGCGCATGACCGCGTGCGCGAGGGACTCTATTCGCCCAGTCCACGCGAGCCGTCCGTCGGCCCCGATTTCCCCGTAGTTCTCCCCCCGAAAATGCCCACGGAACTTCAATGCGAACTCGACTATCATGGGTATGAAGAGGAAGGCTCCAAAGGTCTTCAGGGACGGTGATGAGATAATCGCTGCACAGGCCATCGTGGCACCGGTGAAGAGAGTCATCGAATCGCCCGGGAACACGCGTGCGGGATATCGATTGAACCATAGGAAGGCAGCGAGCGCTCCAACCAGGGGGAAGAGAAGGAACAGGCCTTCTTGCGCACCCGTGATGACGGAGAGGAGAATGAGAGACACCGTCATGATTACTCCGAGTCCCGCTCCAAGGCCATTGAACCCCTCCAGCATGTTTGCTGCATTGCTTGCACTCGTGACTCCGAGCGGGACTACCAAGGCAATAAGGACACCGATGTCGACTCCAAGAAGGACGGTGTTCCGGTTTGCAAAGATTACCGCGCCGAGTGGTAGAGCAAGCACGAATGGCATGATCGCCTTCAAACGCCTCCTCAATCGGAACATGTCATCCATCAGTCCCACCACCCCAGCGCCAAGGCAGGCGCTCAGTGCGGCAAAGAAGAGCGCAGCGGAATTCGCGGGAACCGCAAACGCCGCAAGAATCCCGACCCCGACGTAAAAGCCCAGGATGACCCCGATCCCTCCCATTTCCGGAACGAGCGGGGCGTGGAGTTTGTTGAGATCCTTTCCCACGAGGGTGGTTCCCCGGAGCGATCGAATTAGCCAGGGGAGGAAGAGGTACGCTGCGACGAACGAAACTATGGCTGACGCTACCAGGATCGGCAAATCCATTGGAACGGCTCGCCTGTTTCTCGCCCAGGGCCGAATCCGATATATGGGCGTTCTCTCGACATTCTGGAATGTGAGAACAGACGGTGCCCGCGGACCTATCATCCACGATAAGCGGCCGGAAATCTTCTTAAGGCCCTCGGGAAACCTCTCAGCCGATGCACGCGGAAAAGATTCGGACGGTGGATCTCCCGAGCTTCCGGCTCGAGCCCCGCGACGCCGTCATCGTCGTCTCGCTCATCGGGATTGCCGCGTACGTCATCGGGTTCATTGTCGGGCTTGCCGTCTGAGGTCCGATCGTTAGGCCAGCGGATCCGTCTCGCATCGCGGCCCGCACCGGAAACGTACTTGAACCGGGAGCTGAGTTTGGGTCCCCCATGACCCCCCGGATTCACCCGACCGCGGAGGTGTCTGCAGAGGCCGTGGTCGGCGATGGGAGTCGCGTCTGGCATTGGGCACAGATCCGTGAAAGGGCCCACGTCGGGGAGAATTGCGTCATTGGCAAGGATGTCTACGTCGACTCGGATGTCCGGATCGGCAACGACTGCAAGGTCGAGAATTTCGCAACAATATACCGAGGGGTTACGATCGGCAATCGCGTCTTCGTCGGACCCCACGTGTGCTTCACGAATGACCTTTACCCGCGGGCGGTGAGCCCCGATTGGCACCTGGTCGAGACGAAGGTCGAAGACGGAGCATCGGTCGGCGCCAACGCGTCGATTGTTTGTGGCATCACGATCGGACGGAATGCGATGGTTGCCGCCGGAGCGGTTGTTACCAAGGACGTCCCACCGCACGGCTTGGTCGCCGGAGTTCCGGCGAGACTCATCGGGTGGGTGTGCGAATGCGGTCGACCGCTGGACCGCAACATGCGCTGCGCCCACGACGGCAACCGATTCCCCGAGCTGAGGCCGAAGGCCCGGGCTCGTCGTTCGCGGCAGCACAAGTGACCAGCGAACCTTCATACTCCGGAGCCGGTTCCGCGCTTCGATGATCCCGATTCCCATCGCCCGCCCGATCCTCGGCGAGGAAGAACTCGCCGGAGTGCGGGAGGTCCTGGCGTCCGGGATGCTCGCGCAGGGTCCGAAGGTCGAGACGTTCGAGAAGGCCTTCGCCAAGGACCTCGGTCG
>Ga0209237_1002442_pt1 | contig 11161 bp, 11 predicted proteins | sample GraSoi013_1_40cm_2_FD_185820 | JGI IMG/M metagenome (GOLD analysis project Ga0209237, IMG submission 185820) | Grasslands soil microbial communities from the Angelo Coastal Reserve, California, USA - Sample 10_02_2013_1_40cm (SPAdes) (version 2) | ecosystem: Environmental > Terrestrial > Soil >...
TGCCGAGGCCTCGGCGCAGACGATCAGCGGGGTCCAGGTCGTCTATTCCGGCCGGAAGACATCCGCCGACCACGTGATCGAGAAGCTCCTGTTCGAGGCGAAGGCGAGCGATGAGGTGACGGTCGCCACCTCCGATGTTTTACAGCGCGACCTGGCGCTGGGTCACCAGATCAAGACAGTCTCGGCGCTCACCCTGAAAGGCCAGGTCGATGCTGTGCTGGCGCGTCGGAACGAGCAGATCGGCGATAGCCGGGCCCGATCCGACCTCGCCCGCCGGCTCGAGGATCGGCTCGACGCCAGGACTCGCGAACGGCTCGACCAGATTCGACGCGGCAAGCTGCCGCCGAAATGAAAAAGAGGGCCGCCCGATGCGGCCCTCCTATCTGCAGGGATTAACAGCGCGGAAGTCCGGGGCTGAAGCGATTGAACGCCGGGGTTGTCGTGTAGTAGTCCGTCACATAGGACCCGTTACTCAGGCGGTCCCAAACTCCGGTCCCGTTGATGACGCTGCCGGACCGAACCTGGCATACGATCATGATCCGCTGGCCCGCAGGAATGATCCCCACGGTGCGATACCAGGTGCCGGGTCCGGAGCGTTGGCGGACGACATCGGTGGTGCGAAATGGATGACCCACCGGCACTGTCGGACCCCTTGGCGGGAGCACCACCAGCAGGGTCACTGCGCCCACGAAGTGGATGTAGCGACGTGCCTGCGTCCTGCGCTGCCCGTACCGTAGATAGTTCGACCAGTTGTACTCCTCAACCGTCGCATTCCCCGCGGCGTCCACTGCCATGACGTACGCGACATGGCCGCCCCACCAGGCACCATCTTCTCCGCCGTGCCAGACGGCCACCGAGCCAACGGTTGGATGGGCATCGACGACGTAGCCGATGGAGGCGGCGGCCGCATCCCACGTCCCGCCATTCCCGAAGAACGCCGACTTGCCGTTCGGGCCTTGCAGGGTCGCTCCATGAAGGACGACCCCCTCCTGGCTCAATCGAAATGCGGCGAAGGACGTACAGTACCCGGTGTAAAAGCCCCAGCGATCCAACAGGTTGGGGGTCCCCCGATACGGATAATCATCGATCCCGGCGGCGCTGACCGTTAACGCCGGAATCCCGAGAAGGAGCACGGTCGCTCCCATCAATGCCGACAACGCCCTGCGCAAGCTGAACCTGTCGCGATCCATTGGGCTGATGCCCCCTCACCATCGCGCGCGTCGCGCGGAATTTGCTCCCCGTCCGCTGCCGGTACAACGGACACTCGGCGCCGATGGCATCGCCCGTACCGAGATCGTTGTCAACTGGTCGCAGCGTTGTTGGCGGCCGTCACCGGCTCACCAAAAAATCGTGATAAGTCGCCCGTACGAGGTCAGGGTGGGGGCTGCTCCAAGCTCGGTCGAGCCCAGTGGAAAACCAGCAGCGCCCAGCTCCACCCCAGGAGGAGCCCGGATGCCACGTCCGTCGGGTAGTGCACGCCAAGGTAGACCCGCGACCAGGCAACAACCACGGCGATCACCACGGCGAGCCCGATGACGAGCTCGCTCAGGCCGCGCTGAAGAGCCTTCGACAGCACGATGGCGATCGTGAGGTAGATTGCCGCAGCCTGGGTTGTGTGCCCAGAGGGAAAGCTGAGTGAGGAGAGTTGTTGAAGTTGCTCGATGGTGGGCCGCGGCCGCGCCACGATCAGCTTGACCAGCCACGGCAGCGCGGCGCTGCCTGCGGCGATGACCATCAGCGCGATGTCATCAGCCGGCCGATTCCAGCGCCGGAGCAAGACAACGGCGACCGAGAGTGGAGCCAGGATCGCAAACGATCCCGCATTCGTCAGGATTCCGGCGATCGAGGTCACGGTGGCGTCGCGATGGGCGGCCACTCCATTGATGATGTCCATGTCGAGGCCTGGCCTCAACGCTCTGATGCCGAACCCGACCAACGTCGTGATGACAGCGAGTCCCAGGAAGATGCCGAGGACCCGCGTTCCAAACGTCACGAGCGCGGCGCGGTTATCGATGCTCGTCCCTGAAGCCTGCCGGCGTGACCACCCGAAGCCCGCCCGGCACGACCTCGAAGATCCCTGGGAGTTTTCCGGCGACCTCGCCGTCGAGCGTCACATCCATCGAATCGGATGGCCGAACCTTCAGGCGGGAAACCTGGAGCGTGCGAATGCCACGGATGCCGCGGCGAACGCCCACGGCGGGATAGATCGCGGACCGGATGAGGCGCCGGATCGGCAGGTGTTCGATCATGACGACGTCGAGCGTTCGATCGTCCAGGTCCGAGCCCGGGATCCTCAGGTCCAGGAAACCGCCGAAAACTGGCGCGTTGATCACCGCGAGGTGGACTAAACTCGATTGCTCCCTCCGGTTTTCCCACTCCATCTCGCAGCGAAAAACCGGGCGCTCCCGCAGCGCCAGCGCCGCTGCCGCGGCGTAGGTGAGGCGCCCGAGACGCGCTCGTACATCGGCTCGAGTCGCGAACCGAGCGAACGCCACGTTGAGCCCCACCGCTGCGGCGTGCACGAAATGACGGGGCTTCTGTCCCTCCCCCGTAAAGCGCCCCGCATCGACTCTTGAGATCCGCCCCCTGGAGAGCAGTCGGACCGCATGCTCGACGTGCATGGGGACGCTGATCGACCGGGCGAAATCGTTCGAGGTGCCGAGCGGAAGGATGCCGAGCACCGCCGCCGTCCCAACGATGGCGTCGGCGACCGCACCAACCGTCCCGTCGCCGCCGGCCGCGACGACCATCGGCGAAGGACCCTGGCGCTGCAGCAGCCGCGGCACCAGCGCCGCGTCCTTAACCGGGATCTCGTCGGCGACCTGCAAGCCCATCGCGTTGATCGCTCTTTTCGCCCGCTCGAGCTTGGCGCTACGGCTGGCGCTCGGACTGACAACGAGGATCAGTTCGTTAGTCGAGGGACGGTCCGACTCCGGCACCGGCGCCACCGAGTCCCACCCTCGGCGTGCGGCGTGAATGACCGGGCCGCTCAGCAGGCCCATGCCAACACCGATGGCGGCCCCCGCCACCACATCAAACGGATAGTGGACCCGGAGGTGCACCCGGGAGTAAGCGACCGCGCTCGCCAGCGGGAGGATTGGAAGGGTCATCCATGGGTGCTCCAGTCCAACGGCGGTGGCGAACGCGAAGGCAGAGGCGGAGTGACCCGATGGGAACGAAAAGCTGCCAGGCATGCTGATTGGGAGCGGCCGGTCGAATCGACGCCGTGGCGGCCGGTCTCGCCGCGCCAGGTATTTCAGCGGTAGGTTGACCAGGGTCGAGGTGATCGCGATCGCGACCGCACCGCGCAGCGCCGCTCGCCGTGCGCGGTGGCCACCGAAGACGGCCATGGCTGCGGCGATCGTCAGCCAGAGCACGGATCGGTTGGCGCTGTTGCTCAACCGCCTCAGGCTTCGGTCGACGATGCGCCGCTCCTGCCGGGTCAGGCGCTCGAAGAGCCGTCGATCCAGCGCATCGAGTGCCGCCAGCGAACGAAACATGTCACCATTCTCCCTCCCGCCTTGCGGGGGAGGGTCGGGTGGGGCTCTAAACCTCCGGTGCGATCGCGGCCACCAGCGCGAGGTCTCCCGGCCTGATGGACTTCGGGTCAAACTTGCGCACATTGGCCGCCATCTTGGTCAGCGCCTCGGCCATGGACATCGGCGGCGCCGCGTCCTTCTTGCGTGACGGTGGCACGAATCGAACGGGGTTGATGCGGGCGACGATGACCGCGCGCAGGTAGGGACTCTTCATGCCCATGGCCTGCATCGTCTTCACATGGGCCGCCACCCGGTCGTCGATATCCATGATGCGCACGGCCCACTGCTCCCGCTGGCGGAGCGCCGCGGGGAGCGTGCTGTCGAGGAAGCGGTCGACCTTGTTCAGCACCGGTTGATACGACGAGCCGGCAAAGCGCGAGCGCTGTTCGTAGGCACAACCGAGTGTGAGGAACGGCGGTGATTCAAAGGTCACCGCGTGCTCGCGTTCTTTTGAGCGGGGCTGTTCCTTCGCGAGCTGGCGGGCCATTCGGATCACCTCGAGGCTGCGGTCCCGCAAGTTGTGCGCCTTCTCGGTGTTCAGGGCCAGGATGCGATAGGCGATCTTCTCGTCGGGCACCAGCAGGGCGGTCACGGACCGCATGCCCAGGCGACGTGCCGCTTCGAGCCGATGGCGACCGTTGGGCGACCAGAACCCGTCCGATGAGGGCACGGCGATGACGGGATCGAGGAACAACCCGGCCGCACCGATGGCATCGGCGAGGCGGGTGGCGTGGGTTTTGGAGAGATCGCGCTGAAACGGCGTGGCGACCACCTTCTTGATCGGGAGCGAGGCGATCACCAACGCCTGACCGGCAAAGGGATCGCGGTAGGCGCCCACCACGGCGCCCCCGTGTCGCTCGACCTGCCCGGCAAGCTCGGAGACGTCACCACCAGTGGGGTCGATGACGCTATCGCGGGGCTCAGGGCCGCGTGCCGCGGCTGGCTTCCGTCCCCGCGCCGCGCCTCTGGGGGCCTTTTTCGGTGCCTTCTTTTTTGCTGGCATAGGCCAAGCCTATCGAAATCACGTGCTAGCCTCAGCAGGTGAGGGCTCGCTGGCAGGGAGATACCCGAGGTCAGGGCGTCGCGGATGGCCTGCTAGTCGCCGACGGAATTGAAGAACGGCGCCGGCTTGCATCCGGTTGGCCTTATCGGGCAGATCGCCGAAACCGCGACATACGTTCGCCAGCGCAGGGAGTCTTTCCTTTTAGCTAGGCTCAGTCATCATCGTCGTCGTCGTCCCAGCGGCGCCACCCCTCTGGTGGAGGCGACGGCGGAGTGGAGACATGGCGGTGAAGTCCCTGAGAGAAGCGAATTCCAATGATGAGGCCTACCAGCGTGCCAATCACCAAGCCGACGCCCATACCGGCGTTCGGGTTGCCGGCGGCGATACCAACGAGAACGCCCACGGCTAATCCGAGCGCGCCCAGCATCGTGACAAAGGTCCACACGAGATGAAGCCGCGATAGCGCAAGACGGGGCTCGCTGGTCATACCTGAGGATAGCAACAGGTTTTCGGGTGACAGCTACGCAGGGGCGAATTGGTGAGCCCACAACCGGGGATGATCCGGTGACCTTCGCCTTACCAAGGCGACGCTCTACCACCTGAGCTATGTGGGCTCGGGTATGGGCAGAGGAGGATTCGAACCCCCGAAGGCGCTAGGCCAACTGATCTACAGTCAGTCCCGTTTAACCACTTCGGTATCTGCCCGACCGGCTGATTTTACCGACAATGGCTTAATGAGCAAACGCCGCTGGATCCTGTGGCAAGGCCTGGTCACGCCCAGCATGGAACGCTTCATCGCCAGCGCCACGAGGTCCAGGTCGAGCTCGAAGATGGGGGCCGCCGGATTGTTAGCCTATCTGCGGACGGTGCTGGTCACTGGTCGCCCGAAGGCCGGCCATCGAACGACCTTGCTGGGTGCCTCGACGTGGATCTCGAGTGGTCACCCTCCACCAACACGTTGCCGATCCGGCGCCTCGCCCTGGCGATCGGCGAGACCAGGCTGTCACAGCAGCCTTGATCCGGTTCCCGTCCCTGGAGGTAGAGCGGCTCGATCAGTCGTACCAGCGGCTCGACCAGCACCGCTATCGCTACCGGTCGGGGCGCTTCACCGCCGACCTTACAGTGGGCGACGACAGCCTGGTGGTCCAGTACGCGTCAACTGGCGGCGCGTGGCAACAAGCGGCGAACTCACGAGCCAGAGCTCGACACCAGTCGGTCGTGTCGCAGGAAGAAATCGGTAGCCCGGAACAGGAAATAGAGTCCCGCGTCGCGAGGCCTCCAATTCGACATGCCACACTAGTACTATCAGTTTACACGTACTCAGCGATACCATTAATATATGAGGGTAACTGCGGGAAGGAGGAGAGCATGCCACGCGGAGCAAGTCCGAAACGAGAGCGTCAGTACAAGCACATCAAGCAGAGCGCAAAGAAATCGGGCCGGTACGGAGGCCGTGCAGAAGAAGTCGCGGCGCGCACCGTGAACAAGATCCGGCGGGAAAAGGGTGAGACCAAAGCGCAGCGGTCGAGCCGCAAGAAAAGGACCTCGAGCCGATCGAGCTCCACAAGATCGCGCTCGACGAAGTCTCGGTCGACCGGGTCACGCACGCGATCACCCAAGACGTCTACCACGGGATCGAAACGCCCCCGCTCAAGATCATCGCGGCCGCGCCGCGCGGCGCGCGCGTCGAGTAACGGCCGCGGTTTTGCCGGGATGACCAACCAGCGTCAACGGGCGATCGCCGCCGAGGGTGGCCGGGCAGCCCATCAGCAGGGCACCGCCCACGAGTTCTCATCCGCGGAGGCGCGCCATGCGGGACAAAAGGGCGGCGAGGCCGTCAGCCGCGACCGCAACCACATGGCCGAGATCGGCCGCCGGGGAGGCGAACGCTAGCTCTAGACTGGGCGCATGGCTACGACGATCGAGCGCGCCGCGCCAGCGGCTCCGATCGTTACCGTTCCCGATTCGTTTAACATCGCCGACTACCTGGTCGATCGCCACTCTCGCGAAGGACGCGCCGGCCGGACGGCGATTCTCTGCGGCGATGAGTCGGTCACCTACGGTCAGCTCGCGGATCGCTCCAACCAGCTGGCCAACGGTCTCCGTGCGCTGGGTGTGCGTCGCGAGGAACGGGTGCTGCTCCTCCTGCTCGATACGCCCGCCTTTGCGTACAGCTTTTTTGGCGCGCAGAAGATCGGCGCGGTGCCGATTCCAACGAACACGCTCCTGAAGAGCCAGGACTACCGCTACATGCTCAATGATTCGCGCGCCACAGCTGCGGTCGTGAGCGAGGCATTGTTACCGCAGCTGACCGCCATTGGACGGGACGAGTTGCCGTATCTCGAGCACCTCGTCGTCGATGGTGCCGCAGCCTCCTCCGAGCAGATTGGACTCGATCGTTTGCTCTCGGCCTCAGCGCAGCTCGAGGTCGAGCGAACCAGCAAGGACGACGCGGCGTTCTGGCTCTACTCGTCCGGCACCACCGGCTTTCCGAAGGGAGCCGTGCATCTGCATCACGACATCGTCCATACCGTCGTGTGCTACGCGCAGGGCGTCCTCGGGATCACAGCCGCGGATCGGACGTTTTCAGTGGCCAAGCTTTTCTTTGCCTACGGCCTGGGCAATGCCCTGACCTTTCCCTTTGCGGTCGGCGCGACCACCGTCCTCTGGCCCGGGCCGCCGACGCCGCCCAACGTCTACGCGCAGATCGAGCGATTCAAACCAACGCTGTTCTTCTCGGTGCCGACCAACTACGGGCAGCTCTTGGCCCATAGGCGGGCGGCCCAGGAGTTCGATCTTTCGAGCATCCGGCACGCCGTGTCTGCGGGTGAGGCGCTCCCGAAGGCCCTTTACGACCGCTTCAAGGATCGTTTCGGCCTGGAGATTCTCGACGGGATCGGCAGCACGGAGATCCTCCATATCTTCATCTCGAATCGGGCGGGCCGGATCCGACCCGGTTCGAGCGGCGAGCTCGTGCCGGGATACGAGGCGCGGATCGTTGATGAGGCGGGCGCGGATGTACCGGACGAGACGGTGGGCAACCTCTTGATCAAGGGTGACAGCACCTGCGCGTACTACTGGAACAAACACGAACGGACGAAGAACACCATCGACGGCCACTGGATCCGAACCGGCGACAAGTTCTACCGCGATCCCGAGGGCTTTTACTGGTATGCCGGCCGCGCGGACGACATGCTCAAGGTGGGCGGGATCTGGGTGAGCCCGGTCGAAATCGAGAACACGCTGGTAGAACATCCGGCGGTGCAGGAGGCGGGTGTGATAGGGCGCCAGGACGCCGATGGTCTGGAAAAACCAAAGGCCTACGTCGTGCTGGCGGCCGGCTATGCGCCGTCGCCGGAGCTGAGCCGCGAGCTGCAGGACTTCGTCCGTTCGAAGATTGCCGAATACAAGCGCCCGCGCTGGGTCGAGTTTGTCGAGGCGCTGCCCAAGACCGCGACCGGCAAAACGCAGCGCTTCAAGCTCAGGGAGACCGCCGCCTCACAAAGCGTCTAGCGCCCGGTAGTACCAGCCTACGGCCGGTAGAAACCAGGGCTTCTCCCGGTAGAGCGGCATCGCCGGAAATGGGCGCTGCCAGAACGAAGGCAGCTCATCGCCGGCGATCCAATCCGCCGCAAGCTGGCCGAAATACGTCGACATCGCGACGCCGGTGCCGCAGTAGCCCAACGCATAGGTCACCCCGTTCATCCGGCCGATGTGCGGCATCCGGTCAAAGGTGAAGCCGACCAGCCCGCCCCAGGCATGCTCGACCTTCACGCCGCTGAGTTGTGGATGGACTCGTGTCATCGCGGCGTAGAGCCAGTCGCGGGCCATGGGGGTGGTGGTCGGTGCAAAGCTTGCTCGGCCGCCGAACAGCATGCGGTTGTCAGCGCTGAGACGCCAGTAGTAGAGGAAATTCTTCGAGTCGATCAGCATGCGGCGATTCGGAATCGCACTATGCGCCTGTTCGGCAGAGAGTGGCTCGGTGGCGATGATGTAACTCCCGATCGGAATCACGCGCCGCCGGACGGCGGGCACGATGGTATCGCTGTAGCCATTCGTCGCGAGCAAGATATTCCCCGTACGGATGCGGCCGCGCGGCGTGCTCACCGTAAAGCCCCCGCGATGCCAGCGCTCGATGGCGGTGGCCGGTGTGTGCTCGTAAAGGTGCGCGCCGCGACCGCGGGCCAGCCGTGCAAGGCCGCCAAGATATTTTGCCGGGTGCAGGCCGCCACTACGCTCGACCAGCAAGCCGCCGTAATAGAGGGCTGTGCCGACTTCGGAGGCCAGCTCTGCCCGCGGAATGAGCCGAGTCGCCAGTCCGAACTGCTGGCTGAGAAGGTGCGCCTCCTCCTGGAGATCTCGCACTAGCGTCGGCTTATGTGCCAGGTACAGCTGGCCGGTCTGCGCGTACTGGCAATCGATCTGGTTGACGCGGATCGTTTCCTCAACGAGCGCGATGGCATCCAGCGTCGCCCGGTAAAGCTGACGGCCGGGGTCACCGAATCGCTTCAGGAGTGAACCGGGACCGGTCTTGAAACCGGGAAGAACCATGCCGCCGTTGCGGCTGCTCGCCCCCCAGCCCAGCTGATTTCGTTCGAGGACGGTCACGGATCGGCCCCGCGACGCGAGTCGCGCTGCCGCCATCATGCCGGTGTAGCCGCCGCCGATGATCACCACATCCGTTTCCGTCGGCAGGGCTGTGGGTGGACAAACGGATCGGCGGGGCATCGCGCCACCAGTAAGGCTCCTCGCGGTAGCCCGGAGCCAGCGGCGTCAAGGCAAATCGGTCAGGCTAGGGGTTAGGGCTTGACCTTCACGCCGCGCCAGAACGCGACGTAATCCTTGATCTCAGCCGCGGCCGGCTTTGGTGACGGGTAGAACCAGGCCGCATCCTTGTTGCTCTTGCCGTCGACCGCCACCGTGTAGTACCTTGCCTCGCCCTTCCACGGACAGATCGTGTGCTTCTCGCTTGGTTGGAAGAGCTCGCGGTTGACAGCATCAGGCGGAAAGTAGTGATTGCCCTCGACGACAATCGTCTTGTCGCTCTCCGCCAGCGTGGCGCCGTTCCAGACCGCTTTCACTGCTTACAGAGCAACCTCCTCCACCGCTCAGCTTACTCCGCCGGCGGCGGCCATGACCTGCCGGTGGACGTCGAGCGTATAGACGTTGTACGCATGCCGGATCACCGGCTGGGCGACGTTGCGCACCGGAATGCCGGCCGGGGTTCGACCCTTCTCGGTCCCATGGTGGGCATGGCCGTGCAGGATCAGGTCTGCCCCGGCATTGTCGACCGCCTCGGCCAGGAGATAGCTGCCGAGAAAGGGGTAGATCTCGAGTCGCTCGCCCTCGAGGGTGGTCTCGATCGGCGAATAGTGCAGCAGCGCAATCCGCAGGTCGGCGTCCAGGTCCGTCAGGGCCCGCTCGAGCCGGTCCGACAGCATCTTCGTGTGACCGACGAACGCCTTCATCTCGGGCTCGCCGAAGTCGCTGGCATGGGCTCCGCGAAAGCCACCTCCGAATCCCTTGGTGCCCGCGATGCCGATCCGGGCGCCGTCAAGGTCCACCGTGACCGCCTCACCTTCCAGGACCGTCACCCCAACTTCCTCGAGCACACGCCGGACTTCATCCTCGCGGTTGGCGTGGTAGTCGTGGTTGCCAAGCACGGCAACCATCGGGATCGGCAGGCCGCGCAGGTCGTCAGCGAGAACGCGGACCTCTTCCGTTCCGCCGCAGCGCGTCAGGTCGCCGGCCAGCAGGAGGAGGTCAGCCCGATCGGGGAGATGCTGTAGGCTCGGCCGGAGCAGGTCCTGCGAGCCGGCGCCATAGTGGAGGTCGCCGACCGCCGCGATCCGGATCATGCCACGGGCTCCTCGCCATCCGGCTCGGTCGCGGGGACAACCGTCGTCTCGTTCACGATCTCGTACCCGGGGAGCAGTTCGCGAGCCACCTCGGTGATGGTTTCCCGCAACTGCGGTGTAGCAACGTTGCCACCCAGCATGACGCGATGCTCCTTGACATCCACCTTGAGGTCCTGTTCCGCAACCCTTGGGTCGTGGATGAGAGACTCTCGGATGTGCTCGGGAAGGTAGTCGGCTCGCCACTCGCTCACTGGGCGTAGACCTCGTCGTAGAGGCGACGAATGACCCAATGTGGCACCAGGATATCGCTGGACTGGGCGTAGATCAGCAAGGCCAGCACCCGGCGGGCGCCAACCCGAGCGCGACGGAGCAGATACTCCCAGTCGAGTTCGGACCGCCCGATGATGGCGAGCGCATCGAACCAGTGGCGCGAGGTTTCCTCGCGATGGACGATGCCCTTGATCACGATCTGATCTTCAGGGCTTGGAATTCGCAGATGCAATCCCTCGTAGCTGCGCTCGATGGAGTGGCTGAGCATCTCCGCGTCGAGATAGATGCCGCCCATCACCATGAAGATGACGTCGACCATGACGTCATCTTTGAATGCCTTGTAGATCCACACCGGGTCCGTCTCCTCGGTGGTAAAGCCGGCGATTCGTAGCGCTTCCAGGACATCCCGGGCATCGTTGGGCCGCACCATGACGTCGATGTCGTGCGTCCAACGCGGGCGCCCAACCAGCGAGGAGGCGAGCCCGCCCAGG
>Ga0209237_1002444_pt1 | contig 11157 bp, 8 predicted proteins | sample GraSoi013_1_40cm_2_FD_185820 | JGI IMG/M metagenome (GOLD analysis project Ga0209237, IMG submission 185820) | Grasslands soil microbial communities from the Angelo Coastal Reserve, California, USA - Sample 10_02_2013_1_40cm (SPAdes) (version 2) | ecosystem: Environmental > Terrestrial > Soil >...
TCAGAAGCACATCCACATCAATAGGTTTGCTCACGGTCGCCACTGCGCCAAGCGCCTGCGCGCGCTGCTCGATGTCGGTTGCGCCCGACATCACGGCGACCGGCACACCGGCGACGGTCGGATCGCCGAGCTGCGCGCGGCGGAATTCGTTGCCGCTCAGGCGGGGCATCTTCAGATCAAGGAGCACCAGACAGGGCACGTGGGGGGCGCGACGCCGCACGGTCCGCAGGACGTGCAGCCCTTCGAGGCCGTCCTCCGCGCCGATGGCGTAAAACCCTTCCGTGGAGAGCAGGCTGGCGAGCATTTCTCTGGTTTCCTCATCGTCTTCGACGATCAGGATGTTCCCGGTTGGGATGGCCATCGGACACGAATCTATCAAGTCCTGTACCGCCTCGGCCGTAGGTAACTGCCCCTTGGAACTGGCGGCCGGGTTGGCATTTCCCCTTGAAATCGTGTCAGATTTCCACGCGATGAGTGACGAACCCGCACCGCTTTCCTACGCTGAGTTCGAGCGTGTCGACATCCGGGTCGGGCGCGTCGTTGACGTCACCGACTTCCCCGAGGCGCGCAAGCCGGCCTACAAGCTGCGGATCGATTTCGGGCCGGCGATCGGCATCAAGAAGTCGTCGGCGCAGGCCACCCGGCACTATTCGAAACCCGATCTCCTGAACCGGCTCGTCGTCGCCGTCGTGAACTTTCCACCGAAGCAAATCGGGCCGTACATGTCGGAGGTGCTGACGCTTGGCGTCCCGGACGGTGAGGATGGCGTCGTGCTGCTTACGCCGGAGCGCGACGTCCCGATCGGCGGCCGGATGTTCTAGTCGATCGAATCAGGTTGACGATCGACAGCGCGGTGAGTATCACCGCGACGACGATCAAGAAGCTGACGATGTCCTGGAAGAGATCCGAGTCGAGCCACGACAGCACGCCGTCGCCGTAGGTGGCGGCGAGCGCCGCTTCGACGCCGAAGCGGAGAATGCGGCAGACGATGAGCGTGACAAAGAACGTGGACGTTTTCACTTCGAGCGCGCCTGCCGCGAGCACGAACGGCGTAAAGGGAAATGGCGGCGGAATGAGATCGAGCACCGCGAGCGCAACCGCGCCGCTGTTGCGAATCCGCGCGCGGATTTTCTTCAGCCGCTTGGGCGGGACGTAGCGGTCGAGGCCGTTCTCGCCGATCTTGACGCCCATCCAGAACGTCAGCGCAGCGCCGCCGATCGATCCGAGGGTCGCCAGCAGCGGCACGGTCCACCATAGTCCTTTGAGCCGCGCGGCGAGGATGATGACGGCGGCGTCGATCCCGAATGGCAGCGAGAAGAAGATCGTCGAGTCGAGTGCGGCGAGAATGACGACACCGGCCGGAGTGGCGCAGAGAGTCACGAACCATTTCGAGAAGGCGCGCATCGGTCTATGGCCGAGAAAGCAAGCGACGCGCCATGAAGCGGGGGGCCCCGCGAGCGGTGAGTAACGACGAGTCGCGGGAATTATGGCGCGTGGGCGACATCACGTGTCTGATGATTTCGTGCTGTTCCGGCGCCGAACTGCAGGTCCGCCGGAATGACGAGATGCTCGTCCGTGAGCTGTATCCGACGAAGTCGGACCTGTACGAACGCGCGCGCGAGCCTCAGAACCCAATACGAAGGAACGCAAAGCGCGCAAAGACCGCCAAAGCTAGCCTTTTTCTGAGAGATCCCAATGGTCTTTGCGGTCTTCGCGGCCTTTGCGTTCGAGTCTTAGATCGGCAACCGCAGATACGCGCGGCAGCCAGGTCCGTCGACGCGGTTGTCGAGTGTCAAGTTCCCGCCGTGCGCTTCGGCGATCTGGCGGCTCAAGACGAGACCGATGCCCGATCCGCCAGGCTTCGTCGTGAAGAACGGGACGAAGAGATTCGAGGCATTCGGCAGACCCGCGCCCTGATCGTCGATCCACAACTCGAAGCTGCGGCCTTCGCGCTTCCACCCGACGGTGACGCCGCCGCCGGTTTGCAGCGCCGCGTCGACCGCGTTGTGCACCAGGTTGATGAGGAGCTGCTCGAGCTGATCGGGATCGGCGCGAATCGTCACCTCCGGTCCTTCGTTGATGCGCACGCCGAGCCGCGTCTCGACGCCGGCCACACGGCGAACGAGCTCCGGCACGTGGACTGAGTCGAGCCGCGGCGCCGGCAGCTTCGCGAGCCGCGCGTAGGCGGTCGTGAAGCGGCTCAGGGCATCCGATCGCGCCGCGATGACGGCGAGCCCGCGCCGCATGTCGTCGTTCCAGTCTTCCGGCATGTTGTCGCGCGCCAGCATCGACTCGAGGCTGCCGGCGATCGACTTGATCGGCGCCAGCGAGTTGTTGATCTCGTGGCCGATGACGCGAATCAGCCGCTGCCACGCCTGCCGCTCTTCGTCGCGCAGCGGACGGCTGACGTCGGCGAGCACGAGCAGTTGGTGCGGCACGCCGCCCTGCCTGAACGTCGTCCGCCGCACCTCGAATCGGCCGGAGCCGCCCGGGAACGTGACGTCCTCGATGCGCGGCGACGGGCCCTCGAGACACGTGCGCAGCCCGAGGTCGTCGGCGGTGTGTCCGAGCAGTTGCTCCGCCGGCTGCGCGAGCAGCCGCTCGCCCGCGCGGTTCACCAGACGCAGCGCCTGCGCCCGGTCGAAGGTGAACACCGCCACGTCGATCTCCACCATGACCGTCCGCAGCAGCGCGCCCGCCTCGAGCGCGCCGAGGCGCTGGTCGTGCAGCGTCGACGCGAGCACGTTGACTTCGAGCATGACGGCGCCGAGCGGATCGTCGCCGCTCGCGCCGCGCGCGCGAATCGAGAAGTCACTCTCGCGGAGCGCCGCGAGCAGGTTCGAGAGGGTCTGCAGCGGCAGCACGACGCGGTGCCGCACGCTGAAGGAGCAGCCGGTCCAGACGCCGACGATCAACACCGTGAGCGTCCACTGCACTTTGGGTGTGTACGAACCGGTCCACAGCATGAAGAGCGCGACGAGCGCGGCAGGGAAGCCCGCGGCGAGCGCGAGGAGCAGAATGCGCTGGTCGAATCGGAGCCGCGCGTCGGGGCGGCTCGCCGTCGGATCGAGAGCGGTGAAGGTATCTTCTGCCAGAATTCCTAATTGTACGGCCGCATCACAGCCCGTAGCGCTGCAGTCTCCGGTAAAGCGCGCTACGGCTCAGACCGAGCGCCTTGGCCGCCTGGCTGACGTTCCCGTCGAACCGCGCCATCGCTTTCTTGATCAGGAAGCCCTCGACCTCTTCGAGGCTCATGTCCTCGATGCGCGACGTCGAGTCGCGATCGATGCGAAGACCCAGCTCGCCGAGGCGAATCGTGGATCCCTGCGCCATCAGCACGCCGCGCTCGACCGCGTGATCGAGCTCGCGGATGTTGCCGGGCCACGGATGATCCAGCAGCGCCTGAAGCGCCGGCGCTTCGAATCCGGTGATGTTCTTGCGATACCGTTGCGCATGCAGCCGAAGGAAGTGGGTGGAGAGCGCCGGAATGTCTTCACGCCGATCCCGGAGCGGCGGCAGCTGAATCTCGATCGTGTTCAGCCGGAAGAGTAGATCCTGACGGAACCGACCCGACGCGACCTCCTCGCTCAGGTTGGAGTTGGTCGCCGACACGATGCGCACGTTCACGTGACGTGTCCGCGACGAGCCGACGCGCTCGAAGTCGCCCGTCTCGAGGACGCGCAGCAGCTTTGGCTGCAGGTTCACCGGTACGTTGGCGATTTCGTCGAGGAACAGCGTCCCGCCGTCCGCGAGCTCGAAGCGGCCGACGCGGTCGGTTTTCGCGTCGGTGAATGCGCCCTTGACGTGGCCGAACAGCTCGCTCTCGAAGACACCTTCCGACAAGCCGCCCGCGTTGACGGTCACCAGGCCTTTGCCGGCACGTCCCGATACCGCATGGAGCGCCTGCGCGACGGTCCCTTTACCGGTCCCGTTCTCCCCGGAGACGAGGATGTTCGCCTCCGATGGTCCGACACGCGAGATGAGCTCGAGTACCGGACGCATCGACGGGGCTTCGGCGATGAGCAGCGGCCGGCCGTCCGGCTTGAGCGATCGGTTCTCGGCCTCGAGGCGCTGCTGCCTGCGGAGCGCGCGCGCGAGCTCCACCTGCGTGCGCACGATGGTGAGGAGCCGCGCGTTCTCCCACGGCTTCTGCACGAAGTCGCGCGCGCCGCGGCGCATCGCCTCGACCGCGACCTCGACGCTGCCCCACGCGGTCATGACGACGACGGGGAGCGTCGGATCGTGGCTGCGCAGCTGCGACAGCAGGTCGAGCCCTTCCTGGCCCGACGTCGTGTCGCGCGCGTAATTGAGGTCCATCAGCACGGCGTCGAACTCGTCGCTGTCGATCGCCTCGAGGATGGCCGCCGGGGATCCGGCGGATTCGATTTTGTATCCCTCGCCTTTGAGGAGCAGGCGCAGCGCTTCGAGAACGTCCGCCTGATCGTCGGCGATCAGCACGCGAGGGACGGCAGGCTCGGATCGCATCGGCATCGACTCTCCGCGATCGGTTGTGTCAGGCCATCGTTGTGCAAGTGCCACGTGAGATCTCCCAATACCGGCCGCCGTTTAGACGCGCCACAGCAGCCTTTGGTTTGACGAACCGACCAACGACCAACGACTAATGACCAACGACGAACCGCTAATCTTCGACGACCCAACCGTCGCGCAGCTGAATGATGCGCGTGCCGTACGACGCGTTCAGCTCGGAATGCGTGACCTGCACGATCGTCGCGCCGCTCTCGTTGAGCGATCGGAACAGCTCCATGATTTCTTTGCCTTGCGCCGAGTGGAGGTTACCGGTCGGCTCGTCCGCGAGAATCACCTGCGGGTTCGCGATGACCGCGCGCGCGACGCCGACGAGCTGCTGCTGTCCACCCGAGAGCTGATTCGGATAGAGGTCCTTCTTGCCGACAATCTGGAATCGGTCGAGGATGTCGGCCACCATGCTTTGACGATCCTTGCGACTGACGTTGCGGTAGGAGAGCGGGATCTCCAGATTCTCGTAGACCGTCAGGTTGTCGAGCAGGTGATAGCTCTGAAACACGAAGCCGATGTGCTTCTTGTGCAATTCCGAACGCTGTTTCGGATTGAGACGATGGACCGGCTGGTCCATGAAGTAGTACTCGCCGGACCACGCGCTGTCGTGCATGCCGAGAATGTGGAGCAGCGTCGACTTGCCGGCCCCCGACGGCCCCATGATGGAGACGAACTCGCCCTCCTTGATGTCGACGTTGACGCGGCGCAGCACGTACGTGCGCCCGACGCCGTGCGGATAGGACTTCTCGACGTTGCGTAAAGAGATCAGCATGAGTCTTCTTTTTCTTATCTGTCGCGGGGCCCCACCCCCGCGACCTTTTATGAACGCTCGCGGGGCCCCACCCCCGCTCGCCTTGCTCGCGCCTTCGCGCTCGCAAGAGCCGCAGGCGCTTCATCGCTCGCTCGTCCGCTCGCGACGGTGATTAGCGGCATCGTTCCGATCAGTCTGCCCTCAGCGCCACGACCGGATCGACGCGCGTCGCGCGTCGTGCGGGAAGATACGCCGCCGCCGCGAGCACGCCGAGCAGCAGAGTGCAGACGCCGGCGAACGTCATCGGGTCGGACGGGCTGACACCGAAAAGCAACGTTGCGATGACGCGGCCCGCCGCGATCGCGCCGACAAGGCCGACGCCGAGGCCGACAGCACCGAGGCGCAGTGCCTGCGAGACCACCAGCGATCGCACGTCCGCCGCCTGCGCGCCGAGCGCCATGCGGATGCCGATCTCGCGTCGCCGCTGCGCCACGGAATACGCCATCACGCTGAACAAGCCGAAGCCCGCGAGCAGCAGCGCCAGCGTAGCGAAACTGCCGACGAGCGTGGCGGTGAACCGCGGCGTCGCCACGGCATTAGCAACGTACTCGGTCAGGGTCTTCACTGTGCCGACCGGCTGCTCCGGATCGACCTTGACGATCTTCGTCCGGAGGGAGCCGGCCATTGCCGCCGGATCGCCTGGCGTGCGAACGCGAACGACGAGCGACATGAACGGCCACGGCGTTTGCGGGAACGGCGTGTACATCTCGGGCTGCGCCTTCTCGGCGAGCGCGGATTGTTTGACGTCCGCCACGACACCGACGATCTCGCGCGGTCCGCTCTTGTTGAAGTTGACGATGATGCGCTGCCCGAGCGGATCCTCGTTGGGCCAGTAACGCCGTGCGAACGTCTCGCTGATGATTACGACGGGCGGCGCCTGCTGGTTATCACGGTCGGTAAAGGTTCGGCCGCGGGCGACGCGGATGCCCATCGCTTTGAAGTAGTCGGGGCTGACGGCGAAGTACGCGGCGGAGGTTCGAGTTCCCGGCTCCTTCGGCCGTCCATCGATCGAGAAGCCGACGCCCATGGCGCTGCCGTTCAGCGGCAGCGTCGTGGCGATGGCGCTCGACGCGGCGCCAGGCGGCAGCCCGCGCATCTCGTCGAGGAGTCTCTGGTAGAACGCAGTCTGGGAAGTGCCGTCCGGATACCTGGTGTCCGGGAGCATGAGGTCGGTGGTGACCGCGTGTTCGGCGACGAAGCCCGGATCCACATCCTGCAGCGCGACCAGGCTGCGAACGAGGAGGCCGGCGCTGACGAGGAGCACCAGCGACAACGCGACTTCGGTCACGACGAGTATCTGGCGCGTGCGCGCCGAGCGGCTGCCGCTCGATCCGCGTCCGGCGTCCTTCAGCGTGTCGCCTGCGTCCGCACGCGACAGGTAGATGGCAGGCGCCAGCCCGAACAGGATGCCGGTTGCCATCGACACGACGGTCGTGAACAACAGCACGCCGCGATCGACCGTCACGCTCGCGAGGCGCGGAATCTCGAGCGGGCTTGCGGCAACCAGCGCCGCGACGCCCCACAGCGCGATGAGGGCGCCGAGGCCGCCGCCGGCGACCGCCAGCACAAGACTCTCGGTCAGCAGCTGGCGGATCAGCCGCGCGCGTGGCGCGCCCATCGCCGCGCGAATGGCCATCTCTTTCTGGCGGACGGTGCCGCGCGCCAGCAGCAGGTTCGCGACGTTGGCGCAGGCGATCAGCAGGACGGCCGCGACCGCGCACAGGAGCACGATGAGCCCGAGCCGATAGTCGCGAACGAGACGATCCCGCAGGAGATGCACCCTTGCGCTGCGCGTCTTGTTCGATTCCGGATAGGCGAGTGCCAGCCGGGAGGAGATCGTCTCGAGCTCGGTTTGCGCCTGCTCGACCCTGGCGTCCGGCACCAGTCGGCCGACGACGTGCAGGAAATGCGCGTCGCGCTGTTCCCGGAATTGGGCGGTGAACCGTACGGCGCCCACGGGTACCCACGCCTCGATCGGGTCCGCCTGGATCGGGAACTGAAACGCAGCGGGCATGACGCCGACGATCGTGAATCGGACGCCGTCGAGCGTCAACGGCTCGCCGACAATCGACGGCCGGCGGCCGAACCGGTTCGCCCACATCGATTCGGAGAGGACCACCACTGGCGCTGCGCCTTTCTCGTCATCGTTCACGTTCATCACGCGACCGAGGATCGGTTTGGCGCCGAGCATGGCGAAAAGGTCGGAGGTGGTCACGGTGACTGGCAGGGACACCGCGTCGCCGACGCCGGTCATCGTGACGGCGTACCCGGAGAAGGCGGCCATGGCGTCCAGCGATGTCGATTGCGCGCGCCAGTCCACGAAATCGGGAAAAGAGGCGCTTCCATCCTCCTCACCACGCGTGGTCGTGGAAATGGACACGAGCCGCGCGGCGTCGGCGAAGGGCAACGGCTTGAGCAGCACGCCGTTGACGATGCTGAAGATGGCGGTGTTCGCACCGATGCCGATGGCCAGCACGGTCACCACGATCGCGCTGAAGCCGGGAGACTTGAGGAGCGTTCGGAGTGCTTGGCGGAGATCTGTGAACATGTAAGTCTGAAGTCTGAAGTCTGAAGTCTGGAAGGCGGTTCAGACTTCCAACTTCAGACTTCCGACTTACGAAGGTCGGGGTTCTACTCGGTGACAGCCATTTCCATCCGCTCCTCGACGACGCGGCCGTCGAAGAGGTGGATGCTGCGGTCGGCGTGGCGCGCGTATCGCGGATCGTGCGTCACCATGCAGATCGTGGCGCCGCCGCGGTGCAGCTCGCGAAGCAGATCCATGACCGCTTCGCCGCTGCGCGAGTCGAGGTTTCCAGTGGGCTCGTCGGCGAGCAGGATGAGCGGTTCGCCGGCCACCGCGCGGGCGACGGCGACGCGCTGCTGCTGACCGCCCGAGAGCTGACTGGGGAGGTGCTTCGCGCGATGCGCCATGCCGACGCGCTCGAGCGCCGCTTCGACACGCTGCTTGCGTTCGGCCGCTTTCATCCCGCGATAGGTGAGCGGCAGCTCGACGTTCTCGAAGACGGTCAGATCGCCAATCAGGTTGAAGCTCTGGAAGATGAACCCGATCTCGCGATTGCGCACGCGCGCGCGCTCGGACGCGGCCAGCTCGGCGACCGGCCGGTTGTTCAGCAGGTACTGCCCTTCGGTAGGCGAATCGAGAAGACCGAGAATCGACAGGAGCGTCGACTTGCCGCAGCCTGACGGTCCGGCAATCGACACGTACTCACCCTTGTTGATCAGAAGGTGGATCCCTGACAGTGCGTGGGTCTCCACTTCGTCGGTGAAGAAGACCTTCGTCACGCCATCCAGCTTGATCAGTGCCTGCCCGTTCTCAGCCATGTGATCTCCTCTACTTCAATCTGATGCGGTCGTATGCGTCGTATGCCGACATGTCGGACAGGATCACTTGATCGCCGACCTTGAGTCCCGACAAAACTTCAATCGTGTTGACCGAGCTGCGACCAAGCTTCACCTGCGTGCGCTCGGCGGTGCTGCCGTCGCTGCCGACTTTGAACAAGCCGACGACGCTCTGATCCTGACCGAAGGCCGGACGGCCCATGAAGAGGATGTCGTTCAAGCGCTCGAGCTCGATCGTGCCGTCGACGCTCAAGTCAGGGACGGCACCCTTCGGCAGGTCGCCAACCAGCGTCACGTCAACGGTCCGCGTGCCGTTCTGCACCGATGGATCGATGCGCGCGACGCGCCCTTCGACGATGCCGTTGCGGGTATCGACTTCGGCCTTCTGGCCGATCTGAATGTCCTTGGCCTGCGTCTCCGCGATCTTGATTTCTGCCTTCAGGCGGCTCGGGTTCGCGACGCGCGCAAGGTTTGTCCCCGGCGCGACCTGGCTGCCGACTTCCACCGGCACGAGCTGCAGCATCCCGTCGAGGCCGGCGCGGACTTTCAGTTCATCGCGTTGTTGCCGCGTCAGGCGCAGCAGCGCGCGCGCCTGATCGACGGCCGACTGCTGCACGGCGAGCTGCGCTGCCTTCGACGCCGCTTTGCTGGCCAGCTGCTCTTTGGCAATCTGGCTGCGCACACTGAGCTGTGCGGCGTCCACCTTTGCCTGCTTGAGCTCCAGGTCTGACACCAGCTTGTCCTTCGAGAGTGCCTCTTTCATCTCGGCATTCATCTGGGCCTTCTGGTACTCCCCCTCGATGCTCGCCGCGCTCGCCTGCGTCTGCAGCAGATCGTTCTGCAGCTGCACCTTCAGATTCGCCAAACCCGCTTCGGCTGCCGCAAGCTTCAACGACGCATCCTGCAACTGCTGCTCGAGCGTCGGGTTGGTCAACTCGAGGATCACGCTGTCGGCCTTGACCGGCGTCCCAGGCCGCAGAATGATCCGCTCCACGCGTCCCTGCGTCGTCGCCGGAATCCATCGAATGTCTTCCGGCGTCAGCGTGCCGAGGCCGCGCACTTGGCGAATCATCGGGCCGCGTTTCACGGTGTCGGGCCAGATAACCGCGCGTTCAACGGTCGGCGCCGCCGGCTTCAGACGCGAGAGGCCGACGCTCACGAGGACGACCGCGAGGAGCAGGATGCCGCCATACATGATCTGGCGGATCCGCTTTTTCCTGGCATTGGACGGACGAGCAATATCCATGGTTGTTGTCTTGTGAGCGTGCTGCGTGAACGGAAGCTTAGACGGAAACGAAAGCGAAAACGATCGGGTACTTCAGCAGGGCAAACGTTGCGCCAGAGAAGTGTGACGGCGTAAGTGATTATACTGTAGTCGTTTAGGAGTGTGAGAATTCTTGCGGCGACGTCGAAAAAGTGTCCGGTCGTGGGACGAGCCAGTCCCACAATCGGGCGAAAGCGGCGAAACCTCGATTGGTGATCGCGCGGTCGCAGGATCGCCGGAGTTAGTGGCGGCCGAGCACGGCGAGAAACGCGTCGATGATCTCCGGGTCGAACTGCTTGGGGGAGCATCGAAGCATCTCGGCGACGGCGTCGGCCGAGTCGAGATGCGCCCGGTAGTAGCGATCCTGGGTCATCGCGTCGTACGCGTCCGCGACGGCGATGATCCGGCTGGCGAGTGGAATGGCCGATCCGGCGAGCTTGCGTGGGTACCCGGTGCCGCCGAACCATTCGTGCGAGGCATGCACGATTGGCGCGGCGTCGGCGAGTGTTTCCGTTGACGCCAGGATTTCGGCGCCGGCGTCGACGTGCCGCCGCATGATCGCCGACTCGCCGACGGTGAGCGGCGACGGTTTGGTGATGAGTGCTTCCGGCATCGCCGCTTTGCCGACGTCGTGCAGCCTTGCGGCGAGGTCCAGGATGTCGAGTGCCGGGGCGTGCTCGATCCGCAGCTCGCGCGCGACCGAATCCGCGTATCGCGCGACGCGCTCCGAGTGAGCCATCGTCTCAGGCACGCGCTCGAACGTGATCTCCATCAGCGCATCGAGCTCGGCGATGCCGGCGGCGCTGCGCTCCCGAATGATCGAGCAAATCTCGTGGGTGCGGTCGCGCAGCTCCAAGGCGAGCCTCGCGTGCCACTGCAGTTCTTCGAGGGTCTGCTTGCGCCATTGCCGGCCGCGATCGACGGCGAGCGCGAAGCGGTCGCGCTGAAACGGCTTGACCAGGAAATCGGCGATCGGACGATCGGCCACCGGAGAATTCTGTGAATCACTGTCCAGGAGATTCGTGTCTGCCGTCGCGATGATGACGGCCGTGTGCGGATGATCGCGCTGCAGCTGAGAGGCGAGCCACAGGCCGTCGCGCCCAGGCATCATCACATCGATGACCGCCAGGTCGTAGTGGCGCGTACGCAGCGTGGCGAGCGCTTCATCCGCAGTCGCGGCGGTCTT
>Ga0209237_1002446_pt1 | contig 11150 bp, 12 predicted proteins | sample GraSoi013_1_40cm_2_FD_185820 | JGI IMG/M metagenome (GOLD analysis project Ga0209237, IMG submission 185820) | Grasslands soil microbial communities from the Angelo Coastal Reserve, California, USA - Sample 10_02_2013_1_40cm (SPAdes) (version 2) | ecosystem: Environmental > Terrestrial > Soil >...
TGGCGAGGGACGGGATTCCGGTCCGGGTGATCTGTGATAGTGCGGCCGCCCAACTGATGGCTCAGGGCGTGGTGGACAAGGTTGTCGTGGGTGCGGACAGGGTCTTGGGGACGGGGCATGTCACGAACAAGATCGGGACCTTGCCGATCGCGCTTGGGGCGAAGTTCTACGGTGTTCCTTTCTATGTGGCGGCGCCCGTGTCAACCCTAGATCTGGTGACGGACGTGTCCCGGGTGGTTATTGAGGAGCGGGACCAGCGAGAGGTCTTGTCGGTTGGCGGTAGGCGTTTTGCTCCTCGGAATGTCGGGGCTTTGAACCCGGCTTTTGATATTACTCCCCCGGAGCTGGTTTCCGGGATTGTGACGGATCGCGGGGTAGTTCGTCAGCCCTTGGCCGAGAATATCCGGGCCATGTTTGGCTGATTCACGAAGGAAGACTGCCGTGGCAGGGAGTGGTGAACGTGGAATTCTCAACGTTTCACGAAGGGCGGGGCGCGGGAAAATCGACCATCCCGGGGGGTCACATAATAGTTAACGAAGAAGAAATAGTTACGGGAAAAGAAAAAGTTACGAGAAAAAAACGTTACAGAAAAGAAAGGTCTCCACCAGCAGAAGGTTAGTTGAAGAAGAGGAGATTATCTCGGAAGGGGATGTTTGTTCCCGCAGGAATATTTGGAGAGAGCTTTTCGGTCTCGGCCGGACGGATAACCGTATACCTTTTCTACTGAGAAAGAGTAGGTTTTAGGCGGATATTTCCCGAACTTCTCTCGTCTCTCTTGACTCTCTCTCCTTCTCCTTCGGCTCCTTCTTGATAACCGGCGTTACCACCTCCACAGGGACGTTTCCAGCTGACTCGATACGCGCCTTCCAATCGCTCCCAATGGACACGAGAGCGTAGATTCCTATGACCTCCGCCTTCGCCTTCTGAATGATCTTCATCATCGCCCGCTGTGTCTCCCCACTATCAATGATATCGTCCACGATTAGCACGCAGTCCGTCTTCTTGATCGCGTCCCTCGGAACGAACAAGCTCAACACAACAGCGGTTTTGGGAGGCACGAAAATTTCCTCAATAAACTCTCTCACCCCAACTTCTCTGGCTTTCTTGGCGACAAGCAGTCCAACGCCAAGCCGGTGCGCCAGGAGAGTTGCGAGCGGTATTCCGTCAACCGCCGCAGTCATGATTTTTGTAACTCTTTTTCCCGCGAACTTGCCCACCGCATGTTGGACCGCTCGCTCCATCAACAACGTGTCGCCGATGATCGCTGTGTTGTCAAAATATCCGCCATCGTCGAAATGAATTCTCTCTAGAAGTTCTTTGTCTAGGCTCATGTATCTTTGGAGTGTCTTGTTGATCTCTTCGGCTCGCTGTGCTGTCGGTAAGACGTGTCCTTTCACGTACCGGCTCAGAACTGTTTCAGGTAGGTGAACCATGGCCGAGAGTTCTCGATAGGTGAACCGTTGTTTGGCTAGGTTGAGCAGTTCTATCGTCATGAGTTTGTACTTGAGATCTAGAATGCGTGAAGTGTCCTTCATTTCTTGTATCGGCACCTTAGCCACTGCTACCATGTATAACGCTTTCCATTTTTGGCATGTGTGATTTTTTTCGGCGACGACTCGCAACTACTCCGCTACTATTCTGGTAGCGTCCGACGTATTCTTTGATCGCGGGCTTTCCAAGTCTTAACAGAGAGAGCTGGATGAACCTCTCACCCTTCGCGAGATTGACAGCGCTGTCTCCAGAATTATAGAGACTGACAGTGAGCTGCCCGCGAAAGCCCGGATCCACCAGAGCAAGACTCGCAAACAATCCTTCACGGGCCAGAGACGAGCGAAGATGTAAAAATCCGACAATACGATGAGAGAGTTCGACTCGTTCGATGCTAGCGACTAGCAAATGTTGTTTCGGTTTAAGTTGGATATTCCGATCAACGCGCAGGTCCACTCCTGCAGGATTCAGCTTGAATTCCGGAGGGAGGATTCTCAGCTCTCCGTTCTTGATTGCAGAAGAGATCTCTTTGTCCGAGAGTACCATTGACAAGTCTCCTTCAACCAGCGCTCACTATTCAAAGCTTGAAGGGGCACTGGATTGACTCAAAAATTGACAGAAGCAAACCTGGCTGAGAAACGCGTTTGGACCAAGGGAATGAAACACCTCAAGAAAAACGACTCCGCACTAGCAAAGATCATCAACCGCTTGGGAGCCTACGAGTTTCGATTGGACGACGATCACTACGAGGCGCTGGTCGGCTCGATAATTTTCCAGCAATTGGCCGGAGCCGCAGCGCGTGCGATACTCAACCGGTTCAAACAGATCTACGATGGCAAGATTCCTCGGCCCCGCCAATACCTCGATACTGAGGAGAAACATCTGCGCGCAAGCGGATTATCCCCGCAGAAGATCAGATACATACGAGATCTATCCGAGAGAATCGAGAACGGCACGCTGGATCTCAAACGATTTTCCGATCTTCCAAGCGAGGAGGTCGTGAAAGAACTTGACGAGGTAAAGGGGATCGGAAGATGGACCGCCGAAATGTTTCTCATCTTCGTCCTAGGACGCACAGACGTTCTACCAGTCGACGATCTTGGGCTTCAGAAAGCTGCCCAGAAAATCTACCGATTACGAAAACTGCCGACAAAAGAAAAATTCGAACAATTGTCGAAAAATTGGCATCCCTATTGTTCCATTGCCACACTCTACCTCTGGAGGAGCCAGGAGAAACCGCAAGACCCAGTAAAATGGTAACTCAAGAATGAGCCTCTTTTCTTCTGAGAACAGAATCGGATCATAGTTCTCTGGCCATAATTAGGCCGTCGAAGTATTTTCCATCTCTGAAGACTTTGTGGGGGATTATTCCTATCTGTTTGAATCCTCCCTTCTGGTAGGCTCGTCGAGCTGTCTCGTTTTCGGCAAGAAACTCAACGTCGAGGGTCCTCAGTCCTGCTCTGCGGCTTTCTCGAACGAGAGTCTCGATGATCACGCGCCCTATGCCATGTCCCCTGTATCCGCTGATCATAGTTAGCCCCATGTGTCCGTGGCGGCGTGTGTCTTTGTACCTGCCCCGTGTTACCTCACCATTTGCGATTATTTTTCCACCGATTTCAGCGATTATGTTGATAACCACTCCTCCTTCTATTTCCACCAGGGACTGTGCTAGCCATTCAGCTTCTTCCTCACGGGTGACCTTCTTGTCAAATCCCGCGTATAGGCCTGACTTTGAGTCTCCCTGTTTCTCTTTCACAAGGCTGTTGATGAACGAGAGAAGTCCATCAAGGTCTTCCCATCGAATTACACGCAGAGTTACCATCTTTCCGCTGGCAAGAGTGAACCGCTTGTAGACATGACCTGCCTTCAATAAGGGACGAGACAAGCTTCTTGCCGAATTACCAGACGATGTTGCAGCCAAAGGGCGTTGTCTCGGAAACTCGAACAGGCCTATTTGCGAGAAGATCGTCGATTGCGTTTCTCAAATCGCTCACTGTCACTCTTTCGGGATTTCTAGAGTCGTCTATACGACCCTTGTAGCGAAGCATCCTCCCCTCATCCAGCAGAAACACATGGGGCGTGCAAACAGCCCCATAGGCTCTCGCAACCGTCCTATCCTCATCCTTGACGTATGGAAAGTTGAAACCCTTCTCCTTAACTCTCAGGACCATTTCAGCGTAGGTGTCAGCCGGAGAGAGATACGAGTTGTTCGAGTTGAGAGCCAGTAACTTGACATTTTCCGGCGCGTAGTCCTTTTGGATCCTAATCATACGGTCTTGGCAAGCTTTCACGGTCGGGCAACCATTTGAGATGAACAACAGAACGAGCAGTTTCTTATCCTGGAAGGATGAAAGAGAGTAGCGTTCCCCATCCACGCCGAGTAGATTCCCGAAATCTGGAGCGCCTGTTCCTATTGTGAAAGTTTCTGTTCTAGCTTGGGGAAGTTCCAGTTCCAGCACCTATCGTACTCATCGGCCGTCGTTAACGGGTTGATGAGCGCTAATTCTGGTCTCTGCTAGAACTTGTCGGGGAAATGTTTCATTATGCCTTGCGAGATAGTGTCCGCGACCGTGTTGATCTCGGTAAAGACATCGTCGAAAGCCGCAACATCATCGTTCCATCTCTTGTCAAGCCGTGCTTCGACCTGTTTCTTTGTCAGGGTCAAGTGCTGGTGGAGCAGGTCAAACATGTCGTCCTTGGTCCAATGAGGATTCGTCTGGCTTAGGAATCCGGCTATCTCTTCAGCGTTCACGGTCCACTTGCTATCTTGTGTCTCGAAACTCTTTTGATCTCCCGCTTTGGCGAACTCGATGAGGTCGACGCCCAAGAGGACGTGTTTCCTCAAGAGTTCCGCGAGTTTTCTGCCTGTTCCTTCGCCGTAGTACGGGACGATGGAATTGCCGATGTTATCAGGAGTCTTCAAAAGTCTCTCTTTTGCCGCGACCATATCGGGTGCCTCGTCTAGTGCCGAGACGGCGTACTGGCGTGTCCAGATGGCGTGATCTGCCCAGAGCTTGCGCATGTTCGTCTTCAGGGAGAGGGTTGTCTCATTCATGATGGTACCCGAATAACACTGCCTATCTTTTTTAGTCTATCCCTTAACTCAGCCGACCCCAACTTTGCAATGCGCTTCCGCGACGAAGCCAGTCCCTTGACGAGAACACGCGACGTTACCCTTAGCTAACGTTCTAGGTACGCGCCATTGGAAATAGGCGCCTCGTTCGCCAGCCACAATAGTGGGAAAAAATGCCGAAATCAGATCAGACCAGCTGGGTCTTTGCCAACGTCAAGGGAGGAATAACACGCACCATCAGCCAACTACGAAAGATCAACAATGTTGAATCAGTTACACCGGTAACAGGCAGATTCGATCTTGTCATCAAGCTAAGAACCAACGAACCTAACAAGACGTTCAATATCGTCGAGAAGATCAGAAAGATCAAGGGGATCGCGTCTACGCAGACGGGAATTTCCCTGCAGAAAATCTCGAACGCGAAAAAGGACGAATCGGAAGATCCTATCGCCTTCGCACTGGTGAAGGTGAAGGGCGCTTTCAAAAACGTTCTACAAAAGATCAAGACCTTCCCGAGCTTTGTCGAAGCTCACGTGATTCCTGGAGAGTTCGACATATTCGCTGCATTCCACGGCTACAGTCCAGAAGAGCTCCTAGAAACCTCCGTTGAGAAATTAGGTAGCATCAACGGAGTAACCGCAATGGAAACCCTCGTCGCCTGGACACCAACATCGCCATACTAGAAGATCAACTCGACCCCGACTCTCCGTCCTCTCTTTTCACTCATCCGGTTGCTAGAGGTTCCGAGGAATGTCTATGTCTCCGGTCTGCGTCAAGACTCTATTGCAGTTGAGCGTAATCCACTTGCTAGGCTTCCCAATCTGCTCTATGCAATTGGACCTGTTAACGATTTTTCCTCGTGAGTCAACAGCAATCTGACGAGACTACTTGCGTATCATCTTCTCGATTTCACGAGTCTGACATAGGTAGAATTTTCAGTCTTCACATGCAATTTTCAATGGACCGAGGGATCTGATACAGATGACGGCGGGCCCGGTGGGATTCGAACCCACGATTTTGGGCTCCGAAGGCCCACGTCTTGGTCCTGGCTCGACTACGGGCCCATCAAAAAGTATGAGAATGGTAGACTAGTTAATCATTGCTTGAGACGGTCGCAGCGCTTGTGAGTTTTCCGGATCGAAGTTGGTTAGCGATGAAGCAAATCCATAGCACGACTAGCAAGAAGAAAAGTCTAGGCTGAACCGGTGCAAGATACGTTCCGAAGACGAAGAAACCTCCGAGATAAGTTATCATTATAGTGATCCCGAGATTCCTCGATAATCGTCCTATGGCTAGGCTCCCGCCGTCTCGCCGAAAAGCTACAGCGAACAGTAATATTCCGACTAAGGCGCAGATTGACCAAATGTTTGCAGCTGAACTATGAATGAGACCCGAGAGAGTCGGAGCCGCTCCTGGATCATTTGTGTTGAACGCGCCTATGGTGACAAGCCCTGCACCGGCGATTGAAAGCATGACCATATTAACGCTGTAGAGAGTGGTTGGTCTCGCACTGCCCCGTAACCCAGCTACTAGGGAGAAAAACGCGAGACCGAGAAGTACGAAACCAGTTCTCATCACTATACCGTAGGGTCCGAGAGAGTACAGACTCAGAGGGCCGAAGTTCAATCCTGGCTCGATAATGTGAACGACTACCAGAGTGATTGAGAACAGTAAAACGAGCACGAGAGTGACGGTGCCTTGGCCCTCGACTCTTCGCCCAGAAGGTTCACTCAATTCGTCAACCCACGCCAGAGGTACGCCCTGCACGCTTAGTCGTGATAAAACCCACAATCCTCAAGCCAAGAAGGCTCTTGCGTGGCTCGACTACGTTCCCTAGGAACGAAACGGAATGAAACAACTAGTTAACCATTCACAGCAGAGCCGGATTCTGATTGGTTCTGACAGCCAAGTTTCCATTGAGAAAGTGCTTTAGCACTAACGCGCGGGTTACCTTGGCTCGTTCTTGCAGACAACTTTCCTACTGGATGTGGGAATTGCTGTGGCTGCCGCTCTTCTCGTCAGTCTCCTCTTCTACCGGCTTGGCCTCCCTATGATCGTCGGCCAACTAGTCGCAGGAATGCTCGTTGGACCCTTTGGTCTCGGATTGATCCGGGACACAACAGCCATTGACTTTCTAGCGACCCTCGGAATAATACTCCTCTTGTTCGTTGTGGGGCTCGAACTCGACCCACGCAAGTTTGGGGAGGTCGGGTCAAGAGTCCTCGTTCTGAGTACGGTGGAGTTTCTTGTCGCCTTCTCCGCCAGTGTCCTGTCAGCTCTTTCTGCCGGCTGGGATCTCGGGACGGCCCTCTTTCTTGGGTCTGTCCTTGGTCTCAGCAGCACGGCTATAGTTGCAAAATTGATTCTCGATCGCTCCCCTGAGAATGATGAAAATTTCACCGCACTAATGATGGTGATGGTTGTGGAAGATGTAATTGCGGTTTTCTTGCTCTTCCTTACTCCTGAGCTTGCTGGGGGAGGCCAGGTTCAGGCGTCAGGGCTATTATTCATCGCGGCAAAGGGATTTTTCTTGTTCATCGCAAGCTTCGGGTTTGGCAGATATCTCGGTCCGCGGCTGATCAACAAGGTGAGCCAGTACGAGCTGGAGATCGGAGAGGTCGCATTTCTCCTGGCTTTGTCTTTCGGTTTCCTGTTCGGGGTACTTTCAGACTATCTCGGTTTTTCGCCCGCGATTGGGGCTCTGTTGGTTGGATTCTTTATGCCCGTCAAGCAGTCGAGGTATGTCAGGGAGAAGATCCTGCCCCTCAAGGACGCCTTCATCGTGTTTTTCTTTCTCTCGATGGGGACCCTCATCGACACGTCGACTGCACTATCCGTTGGCCTCCCGCTTGTGGTTATCTTGGCGGGTGCTGTCTTTGGAAAATTTGCTGGAGGCTTCATCGGAGCACGTCTCGCCAGAATCGGACGTCCCATTCTGGTCGGTTCGATTCTGATTCCCCGCGGAGAGTTCTCACTAGTGCTCGCCAAGACAGGGGTTGATGCCGGACTGGTTGGCCCGCAACTCTACCCTGTAGCAGGTTTAGCAGTTCTCGTAACTGCCCTTGCATCCCCACTAATCGACAGACTAACGCGCCCTGCAGACAGACCCTGAAGGTGATTAGGTGCCAGACGACCGTGTGGCCATATTCTCTTCGAAAGCTCCTACGTCCGCATAGTATTGTCTGGCCAATTCTGATGAAGCGGGATTAGTGTAGAGTTCCGCGACTGGATGGGCTATGAGTGACGCGATTTGTGTTGCGACCTCGTCGGCGGATTGCACCCTCTGAGGACCCACCTGGCTCCCAGCCTTCACCGCCATTATTGTTCCCGCGACGCGGTGGAAGTCGGTGTCCACAATGCGTGGCATTACAAGTGAGACTTTGATCTTGGGGTACTTTGCCTTGGGATCCATGCGTAGATTCGCCGTCAGAACGTTGACCGCGCTCTTTGCCGCGCTGTAAACGGATCGGTTCGAAACCAGCGGAACTCTGCCCAGGAAGGACGAAATGTTGATCATATGCCCTTCCCCGCCCTTGGAAGTGCGGAACTATCGTCTGGGTTCCGTAGAAAACAGATTTCAAAACCACGTCTATGATGCTATCGAATTCTTGGTCAGTCAGTTCCATTACAGTCTTAGTGATGCCTCGCCCTGCGTTATTCACCCAGACATCTATGTGGCTGTGCTTTTTCAGAGCGAAGTCGCGTAGGTTCTCAAGGTCCGCTCTACGGGTAACATCGGTAACTACCGGGATTGCCCTTGATTCAGTTTGGGCTGCAACTTGCTTTAGCTCGTTCTCCCGCCTTGCGGCAATAACGAGTTGATGACCTTGGGAGGCAAGTTGCCGGGATAGCGCAGCGCCGATTCCGCTACTCGCTCCAGTGATCACAACGATTTTTCCGCTCATGATTCCGAAGTAGGAGAAAGCTCAGTTTAGATAGGTTCTTGGAAGAAGTGGCTTCTCCATACTCGCATAGCTACTCGGCGGGTTTCGAGCGTTGTCTTGAGATTATTACATTTTTTTTGGGGCTCTCTCAACTTCACTCTAGGCAAGTTCCCAATTATCGGAGAGCTTCATCCTCTCGGCTTAAACCGCGATCTTAGTCTCCTCAAGAATCGTCGTATTGGACGTCTAACTCCCTGAGCCTCAGGAGTTGCTTGGTTGTATATTGACACGAAGTCTGAGTGGTATTTTTGGGCTAAGTTGCCACTGGACAGGAAGGTGGCGTTCTCGAAATTCGCTTCTTCCGCCCGGCCGGTATAATTGTAGCTCCCCCACTCAACGCTCTTGCCGTCCACGACTATGAACTTGTCGTGCATTATCCCTCCCGGCGGGGAAATCAACCGAATCGCCGTTCCCGCCTTCTCCAACTCGTCATGCAACGAAGCTTGGGGGCCCTTTGTCTCGGACCTGTCCATAACCAAGGCCACCTTGACTCCTCGATTGATTGCGTCGACGAGGGCGTTCGCGATATTCTCGTTTGTGAACGCGTAGGCCGCCATCTCAATAGTTGCCACCGCTCCACCTATGCTCGTGAGAATCTGTTGTTCAATTCCTCCTTTGGGCGAAAAGAAGGCCGTTACAAGCGACTCGGAAGTGACTGCTACAGTTTGAACTTGTTTTGCAGAGAAATTCGCCGCATTCCCTGGCAGTTCTCCAGGCGCATTCGAGGGAGAAGATCTTACGATTTGGTCAAGAGAGAGTTCCTTTGATACGACGTCAGAATGTGGTTTGAGGGTGATCTTCGCTCCAGTCTTGCCTTCTGTCGATAGAAAAAGCTCGGTGTTCCTTCCAGACGTCTTTGCGCCCTCGATCCAGAGCTCAATCGAATCCACTCTGAGGGCCTTGAACCAATCTAGAAGCTCGTCAAGCCTGACTCTATGCCCCCTGAAAGGGGTCTCTACTGCTACCTGGGCCGCAGGATTCTCGGGCGGCCTAAAAACTAGGACGAGTTCGTCTTCTTCACTCGGCCCCTGTTCCCCCAGCTCGCTCATAATCGGCCATGTTTGCGGGTCTTGCTTGAATAACGGTTTGAAACCGTGAACACTTGACCGAAGTAATTCGAGAGGAGCTGACTGCTGACTCTGAGCTTGCAATCAGTCGGCAAACTTGTAGTGTCGATAGCCCTGAGAGGTCACGTCTACTAGAACGAACTCGTTCTCGGGTTCTGCCACAAATTTTCTTCCATCTGGGAACGGTTTTCCTTCGTGCAGGATTTCATACTCCGCGAGAGATATTGGTCGGCGATGATGTAGTTTCTCGGCGTGTCCGAATTTCTTTGCAGTGGCCGCCCATTCTTCACGAACAGTCCAGCTCGATGCTTTGGCCTTGCACCCGCTACCATAGTTTCCCGACCCTCCTCTCTTCCCTGCGAGATCAGTTCCCCGCATCGCCTTAGTCTCTAACAGCATTGAGAGGCAGCTTTTCTCTGAGGCGGAATAGCTGTTGCCGCTTTCCCTGGCGTGCACAAGTCCGTCCGCTACCTTGTCCAGATACTCAGTCTGGAATTGATGTGTCTCCATGAAGAGTTTCATGTAATCAGCTTCCGCCTTCTCGAATTCTTCTCTCTTCTTGTAGCGGTCTGCTTTGGGTTCCTCGCCGATTTCGCGCAGAATCTGTTTCCATCGAGGGAGGCCTCGCCAGAAATGTCTCAACAGGTACGCGAAAGCTTTCTCAGCCATTTTCGGGTACGGGACATGAAAAGACATGGGACCGACGTGATCTACTAACGACTCGCCCGGTCCAGCCCTAATGATACCGGAAGCAATTGCCTGTTCAGCCCAGTCGTCCACCGCGCCCTCCATAGCTCTCAGATAACATCTCTCAGAATGTTTCCCATGGACTACCGCAGTCGTCGAGAATAGCGGTCTCCAGAAATCATCCTCGTCCTCCATGTGGGTGCCGATGACCGGGTCGATCGCTAGCAAACGAGGATCCTCCTTGACAAGAAGGGCGACCGCCCCAGCTCCCTGGGTGGGTTCTCCGGGGCTAGTAAGCGGATACCTGGCTATGTCGGTTGCGCAGATTACACTGTATTTTCCATTGCTTCTGCCTGCCCACGCCCAGTCGAGTGAACTTTCCAGAGCGTCTGCGGTGCTCACGCATGCGAACTTGTACTCGACACCTGAGGTTCTCTTCAGAGATCCTTTACCATATTTTTGTTCCAGCATTCCGTGAACGTAGGCTGCTACAGGTTTGGATTCGTCTACCCCGGTTTCTGTGGCTATGTCGATTCTGGCTAGACTTGAGGGGTGAACATTGTTTCTCTCGATTAACTCGAAGATTGCGTTCGCTGCCAAGACCGCGCTGTCCTGGTAAGTGTCCGGGATGGACATCTTGGCGATTCCAATACCATGAAGATACTTTGACGGGTCCGACTTTCTGGCCATAGAGAACTCCGTTGGTTTCTCCGGCCGATTCTCGTCAGCGAGCTCCAAGTACAATCGGGGAATGTAGACGGCTATGTCGTCTATGCCGACAGCGGCCCTCATAGAAGAATCTCCGCGGAAGCGTTGTGATTGGGAGAGTCCGTTTCGGCTCACTTGACGGAAGATAGTGGTCACGAGAAGATAGGTAAGCTGTTCTTTGGT
>Ga0209237_1002447_pt1 | contig 11146 bp, 9 predicted proteins | sample GraSoi013_1_40cm_2_FD_185820 | JGI IMG/M metagenome (GOLD analysis project Ga0209237, IMG submission 185820) | Grasslands soil microbial communities from the Angelo Coastal Reserve, California, USA - Sample 10_02_2013_1_40cm (SPAdes) (version 2) | ecosystem: Environmental > Terrestrial > Soil >...
CCTGTTTAAAGCGCTAAGTGAGATGGGGCACGAAATAATTGTCCTACCTTTCTTGGGCAAAGCGATTGAAACCCCATGGTGGCACTCACTTGATAATCCCAGTAGGGTCATGTCTTCTCTTCTTTACTCCCAGTGGCGTGGCCGATCGAAATCATCCCGAACAAAGGCGCTCTATGGGAAATATTACCGCGCGCTCACGTCTCTACCCAGCTTCGTTATTTCCAGCAAATGGAGAGCAGCTCTAGACAAAGTAATTGCGAAGGAGGATCATCTCGACGCAGCGATTTTCTTCAGTGTACCTTTGAATCTCCTGGCAAAAGTTCCTACCTACCTTCGAGAAAAATGGAGTGTACCTTCAATATACTACGAGGCGGATATGCCATCGATACTCCCCTACTACGGAGGCATTCACTTTACATATTATCTCGGTGCTGACCTGTCACAATTTTCCGGTTATCTTAGCGATTGCGAGGGGGTCGAGACGACCGTAAGGGCTATGGGAGCGAGAAATGTCAGCGCGCTGCATTGGGCGGCAGACCCCACGATCTTTTCTCCTCTGCCTCTTGAGAAGGACACGGATGTCTTCTTCACAGGAGGAACGAGCGCATTTCGCCAGGATTGGATCCACAAGATGCTTGCGGAACCAGCCGAAGAACTTTCCATGAAGAAGTTCGCCATGAGCGGCAGAATGAAAGAAAGCTACGAGAAAGTCAAAAGTCTTGGATTCCTAAGTTTCGACACTTGGAAGAGGCAGGTCTGTCGGAGTAGAATTTGCCTGAATATCTCTCGAACCCCGCATGCGTCAATTGGCGGAACGAGTTCGACTAGAATTTTTGAACTAGCTTCGATGGGAGCTTGTATAGTGTCCAGTCCGCATAAGGGCTTGGAGAAATGGTTCGAACCTGATAAGGAGGTAATTATTCTCGGTGACAACGACCGTCCACCTGAAGTCTACAGCAAGCTATTGGGCTCCCCATCTGCCATGGAAGAGCTTGGATCAAGAGCTAGAAGTCGGGTGTTAGCAGAACACACGTATGAACATAGAGCGAGAGAGCTTCTCGGATACTTGAATCGCGTAATAAATTGACCCGAGGAATCGTTTCACCTCTTGACGTCTGAGTCGAGTGGGAGCAGGCTTCGGCAATTGACGCGCTTTGCAAATCGTAGCTACGCCAAGTTTCTTGAGGTGGGATACTTTGTGGCTCTACTATCGTCGTACGCATGGCTAACTGTCATTGGACCATTCATCAGAAACGGGATGCCCCCCGGCTGGGACTCGGGAGCATACATCGGATGGACGAATTCGCTGTCTCTCGGAGGACTGGGCTATGTTCAGAACCCGAATTTCGTCCAATTTAGCGGACTAAACCTAGTGCCTCTCTTGATGCTATTCGCGACCACATCCCTAACAGGCTCTGGGCTCCTTGGGTATGTCGTCTTCCAACTGCTGATTCTCGCTTGTTTCTTCACATCTACGTTCATCCTTTCTCGATCCTTGAGCAACTCACTGCACTATACAGCACTCATTTTCTCCTTCCTGGTCACAAGTTTTGCGTTTATCAGAATGACCAGGGATCTCTACGCGAATTTGTTGACAATCGCTTTTCTTCAACTGGCTCTGGCTGGCCTAGCCGAATTGAAAGATAGACCAAGCCGGCGAGCGGCCGTGACCACATATTCTTTCGCAACTCTGATGCTCTTTACCGACGTCGAAATCGGGATTTTCGGTCTGATCGTTCTCGCAGTGACTCCACTTGCCGCCCTCATAACTAAGCGCGTCTCGAAAACTGAGTTGAGACGTTTCTTCTTGCCCATTATCCTCAGCGCGATCACGGGAGCGATCTTGTGGCTACCCTACGCATCCGATTATCTCCCAATTTCATCCGCGTTGATCGCCCCGTCGGGAAGTGCAGATTCAACTACTCTCATTACTGTGATTGGTGGCTTGATCATCCTACCAGCCTTGACGATCGGAGCGTCATACGTTTTCTTTGAATTGAGAGAAAACAGCTCATTAATGAGGCCGAGCGTTCTGGCGACATGGTTTGGCGTATCAGCTGCATTTCTCGCGATATCCCTAATTGTCCGTCCGACTCTTGCAGTTCGCATAGCTCTTCTTGTCCCAACTTACTTTCTCCTCCCAGAATCTGTTAGAATCATCTCCAAGATTTCTCACAACATCAGACGTCTCGGCTACGACCTAAGACCTGTGGGACTTGTCGCGGTGCTATTGGTAGGAACTGCAGCGAGCGCCTACTCCGTCTCGAACCTCGTTGAGCAAACAACTGCAAGCATAACCTCCCCATTTCTCTCCCAACAGAATTATCGAACTTTGACTGGTATTGGAAGCTACATGAAGTCAAATCAGTTGAGCGGCTCCTCAACGGTATTCCTGATCTATCCTCCACAAAGGCTCACACTACCTCAAGCAGTTAGCGCCTGGACAAACCTTTACGACAACTGGATTTTCGCGACTGTCGGTCCGCACCTAACATACTACGGAACTGTGGAAAACTTCACTCAACACGTCCCGATTAATTTTGTTTCGGGAGACGAGCGAACGACATTCCAATTCTACTCTAAACTCTTTGCATCCCAAAATTCCGGTCCTACAGTCAATATTATGATTGTTTCATTCCTCTACGCCGGAAACAACATAGAACTCACAAGATTATCCCAGCCCCTCCCTGGAGTGTACCTTCGCGAAGCCAACCTCGACGAAGCCCGCGCAAACAGCTGGATGCCGTCTTACTACGCTCAAAGTCAAACCGGAGGATACTTCGCCCTTGCGAATTGGTCCTATTCAGGCTTTGTTCTGGAGTCATACTCACCGTCCCCGGCCGACATCTCGAAGAGATTTCAGATCAATTTTTCAATGTATTTGCAAGATCCTGGAAATTATTCGTTTGATGCGAGGATGTACGACTTCAGGCCTACAAACTCGCCGATAGTTGTTACGATAGATGGGTACGATCGATTTGCCATCAACTATTATGGCAGTCTTGCTCCGAGGATTTTCTCGAGCAATGTAGGACCCCTGGCGCCCGGTTACCACTTTGTTTCGCTGCAAACCCTAGATGGGATGCCCCACAATATCGACCTCGACGCTGTACGTTTCTCCAACTCGGCTGAACCTGGACGATTCTTCCTCTCGGTTCTCCCATCTAATTGGAGTGTTGTCGATGGGATCGGAAGCGTTAACGCTGTTGGAAAAGGAGGGTCCATAATGGTAACTGGAACGACGGGTCCAAACGGGATACTAGGAGTGCGCTCAACTTTCTCCAATCAAATGAATTTCAGTGGGTCAGCGTTCCTACTCACCTCTTTCAATTCCAGCATTGCTGCGACCGTGAGCCTTTGGGTCGTAGATTCGGCCCAGAATGTGATCAGGTATGATTTGCAGTACTATGCCGTTGATCAAACGCAACTAATCGTTCTCCCGATTTTACTAGATCACTACTCATTCGTGTCGACCCCCTACCCCGACTTCTCCTCAGTTGTTTCTGTAGAAATAGGGGTGAACTTACCCGGGCAGGTGGGTGTGGAATTTCAATTCACAAGTCTTGTACTAGTCACAAATCCGATTCCCGTAGCACTCGTATCATGATACGTTCCGGAAGTCGTTGCCGGTCGGATCATAGAGACCGTCGTACAGTCGCAAGACATCTTTCGCCATCTTGCTCCATGAGAAATGTTCGCTCCACTTGAGAGCATCATCTGACCGTCTTTTCCAGGAGCTGTCTGCTGACAACACAGAGCTCAAGGCGTCACGTAATTGTACTACATCTCCTGGAGAGTATAGGATAGCCGAGTTTCCCAAGTACTCCGGGGAGTCAAGGCAGTTTGCAGCGATTACAGGGGTTCCACAAGACATCGCCTCAAGGGTCGATAGTCCGAACCCCATGTACGATGGCCACACCAACACATCGGCAGAATTATAGAGATCCGGTAGTTGGTCTTCTTCGACATATCCCAAGAAGGAAACCTTTTCGGCCATTCCGGCTTTCCGGGAGAGTTCCATTAGAACCTCCGAGTGCTTTCCTCTGCCCCCAATCAATAGTTCGGCGCTCTCAGATTTGCAAAAATCGGCGAAAGCTCGAATCAGATCGCTTGCCCCCTTGAGAGGGTTTAACCCCCCTATGTACAATACTCGTGAGATTCTACCTTTGGTTCTCTCTCGTCTTGGTCTGAAGGTCAAGTGGTCGACTCCATAATGGACCACTTCGATCCGATCCTTGGGGATATTGAGAGTCCTTACGAAGAGGTCCGAGTAGAAGGTAGAGGTGGAAATCACTCGGTCGGCGTATCTTGCCAAGTTGAGACGAAATATCTGGTTTGCATAGACCAAAGGGGCATGCCTGAAAAAAAGTTGAGGCAGGAGATCGTGAATTGTTACGACAATAGGCCTTTTCTTTGCAAGTAGAAGGCAACCAAGACCGTACTCCGAGGTCGCATGAAATATCCTTGCGCGGATTTGCCTCAAGCGAAAAACCGTTTCCGCCTCACGAAGGATGTAATTCGCTCTCCTTGTCCTCGAAGTGACCACACTAGTCTCCAATCCGCATTGGAGAGACGCGCCTCTGATTAACTCGTAAGCATACCTGTCAAGGCCTTTTCCTGAGAATTTAGTTGGAGAGTTTGGAAAAGTTACATAACAAACATCTGGTAAAGACCGAAGCTCCGTTCCATTGTCCTTCCAATTGCCTCGACGGGTCCGAGTAGATGAGCTCTCTCCGCTCCCTAGTAAATCAGGGTGCGTCTCAGATTGTCTCAATAATCGACCCCTAAGACTCTCCTTTGAAACTCTCACTGATCTGCAATTGCAACCGTGGTGACATTCCAATCCTTTGTTCCAACCTCATGCGTTGGCTCAAGAAAGGGATGGAACGAAACGAGTTTGAACCGCGAAAGCTTGAGGAGAAATCTGAGGTCTTCCGGGAAGAAATATCTCATAGTGTGAATTTCAGAAAACTTCGTACTTTCCCTGGAATCCCCGTTTACAACGATATCATATTTCACTTTACACAGATTTTGAACCATGTCGAGCTGGGGTATCGCGGACCTAGTCATCATGAGCCCGTCTCGATGGATCCTTCTCAATCGCCTAGAGGGTTTCAGGGTAAGCACTGCTAACCCGTTCCAACAATCGAACACCAGCAGTCCTCCTGCCTTCACATACCTTCGCATGGTTCGAAGCGCATCTAGGACCTCTTCTTGGCGCGAAAGATACCCAATCGCAGCGAACATGCAAATGCATGCATCGAATTTTCCACTCTCGTGGAAGCTTCTCATATCAAGCTTCTGAAGGCGAACCTTGTTACCAAGTCCGGCTTCCTCAATCTTCCTGCGCGCGAACTCAAGCATGCTGCCTGAAAGATCTCTTGCAAGTATGTCATAGCCGCGCGTTGCCAGCGGTATCGCGTGCCCGCCAGTTCCACAAGCGACGTCCAAGATCCTGCGAACTCTAATTTGCGAGAACTTGGCAAAAAGAGCCTCCAAGTAATCGCACTCCTTCTCGTAATCTTTCTCAGAGTAAAGTGCATCATAATATCTGCTGTATCTTCGACCAAACTCTCGCATGAGCAGCCAACGCGGATGAATTATCGATCGAGAGCGTATCTAGTAATGATGACGTTGCGATCGTCGGGGTACAGAGGGGCATCCCACGGAAAGACATCGCCCTTCTGGTTAGCCTTCCATCGACTAAGATCGCTATCAACCATGTCACGAACAAGTTCATCAAATGTTCTCGTTGGCTTCCAGCCCAGAATCTTGCGAGCTTTCGCAGAGTCGCCGGTCAAACTATTCACGTCAAGCGGTCGTAGAAGTTTTCTGTCCTGTTTGAGGTGCTCAGCCAAGTCCAATCCAGCGTGGGCGAAGGCACTCTTGACGAAGTCCCGCACCGAATGAGTCTCCCCCGTCGCAATTACATAGTCATCGGGCTTGTCTTGTTGCAACATCGTCCACATAGGTTCAACATAATCCATGGCATGCCCCCAATCTCGACAAGCTTCTAGATTTCCTATCAGGAGATGGTCCTGGAGCCCGAGCGAAATCTTGGCGCACGCATTTGAGACCTTTCTCGTAACAAATTCTAATCCTCTTAACGGGGACTCGTGATTGAATAATATGCCATTGCACGCAAAAAGGCCATATCCATCTCGGTAGACCCTTGTCGCCCAGTAAGCGTAGAGCTTCGCAACCGCGTACGGACTCCTTGGCTCAAATGGAGATTTCTCGTCCTTGCTTAGGGATGATGAATTACCATACAGCTCGCTTGTAGACGCTTGGTAGAAGGCAGCATCTTTCGCTGTGAGTCTTATCGCCTCAAGCATTCTGGTGGTCCCGAGTGCCGTCACTTCTCCAGTTGAGAGAGGTTGCTCAAACGATGCCCCCACAAAGCTTTGAGCAGCAAGGTGGTACACCTCATGAGGACTTGAGACGTTAAGAGCCTCGATAATCGAGCTCATGTCTCCTAAGTCCATGGACACTAACTTGACCTTGTCATAAATCCCGAGACTCTGAAGCCGCCAGAAGTTCGGCGTCGACAATCGTCGGAAAGACCCGAACACCTCGTATCCCTTGTTGAGAAGAAACTGCGCCAAGTAGGCTCCGTCTTGACCGGTAATACCTGTTATCAGGGCTCGACGCAATCCATTGTGCACCTAGCCATTCCGAAAGAACTCGATTACATTATCAGAGATGTAGGAAATCTCTTCCTCTGTCAGACCACTACCAGATGGGAGGTTAATCCCGCGCTCTGAGAGATCATCAGCTACTTTGTACTGCTGGCCTTCGTATCGAGGAGCGTAGTAGGGCTGACGGTGAATCGGAAAGAAGAAAGTGCGAGTCTCAATTCCTCTCTGAGAGAGCCACTCCATCAATTTGTCTCGCTTCGAGCGATCTCTCACAAGGATAGAGTACATCCAGTATACATTCATCGCCCAATCCCTTTCCGGAGGAAGCGTGATATGGCGATCCGATAATTGACCAAACAGTTCGTTGTACATATGAGCATGGTCTCTTCTCTTCCGAATCATGTCGTCTATTCTCTCCATCTGAGCCAACCCTACTGCAGCCTGTAGCGAGGTCATTCGATAGCCAAAACCGAGCGCCTCGTGCCAGAAGTGCTTTCCACCACGGCCGAAAGCATGTGCTCGAAGCCATCGCATTTTCTCGGCCAACTCCTCACTATCGGTCACGTTCATTCCTCCTTCCCCTGTAGTTATGATCTTGTTGGAATAGAAGCTGAAGCTCCCCACATCTCCTATGGAACCTACTTTCTTGCCCTTGTACATCGCACCGTGCGCTTCAGCAGCATCCTCCACGATACTTAGGCCATGGGATGGCCGTAAATATGAACTGGCATGATTGCTTTTGTTCGGGTCGAAACCTTCTCCTTCACATCGGAAGAGTCCATGTTCCAAGTTACTGGGTCAGCGTCGACAAGAATTACCTTGGCACCTGTGTACTCGACAGCATTCGCTGAGGCAATCATCGTAAAAGCTGGCAGTATGACCTCGTCCCCCTTACCAAGGCCAAGGGCGGCCAAGGCCAAATGCAGTGCCGTGGTTCCGCTGTTCGTAGTAACTCCGAATCCTGCCCCGCAGAAATGAGCGAATCGTTCTTCAAACCTCTTGACGAATGGTCCAAGCGAGCTAATCCAAGATGACCGTATGCATTCCGTCAGAAGCTCTACTTCTCGTTCTCCGACAACAGGGGCACATACTGGAATGTTTCTTGTTTGAAGCACAGTTCTTCGCTCGCTCGTTGAAGCAATTAACCCTTGCTCAATGGGTTGTATTCCGCTGAAGTTAGAAGCGTTGTTCTAGCAATTGTTCGAAGAAGATGCAGGCCAAACAGCAGTTGGCCTTTTTTCGTGAAGTGGTTCGGCTTTATTTCCGTTGAGACTTCTACTACTGTTGGATTGAGCTTGAAGGCAACTAACCAGAACTCAAGCCTTCCGAACTGCGGTTCTCTCAATTGAGGCAATGCGCGTTTCAGAAGTGAGGCTCTCATCGCCGTGAGCCCACTAGTGCAGTCGGTGAATCTGTGTTTAGTAATAAGCCACATGATGATGTTCAAGGTGCGTATGCCGAATATACGATGCGCGCTTCCACCATATCCTGTTCGTGAGAGCCTTGAGCCAATTGAGATATCAGCGTCTCCAGCAGCTATTGGACGAATAAGTTCGATCACACTGGAGGGTCTGTGTTGGCCATCCCCGTCAAAACTGACCACTATCTCGGCTCCCCTCTGTAGTGCTATCTTGAAACCGGTCCGCAGTGCGGCCCATTGTCCTAAGTTCCCTGCAAGGCTCGTGACGTCGGCGCCGTTCAATTGGGCTTCTCTTGCAGTTTGATCAGAGGACCCGTCGTCCACAACGATAGTCTTCAGGCCGAGGCGAGTAAGATTCGCGACAATTGGCCCTATCATTTTCTCCTCATTGTAAGCCGCAATACAAACAACGGTTTTCTCCAACCCGTCAGAAGAGTGTTGGCGATTCATCCTTTCATCGACTCTTCAACTCGCTTCTCACGCTCGTCGTTGTACCATTGCATGAATAATTCAACCCCTCTTTCGAGGGGCATCTGAGGTTTGTATCCAAGAATTTCCTTGGCCCTACTAATGTCCGCATAACTTGCTCTGATCTCGCCGCGCCTTGCAGGCTCATGAAGGATTGAAGATTTCGATCCTCCCATTTTGGAGAACAAAGTTGCGAGCTTGTTTATCGTAGAAGGTATTCCGGTCCCGACATTGAATGTATGCCCTATTGCCTGTTCTAGCTCCAAGGCTCCCGTTATCGCATCGGTAACGTCGGAGACAAATGTGAAGTCCCTCGTTTGTTCTCCATCCCCATAGATCGTCAATGGCTTCCTGACATGGATCGCTTCCGCAAATTTCATCATCACTCCTGAGTATAGTCCCGGCGACCTTCGGGGTCCGTAGACATTCATCAAACGCAGAATTACGGTTTTCAGCCCTTGAGTTTCCCCGTAGGCCTTGAAGTAAGCCTCGCCCGCCTCTTTGGTGGCTCCGTACAGAGATAGGGGATTTGGTGTGAGGTCCTCATTGAACGGAGGAAGTGGATTATTCCCATATACGGCCGCTGAGGAGATGAAAATGACTTTTTTTACAGAATGTCTCACGCACGACTCGAGAACATTCAAGGTTCCTTCAACATTGACCTGATGAACCAAGCGTGGTTCCTTCATTGAACGGACTACGCTTACTACTGCGGCTAGATGGACAACCGCGTCTACATCTTGCATAGCGTCATCTATGGCGCTGGGGTCAAGTATGCTCCCTTTCAACAATTTGAAGTTCGGGTTTTCCAGGTGTTGACTCACATTCCGAAGCTGACCCGAGGAAAAATCATCGAGCGCAGTCACTGCGTATTTCGGGATAATCCTATCAACTAAGTTGCTCCCAATGAATCCAAGCCCCCCAGAGACGAGAATTCGTTTCAAAGGACTACTCTAGTTGCGGATTTGTTGTACTAAAAAAAGTACTCTTCTAGAATTAGAACTATCGTTCGTCTGATTCCTCAGCGAATTCCGATTAAGAGTGCGCCCATTTGAATTCATAGGAATCGGAACCTTCGCCCAAACGCCGGAAACGCTAGGGGTTTGGTGGATGAGGCGTAAGGGACGAGTTCAATAGTCCTTGGGGAACCTTATGAGGCGGACTGACATTCAGAGGACGACACATGCGTCCTAGCGAGGCCAGGATACCAATTATGTTCTTCACGAGATACAAAATAGGACCGCCAGGGTTCGCATTGTCTCACTTCTATCTCGTTCGGCGAGTTGTCCAAGGAAACAAGATGTACGTGAATCCAACGAACAACTTGAATCTCTTCGTCACGGGTCTTTACGAACCTCTAGAGACTGAGACCATCAAAAGCCACGTTAAGGAAGGTGACACAGTCCTGGATATTGGCGCCAACATCGGATACTACACCGTCCTTTGCGCAAGACTGGTAGGGATGCAGGGGCGAGTATTCGCCTTCGAACCCGACTCGGTGAATTTCGATTGGCTAAGGAGGAATGTTGTGATAAACGACTTCCACAATGTTGTCCTAGTTCGAAAAGCGATCTCCAGTAAGACCGGAATCGCGAAGCTGTACTCCTCAGAGAGGTATAAGGGCGATAATCGAATCTATGAGTCAAACGACAATCGCAGAGCCGTCAATGTCGAAACCGTGTCTCTCAATGATTATTTCGATGGTTTTGAGGGCAGAATTGACTTCATCAAACTAGTAATACAAGGAGCGGAATATGAGGCTCTCAGAGGGATGAAGAGAATCATTCAAAATAATCCTGGTCTCAAGTTGGTTACGATGTTTTGGCCAGGTGGGCTCGTACGATCCGGAAGAGATCCTAAGGATTACCTGGAGCTTCTTCTATCGAACGATTTCAGATTGTTTGAGATTAATGAGAAACGGGGAAAAGTTACTGCAACTGGTATCCGTGAGCTTCTGAACACGTATGCCGGAGGGGATAGAGCGTTCACAACCCTGTTATGTTTACAATGACACGATGGGGCTAGGGACTTGCGCCTGCCTATGGCCTGCCCAAGTTTTGTTATCCTCTGGAAAAACCCAGTAATAACTGATGAATCTCTGTTGATTTGGGACAAGGATGTGAAAGACGGGATAAGGAAAGGACTGGAACTTCGGAGAAAGAAACTCGACTTGTCCGATGGAGACGCACTACGCTATGCTGTCTCCTGAGACTGAGGCTGAAGTTCCTCATAGAAGATGATGCATTCAAGAACCTAGAGAACGTAGAGTTCCTGATTGCACATATGTGGACGTGACCGTCTACACCGCTCTAGAACTGAAGCTGGAAGGTAATACTATTGGTGTACAGCATGAGATGAATTGTCTCGCGCACTCATGTTTGATGGTAGAGGGCTCGTCGATGAATCGTACAAGGACGGCTCCGGCTCAGAACACGGAATCTACCAGACGTACAAGCTCGCGCTCTATCTCTACCCTCTCCGTGCCACAGGCACGTACTGTTACAGAGAAGAACACCCTCTCTTCCGGTCACAGGGGCCTGACGGCGGCTTCCATACAGGCAACGACCAGACTTGATGAATCCTCATGGTTTTGTTCCTGTTGCTTTTGCCAGTGTGTAGT